>Ga0255346_1001165_pt1 | contig 38654 bp, 42 predicted proteins | sample wastewater_treat_FD_194410 | JGI IMG/M metagenome (GOLD analysis project Ga0255346, IMG submission 194410) | Wastewater microbial communities from Lulu Island WWTP, Vancouver, Canada - plant22 | ecosystem: Engineered > WWTP > Wastewater > Unclassified | place: Canada: Vancouver, British Columbia...
TCTCAGTTCCTGAACGAGATCCGGGGGAAGGTCGGGGGGAAAACCGGCAAGGTCTTTGGCAAAGTGGCGCGGGTCATGGGATATTCCATGGAGGTGTCCGAGAAGTACAACCGGCTCAGTCTGGGCCTTGCTGCGTTCCGGGCCGCTCGGGAAGGCACGATCACCAATCAAAAAACCCTGGATGCCATAAACCTGAAGCAGGGAGAGAAGGCGAGCTATGAGGCGGCTAAGGGTTTTGCTGAAGAAGTGGTGAAGGATTCGCATTTTGTGTTTGGCAAGGGCAACCGGCCTCAATTCATGCGCGGGACCTCCGGGGGCAAGGCCCTGAGCGCCGTCTTCACGTTCAGGATCTTTTCTTACAATCAGCTCTCGCTCTGGCGCTGGATGCTGGCGAGCGGCGACAAGGAAGGAAAGAAAGCCTTCGCCTATTCTCTGCTGGCCATGATCATGCTCGGGGGGCTTTCGGCCATTCCGCTTTACAACTCCCTGGCTTCCCTCATTCGGGAGATCTTCGGCGAAGACCTGCTCGGCAATGGTGTCAGAAAACAGTTTCCTCCCGGCATGAGGGACCTGGTGATGTACGGTGGGCCGTCGCTGGTTGGGGTGAATATCGGGGGGTCCATCGGCATGGAGCTGCCGGTGATCGACCGGTTGAACGTCAACAAATCCATTTCGGGTCAGCTGGGCGAGGGGATCGGATCGCTCCTCGGGGTGCCCTATTCGATGTTCGATGAGCTGACCAAAGCGGTTGATGCCCTCAAATCCGGCCGGCCGGATCGCGCCGCCGAGACTGTGGCTCCGAATTTCCTCAAGAATATCATGAGCGCCGAAAGACTCTATCGGGAAGGACAGACTACGGTTACCGGGAAGCCCATCAACGTCCCCGGCGAGAAGTTCCCGCGAAAGCTCACTGAAGGGGAAGCTGTCGGCAAGGCGCTTGGTTTCCAGCCTGTGAGCAGTACCAAGGCCTTCGAGATCTACAAGAGCCTCGAGCAGCTCAAAAGCTACCGGGATGAAAAGCAATCAGAGCTGGCGAACCGGTATGTGGCCGCCATGAGGCAGAATGATCAGAAGGAAATGGTCGCTGTCCGGAACGAAGCTCGGGAGTGGAACCGGGCCGCCGTGGTTGAGGGCAGGCGGGAGATGAGGATTGATCTGCAGGCGGCAATCCGGGCCAGGCAGAAGGCCCGGCAACCCATGAAGCAGATGCGGGGATTAGCGAAGGAGTATCGGGAAAGCTATGGGATGTAGGGATATGGGAAACGGAATGGGGGAAACGAGCCTGACGCCTATTTCCCCCATTTCATTCCAACATTTCATTCCAACAGCTTCAGGCAATCCATCCCCGTCAGCTTCAAGGTTGCCGCGTTGGCCTTCGCTATCGCCTCCCGCCTTTCCATACCGATGACCTTGGCGATCTCCAGGAAGGAATTGAAGATGTCCCTGACCTCCAAGATGTTTGTGGTCCGCCGAGTCTTCCGTTCCCGGACCTGCATCAGCCGCTGCAGTCCGAAGGTGGTGATAAAGGTGTCCTGCTTGAAACTCGGATGACAGGCAATGCCCTCCGCTGCAAACCACTTGCGGACCTCGCCATCATCGGCGAAGATTTCGAACTTCTTGGGATCGAGCATCCCCTTGATGGTGTCGATGGGCATATCGAGCGCCTCAGCCAGCCACGAAACAGGGAAGAAATAGAGGGTCTTGCCGACAAGCCGGGTGCGGAGTTGCTTCAGCTTATCCGAATGCGGCCCGAGCGAGATCCCATTCCAATCCAGATCCATCGCTCTCGCATAAGGCGCCATGGCGAAGGGCGGGGCCGGAAGAGAGTTGGAGTTTTCAGTACGGGTCAATTGGGTCTCGACCCTGGCGGGGACGCTTCGGTCAAGAAGGGAATGCGGGTGCGCCGGAGTCGGGATGGTGGCAATGGACCCGACCTTCTCCTTGTCCTTCACCATCACCAAAGCTTTTTCGGTGAGGCGGTAATACTTGTCATTGCCCTTCTGAATCAGATACCTTCGCGCGAATTTATGCAGGCAGTCCTGGGCATAGGAAGAGCTGGCTCCGGTCCCCCGCATGACATCGGTAAAATCGAAGGGATCCGTTTGGGCAAGGACCCATTCAAGGATCTTGTCCGTCAGCAGCTCGGTCGGAACATAGTGCTCCGGACAACCCAACGGCACTATGGGACCCCTGATGCCGGAAAGCTGGGGAGTGATCGCCTCGCCCTTGTGCCAGTAGTCGTGCAACACCCGGTAGCACTCGCGCTGATACCGGATGATCACATCCCGGCGCGGATCGTCCTTCTTGTACCTGCCGGCATCGATCTTGAACAACCACCCGTTCAGGTAGTCGAGCGGGAGGGTGATCATTTTGCGGGGTTTTCCGTCTGCGGCAACCGTGGCGTATTCCGCCACAGTTGATGCAAGCACCGGATCATTTTTGATTTGTCTAAGCTGATGAGTCCATTCGAGTCCCAATTTCTCAGCGATGGGCCGCATGGCGACCTTGATGCCGTCACCATTCTTGATGCATATTACGGGATCTCCTTGGAAATCAACCGTTACAGGGGTGGAAAGATTGTTGCTCGTCGTTCTTTTTGACATAGTCTTCCTCCATAAAAAATGGGCAGAGAGCCTGTCACAGGGGAACGACCCCCTGGGCCATGCCTCGCGGCATGACCGGCCTCTACCCAACCGTTGATCAAGGTGAACCTGGTACAAACAAAAACAGCCATTGACGGAGGCCTCCCGCGTTTTTGTTGCTGACATCCTCTTTATGTCGGATGCCGGCACGGGAAGTCAAGATAAATTTTGGAGCAGCACAGCCGCACAGTTCATTTGTTTTTGCCCCTGCACGCTTTCAGTATCATGTTGGCGGCAACGTCGGTCTGGGCATCCGAGATATTACTGAGAACACATTTGCAGGCGGACCGGGTCATGTCGGGGCATGCATCGTGTCCATCTACAAGTTCCCTTGAGATGCAGGTGCATGCCCAATTGATTATCTGCGCTGATCTTTTACATTGGGCATTTTTTTGGTATCTGAGCAGGCAATCGTTTATGAGTTCTTCTTCGCGTTCTCGCTTTTCTTGTTCTGCAATTACTTTGTCCATCAGTTCAAGTGTAGCGAGAGCCTCTTCCCGCTCTCGCAATTTTTTCTCAGCTTCAGATATTGGTATAGTTGAGGTTTCAGCAGGAGTTTCCGGCTGAACGGGGGAAGGTTGTGGTTTAGGCATGAAGTTCTCTATGGGACCGGGCCATAAGGGTGCCCGACCAGAATCAAGAGATTTCTGCGGTGTCATTGGCGTCTTGTCTGAATCAGGTCTGCGCCAATCCTCGAAAGCAAAACTTGAGAGGACAGCTTGAAAGAGCGGTTCAAAACGCTCAAACCTTGTCAGGGCATCTGGCTGGTTATCTGAGCCAGCCCCAACAAGAAGAGAATACATGTATCCTCGGTGAAATGTGACAACCTGGTATTGGATGGTGTGCGCTGTCTTGCCAAGATGAGAGACTGACAGCAAGATATTGACCCAGACAGCCTGTTCGTTCCAGATCTTCGTTAATCCCGAATCCAGAAGAACCGCCTTGGCACCATTTTGCCTGTAGCCTTCAACGATGCTCTCTCCGGTTACCAAATCAGTTATCCGCCGTCCCAGCTCTTGCGACGATAAGGCTTGAACCGTTACAGCAACTGAAGCGGTTCTTGCATCGTTCAGTGCCTTGACAACCACATGAGGGTTTCTGCCCTTTTCGATAGTCCAACCTTTGGGCATCTTAATTGAGAAGGAATACTGATCATTTCGATAGAGTTCTCCGTCATAGGCGATGCAGGGACATGAGACCAGCAAGATAAGCAAGGTACAAAAGCTGGCTACTCGGTGCATGGTGACCTTTCCTCCCTTGCGGTTGAAACAGAAGTGAACTGATGTAAAAAACGACCATCCGTTATTAATTCCTATCGGTCGAACCGCCGAAGAGCATGAGGGAAAAAGGGTGCCGGCTAACACCGGTCTATCAAGAACAGATAGGAACAGTCTTCCAAGTCCAATTCAGCCTTCATGTCGCAAGCCGGGCAGTCTCCATAATACTCGGAGTTCAGAAACAGATAATCTTCACAAAGCAGGCATCGTGTTGGAAATGGCCCCGGGAAAAGGGCTTGTAGATCGGGATTATTTTTCTCCTGAAAAGCCGTGCAGGTTGGCCAACCATCTTGATCAAAGATCCATTCTTTTGGGAACTCCGTGGCGCCCACTCCAAAAATCAAGGCATCGGAATGGATGCCGCAAGGATTTCTTTCCTCCTCATACCACTCAGCGTCTTTCTGGCATCGCATGCAAAACGCTTCCTCAAAAATCTCGCCTTCCGTGCCATTGGCGGGACGGAATGGTTGACCCGCCGAATCTGGAAAACAATATAGGACTTGCATGTGAATTATCTCCTTTTCCCTGCCACCCAAAGGAGCGAACCACCGCCTTGTGTGGCCACGTCCCCGCCTATGTCGTTGAGGTCGAACCTCCAGGCCACGGCGATCCATAGTTTTTCATCGGCGGGCCGCTCCTTTGGCTGACAAGGAAATCTTGATTGGTGAAAGTTTGGTGAAGAAATTGGGGGATTTTCAAAAACCGCAAGCATGAGCCGCAAGCGTGAAAGAAGCAATTTCCTGTAAAACTGGAGCGGGAGACGGGCTTCGAACCCGCATCGCATCATTTACCAGACTTTCTTTGTACATCCTAAAACAGCTTGATTCAAGTCATCTTATAGGCCTCACATTTCTATTGACTTCCCGTATCTTACCTCTATATTTAAGCTGAATGTTGGGGATAGTGTTGGGGACAACGGAACACGGGTTTGGCCACGGTTTTTGAACGTTTTTGGGTATCCCCAACAGCTTCCCCAACAGATTGAACCACGGAGGTAGATGGGATGCCGAAACAGCAGCGCTTCAAGACAAAGTACCCTGGAGTATACTTCATTGAGGGCACCGGGACCGACGGCAAACCGGAAAGGGTTTACTACATAGTCTATCGGCGAAAAGGCAAACTCGTCGAAGAGAAGGCCGGCCGACAATTCCAGGACGATATGACCCCCGCGAGAGCTGCTGGCGTCAGAACCCTTAAGGTCCGTGGTGACCAACCCACCAACGAGGAACGGAGAGAGGCAGAACGAGAGATCAAGGAGAGCTGGACGATTCTCCGACTGTGGGAAGAATACAAAGCCACCAATCCGGGCGTCAAGGCCATTGAGAAAGACGAAGATCGGTTCAACAGATACCTTAAGGATACTCTGGGGAACAGAGAGCCAAAGGACCTTGCCCCTTTGGATGTAGACCGACTGAGGATAACACTGCAAAAGACCTTGAAGCCGGCCACCGTGAGGAATGCGCTGGAACTCCTGCGGCGAATCATCAACTTTGGCGTCAAGAAGCATTTATGCCCCGCCCTGGACTTCACAGTCCAAATGCCGAAAGTCCACAATCTGAAGACCGAGGACCTTTCCCCCGATGAACTCACCCGCTTGCTACAGGCCATTGATGAGGACGAGAACATTCAAGTGGCAAATATCATGCGGATGGCCCTTTTCACGGGAATGCGCAAGGGCGAGATCTTCAAATTGAGGTGGGAGGAAGTTGATTTCGAACGGGGCTTCATCCGCATCCAGGACCCCAAGGGCGGACCCGATCAGCGGATTCCTCTCAACGACGCTTCCCGGTCAGTGCTTTTGAATCACCCGAAGGTTGAGGAAAGCGAGTACGTTTTCCCTGGGAATGACAGCGGCAAAAGGCGAAATGCCCATAGGGTTGTGAACAGGATCAAAAGTAGAGCGGGGCTTCCTCCGGACTTTCGCCCCCTTCACGGCCTGCGCCATGTTTACGCTTCCATGCTGGCATCATCCGGCGAAGTCGATATGTACACCCTCCAGAAACTCCTCACCCACAAGAGCCCGCAGATGACTCAACGGTATGCACACCTCAGAGATGATGTGCTAAAAAGGGCCTCCAATCTGGCTGGAGATATTGTTGCTCGAGTTATGAACGTGGATAAGAAAACCTCAGCGGGATCAGTCGACGGCCAGGGCACATAGAAATTGATGAGGGCAGGTTTTCACTGGATTATCGCGACCAATGTGTGAGAAATGTTTGGTTGCTCCCTCAGCCAATTCTGGGATTGAAAATGTCGTAACATTAGCACGCCCACCCCTTCACCCGACCTTATCATCCACGCCAAACCTATTGACTATCCACATGGACCCCTGCCTGGGTAAGACGAGCTGCCCATTCATTCAAAAAATGCAGGTTGACCAATGTCATGATGTCCATTTCCTCCATAAAAAACCTGAGGCTTTCCAACCTGCCCGATTCGGCCAGGTCCACAACATCAACGTAACGGTATTGACCTTGGCTGTCGAAGTCTTGAGCGAACACGAGATGCTGACTTCTTGAGTGGTATTGGTGAGGATTGCCGGCAACCTTCTGCAATACCCGCTCCTCTTCGAAGTAAAGCAGAATGTTACGTATGCTCTCCAGCGGGAGATTCTCGTTGGATAGCGTCTTAATGACCAAAGCTTGATAAACATTGATCGGGCTGAAAAGCCGAGTTGTGCCCTTGCCCCTGGACGCATACACCTCCGGCTCCAGGATCCCTTTCGCAACCCAATGAGACAATGTCTTTGGATAGATTCCCAGAATCTCAGAGATCTCCTTCGTAGTGAACGCTTTTTTTCTTTGCATCATTTTCTTCCGGCATAAGTTCTCGGCCCATCGAGTACTACGATTCTTCCCATGGGGATAGGAGCTACGAGTATGTCGCGCTAAGCCCCCTTCAAAGGGGGAGGTTGAAGCGCGCTGGTCAGGCTGATGTCTTTCGCACAACTATACTAATGGGAAAAAGGCCAGTTGTCAACATAATTAGCTAATGAGATAATATCTTATTTTATAATCTATGCACTTGACTTTAAACCGAGCCGCATTATTATGAGGGGCATCGGCATTGAATCAGGATTTTCGCACAACAACACGTTGAGGAGGCAGGATGGGAACGGAAAAAGAATACCTTGACGAACGAGATGTTGCCAACATGATTGGGATCTCAGTGCAGACTCTTCGGAATGACCGCTGCTCGAAGCGACGAATTCCCTATGTCAAATTCGGCAGAAGCGTTCGCTACCGATATTCTGACGTCATCGCCTTCATGGAAGCCCACAAGATTCCGACAGCGGCGTGAGGGTCGAGGAGCAACAGGCTGTAAACTGCTAGCCGGAAGGGTTCGATCGTAGCAGAAGCGGAGGCACCACCCCGAATTCGATCGGGCACGCAAATGGGAGGCGGATCATTGATAAAGGCTGAGCCACGGACCAGTTTCTCTTATCGAACATTTCTGAAAACGAGGAAACCTTACCCCTCGATCACGCTCGCAGAACTTCACGACGAACGGTTAGCCAAGACATTCGATCCGAGTAGCCTGCGAACAGGGGAGGCTGGGATTTACCTCGGCATTTATCCAGAAGCCAGGATCTATTGGGGCCATGACCCTGATTTGTATGACGACATAAGATGGATATGGCTCATTCTCGACATCGACGGCGAGGCGAAAAGAATTGCTTCCGCGATTGAGCGGTCGCATAGGATTCATGAAAACCTTAGGAAGTCGGGCCTACTACCACATTTCAACTGGCTCCTATCCGGCAGCGGCCTAAGAGCTGTATCTGACTTTCTGATCAGCTTTTCCCTGCGGGACGGCTTGCTTGAATACCTGAGCTCCCTCAAAAGAGATGGCTTGGGTGTCGATCCCGGTCCATATAGTGACATCGACAAGGGTGGACACCCAATCCGCCTGCTCTCCTATCGCGGTCACCCCAACCAATGCCAGGATGCTTCGAAAATTATCGACAGGCACACAGTCCTGATTGACGATGCTACTCTCCTCAGCTTGGACGAAAAGACCTACCTGGACCTGACCGCCGGCCGACCCGACCCCGATGAATACCACCGGTGGACACGTCAAATCCTCCCAGCGGTCGTCTACGACAAGCCGCATGGTTTGCCTGCCGAAATCGAGAGATTTCTTGACACGCTGCGAAGCCACGAGCGCGACGCTAGACTCCGCAAAGCTATCCAGTGCGGATCACCCTTCCTCAGACCAGTCCGACGAGTCAATCTCGAAAAGATCTTCGAGTTTCTTGACGAACTGGACATCAGCTACAGGCAGATCGAGCACCCGCACGTCTGGAGCCTTTCACCATGTCCCATGTGCGGCAGGAAGGATGGACATGCATGGATCACCGAGGTCGGGCGTCTGAAGTGTTTTGCAGAGACTTGTGAAGCGAGTTGGTCTGATGGTGGACTCCCACCGTCCAAGTGGGTCGATGAGAAATTCTTGGACGGCTTCACGGACGATGAAAGTGAGGTCGAAGAGCCTGTCCCGTCATTTGTGGACTTGGAATTCGCCGAGAGGGCGCTCCGAGAACATCTCGGTAAAGACGGAAACCTCGCAGTTGCTGTCACTCCTGGAGTTGGAAAAACAAAAATTGCCATAGAGAAGGCCCTGTCGCTGGCCGCCAAAGAGATCGTCATTTATGCAATGCCGGAACACGCGCTGATCGAGGAATGGATCAAGAGGATTGAATCAGAGGATACATCTACCTCCGTTACACACTTCAAGGGCAGGCTAAAAGGAACCTGTCTAAGGCCGACCAAAATCGAATACCTTTCCAGCCAGGGGTATTACCCATCCCAAACCGTTTGCTTCGGGTGCAAACACCACCCCCGGCGATCTGCGCATGCGGAGAAATGCCGATACTATGAGCAATTCGAGGAGATCACCGCCAAAGGTTGCGGCCTGATCTTTTGCTCGACGCACCAACTCCCGTATCTCGTAAAGAACAACGACCTCGGCAAAATCGGGACCATTTTCATCGATGAGCAAGCCCTTCATGCCATCGTGGCGAGAGAAAAAGGTGTCCCCATCACTACATTCATCAGCGTCACGCCGCACCTGTCCCCAGAAGCGAGGACTGTGGTCGAGAAGATCAGGAACACGGCCGAGCGACTTCATCACCTTCTTGTTCTGGACACAAAAGCCTCCGGTGGACGGTTGTACACGATTGACCCGGAGGGCACATGGTGGAGGGGGAAGACAGGCATGTGGGATCTCGCTGAAGCCTCTGAGGAAGAAAGGACGGTCCTCAGGATGGAAGTGGAGAACCTGCTGAGTCGGAGTCAGTATGACCTGTACGATAGGAGGATCAATCGCAAAGCGCTGCTCTGGCTCGATGCCGCACTCCACGATAACCAGGTCGCTTGGATTCAGGCCACGAAGGACTCCGCAAACCCCATCACTTTAAACTTCATCCGCAAATGGTCGCTTCCTAAAAAGACCAGATTGGTCGTGCTAGATGCGACGACTTCCAATGAGGAGTTGACCGCCCTCTTCGACCGTGACTTTGATCTTCTGAACCTACACGTGGCTTGGACTGGGACAAGGATTCACATCAACCACGCGATGGGAAAAAGGAAAAAGCTTGCCACGACCGACGAACAGTTCGCTAGGCGCGCCGCTGTCCTGAAGGGCCTCATCTCGGAACCATGCATGAAATGGCTCGTCTGCACCCACAAAGCAGACAAGGACAAGACCCTTAAACGCCTGAAAGAGCATCTCCCCGAGATCGAGTGGTCCAGCTCGCACTATTTTGCCGAACGCGGCAGGAACGAATACGAGACCATGGACGGCGTTTTTGCCTATGGTCTACCAATCTGGAACCCGACCGAGATGCACGAGTTCGCCGCCTGCCTGTTCCCCGGCGATGTCAAGCAGCAGCTCAGATGGGTACAACAGCAAAACGACGCCGAACTCTATCAAAAGGTTCACCGTATCAGAATGGTGCGCCACCCCGGCAAGACCGTGATTGTCGAGGGGCACCGGTGGCCTCCAATCCTGGGCAGGCCTGATAAGGTGATTGATCTCACCCGTAGCCCTGAATCCTCTTTGACATATCTCGAGCTGGCGCTGCCGGTCTTCGATGCCCTCGGTTTCTTCGATCTGCAGATTGCCGCCTTGGTCGGTATCGCGACAACAAAGACCGCATCCAAAATCGCAGAGGTCCGCGCAGCGCTCGAACCGGTCCTGGCCGCCGCCGTCCATACAAGTGAGGAACATGGGAAGGTGTATCATCCTTTATTAAAGCTTCTTATAAAGGTTGATACACCTGAAGTCCGAATTTTCTCCACCAGAAACCAATACAAGTTCCTGCTTTCCGGCATCAGAAGCTGGACGGGCGCGGACTTCTTTGAGGTTAAACTGCCCGCCTGGGGTCACTCCTGGAGCTACGGGATCGGATCAATAACCAAGGCGGAAGACTTCTACCGGGGGTTATCTGAGATCGCCGCCAAGGCCGGACTTGATATGAAGCCCTATCTTCCCACCGGTTGGCGACCGATTACGGAAGAAGAAACTACAGGTGCGGCAACCATGACGTCCGGCGATTCTGCTGATTTCCCAGGTGATGAGTTTGGATTATTCCTGGCATTACCATGGAGTGGCTCGAAGCTTCGAATTTGGCGTCCGGAGGATCTGTGCTGGAGTCTCTTCTCGCTGGAGGACTTGGCTCTGAAGAAATGCGCCTGAGGGGAAAACCGAAGCGACCCAGAAAAGGTTTGGTGAAAAGGCCTTTTCGTGGTATAATATAGGTATAGAGTGAATTTCATGCACAGCGCCCGACTCCGGCTGTACCGATGAAAGCTTCCGATTCATAATTACAATCGCCGAAAACAGCGGGACCGACAACGCCTTGATCCCTACCTATGCTCAAATTCGGCCACTTCTGCTGATCGTCCGCATCGCGGCGCAGCGGGCGGCTCCAAGCCGACCCGCAAGCACGCGCCGGAGCAAAAAAGAACGAGCGGAGCGAGTGATTTTGCAGCGTATCCGGCGCCGATGCCGCTGATCAGGAGGAAAAGCAAACAAAGGAATGTCTGGCGACGGCCCGCGAGCGTAGCGAGCCTGGCCAGAGCGACAACCCAAAGATAGCACCACCCGCACCACGTCCCATCCAAAGGCGAGTACCACCCCGTAACACAGCACCACCCCAAAGGCGCGACAATATCACTTACAACACCATGTCCATTCAAACCTGAGGAGCGAACATGTCAGTCTTCTGTGCACCAAACGATGCTCGCCGTCAGATCGACCTTTGGCTCTCGCGTTTCTTCGAGAATGTCCCTCTCGAAAGCCTTTGGTTCCTGACGCTCACCGCCCCCCATCGCATGACAACCAGAACCTCCGACCATTGCTCCACCGCCATGGTATCGTCACCTCCCGAGGAATCAAGCGTCAAACTCGATCACCCGGCCTTCCGTAAGAGACTCAATGCCTACTTCCGTCAACTGCAACGCCCCGAAGCCCTTAACCAACCCTTGGCCGTTGCTGGGACGATGGTTTCCAAAACCGACTCCATACACCTGCACGCAATCCTTTCCGGCTCCCCACTCCATCGCCACAGCCTCGAATCATGCGGACCAGCTCACCAAGTCCTATGTGAGCGTTTATGGTCAACCATCAACGGCAAAGAACTGCAGGCCCTGGTCAATCCACTGACCTCTTTGAGCGGCTTTCTTCGGTACATTTTGTCCCGTCGCAACTATCACCCTTCTGATGAATTCTCCGACTTCTACCTCTACAACAAGGACGTGCTCCGGCAGCTCGTCGAGTATCGACCATCAGGCACGCATCGTCCTCCACCTACGCTCCCGCCACCGGAGTTCGGGAGGTGGTGCATTGCGACACCAACGATAGCGATCCAGCTCAAAGAGCGCGGCATCACACCGGATAAGTTCATCGCCTGGTTGCAGCGCCAAAACCGAAAGCGCAACCCCGATCCCCGGTCCTGCGACCCCAAGGCCAACATCGCCAGGCAGATCATTTACGGCCAACGGTCGCCCGGATGGTACCAACGCGACATCGACAGGTTCTTCGAAGAGCACCCAAAACCAGCACCTCCAACACCAACACCCAACAACGAGGAGTCATTATGCACCAGACATCCGACTGCCGCAGTCCTGCAAGGCTTCATCAAGAAATCGCCACCACGGCGAGACGACTCACCGCCACAAGAGGCTGGCCAAACCCCACCCTCTACGCCGTCCTGCAAATGCGCGGCCTGAGTGTCGCCTGGCTCATGCGACAATTAGGCTCGTCTTTTTATGGCAACGTCCACGACATCGTCACGGGCCGAAAGGTGCCCGGAAGCGACCTGCGCCGCAAGATCTCGGCTGTACTCGGTGTCGAAGAAACCCTCTTGTGGCCATTTCTGAACAACCCAAACGAGGAGCAGCCTATGGAGTGATACTGATTTACAGCCAGCTCGCGAAACGCCAGTCCCTGACAGAACGTCTCGCCAACCGTCAATACCGACCATCACCCAGGAACCCTTGCCCAATTCTTAAAACAATAGGAGCCAAGCCCATGAAGCAACTCACCCAAGATCACCTCGACGAGAGAGCAATCGATGGCATCCACGACAAATCGTTCCAGCACGCACCACCAACCACTGAACAACACGAAGAGAACCCTCTACCGCCGTGTTTCGGCACAATGTTCGACGAGACCGCTGAGGAGTGCAGTGGATGTGGTAAACGGGCAGAATGCCAAGCCAAGCAGAATGGCGTCGCCCCGCAAGATGAACCTGCCGTAGACCCCGAACCTGCTCCGCGTCTTCCCTTCCACGAGTATTCCACCATCTTTCCTCTGATGAGCCCGGACGAATTCAAGGCCCTCACCGAAGACCTTCGGGAAAACGGCTTGAGGGAACCGATCACCATTCACGATGGGAAGATCGTCGATGGCCGGAATCGCTACGAGGCCTGCCTTAAACTTGGCATCGAACCGACTCTTGTCCCGTGGGATGAACGCGGAGACCTCATCGACTTCGTGATCTCCCGAAACTTGCATCGTCGACACCTCACCGAAAGCCAGCGCGCGATGGTTGCAGCGAAGCTCAAGCCCCTGTTCGAGAAGGCCGCGAAAGAGCGACAGGGCATGCGGACTGATCTCAAGGTAGATGCCACTGGTTGTGAGGACCAGGAACCTTCGGTCAACATTGTGGCAAATTTGCCACAATGTTTGGGTCGGAAAGCCCGAGAGGATGCTGCTATGGTCCTCGGTGTTTCTCCCAGGTCGGTCCAAAGTGCCGACACCGTACTCAAGTCCGGCAGTCCTGAATTGGCAAAAGCCGTTGAAATCGGGAAAGTAAAGGTTTCAGCAGCCGAGAAGATCGCCAAACTCCCCATCGACGAGCAACCCAAAGCCATCGAGGATAGTCGTGAGAAACCCAGGAAAACCCCGGACAAGGCCGACAGTTACCAACGCGCCTTCATTGCATATAAGCAGGCCATCGCGGATGCCAAGCGCCACGAATGGCAAAAGGTATCGCGAGAAGAGGTTACCGGACACATCATGGAGCTGGGCCACCTAGTTCTCGATAAGACCGACCTGCTGGCAGCGTGACATTCTTTCCAAAGACTGAACCCTCGCGCGTTGAGTTGGTCGAAAGCCTGATTCAACCGATCTGTCCAACTCAACGCCGCCCGTCATCCCGAGAACTTTTAAGACTCAAAACATGGAGGAAAAACATGAATCAGTCGTGTAACACCACCCCAAACACGGAAGCCAACCAGAACGATTCTACTCCCATTGAAAAGTGGCTGGAAGTGCGGCGCGAAATCGTTGCACAGAGCGAAGGCGGAGCAATCGTCAGGGTCACCGGTCGGACGCGACCTCTCCCCGGCGACATTTGGTCCGAACACCTCAACCACCGTGCTCAAAAGGATGCAGACGGTTGGACTACCTTCTCATGCCCGGAGGTCACACCCACGGTTCCTCAATCCACTGACGACATGTCCGAGTCCCCAAGCCAAGATTCCCCCGGTGCCATGTCCAGCAAACCGACCGCGTAGCATTAACCTCATCTATCGCTGGCAGAAGAGTAAGTCATACCAGGCCCGACAAACGCAGTCTGTCCCGACCAAACCTGGACAGAGACACCCCAATCCTTCTAACCCAAAATAGGAGCAACCCCGTGAACGAACTGATCATTCCAGACCGAACCAAAAGCAGCACGCCGAACAGCCTTGACCCCGAAAAAGAACGCATCGCCAGATACGAGCGGCGGTGGAAAAACCGTCCACCCAAAACCCGAACAACATCGTTGGTTGACGAAGGCGAGCACCCGCTCGATCTGTTGGCGCGGTATGCAGAGAGCGTGGGGAGTGTCAGCGAAGATTTCCGAACTTTTCTCTTTGCGCAACTGAAAGGTATTTTACCGCCTCATGGCGTCAGTGAAGAAACAATGATAAACGCCGCACTCGCCTTCACGCACGGCATAAGGCCAATGGATGAGCTGGAAGGCTTGTTCGCTGTCCAGTTGTTCAGCTTGCACGTCGTTGGCCTGGAAATGTTGAGACGGTCCATCACCGCCAAAGATGTTTTCGGGAATGAAGTGAACGCCCTGACAGGCTCGAACGTGAAGCTTGCCGACCGAATATTGCGGGCCTTCCGCGAAACCTCCTCGGCACTCCAAAAGCACCGTGGGAAGGGCAGCCAGCAACGGGTCACGGTCGAGCATGTTCACGTCAGTGACGGCGGGCAAGCCATCGTCGGTACGGTAGGCCAACAGAGGGGGGACACCACAACCGATGAAAAACGATAGACAACCTCAAGGACAAATCTGCTGGGACCCGGTCAGCACAACATTACCCGAGCATTTCCGATACGTAGAGCGCTGCGGTGCGAAAACCAAGAGTAAAGGAACACCTTGCATGAGTCCCGCCATGAAGAATGGGCGCTGCCAAATGCATGGCGGGAAATCACCAGGCCCTCCAAAAGAAAACAAGAACGCCTGGAAGCACGGTCTATATTCACGGGAATCAACTGGACTCCACCGCCAGGTGAAAGACCTGGTGCGACGCACACATGACCTCATCGAGCATGCTGGTATGGATAGTACGGCAGCGACATGACCTGCCTTTCTCAATACCAACCTCGAAATCACCCATCGATGGGAGGATCACAATGAACAAGCTGCTTTCATTGGTAGTAGCGGAATGCGCCAACTATTCCGAAAAAGGACCATTCGGCCGGAGACACTACTGTTGCGGCGAGCCCAGGCAGACCGATTGTCATTGCTTAATAGCCAACGGCATTCCCTGCAGAAGATTCAAAGAACGAGTGCTCCCGTTGCGGCCTGAACTGCAACCGGAGTGGCAAGAGTTCTTGAGGAAGGCCGATCCTGGCCATTCAGAGCTTCTTGGGGAGGTCGTTGTCCTCAAACGATGCGCCTGCGGACGTTCCTTCAAACCTCGCTCAAATCGACAAACCCGATGTCCGGCATGTTCCAAGAAGAACGCCCAAAGACTGGGCCGTGAGAGGTCGCGGGCGTATCGTGCGAAAAAAGCAGCCTGAGCTTGTTACCACGTGACGGTTTAGACAGCTTTCGACCTAATCGTCATGCGGATCTACAGACATGAAAATCAGGAAGCCGATCAATCATACCCCCTGGCTTTCTAAGCCGTCACGCGGACGGTTAAGCGCCCCTTGCCCGAACCGTGGACCATATCAAGATGACCATCACCTCGGTGGTGTCCTTCCAGGCACGCCCGCCCTTCAACGACGTGTCAGAAAACGGCGCTACCGATGGAGCCGAAAACGGACGCACCCCCTCGGAGAGTCATCTGAAGACGAAACCTTTGACAACGAGTGAGGAGGATATCAATGGAAAGCACTCTTCATCAATCAATCGAAGCCGCCAGAAAAGAACTCAAACGAACACCCCTGCAGGTGAATCTCCCCGATCCAAGGAGAGCCTTCAACACAGTTCTGCAACGCCAAGACGGGCTCGGAGTCACGAAGCGCAATGATCCACTGAGTGCCATCAGGCACTATATGTATGCCCACCCAATTGAGCATCATTGGGCAGTCTTGGCTGAGATCCTCTTCTACGTCATCGCCGGATGCGCTTTAAGGTGAAGTACAGATTACCGATGCATCCGTAGCACTCACATTGTCCAGGGTGAGAGATGCCCGGACGAAGGACCTGGAGGGCTTCTTAGCAACACGTTTATTGTTACCGGACGCACTCAAGAAAAATTTTCGCCGATTTAGCCGTTGTCTCGCAACGGTTCCCTATCGCTCGAGGCAGACCGTATCATGGGATGCCAAATTGATTCCAGCGCTTCTCATCCGGGCATCGCTTCGCGTGCTTCCTGAATTCCCGCCGGCACTCTGGGTGTCTATATTCGCGAACCTAGACTCAGAGCCAAATACTCCTTCCATGAGCGCCCCCACTTCCCGGCGGTGCGAACCTAGCTTTCGAGCCGGATAGACTGCTGGGTCCGGAAAAGCGATCACGACCTCACTTGTCGGGACGCTCCGTGCTGGGCAGATCACCCGGTCCAGGTAGGCTTGCTTGCTTACCGCCCTCTTTCTCTCCTTCGAGAAGTGAAGGTATGTCCAGGTACGGATAAATCGTGACCGCATTATTGATCGGCAGCCCTCCAGTGTCCACCGACGGACCATACACACTGTAAACTGAACGACCCAACAGTCGCAGGAGTACCGTTTGTTCGCCCCGATGGTGAGCGGTGTGGGCAATCCGTCGCACCATGACCCATGCGCGGGTGCGGGTGGTATCAAAGAAAGGCACTTCCTGCTCCCACCAGGCGTTGTCCTTCTCTTGGAGAATAACGAGCCGTTTCCCCGAATCGCTCGCGTAGCGTTCGATAAAAGCTAGACGGGTTTCGGATTCCGGTAATGGGGGTGCGCCCACATCAATGGCGAACATCGTCCGAAACCATTTATCTTCGCTCATGCATTGATGGACCATATGCTCGTGGCCAGTCCGGTCGCGAACGAGCAAGGGATGAGGACGGATGTCGAAGTCCGCGTCCTGGAACATGCTCCAGACGCTTAGGGTCTTCAGCCGTTCGGTCTCATACGTTTCAAGCAGAAACGAGTAGTCCATGATGTCCTCCTGTGAAGTGTTTTTATCCCTCGCATAAGATGCCACAAGTCTTGAGCAGACCGTTAGTGATGGTCAGGGTCCTCAATCGTCATGTCGGTGCGCAGATAGCGTCCGAACTTGACCAGAGATACCGCACAGGCACCCAACCCAATGATTGCAATGCCGGTCATCAGAGGCGCATAGCCTGCAACCGCACCCGCTTTGCGGTATTCGTCCCAGGCCAGCGAGGCACCCAACACGCCAAAGAACCCACCTCCTAATAAAGCAAGAAGCTCATAGCCGACCTCAGAGAGCACCGCGAGTACATGGATGGTCTTGCCGGTTTGGGCTGCCAGACGACGCCGGTAGCTATAGGCAGCACGGACGTAAGCCGCAGCCAGTGCGGCAGATAGGATAAACCACAGGAGCATGTCGATCAGAAAATCACCTGCCACGGGAAGAAGGGCTCCTCCCATGGTCGTGATGAAAAGGATCGAAAAGACCGTCAAAGAGCCTGCTTTGAAGATCCCAAGAAGATCCCACCCGCGATCCCACCCCATGCCCAGATTCCTCACACTAATTACGGTTGCTTTCTTCTTTGCGCATCCAAAGCGCATGCATCGACAAGAGAACAGTCTATCGCGCCAGGATTCCCGTACACAAGTCATCCAGCGCTTGTGATTGTAAAGAGCCCCGCTGGCCCTCCAAGGTTTAGGCATCGTAAGACCAGGCTTTTCTTGGCGAGAGTAACCGGCAGCCATCCCCGACACCTATCTCCTCTTGCCCCCACAGCATGGAGGCGCACCTTGTGCAGGGCGTCTTCCTCGGCTAAGCGTCGGTCCCGTAGTGGAGGGTGATCAGTTCTGCTCCGTCACCGGCGTAATCGGTAAACTCGCCAAGGCAGGCGAAGGTCAGCCCCAGGGCTTCTCTCAACTGTTCCTTCCACTGGCCCCGGAGCATATGATAATCGGTCCTGACCCCGCGGGGTTCGGTGAGGATGGAGACCGCCTCGGCCAGGAGGAACCGGTCAGCACAAGCCTCTGCCAGTTCGATTGAGGCATCGTGGGCAAAGATCGCGTCAACCATGGCCCCGTAAGACTGATAGATCGACACGGCCAGTTCGGGGGAGTTCAGTTCCGGTGTGTCATGGTTGGCATTCAGTTCGAAGAGGATCAGGTGGCGGATGCGAGAAGCCAGTCGCTCCAGGTGAACCTGGCGCACCTCGCGGGCATGTGATGGATGGAGAGGGCGGCAAGCGCGGCGTCACTTTCCGGCAGGTCGTCGGAAACGTCCTGGAACCGCCCGAGGACCGGCACCACCGTGATCCCCGGAAACGCCCCAGTTACCGTGGCCGTGGCCAGTTCAAGCATGGCTGGGAAGGGGTCAACCAAGGTGACCGTGCCGATCTCGCCGATCCGCCCAGCCACTAGGAGGGCTTGAAGAAAGGCTGCCGTGAGACCACCGTCGCCGCAGCCGATGTCAACAAACCGGAAAGGGGCGGCAAAATCCGGCAGGCTCCGACTTGTTCGGACAAGGAACCGTTCCCTGGCCTCCTTGATGGCCGGAACCCCGGTGAAATGCACGTATGGACGGGGATCGGCAAAGACCACTTCCGGCTTTTTGAGGACCCCACCCTGACGAACCATGAAACTGGCGAAATAGGCGTTCCCCAGGTTCTCGTCCGACTCCAGCAGGCTTCCCTCCCGGAACCAGGACAGCCCATCCGCTCCCCGTCCTGCGGACGCCTGAAGACATCCGGCATAAAAGTGAAAGTGTGGCAGAAGCACCTGACGTACCCCCTCCGGCCGCTGACCAGGTGTCAACGTACCTGCCACAACCGACTTTCCCAATTCACGCCAACGTTTCACTTCATCAGGCGCAAGGAAGATCATGGGTGTCCCCTTCTTTCCAGACTTCATGCTGCAAGATCACGGCAAGAGCCCATGGGTGCCAGTCAATGGCAGACATTATGCCGGAGACTCTGCCGCGCATGAGCACCGGGGATGGACGCGATTCATGGTACCCGTCTCTCTGTCCGAGAGCAATCTTGCCGTCAACACGGCCTTTGATTGCAACCTTGGGACGCCATTCCCTATCGAAGTTGGGGATTACGCTCCCTTGCGCTGTGCACCATTTTCGCAGATTCAAGCATACTGCGATTTATCGAATAATTCAGCACAAGCGCCTCACACCAACGCCGGTGCAGCTCAAAGAGGCCGCTTGAGTTTGGCAGAACTTTTGACTGTCAAGTTGTTAAGAGTTCTAGCATTTCTTCTCGGTGAGGGAATGAATCACGTTCGTCCCCAGAAATTTGTTATCGAGGTCTTACGCCATGGTGAAGAACATGCGCAGGCTCTCGTTGGCGGAGTGACAAAGCCTCGTCAGGAGCTTCCGGTCGTACTTGAAATAGATGCGAAGCATCTTCGGGATGCTGCCCATGCGGGACGGGGTAAAGGATGTTGTCGGGCACGTCCTCCCCGAACTGATCACCCCCCTTCATCCCCCCTCGAGCGGGACAAAGGGGGGTGATGGCAACTGGGGCAGAAGCAGCGACCCTTGCTCAAAAAAAGCTAAAAGAAGCGCAACTGATCCTGCAAAAGCTTTTCCTTAACCATGGCATTCTCACTCTTTGCCACGAGCGTCTTTCGTTTTCCAGGCAAGAGCGCCACTGCCAATTCTCCTCGCCCATCATGCCGCCCTCGGGAGGGTTTAAGGCATTGTCTTCAATCACGGTATCAACTGGAGTTCATCCGTCATTCATGAACAGGTTCTTGAAGGCTTGATCGTTCTCTTGCTGGCCGCTGTTGGGTGGTCATTGCCCCAAGGTGGGAAGCTCAAATCTCAAGGGGATATGTTCATATTCCAACTGACTCACTCCACCAAGTTTGATTTTCGCCGGTTTTCATTTCTCCTGCCACGTACTGGGACCGCACGACCCTAAGACGAAGCTTGCCGCACAAGTCGGAGGAGAAGTCCTCCTGCCAAGATGAGCTGATTTGTGCTCTTGTCAAAGGAGGTTGTCTATGCCGGATGATCGCATTTACGATGCCGTCAACCTATTCAAGTTCAGCCCTACCGGCCAAGGTTCACATACGGTTGGGGGGGATGCTATTTACCGCCAGCGCTATGACAAATTGACCAAGGACGTTTTAAGAGAACTTTGGTCGCTGTGGCAACAGGATGAAATCAAGTTTGTTGACCTGGGCCCCAGGTTAATTGGGGATTCGGCGCGACGGCCAGGAGCCGATATTCGCGTCAATCTCGAGTTGAGCCCTGCCGATCGGCCCGTTGTGTACGGCATGCCTGCCAACCAGGCGTTGCTTGCGGGGACTTCGCTGAACATCGTCCATGAAGCCGTTCATTTGGTTCGGGACATTGCTTCTTACCCTGAAGAAGAGACCGTTTGTCGCACGCTTCAATTGCTCTATTTCCAGGATCTCCAGGGGGGCGTTCGCTACGCTTCCCGGATAACCGGCCAGCCCCATACCGCTAAACGTCTGCCCGAAGGGACCTTTCTGCCTTCTCTCATTGCTGACTATATTTTTCGTTTGCGGAAGTATCAACTTGGGCAGTTGATCGACCAAGTTTTGAGCTTAGGAACCTACCGGGCCTGGCTCACGGCCGATTTCATTCGAAGGAGCATCAGATGGTGGGGCGGCATCCGGAATCGCTGGCTGACCACCCGCGGTTACTATCTCCGGGTGCTCGCTGACGAAGGTCCCGCAAACCAGGCTCTGATCCTCGAGATCTTGGAAAGCATCCGGAGTCATGCCGATTGGACTACGGTGCGAACGACTCTAACCGAGACCAACATACGGCGTATCCGAGAGGTCTTTGCGGCAGGACATTCCCTCTACACAGCCGCTCCCTATGTGCAGCGTATTGCAGAGGTCCAGCGAATCACTCACGAAGATTTTGGCGTTCGCGCTAGGTGATCGCTGGACGGGGTGAGGGGATGGACCTTTTCAGAAGATGGCGCCCAGAAATTGTTTTTTGTGGATTTTCGGCTGGTAAGCGCCCCCGATTCTGTGAAGGAAGTTCTTGTGCCAATTCCTTGGTAATCGAAAAGTGCCCAACGTCAGAATTTTTTCAAGACATGGATCACTTTCTCCGACCTATTCTGTAGCTCCCAAAATCCTGGCTCCCAGCTTGTCACAGGGTCGAGAAGCTAGAGCTGAGCGAAAAGGGCATAGCAGGGATTTGCTCTGCGCTGGATTGTACCCATTTCAAAGAAGGAGGAATAAATGAGACGCTTCTTTCGCATTGCCCCCCTTGTGGTTCTTTTGCTGATCGCTTTCTGTGGAACAAGCTACGCTTTATCGGTGACTCTTGTGAAGGGAGCCGTACCCCGTCTGGCCACCTCCGCCAGCTTGACCAAGCTTGCCAAAAGGGCTGTCGTTTTGACCTTCGGGGATCAACGGTTAGTCATCCATGACAGGAGGTTGCCGGTGCGCGGAGAGCTGTTGAACGATCGGGAGGTATCGCTCTCGGAACTTTTCCTGGTTGCGGACCGGAGGGTCCCGGCCAATGGGGTGGGATACGAGAGCATCTATTACTATCGCGGTTATGACGTGGCCATTGTGGAAAATCCAGAAGTGTTCGCAGTGCAGCACCATGTGCGGCTGTGGCCCATTACCAAGAGTATGGTGGTGGTTCAGAAACCAAAAATAAAGAAAGCGGCTCCCGACCCGAATGTGCAGAAACTGTTGGCAAAGCTGCAAACGACTCAGTACGCAAAATTCCTGGGCATGCTTGCCAATCCAAACGCTAATGATAAACTTGAAACGCGATATACTTGTACTAAGAGTGCCTATACAGCAAGGGATGTTATCAGCAAATACTTCAAAGATTTGAAATTAGTAACAAGCGACGATATAAGTTTTGCAAATGATTTGACTCAATGTGACGGCAACTGCAAAGAACCAATCGGCTATAATGTTATCGGTAAGAAAATAGGTAAGACGAGGCCCAACGAATACTATCTGGTTGGTGCGCACTATGACTCCGTGAACCAAGATGAAGAGGACAACTTTGCCCCCGGCTGTACAATCGCTCCCGGCGCTGCTGACAATGCCAGCGGTGTGGCCGGTGTGATGGAGTTGGCCCGCGTCTTTTCGAAGCTGGAGACAGATGCAACCGTGATCTTTGTGGCTTTTGGTGGAGAAGAAACAGGTCTTCATGGCAGTATCCAATACGTGAGTCAATTGCTTGAGGGTGGAGAAAAAGCCAGGCTCAAAGCGTTCGTAGTCTTGGACATGATCTCATACGCTGCCAGCAAGGAGAAGGAAAGGCTCTTGATCGAAGCATCCAACAAAGATTCAACCCAAAAGGCGAGAGGGGAGAAACTGTTCGAATACGCTCAGACCTACACTACACTGAATCCTCTCCCCATTCACTGGAAATATGCCAACAGCGATCACGAACCGTTTCTGGACCAGGGGATGGCAGGTGGTCTATTGATTCAGATGCAATGTGAGGTCAAAGAAACCGATCCGGATCGATACCCCTATATGCATTCAGAAAAAGACACGATCGATCGCCAGAATGTTCAATTCGCCACGGAAATGCTCAAGGTTGCCGCTGCCACCCTGGCTGAGGCAGGCATAACGTTTCCCTCCGAGGCAACACCATAAAGGATGTTAACTTGCCCGGTGAGGGAAGCCCAGTGGAATGCCGGTAGTTCAGGGTCTTAGCGCAAAAGAGGTATGGACCCTGTCCTTGTCGATGGGATGGGTATTATTGAAGAGCTACCCCCGAGAATGGAGGATGAAAGATGAAAAGAAGATGCTTGACGGTTGCGCTCTGTCTATTGCTTTTGCCATCCTTGGGATGGGCGGCCACGACGTTGAAAGGAACGGTGCTGGAAGGAAAGTCCGGACAGCCAATGGATGCAACGGTTTTGGTATACAAACTGAACGATTCCGGCGAGTGGGATTTTGCCGGATCCCGAGAGGCCGATGAAACGGGGGCGTACAGCTTCACTTACCTGGATGCCGGAACATATTACCTGGAATTCAGGGGTTACACTGATTGTGACCCTTCAGTCGACTACTGTGCCGACAAGTATCTGCCACAGCTTTACAACAACGTTCCTTTATGGGATTTCGTGCAAAAGACGGAGATCACCCTTCAGGATGGGGACGACAAGGAACTGGATACCGTCAGCCTCCAAACCAGGCCGTTCTATTTTGCGACTGCTACGAATCGTTGTGTTTCTGCCGATCCTGATGGCATTGTGAGAATTCACCGCAGAGTGAAGAACACCACAGGCGTTCAGCAATGGATGTTCTTTTGGGGCGTGGTGGATTCTCCGTTCCGGACTGACTCTTCCAACTATTATGGCATGCAGGCGTCCTATTCTTTCGGCAAGGGGAAATGGGTACTGCTCAAACCAGGCAGGAATTTCGTCACGTTCACCCATATGCTGCCGCCATCAGCGCTGCAAGGTAGCTATACTTATTGGATAATTGGAGGAGACTCGAATCTGTTGCCCATGACACCCTACCTATCGGGCACATTCTGCAACGGTATCATGGCGGAACATGATGCTGCGGATTTGTCCTTTGAAGCAAGCGCACCGAGAAACCGGAACAGGCATGGACAGGCAACAATCATCCCTACAAGGATCTCCGCCAAAGGAACGGTCCTTGAAAGGGGACTGCTCAACTCGAAATAGAAGACTGTCTCCAAAATACAGGACCTCAACTGAACCGTCGGATTTGGTGAGGTGATAGAAAATCGCTTTTTCCAGGTTTTTGGGTAGCACAGGGGCTGTCGATCGTGTCAAGGTCAATCTTGTGTCGATTTCGGGAGAGATGAAGGCGGGAGCCGCCACGGTGCTGCACCGTGGAGGTCGTCTCGATGGGCAGCTCGATGCAAATTGGACCTGGAGCGCGCTGTATCGAGCCCGGAGTACCCGAAAGGCGGTATCTCCCCCATATCAAGGACAAGCTGCCCCTATGAAGCCGGCGAGGAGTCCCTCCAGCGACGAAGTTTAATGGCTGATGATGACGGGCTCTTCGTATCCGGGCCAGCCGTCGTCGAAATCCGCCATGACAACCGGCCCATCGACAGGTGCAATTGCTGCTCTCCAAAGATAAGCGGGATAATGCTTCCACAGCCCCAGTGGTGCTGGATTTGCTATCCGCTTGACAGCCACCTCAGGTATGGATACCTGCCTTGTTCACTGAAAAATGAGCAAGCAAAAACTTCAGGATAGCAAAAGCATATCTCCCATGGACGACCTGCTCGCTGCGCTTCCCAAGGTGTGACAGTGGCAAGAAAGCACTTGATTTCATCATGGAGATTTCACAGGAAAGGAGTATCTCATGCCTACGATCACGACAAAAGACGGCACACAGATCTATTACAAGGACTGGGGCAGCGGACAGCCCGTGGTTTTCAGCCATGGCTGGCCTCTGAGCGCGGACGCATGGGAAGATCAAATGGTCTTTCTGGGTACCCACGGATACCGCTGCATCGCCCATGACCGTCGAGGCCATGGCAGATCCAGTCAGCCATGGAATGGCAACGACATGGACACCTATGCCGACGACCTCGCGACGCTCGTCGAAACGCTCGACCTGACGAACGCAATCCATGTCGGGCACTCCACAGGCGGCGGCGAAGTCGCACGCTATATCGGCCGCCACGGAACCAAACGCTTGGCCAAGGCCGTGCTGATCGGTGCAGTGCCGCCGCTGATGCTGAAGACGGCTGGCAATCCTGGCGGACTACCGATTGAGGTCTTCGACGGTATCCGTGCGAATGTCTTCGCTGACCGCTCACAGTTCTTCAAGGATCTCACCACGCCGTTCTACGGCGCCAACAGGCCGGATGCAAAGGTCTCGCAAGGCCTGCGGGACTCGTTCTGGCTCCAGGGGATGCAGGCCGGATTCAAAGCCGTCATTGATTGCATTAAGGCTTTTTCCGAGACGGATTTCACTGGAGACCTCAAGAAGGTCAACGTCCCGACGCTCATCATGCACGGTGACGATGACCAGATCGTGCCGATCGGCGCTTCGGCTCTGCTCTCGTCAAAGCTCGTCAAGGCCTCCACGCTGAAAATCTATCCGGGCGCGCCGCACGGCCTGTGCTCGACCCATAAGGAACAGGTCAACGCGGATCTGCATGCGTTCTTCAAGGCGTAGGCGATCAAACGTCGGGGTGACGGAGGAATCAATGCGGCTATGGACAGCTGCCCTCCTTCCAGAAAAATGAGCGAGCAGAAACTTCACTTCAGGATTACAGAACCATATCATGAATAAATGGTCCGCGTTCTCGAGGGCCGGGAGGTGTTAAGCTATCGCCAGCTCTCACTATGGCAGGCCGCAGGGCTCCTATCACGGTGGCAGGAATGTGCTACATCACCTGACTCGTCAAGAAGAGAAGGGTCATCTCTGACGACCAAGTCCCCGAACGTTTTGAACACGGTAGACATTTTCTCCCTGCCAAGTGTACATGCTACGCCGAAGAAGATATCATGCCATCGGGTAGGAGGCGGGATCACCCCCACCGTCTCTCGGAGGCGGTAGCACAGGGCAGATCGGCAGATCTCCCCGGGTAATGCGCACCCACCTTCACGCTTATGCCCACTGCATTTACGCCCATGCCTTCCGTACAGGCATTGGACTTCGGAGATATTGGACTCTTCATCCGGCATGGCCGCCTCGTATGCGATTTCTATTCGTCAGACCAGCGCTTTGCCTTCGGCTTCCTTCAGGTTCCACCTCGCGATGGACACCCTTGCCGTCCGGCTAACAGTTCCCCCTGTCGGGCCTGTAGAGGACTTGCACCTCCAAGCAGGTGCGCCTTGCCGGGCGCACCAACCAAAAAGACCCTGGCTTTCGCCAAGGTCTCATGGATACCCTATCGCCCGAGGCAACTGCGAGGGAGTGGCTCACAGGGTATTTCTCAAAACTCCCTAAAAGGCTAATTGAAGTTACGGCCCAACACCGAACACCAAATCCTCGAACCGCTCTTCACAAACATCGCCATGACATTTCCAGCATCGCCTGGAGTCGCAGCGCAACTCAACAGCGCTCTTCAATTCATATTTTTCTCTGCTTCGGGTATCCATTCTTCACTCCTTCCGGTCCCGGTTTCATTTCTTTGGGACCCAATTTCCTACAATCTCTATTTAATCACTGGGAATTAGTATGCAAGAGGGTTACTGCTATCGTCACCACTCCAACTCTCGGTACATCAAATGTCCTTATGTGACGTCCTATTCTCAGTATCAGATATCGTACCATCCCTGTAATTGTGATATATGGAGAGCTCCTGGAAGATTTTGAAGGATTTTATGAAACCGTGATTAATCTCAAATGCCATCAGGATCTCGCCAAGCTGGGCATCATAAATCCCGGCGGGTGGAACATTTTGGCTTTCTGGGACCATCTGGAATCCTGCGATAAGTGCCGAGCAGCCCAAGTGGCGCTGATCGACGAGCTGAACAGAGTAATCAGTGGCGAAGAGGAGTTGGAGGAAGTCTCACCCAGCCAGGAGGGGTAAGCGGGAGCGCCAGCGTCGCCGTGGTGTACAAATCGGTCAACCGCCAGGCGACCTAGAAGTGGCCGACGCGGCAGGGCCGCTTCGCAGCATGCGGGCACGACCCAGTGGGTGCTGAGCAGCAAGGCCAAATAGCCATGGAGGCATCCGGATGGGAACTGGGCTACGGGCGATGTCGGACACGGCATGGGACAATCTGGGAGTCCTCTTCGGAGGTCTCGGCTGTGCGACCATAGGTCATCAGATCCTGCATGAATGGCGAACACCGGCACCATCTTCGGTGTCTATCTGGTTTGTTGGGGGCTTCCTCTGCATCTACGTGTTCTGGTTCCTCTACGGAGTCAGGTTCAGGCGGAGGGGGATTTGGCTGCCGAACGCCCTCGCAGCTTTTCTGCAAGTCCTATTCGCCGTCATCATCCTCACGAAAGGGTAAGAGGGAGTGGGGCGGCCCAAGCCGATAAAGCTGACAAGGGCGGGGCAAACCATGCAGCCTTGCAGCTTATCCGCTTCCTGGGCATCTTATTGGAGACTGAGTTGAATCGACCGCGATCTGTGAAAATCATCCAAGGAGTCTTTGCGCTCATAGCAGCTTTATTCGGCGTTGCAACGATTGTCGCTGGGGTACGTGTCCTTGCTGGGTCAGATCCGGGATATATCGTGTTTCGACCGCTACTGATCTACAATGCAATAATGGGAATGGCCTATGTGGCGGCAGGCGTCATCGCATGGCGCAGCTTCGATCGAGGCAAGTATGCAGCGGCCACGATATTCGCTCTCAATTTCCTCGTGTTGGGAGCAATCGGCTATTTGTACGCGACAGGTAGTGCAGTTGCTGTTGAGAGTCTTCACGCAATGATCCTCCGAACCGTTGTATGGCTTTTGCTGTTTCTTGGGTTGGCGTGGATGAGTCACAGGAGGCGTGAACATGACGAAGGATAAACCAGGCTCACCGGGCTTTTCCGAACTGCGCCACCAGGCGGAAGAGCGGTTCCCGACGGAACCGCCGAAGACCGATCAACCCCAGGGCGTTGTTGAAGAATTGTTGCACGAATTACAGGTTCAACAGGTTGAACTCAAGCTACGAAATGAAGAGCTTCGAAGTGCTTTAGACCAGCTCGAGGAGTCCCGCTCCAAATATTCAGATCTCTATGACTTTGCTCCCGTTGGCTATCTTACCCTTGATGAGAATGGGTTTATCCTGGAAGCTAACCTCACCGCATCACGGCAAATTGGCATCGACAGAAGCAACCTCATCAATACCCCATTTTCCGTTCACCTTTCCAGGTCAGACGGGGATCGCTTTCGTCTTCATCTGGACAAGGTGTCTAGAAATATGGGATGGCAGGCCTGTGAGGTAGGGCTGAGGCCAAAAGACGGCGGCGAGTTGCATGCACTGCTCGAGAGTATTTTCGTTCGGGATGTTCATGGCAAGGTATCATGTAGAACGTTGGTTGTCGACATCACCGAGCGCAAGCAGGCGGAAAGAGCGCTCATGGACGCTAACGCGACTCTGGTGGCCGCCCGCAACGAGGCCATAAGCGAAAAGAACCGGCTCGAAGCGGTTATGCAGGCGCTGCCTATTGGGGTCGCCATTACCGATAAGGCAGGGGGCACCATCCAGTCCAACGCTGGATATGAGCAGATATGGGGAAATCCTCGTCCGATGACGGAGTCCGTCGATGACTATGCGGCCTACAAGGCCCGGTGGCCTGATACCGGTAGCGAGGTTGAGCCCGAGGAGTGGGCCTCGGCCGTTGCCGTACAGCGTGGAGAGACCGTTCTCAGTCAATTACTGGAGATTGAACGATTCGATGGGTCCCGTGCCTTTGTGCTCAACAGTGCTGCCCCGGTACGCGATGCTCAGGGCAACGTAATTGGAAGCGCGGTGGCAATCCGGGATATTACCGATCTGCGGAAGACCGAACAAGCCCTGCGCGAGAGTGAGGAACGTCTCCGGTTTTTCATTGAGCATGCGCCCGCGTCTCTGGCAATGTTTGATCGCGAAATGCGATACTTGAGCGCCAGTCGTCGTTGGCTAAGCGACCACAACCTGGGGGAGCGTGACCTGAGCGGGATTTCTCACTACGAAGTCTTCCCGGAAATTCCCGAGCGCTGGAAAGAAGTCCATCGCCGTGCGCTCGCGGGGGAGATTGTGCGTGCCGATGCCGACGGGTTCGAGCGGGTGGACGGCTCCGTTCAGTGGCTCTGTTGGGAAGTACGACCGTGGCGTGATGCGATGGGTGATGTAGCCGGAATTGTGATCTTCACCGAGGACATTACCGAGCGCAAGCGTGCCGAACGGGCACTGCAGGAGGCTCACGAGCGGGCTAACTGGTTGGCCAGGTTCCCCGAGGAGAACCCCAACCCGGTAATAAGGGTTTCAGCCGAGGGCAATATTCTTTATCGGAATCGACCTGCAGGGGGGTTGCCCGGCTGGACCTGCGAGGTCGGTATGCCGCTGCCGGATGCGCTTCTGTCCATGGCTACGGAGGCCATGACGGATGGAAAGACTGTGCGACATGAACTGGAACTGGGCGGAAGGTTTTATGCTGTTTCTGCTGTGCCATTCCCTGCGGAAGAATACGCTAATATCTATCCAACCGACATTACCGAGCGCAAACAGATGGAACAGGAGGTTTGCAGGGCACGCGATGATCTCGAAATCCGTGTTCAAGAGCGCACTGCGGCACTCGGTAAAACCATGGAGACGCTTCGAGCCGAACGACAGCGGTTCAACGATGTACTGGACGCGCTGCCGGTCTACGTAGTGCTGTTAACGCCGGATTATCGGGTCCCTTTTGCCAACGTGGTCTTCCGCGAACGCTTCGGCGAGTCTCGCGGCCTTCGCTGTTTTGAGCATCTTTTTGGTCGAAGTGAGCCCTGTGAGGTTTGTGATAGCTTTAAGGTTCTCAAGACCATGACGCCCCATCAGTGGGAGTGGACCGGTCCGGACAGTCGCGATTACTCTGTTTTCGACTTCCCCTTCACCGACACGGACGGCTCCACGCTCATCCTGGAGATGGGTATCGACATTACTGAGCGCAAGCGGGCGGAGGAACAGTTGCGCCAGGCGTCTCAATACTCCCGGAGCCTCATCGAGGCCAGCCTGGACCCGTTGGTCACCATCAGTCCCGAAGGAAAGATCACCGACATTAACGAGGCGACTATCAAGGTCACGGGCGTTCCGAGAGAAGAGCTTATCGGCAGCGACTTCTCGACGTATTTTACAGAGCCCGAGAAGGCGACAGAGGGTTACCGGCAAGTATTTGAAAAGGGGTGTGTAACCGACTATCCCCTCACGATCCGGCACCAGAACGGGAATCTGGTAGAGGTTCTCTACAACGCCTCACTCTACAAAGATGAACGCGGCAATGTTCGCGGCGTCTTCGCCGCAGCCAGGGACATCACCGAGAGCAAGAACGTGGAGCAGCAATTGGCCCGTGCTGATCGCTTGTCCTCCCTGGGAATGCTGGCAGGGGGGATCGCCCATGAGATCCGAAATCCATTGGCGGGCATAAACCTCTTTATCGACTTCCTCAATGACGAAGAAAAGTTTAGTCGAACAGGCCAGGAGCAAAGTATTTTCGAAGAGATGAAACTCAACATCAAGAAGATCAACCACATCATCAAAAGCGTCCTGGATTTTTCAAGGCTTTCCAGTACTGCCAGCCGGAGCAAGCTGGATTTGAGCCAGTTGATCCATGACAGTACCCAGCTCTGGCGCTCAAGGATAACAAGGGATGGAATCGAAGTTGGAGAATACTGCGGGGAGAACCTTTCCGAGGTTTTTGGAGATTCCATTGAAATCCAGCAGGTTTTGAATAACTTGATTCAGAATGCCCTTGAGGCTATGGAGAAAGGCGGCACCCTCACCATCAGTGTTGAAAATGGAATCCTCTCCTTTGATAGGAAACGTCCAGCTGTGATCATAAGAGTCCAGGACTCCGGCCCTGGGATTCCATTCGACCAGCAAAAAAACATATTCAATCCATTTTTCACCACAAAAAGTACGGGGACCGGCTTGGGGCTTGCCATCTCGCATCGGATCGTTGTCAGCCACGGGGGGATCATCTCATGTGAGAGTGTACCGGATGTGGGAACGACATTTGTCGTGGAACTTCCCGCTGCACCAAGGAGTTGAAACTGTAAGAGAGCATTCTCTGTTGCCCATTTTCTCGATCCGCAAACCCGATCAACCAAAGAGCCAATAGCTGCCCTATCGAGGAAAAGATCTAATCGCCAAGAGTTGGTGGCTGAAGAACAATATCCCTGCCAAACGACCGTCCCCTCCAAGGATCCTGAGCTGTCAAGAGGTCCTTTCGAATCAAAGAACTCGATCCTGCAAGGCATCCACACAGTTACAGAAGAGCGGGTTGCGGTATTGGTCGTTCATGGTCATTAGATCGGGTGTTCCTCCATGTCTTAGAGAAGTGAGAATATTGTAAAACGTCATGAAAATATAAATATACTTGAATTGTTACGAAAATATAGAAATTCAGCCAACTGCTGAGAATGGCACATCACAATATTCTCATCTTCGTGTCGAAGGAACTCAGAACCATTGACCGAGTAGAACCGCCGAACGCGTTCTAACTATCAGCGATTGTTCGTCATTCTGGATATATTCTGATTTATGCATGATCCGGCACAATAGCTGCACTAAAGCATGGCTGACATTTTTAGTTTAACTAGAAGGAGTTCGCCATCAGACGTGCAATATGCTCCCCATACGCTGATGACAACAGCTGAAAGTATCTTCAAGACCGCTTTTACACGTGCGGAGAGGGTCTTCAGGCATTTCACGGGAGCCCAAAGATGTGGAGTGATCAGAAGGAAAATGATTGGTATCTACCAGTATCGGCAGTGGCTGATCAGCTGAGATGTCATTCTCGGGAGGTCCGTGAGCTTGCAGAAAGGGGAATGCTCAGTTTCATTTGGATGCCAGGGAACAGTATCGAGATCTCAGAAGAGTCAGTTCGCCGTGTTACGAGTGAAGTCGTTCAAAAACCATGGTGAGTGGTTCTTTCTGAGGAATAACCAAGGGTATTTTGTAACAAAGGAGCAGCCGGGTACATATTGACTAGGTTGATGCTGGCGGTGTTCCTGGCAGATGTGAATTGGAAGTGTGTGTATCGCAAGAAAGGAGAAGGTCATGTTTAAGAAGATTTTGGTTCCGTTGGATGGGTCCGAATTAGCTGCAAAAATCCTTCCTGACGTGTTAGCCGTGGCGAAGTGCATGAGCTCACAGGTAACTTTACTCCATGTGTGCTATTTTCCCGTGGTTGCAGCTACGGAGTCGTTGCCCCCCAAGATGGCAAGGGAGGCTGAGGACAAAGAGGCAAAAGAGTGTGCCATCTTCTTGGGGAAGGCCGCTAAGGAACTGCAATTGCAGGGGCTCAATGTGAATCACGAATGCGTGGAAGGGGTACCCGCTCGAGAGATCATTGCTTACGCTGAAGCGAACAATATGGATCTTATTGCCATGGCTACTCACGGTAGAGGAGAGGTGGCTTGGGTTCTAGGGAGCACCGCCGAAAAAGTGCTTTCCCACGCAACGGTGCCAACCTTGCTCTTCAGAGTGATGGAGACGCAGGTTCCCGTATTTAAAGACACGCAGAAGTGGAGACGTGGGTTGCCTTAGGCAGATGTAAGCCACCGGTTTCAAATGGCTTCGGCTCCCTTCTTCTTAAATGGGGGCTAAAGACGGATTTCTAAAAACTCGCTCACAATCCCCCTTTGCCAGAGGGGGACTTCCAAGTCGCCCCGAATCGTGCTGCAAAAGGAGGCGTATGTAAAGAATGGGGCCTAGAAACAAACCGTTGTACGTATAAAGGCACCGATATAAATAATCTGGATGGAGATGATCTCATGTTTGTTGTTGTGATTTCTTTCCCGCCCATAAAAGCGGGTAAAGATGTTGAATTTCGAGAGTGGTTTGCCCTGACTAACAAAGAGTTCGCTGATTTTAAGGGTTTTATCAGGAGAAGGCTTTTGAAGCCTTTTGGAGAGGGTCACTACGCAGCTATCGTTGAGTTTGAAAGTCAGGATGCTTTCAAGGCAATGCATAGTAGCCCTGCTCATGATAAAGCGGGGGAACGTGTAAAACCACTGTTTGATGGCAATCCGACACCTCACTTTTATGAAGTGCTTATAGGATAGCTCTACGAGGGGGATCGAGCTCTCAGTAAGAGTATTTCCTCCCAAGGATCAGGGACCATGGGGACTTTGGAAGAACAGGTTGAGACCCTCTCCCCCAGGTGGCGCAAAGGAGTCATCTGGACGCTTGTGATCGGCATGGCGATTCTGCTCTTCATCTCTGCCACGGCCTACCGAGATGCGCCGCCAATTCCTGGAGGAGTAGTCGGCCCCGATGGGGCAATGATTTTCACCGGCAAAGACATACTCGCCGGTCAGGAGGTCTTTCTCAAATACGGGCTTATGGAGAATGGCTCCATATGGGGACATGGGGCCTACCTCGGCCCCGATTTTTCTGCTGAGTACCTTCACACTCTGGCTCTCGACACCAGGGAGGTGATCGCCCAAGACCGATTCCAGCGGGGATTCACCCGACTCACCGAGAGCGAGCGCGATACCATTCAGGCGGAAGTGCAGAAGCTGCTCAAGCAGAACCGTTATGAACCCAAGACCGACACGCTCATCTTCACCAAGCCTGAGTTTCTGTCTTATCAAAAGCAAATCGGAAAATGGATCGCTCACTTTTCCGGGCCGACGGTCACCGGAGGGCTTCCAGTCAAGTACCTCGATCAGCCCGAAGAGCTCAAAAGCCTTACGTCCTTTTTCGCCTGGACGGCATGGGCCTCGGTTGCCAATCGCCCCAACCTGCCCTACTCGTACACGAACAATTTTCCCTATGACCCCATGGTTGGCAACATTCTCACCAGCAACGCCATTCTCTGGAGCGCCCTCAGCATCATTTCCCTGCTGGCGGCAACAGCTCTCGTTCTGTTCCTTTTCGGCAGGTTCGATTACCTCGGGTGGAAGGGCCACACCGACCACATTCATCCTCACATGCTGCCGGGAATCGCCACGGAAAGTCAGAAGGCGACCATCAAATATTTTGTCATCGTAGCCCTTCTCTTTCTGGCCCAGGTGCTTGTCGGCGGCGCCACCGCGCATTTCCGCGCCGACCCGGTGAGCTTCTATGGTATGGATCTATCCCGATACTTTCCCAGCACCATCCTTCGGACCTGGCATCTGCAGTTGGCGATTTTCTGGATTGCCACCGCTTATGTCGCAGGCGGCCTGCTGCTTGCTCCCTCCCTTGGCGGGCAGGAACCGAAGCGGCAGACGAGGGGAGTCCACGCGCTCTTTTGGGCGCTTGTTTTGGTCGTTGCTGGCAGCCTGCTGGGGGAACTGCTTGGCATCAAACGCTATCTTGGAGACCTTTGGTTCTGGTTCGGACACCAGGGCTGGGAATACCTCGATCTGGGCCGCGCCTGGCAGATTCTGCTGGCAGTCGGCCTGACTTTCTGGCTTTTCCTCCTATACCGAGCGGTCGCCCCGGCAAGGAAAGACCCGGCGCGACGGGAAATCGCCACACTCTTTCTGCTCGGAGCTGCGGCCATCCCCCTCTTTTACTTGCCCGCCTTCTTCTTTGGAAGCAAATCGAATTTTGCAGTGGTCGACATGTGGCGATTCTGGATCATCCACCTTTGGGTTGAAGGCTTCTTTGAACTTTTCGTGACCATTCTGGTTGCGGTGATTTTCGTCCAACTGGGGATGGTTTCCCGAAAGACGGCAGCGCGGGTGATTTACCTTGATGCCATCCTATTTCTTGGCAGCGGCGTTGTGGGTACGGCGCACCATTGGTATTGGACCGGTCAGTCGTCTCTGACCATGGCTCTTGCGGCCGTGTTCTCCGCTATGGAAGTGGTGCCTTTGACCCTTCTCACCCTGGACGCATGGGACTTCATCAAACTGACCGGCACGAAATGCGACGTGTGCGACAAGGGAGTCATCATTCCCCACAAGTGGGCTTTCTATTTCCTGATGGCCGTCGGCTTCTGGAACTTTGTCGGGGCCGCCGTATTTGGATTTCTCATCAATTTGCCGGTGGTCAGCTATTTTGAGGTCGGCACCATTCTTACCCCCAACCACGGCCACTCGGCTTTCATGGGTGCCTTTGGGATGTTGGCCATGGCCCTGCTGGTCCTGGGGCTCCGGCAGGTTCTAACCGATGAACAATGGGTAAAGCCCGAGAAGTACATCAAGATCTCGTTCTGGGGCCTTAACCTTGGCCTTGCCCTGATGGTTTTGGGGAGTCTTCTCCCAGGCGGCGTGTTTCAGGTCTGGGATGTAATGAACAATGGTTACTGGCATGCTCGGGGCCTCGATTACTTGAATGAAGGCTTCGTGCGTTTTCTCGAATGGATGAGAATGCCCGGCGATGTCGTCTTCATCGTCCTGGGAGTGGTCCCGATGGTCATTGCCACCGTCCTGACGTACCGGCAGGTGAAAGCGAACGCATGATAAGCTACCGCAGGCGGACCCACCATCTTTGTCTCTGTGAAGACGGGAATCCCGGCTTCCATTCTTTGACCCGATTTCCACCTTCACCACCTGTCGGGAAACACTTCAAAGCAGGGACTCTGAAGCGCCCTAAGACCTGAAAGTGCGATTGAATGCCGATGCATGCCCATGAATGGCTCTGCCAAAAAATCGTTGAAGGGACCCCCGATGCGATCATCTTCGCCGATCGCGAGGGTATCATCCAACTGTGGAACGCAGGAGCTGAATCCATTTTCGGTTACAGTTCCGAGGAAGCTCTCGGGCAAACTCTGGATATCATCATTCCGGAACGCCTGCGCCAACGTCATTGGCAGGGGTATCGAACGGTCATGTCAAGCGGGGTCACCCGCTATGGCCGGGAGTTGTTGGCCGTCCCGGCCATGCGCCGAGATGGCCTGCTCATTTCCGTTGAATTCAGCATGGTTCTGCTGCGGGACTCCGCCGCTGAGATCGTGGGCTCCGCCGCCATTGTTCGAGACGTTACCGGACGCTGGCACCGAGAAAACGCTCTTAAAGAGCGCTTGAGTAAAATCGAGGGCAATTGGCATTACTTCTGAATAGCAAACGTATGATCGGTACAGTGACCGAAGAGGAGGAGAAGATGAAGCGTAAGGTCATACTTGATGAAGATTGCTGCGTTGGCTGTGGCAGTTGTGCTGAACTCTGTCCTGAAGTTTTCGAGATGGATGAAGAGGGAGAAAAGGCTCGCGTCATTCTCCCGGAGGAGGGAGATGAAAAATGCATTGAAGAGGCCATTGCGGCATGTCCGGAGGAATGCATTGCGTGGGAAGATTGAAACACTGATATTTGAAAGGAAGGCGAACGGATGGGTCGGTACGTATGTAAGAGCTGTGGCTAGGTTTATGATCCGAAAGTCGGTGATTCCGATAAGGGAATAGCCCCGGAAACAGCTTTTGAGGAACTGCCGGATAACTGGCTGGGACCGATTTACGGGGTTTCGAAAGATGATTTTGAGCCGGAAGAGGAATAAGGTCATTGGGACGGCCCCGTTAGTGCTGTCGGTTCAACCGGCAAAGCACCCGGGAAGGATTGATGAAAAGAGTGCAAGGAGATGCCATGAAGGTCAATTCCAATCTACTGGAAAGCAAGCTTCGCGAGATGTATCCGGAGATCAAAAAACATGATCTCGCTCTTTCGACGAGCTTTGACACCAACAAAGACGCATGGATCGTACACCTCAGCAAAGGCAAGCACGAACTAACAACCCACCTGGAAAAAAAAGATGCCGAAGCCTGTTTTGAGGGCGTTCAGTGCATCTACCTGGGGGTCCAGATCGGGCAGTTTGTCGAGAACTTCGAGTTGAGTGAATAAGGAGGGCTTTCGACATACGAACCTGGGGCAGGCTGGATGGCCAATGGAGGACTTATAGAGCCATTTGATGGAATTCGGAGTGTCGGCCTGTTAACATAATTTCATGGAGCGGGCGCAATGCCTACGTTACTCTAGAGTTGCTCGCTCTCTTGAATCGCTATCCTTGGCCCGGCAATGCGCGCGAACTGCGCAACGTGCTGACCTTTGCACTCTGTCTCCTGGAAGATGATACCTCTACCATAGGCACCGAGCATCTGCCCCAACGTTTTCTAGAAAGTTTCGACGAAGCGGCGGAAGCTAAAGGCTCTCGCTAGGCGCGGCCGGTTCCACATTTACCGAGGCTAGTGCCCATGCCGAAAGAAAGGTGATCTTGGAGGCCTTGGCGTGCGCCGGCCAGAACAGAAGTCGGGCGGCCCGCGAGCTAAAGATTTCCTGCAACAAGCTGTACAAGAAAATGCACTACCTTGGCCTGCTCCCGAACGAGAGCGACGTGCGCTGAGCCCGGAATCAACTTTGGAGAGTCATTTAACGGAGGGAAAGCAACGCGAACAAGATATCGCTGAAAAGATCCTGAGTCTTGAGCTTAAGATGTTCTTAAGCGTCCCCCTGCTGGCTCAGGCATGGACCCGAGTGGCGCAGGGGAATCACACCTCGACGCCTTTATAGGCATGGACATGAGTCTCTTGGTTCGGCCAGCTCCAATCTTCACGGATATCGAGGCGCCTATCGCCCCCCTGCAGTGAGGTGAAGATAGCTGCCTTCTTCACTTTGGGTGCTGCTGTCGGCGGTGATGATATAAGTCCCATATAACCAACTTTGCCATCGAGCGACCAAATCCGAACTGTACGACGATCGAGCTCATTCAAGCAGGCTCTGCCACTGTAAAGCCGATGACGGTGCAACCGGTTGAGCAGACTCTTCAGCCAATCATCATCACCTCTTCAACACTGGCCCCTTCCCTCAGGCGATTCATGACAGATGAGGTGGTCTCAAGGTCGAACCAACCGATGAAGTGGCGCTCCTTTTCAAGCCTTTGGGCAAAGAATACGGCAAGATCAGTCTCGGGCAGTTCTCTACCAAAGAACCTCCATTCACCCTTTTGAAAATAATACTCGTACCGGTAGCCCAAGGCCTTGCTGAGTGCCTGCTTGGCGTCATGCGAAACCTCCTGGACCAGAAATACGGGATGCCGTTTGACTTTCCTTCGGACGGTATATGTGGCCTTGCTGTCCGAGATTTCTCCCCCAAACCGGTCCAGCAGTTCCATCAGCCACAGGACATGGTACTTTCGTAGCCTGATGGGAATAGGATCTGGTGGGTAGCCGGGCTCGTCACAATCGAGCTTGACGTAGCTTGCCCCGGTAAGAACAGGCGACCGTTTCTTGTCGAAGATCGTCTGCAGCATGGCCTGCACTTTCTTCGGGATCTTTGGATATCGTAGCTCCCGAAGCTGACTGATGTCAGTCCAGTCGATGTCTGGAATCTTCTGAATTGGACCTGGAAAGGGAATAGTCTTTGCCATAAGATACCTCCTTCTTGATGGCAGTTGTTTTTGGAATGGATTCGGTTGAAGTGGCTAATGAGACGGCACTCCCCGGTGAGTCGTGCTCGGGGACCGATTCGGTTTCGCGTTCGCTGGCCCCCCAGATCAGCTTCCTAAAGCGTGACATTAGGGTGGTAATACGAGATCCATCGTCTTCCGGATTTTGACGTCTGTAGAAGCGCATGAGCACTAGCTCGAAAACGTCCTAAACCGTGACGCGCTACCCCCCAACCAATTGAAGAATGACCTGGGCACCATCCCTACTTTCCAGCCCGAATCTCGCTCAAGAACTGGGAGCGCATCACCGGCTTGCCGAAGTAGAGCTTCGGATACGACAAATGCAGTACCCGCATCGCCCGGGAGAGCGCCACGAAGCAGATCCGCCGCTCCTCCTCGATGAGCCCGTTCTTGTACGGCATCAACCCATCGATCAGGTTGACGACAAAAACGGCAGGCCACTCCAGCCCTTTTGCCCGATGAACCGTCGAGAGCACTACGCCTTCCTCATCACCCGTCGAATCATCCCGGAAGCTGTCCACATGCTTCAGAAACGACCCGATGTCCCGGAAATCCCCCGCAGCCAGTTCGAGCTGGTCCAGGTTGGCGATTCTCATGTCATCCGCCGACGGAATCTCATCCTGAGCGATGAAGTTGTCGTAATCGAGAGAGCCCCGCAGGACCTGAATCGCTTCCAGTGGTTTCATCGTGCCCGCTTCCCTGACCAGCGGGCTCAGGAACTTGACCAGCCCCATCAG
>Ga0255346_1001166_pt1 | contig 38639 bp, 36 predicted proteins | sample wastewater_treat_FD_194410 | JGI IMG/M metagenome (GOLD analysis project Ga0255346, IMG submission 194410) | Wastewater microbial communities from Lulu Island WWTP, Vancouver, Canada - plant22 | ecosystem: Engineered > WWTP > Wastewater > Unclassified | place: Canada: Vancouver, British Columbia...
TTGAGCCGGGAGGCGCGGCGACAACTCCGACGCAGTCAACGGCGCACCTCGTTGATCCGCGCCTTTTGGCAACAGGCCGAGCTTTCTTTGTGACCAAATGTTACCCATTTATGCGAGTCTCAATAATCAAGCGGTCGCGTGTGGCTCGGTCGACCACGAATGCTTCGTTTAGTCCTGTTGTGAGTCCGCGAGAAACACGCGCACCAACAAATTCACGAAGCGGCTTTCCAGTGCGGCGAAATTTTTCGAGCAGCCGTAAAACGTCGGATGGTTCGAGCCGCCAACCGTCTGGCTTCAATTCGCTCTGCGAGATTTTCTGCCCGCGCTCGGCTACGATTTGAGTGATGCCCTCAAAGGGCTGATCCTGTCCCCAAGTGTAGATCAACACCGCGGAATCTTTTGGCGGCGGTATGCGCGTGCCGGTTAGAATTGAAGCGTAGGCGATGGCTTCGAACACGGGCGCGTCGCCAAAATCAATCAGGCGGTGCAGCGTGAGCTCGCGCGGGAGAAATCCACGCAATGCCTCGCCGTATCCGGCACGGTAGTACTTGTTCGAGGTGATGAAGGCGATTGAACCGCCGGGACACAGCAGTTTCACGGCTCTTTCGTAAAAGTAAACTAGCAAGTCCGCAATGCCGTTGAAGCACTCATAGCCGGCAGCCTTGAGCGCAGGTTTGAGTTCTTTGATTTTCTCCTGCCGCACATACGGCGGATTCGCGCTGACCACGTCAAATCCGCCGTTCCGGTGGAACACTTCCGAGAAGTAAATCTCGAAGTCGAAAGCTTCCTTGCCGTTGGTCAGCTCATGGATGAGGTGGTCAATTTCGCGTTTTAGATCGGACTTTTTGGACGGATCGGACTGATCGAAGAAACGCGGTTTTAGTTCCTCGAGGCGGCGGAAGAGGCGCTCGTTGAAGAGGTCTTTCTCCACGCCGAGCAGGGAGTTGCCAGTGACGATCTTGTAGGACAGGTTGGGCAGCGGTTTGATTTGCTTGACGTCCTCCTCATCCACAACGAGCGAGAGCCAGAGGCGGAGTTTGGCGATTTCAACCGCGCCGGGGTCAATGTCCACGCCGTAGAGGCAGTTCTGAATAGCATGGCGCTTGAAGTGGTAGGGGGTGCGTTCGGCGGCATTGGACGGAGCGGACGAATCTGACGGATCAAAGTAGGGGTTGAGGGCGCAGCGGGCGCGGACAATCTCGGTCATCATGCCCACCGGGAAGGCGCCGGAACCCACGGCGGGATCGCAGACGGTGATGCCGGCCAGTTTTTCGTCAATGAGCCGGGCGTGTTGCTCGATGCTCCTGGGCATCTTGATGGCGTAGCGGGTCTCCACGGCTTCGTAGTGGGAAATTTGGTCGCCGAGATGGACGAAGGTTTCGAGGTCGGCGCGGGGGACGCGGGGGGCGGGCGGAGCTGGCTGATCCGACCGATCGTTTACGGCGGTGTCGAGGTAGTTGATGAGGCTTTCCTGACACATGTAGTGGACGATTTCGCGGGGGGTGTAGAACGAGCCGAGACCTTTGCGGCGGTTTTCCTCGATCAGATTTTCGAAGACTTTGCCGAGCATTTCGGGGTCAATGGCCACTTCCTTTTCCAGCGGCTCGGCTTCGTTGACGGTGAAGTTATAGCGGTCAAATACGTCGAGAATCCCGGAGCCGAGGTCGCCGGCGGCGGTGCGGGTGGTGTTGGTGAACAATTTGTTGGGGAGCCGGATGTCAACCTGGCGCCAGTCGTAATCGCCGAGCGGCTCGAAGAGGCCGCCGTTGAGGAAGGGGATGCGGCACTGGAAGAACTTGCACCAGGCCGCAGGGCCGCGGTCGGTGGCCAACGTGTCGTAGAAGAGGGGCTCGAGGATGTCGTTGAAGATATTGACGGTATCTGACTTATCGGCCGGAGCGGACTGATCTATCAGGTGGCGGAGGAAATTGTGGGGGCCGGCGCCCCAGTCCTGGCCTTTGGCCACGCCGAGCCAGCCCTTCTTTTGGAGGAAGTAGAGGAAGACCAGCTGGCCCATGAGTTTCTTGGCGAACTCGACGGGGTTGACGTTCCTGGCTTTGAACTCGTCGCGGATGGTTTTTTCTTTTTTCACGAGGCGGTCGAGTTCTTGGTTGATGTCCTCGAACAGCGCGGCGTATTGGTTGAAGAACTCCCGGGTGACGGCCTCGACGCTGAAGGCTTCTTCGAGGTCGGCCAGGTTCGGTTTGTTTTCGGTGTTCTGGAGGAGGGCGAGGAAGCGGCTTTGGGCGGTGTGGCAGCTTTCGCCTTCGCCGACGATGTAGGAGCAGCGGCGGGCGGGCGTCAGGTGGGTCTTGACGCCGACCTTGCCGGATTCGGTCTCGGCGGCATACTCCATCTTGACGTAGGAGAAGCGCCATTGCCGTTCGGTGGGCGAGACGAACGCGACGAGGGCGGCGTCCTTCTGGTCCCGGGTTTTGAGGTGGTCGGCGACGAAGTTGCGGATGGCGGTGCGGGCGCGTTCGAGTTTGGATTTGTTGGTGAGGTGGACAATGAGCACGTCGAGTTTTTCGTGCCGCGGGGAGGTGTAGGTGCCGAGGCGCTCGAACCGGGAGACGTGGGGTTTGAAGGCATCTTTGATGTAGGGGGGCCTCCATTGGGCCGCCTTGGATTCGTCGAATTCGTTGAGCAGGTTGCGGGTGAATTCGAGGAACTTCGTTTTGTTGAACGGCTGTGGGAAGGTTTCGGCGACGCGCTCGCGAGCTTGTTCGGGGTTCATGAGTTAAATCAGGCGGATTGGACGGAGTTGACGGATCGTCATACTTTCGCAACTCCTTTGCAGTCGGGGTAGGCGGAACAGCCCCAGAATTGCTGGCCGGCATTCTTTCCGGTCCTGGCAGTGCGGAGGACCATGGGTTTGCCGCACTGAGGGCAGGGGGGATGCGAGCAGACGGATCTGGCTGATCCTTTTGGCGCTGGCGTTCGGCGAGGCGGGCGGCGGCAAGCTGCTCGCTGTAGCCGCCGTCCTCGATGAAGGCCTTTTCGAGGGCGCCGATCTGCTGGTCGAGGAGGTAGTTGGCCTGGTGGATGAGGCAGATAATGGCGTTAGCCCGCACGGCGGGGTCGGCGTGCTCGATCCAGGGTTTGTAGAGCGCCCAGCGTTGCGAGTCGGTCAGCTCGGTCAGATCCGACGAATCGTTTCTGAATTTTTGCGGCACCTGGCGCACCGCCAAAGCTTCGGGGCTGTCGGCGGTCCACTGAGCGAGGTGGCGGTGACGCAGGTAGTCCTCGTAGTCGAGCAGAAGTTCCTCGAGGCTGGCGCGGGCGACGTTGAGCAAGCGCAATTCGGTCTGCGAGGAGGTGGCGGCGGCGCGGCTGCCTTCGGCGATGTTTTGCCGGCCCGATCGGCCGGCCTGCACCATCTGGTCCACGGTGCGGGAGCGGGCGTCCAGAAACTTCTCGCAGAACCAATACGTGGCGTCGTAGATGATCGTGGCGGTCTGAAAACTACAGGTTGCGCGGTAGCCGCCGCTGGGGCGAAATTTACTCATGGTTGTTTGCTTGGGTCTGTCGCAGCAGACGGATCTGTCGGATCGGCGATTAACCACGACGAAAGGATGACTTCGCGCGGGGCCAGCGCCTGGCTGGCGTGCGCGGCGGGGCTGGCCTGGAAATACTCGTGCTTGATGTCGCGGCGGAGGACCGCCAGGACCTTGAGCGGCGGAAGGTTTTCGGGTTTCTTCAATGCGGCGGCGACTTTTCTGGCGGTGGCTTTCGGCAGCGAGCCGTCCGCGATGAGGCGGATGGTCTTGCCGACAAATTCCTCGTCGTCCTCGGTGAACTGCTGGCAGCGGCGGACGGCTTTGTCCTTGAGGCGTTTCAGGATGTAGGTGTCGTTGGGGCTGCCGCGATGCGTGGCCGCGGCTTGTTCGGCGTCGGCGGTGGTGGCGGTGATGAAGGCGCCTTTGTTTTTGTCGAGCAAATCGTAGAACTCGCGCGGGATGGCTTGGGGGGCTTCCCCGGGGTCGGCGGGCTTCAGGATTTTCGCGGCGGTCATGAAGTCCAGTTCGGCGGCCGGAGGGCTGCCGGAGGCGCCGAGGAAGAATTTGTCGAGCTTGCCCTGGCGGAAATAGGTGATGAGGGCGGGGAGGGAGGACACCCCCTTTTCAGGGTTGGGGCCCGGCGGCGGGATGCCGGCCGCCACCACGGGCAGCCGCCGGGTGGAGCGGGCTTTTTTGGGCAGGCGTTTGATGCGCTCGAACAGATCGGGCTGTTTGTCGCGCAGGGCGCGGATTTCCGTGAGGAACTTGAGTTCGGTTTCCTCGTCCTCATCTTCGCCGGTGATCGTCTTTTTGGAGTTCCACCGGGCGAAGAGAACGTGTGAGACGATTTCCTCGCCGTCGGTCAGCAGGCGGGCGTCGGCGCCGAGCATTTGGATGAAGGCATGAATTTTCGCCTCGGCGGCTTCGCGGAGCTTAATGAGGTCGTTGCCCTCGTCGGTCGGGAAAAAGTTGTAGGTGTAAATCCGGTCGAATTGGGTGTCCACGCGGTTGACGCGCCCGACGCGCTGAATGAGGCGCGTGGGGTTCCACGGGATGTCATAGTTGATGACGACGTTGGAGCGGTGGAGGTTGACGCCTTCGGCCAGGACTTCGGTGGCGACCAGGATGCGGTAATCGTCCTTGGGCCGGTACGCCTTGGCGTCGAAGTTGGCGATGACATCCTCGCGGACGCAGTGGAGGGATTGGCCGGTAAAGAGGAGGGTTTGGGGTTCGACTTCGGCGCGGATTTTTCCGGCGAGGTAGTCGGCGGTTTCCTTGGACTCGCTGAAAATGATGATCTTGCCGTCTTTGAGCTGCGGCGTCGTTTGGAGGATGGCCCGGAAGGATTCCCATTTGGGGTCGCGGGTGACCTTCTGCCATTGGTTGCGGATGGCTTTCAGCGCCTTTAAATCGTTTTTGAGGTCGGTAATGAACGCGGGCAGGAAGTCTTTGGCGGCCAGCTTTTCGGCCTTGTCTTCCTCGATCAGGCGGTCAATGCCCTCCTCGTCATCGGAGCCGAGCAGTTCAAAGACCTTCGCGATGTGTTTCTTACTGATGAAGACGTGGCCCTTTTGGAACTCGGCGATCACGCGTTCGTAGGTGTGGATGAAGCGCCCGAGGGTGGAGAGAAACGCGGTGAAGCTGCTTTCGAGGCGCTTCACCGTGAGGATTTTCATGAACTTGGCGAGGTTGCGCTGGCTCTGGATGTCCTGCTCGTCGCGCTCGCCGGTGTAGTAGGCCAGCGGGGTGTAGCGGGCGTATTTGAAGTCGTGCGTGAGGGCGCGGATCGTCTCGTCGAAAACCTCCGCCTCGACTTTGTTGAACTTGTAGAAGAGGGGTTCGGGGTTGGCGACTTCCGGGAACCGGAAGCCCTGGCGTTTCAGGTCTTCGCCGTAGTAACGCTCGATTTCGGCGCGCGTGCGCCGGATCATGAGGAACTTGAGAATCTTCTCGCGGGTCTGGCGGGCATTTTCGCGAACGATTTTGAAGTATTGGTCGCGGTCGCGCTGGCGGTCGAGTCCCTCGAGCCGGCGGCGGAGCGCGCCGAAGAAGGCTTCGAGGTTGCGGACGTTGGGGATGGTGCTGTTTTTGGCGGGCTGGAACAGCTTGATCTGGCTGAGGATGTCCTGCGGCGTGTTGTTGAGCGGCGTGGCGGAGACCAGGACGACGCGCTTGCCGCGGCAGATCTGCGCGAGCATTTCGTAGCTTTGGGTTTCCTCGGTGCGGAAGCGGTGGGATTCGTCAATGAAGACGGTGGTGAATTTCCGGAGGTCGCGATCGAGGAGCGATGCGAGTTTGCCAAGCGATTCGCAGAGGAAGCCGCGGACGCCGAAGTCCCGGAATACGTTGGGCCAGGAGCCGGGGTTGTGTTCGTCGAGCAAGTGCGGTGGGGCGATAACGAGAGAAGGCTCGTTGAGGTGCTGGGCGAGGAGCGCGGACATGTAGGTTTTGCCCAAACCGACCACGTCGGACAGGAAGGCGCCGCCGTATTCTTCGAGCACCTTGCGGGCGTTGAGGACGGCTTCCTCCTGGTATTTCAGTTTCTTGAAGCCGGCGGGCAGGTACATGTCCTCGACTTCGTCGGGCAGGTTGAGTTCGTTCCGGAAGTACTCGTAGAGGAACTTGAGGTAGAGTTCGCGGGGCGTGAACCGCGCGTAGGGGGATTTGGCTTCGATGGTCGTGACGTAATCTTTGGTTACGTCCACCGCCCGGGCCCAAAGCTGGTTGAATTTTTGCAGGGCGAACTCGTAGTCCGAGCGATTCTTAAGCTCGACGTTGAACTCCAGATTTTCCTGGAGGCCGGCTTCGGTGAGGTTGCTGGAGCCGGTGATGACGCGGCCCCGGTCAATGTGGCCGTCCACGAAGGTCATCACGTAGAGCTTGGCGTGGAGGCGTTCGGAGGGGAAGGCGCGGACTTCCAGTTTGCCGGACTTGATCCACGCGACGAATTTGCGAACGCCCGCTTCGATTTCCGGGGTGTCGCCGGACTTCTGGAACTCGGTCAGGATTTCGCCCGGGACGCGCTCGCGGACGTGGGCATGGGATTCCAGGACAAACTCCTGCTGGTCTTTGGCGGTGCGGATCAGGTCGCAGGTGGCTCTGTCAGTTTTGATGCCGATGAGGATGCGAATCTTCTCGGTTTGGCTGAGCGCCGGTTGGAGTTTGTGGAAGCCGCTGATGAAGAAGTAGCCGACCAGGCAGTCGAAGAAGCGGGTGTTGCCGCCCAGCAGGACGGCGAAGCGGTCGGCGAGGCATTTGCCCTGCTCGTTGGTGATGAAGGTCAGGTCGGAGGACATGGGATGGCTGGTTGGGGCGGGCCGGGGCGCGGTGTTGCGTGGTGGCCCAGAAGGGACACCTTGGCTGCCAACGTTACCGCGCAAGTGCCGCCCATGACGAAAAGTCGCGCTACGATAAAGCTTTTGGCAATTTAAGGCACGCAAAAAATGGGGGGGAAGGGGCAGGGCCTTTTGCTCCCGGGGCCTGAGTTTCGGCAGAGTGATGGGGCCGGCGCGGGGGCGCATGGATGCAGCCGCCGGCGCCGGGCTTTCGAGGTAATCTCAGCCCGGCTTCAGCCTACTTGTATCCGCCACGGACGGGTCCCGGGCAGGGCGGCTGTTTCCGCGGCGGCGGGATAGCGGCTGCGGTGTTTTTTTGGCGGTTCAATAATTTTGCCGGGCGCGCGCTTTGGTCTTCCGTGGAGCCCGGGGTAATGCCTGGGCCGGCGTTGCCAGGGCGCGTTTTGATGGATGCCGGGAGGCCGGAGCGGTGGTTCTTTCCGGGGGTTTTGGAGGGTGGCAATTCGGGGGGCAAAAAAAATGTAAATACCTGTTGCATTGCAAATGGAATCTGCTACAGTGTGCGCTCCGTTTGGCTTTGAAGCCGCGGGCAGCATAACCTGCGGGACCGATAACTGACCGCCCAACCGGGGGCAGGATTAATGGTTCCGCTCTCCAAGTTGCTGACTTGGGAATTGTTGTAGATTTATGCCAGTAAAGACATTTAGACCGCTGACGCCGTCATTGCGTTATATCGCATATTCGGATTACAGCGACATTACGAAGACCAAGCCGGAGCGCCGACTGGTTGAGACGCGGAAGCGTACCGGCGGCCGGAATGTGTATGGCCGTATTACCGCGCGCGGGATTGGCGGCGGCCACAAGCAGAAGATACGGCTGGTGGATTTCAAGCGCAATAAGTACGGGGTGGAAGCGACGGTAAAGGCGATTGAGTATGATCCGCGCCGGACGGCGCGGCTGGCCTTGCTGGAGTATGCGGATGGCGAGAAGACGTATATCATCGCGCCGAGCGGTTTGCAGGTGGGCGCCAAGTTGATGAGCGGGCCGAAGGCGCCGCCCGAGGTGGGCAATAGCCTGCCGCTGCGCACGGTTCCGGTGGGGCTGCCGATTCATAATATTGAGATTGTGCCGGGCCGCGGCGCGCAGATGGTGCGCACGGCGGGAGGGGCGGCGACGCTGATGTCCCGCGACGAGGGGTATGCGCAGATTCGGCTGCCGTCCGGGGAGATTCGGCTGGTGAATGAGAATTGCTACGCGACGATCGGCCAGGTGGGCAACGCCGAGCATGAAAACGTTGTGCTGGGCAAGGCGGGGCGTTCGCGGCACCTGGGCATCCGGCCGATCAACCGGGGGGTTACCCGCAATCCGGTGGATCATCCGAACGGGGGCGGGGCGGGCAAGTCCAAGTCCGGCGGCGGCTGGCAGCAGCTTACCTCGCCGTGGGGATTGCTGGCCAAGGGATATCGCACGCGCAACCGGAAGAAGCATTCGAACCGGTTTATTTTGGTGCGCCGCGATGGCCGGCCAATGAAGAACAAGTAAGTATTTATGGGACGTTCCATCAAGAAAGGTCCGTTTATAGACGAGCATTTGCTGGCGAAGGTTTCGCTGGCGAAGGAAACCAAGTCCAAGGCGCCGATCAAGACCTGGTCGCGGCGCTCGATGATTACGCCGGACTTTGTCGGGCTGACGTTCAACGTGCATAACGGCAAGATCTTTAATGCGGTGTTTGTGACCGAGAACATGGTGGGCCATCGGCTGGGCGAGTTTTCGCCGACGCGCACTTTCCGGAAGCACGGCGCGCATACGGCCAAGGCGGAAGCGAAGTAATGCTATGGAAGTTCAAGCCATAACCAGGAACGTGCGCATGTCGGCGCAGAAGATGCGCGAGGTGGTGCGCCAGATTCAGGGGCTGCCGGCGGTGCGGGCGCAAGCGGTGCTGGCGGTGGTGCCGCGCAAGGGCGCCCGGCTGGTGGCCAAGACGCTGCGCTCGGCCATTGCCAATGCCGCGGATCTCAAGGAGCACAAGAAGGAATATTCGGGGTTGCGCGTGGACCGGCTGGTGATTAAGGAGGCGCTGGCGCAAACCGCGGCCTCCTACAAGCGGTTTACGCCCAAGGCGCGGGGGTCGGCGGGGCCGATTATCAAGCGCAATTGCCACATCAAGATTGTTTTGTCAGACGAATAAATATGGGACAGAAAACTAATCCGGTTGGCCTGCGCATGGCCGTTAACCATGAGTGGCGTTCCCGGTGGTATGCCGGCAAGAAGGATTTTGGCGCGCTGCTGAGCGAGGATCGCAAGATTCGCGCGCTGCTGAAGAAGAAGCTGGAGTCCGCTTCGGTGCCGCAAATCCGGATCGAGCGGGCGGCGAGCCGCTGCCGCATTACCATTATGACCGCCCGGCCGGGCATTGTCATTGGCCGCAAGGGAGCGGAGATTGACAAGATCAAGGAGGATTTGAGCCTGATGACCGGCAAGGAGATTTACGTGGATATCGAGGAGGTGAAATCGCCGGAGATCGACGCCCAGCTGGTGGCGGAGAACGTGGCGCTGCAGTTGGAGCGCCGGGTTTCGTTCCGGCGCGCGATGAAGAAGGCGTTGCAGACGGCCAAGGATTTCGGCGCGGAGGGGATCAAGATTCGCTGCGCGGGCCGTCTGGGCGGCGCGGAACTGGCCCGGGTGGAGCAGTATCACTGGGGGCGGGTGCCCCTGCACACCTTGCGGGCCTCGATTGATTACGGTTTTGCGGAGGCGAACACGCTTTATGGCAAGCTGGGAATCAAGTGCTGGATCTGCAAGGGGGACGTGAAGGCGGAAAAAGCCCCGGCGACGGCGTCGGCGGCGGGCGCAAATTAAGAAGGATACGAGGACTGGATTATGCCATTGATGCCCGAGAGAGTGAAGTACCGCAAAATGCACCGCGGCAATCGCGCCGGCTTGGCGACGCGAGGGCACACGGTGGCTTTTGGCGAGTATGGATTGATGGCGCTGGAGCGGTGCTGGCTGGATACGAAGCAAATCGAGGCCGTGCGGGTGGCGGTCGCCCGCAATATGAAGCGGCACGGCAAGATGTGGATTCGTGTTTTTCCCCAGAAGTCGTATACGAAGAAGCCGCTGGAAACGCGTATGGGCAAGGGCAAGGGGCCGGTGGAGTCCTGGGTGGCGGTGGTTCGGCCGGCCAACGTGATTCTCGAGGTGGACGGCGTCTCCGAGACGGTCGCGCGGGAGTCGCTGCGCCTGGCGGCGACGAAGCTGCCCATCCGGACGAAGTTTATTTCGCGGCACCGCCGGGTTTGACGCGAGGCGCGGAGCAGGCGAGGCGCCGTAGATTTGGTTATGAAAAAGGCTCAACGGAAAGAGATTCAGGAAAAGACGCTGGCCGAGTTGCTCGCGGAAGCGCGGAACTGGCGGCAAGAGATATTCAACCTGCGTTTGCAGCAGGCCAGCGCCCAGCTCGAGAAGCCGGCGCGCCTGCGGACCTTGCGGCGCGATATTGCCCGCATTGAAACGCGTATTTCGCAACTGCGCCGCAAGGCGGCCTAAGGATTTGGTATGGCTGAAACTGTGATAACCGCGGAACCGGGTCGGGCTCAACGCAAGCAGCGGGTGGGCGTGGTCATTGCGAACAAGATGGCCAAGACGATTACGGTGGAGATCATGCGGCGTTACCCGCATCCCCAGTATAAGAAAGTCGTCACCGGCTACAAAAAGCTGTATGCCCACGACGAAAAGGGCGAAGCCAAGGTGGGCGACCGGGTTCGGGTGGAGGAGACCCGTCCGCTTTCCCGGACCAAGCGCTGGCGTTTGGTGGAGGTGGTGGAGCGTGGTTCCGGCGCGGCGCCGGTGGCGGCCGGATAAGCCGGTTTTCTCCCGCTTAAAGCAGGAAATAGATTATGTTACAAGTACGATCCATCTTAGACGTGGCCGACAATACCGGCGCCCGGCGAGCCGCGGCGATCGGGGTGTTGGGCCGCAACCAGCAGTACGCGCGCGTGGGCGACGTGATTAAGGCTCATATCAAAGAGGCCGCGCCGGATGGCACCGTGAAAAAGGGAGAGGTGGTGGATGCCGTGGTGGTTCGCACCCGCCAGGTGATCCGCCGCAATGACGGCTCGTATTTGCGGTTCGATAGCAACGCGATTGTCCTGATTGACAAGGAGTTCAATCCCCGCGGCACGCGTATTTTTGGCCCCGTGGCGCGCGAGTTGCGGGACAAGAAGTTTATGAAGATTATTTCGCTCGCGCCGGAAGTGATTTGAACGGCCAGCACCAGTTTTATGCGCAAGTGTCATATCAAGAAGGGTGATGAAGCGGTGGTCATCGCCGGGGTGGACAAGGGCCGGCGGGGGCGGGTCATCGCCGTGATTGCCAAGAAGCAGCGGGTGATTATCGAGGGGGCGCGCATGATTAAGAAGCACATGCGCAAGAGCCAGCAGTATCCGCAGGGCCAGATCGTGGAGCGGGAGGGCTCGATCCATATCTCGAATGTGATGAAGGCGGAGAAATATGATGCGCGGGCCGCCCGGCGCGGGGCTGCGGCGCCAGCCCGGACGTGAGGCTTTAGGAGGATACGGCAAGCGAAATGAAAGCCAGACTGTACGAAAGATACATAAAAGAGGTGGTGCCGGCGTTGCGGGAAAAGCATAAGCACGCCAATCCCCACCAGGTTCCCCGGATGGAGAAGATTGTCATCAACATGGGGGTGAGCGCCTCGTTGGAAAAGAGCGCGGTGGATGACGCGGCCAAAGACCTGGCGCTGATTACGGGGCGCAAACCGGCGATCAGCAAATCGCGGCACAACATTGCCAATTTCAAGCTGCGCCGGGGCATGCCCATTGGCTGCCGGGTGACCTTGCGGCGGGACGCGATGTATGAGTTTTTCGATCGTTTAATCGCGACGGCTCTGCCGCGGATTCGGGATTTCCGGGGTCTTTCGCCCCGCTCCTTTGACGGGCGGGGGAATTACTCGCTGGGGGTGGGCGACCAGACGATTTTCCCCGAGATTGAGTTGGACAAGATTAAGCGGCAGCAGGGCATGGATATTACGATAGTGACCAGCGCCCGGACGAATGAGGAAGCCTTTGATTTACTGAAACTCATGGGGATGCCCTTTGCCGAGGCGCGGCAGGCGGAGGTTCGGCGCGCGCCCGCTCCGGCGAGCGAGGCACAGCAAGATAAAACTGAGCAAACTTGATTATGGCCAAGACAGCATGGATTGAACGCAATAAGAAGAAGGCGGAGACGGTTAAGAAGTACGCCGCGATACGAGCCGAGTTGAAGGCCCGGCGCGATTACGCCGGGCTCGCAAAGCTCCCGCGCAATGCCAGCCCCTCGCGGGTGGTGAACCGGTGTTCGATGAGCGGCCGTCGGCATGGCTATTTGCGCAAGTTTGGCTGTTCGCGATTGACGTTCCGAGAATCGGCCCTGAACGGTTTGATCCCGGGCGTGACCAAAGCCAGTTGGTAAATCTATGAACGATCCGATTTCCGACATGCTGACCCGGATTCGCAACGCCAGCCGTGCGCTGTTGCCGGCCGTTGAAGTGCCCCATTCCCGGATCAAGGAGGGAATAGCGGGCATTCTCAAGCGGGAAGGCTATATCGCCGACTTTGCGGTGGAGCGAAAGACGCCCCGGACGCTTACGCTGAAGCTGAAGTACCAGGGGAAGAAAAGCATTATCGAGGGGCTCCGCCGAGTTAGCACTCCCGGGTTGCGTCGTTACGTTGGAGCGGCTGAAATCCCGCGCGTGCGTGGAGGCTTGGGCGTGGCCGTGCTTTCCACTTCGGAAGGGTTATTGACCGACGTTCAGGCCCGCCGGAAGCGGATCGGGGGCGAGTTGATTTGTTACGTTTGGTGAGAATATGAAATGTCGCGCAGGAGCAAGGCTGCATGTGAGCAGGTCTGGCCGGCATGGCCGGTTGGAGGCGGATGCCTGCGCGCGATAACAGTTTGATTTTATGTCACGAATTGGAAAGCTCCCGATCGCCATTCCTCCCAAGGTGAAGGTGGATATTAAGGGCCAGCAAGTTTTTGTTGAGGGGCCGAAAGGCAAACTTAATTGGGAACTGCCGCGCCGCACCGGCCTTAAAGTGGAAAACGGCAAAGTAGTGGTCAGCCGCGAGAGTGATGACGCGCGCGTCAAGGCTTTGCATGGCCTGAGCCGCGCCCTGGTCAACAATATGGTTCGTGGCGTCAGCGAAGGCTTCGTCAAGAAACTCGAGATCCAGGGGGTCGGTTTCAAGGCGGCGGTGGCGGACAATAAGGTCACCCTGAACCTGGGTTACTCGCATCCCATTGTTTATGCGATTCCCGCCCAGATCAAGGTGACCGTGGAGGAAAACACCCGGCTGACCATCGAGGGGCCCGACCGCCAATTGGTGGGGCGGGTGGCGGCGGAGTTGCGAAGCTTTTATCCCCCGGAACCGTACAAGGGCAAGGGGGTGCGCTATTCCGATGAGCATGTCATCCGTAAGGAAGGCAAGACGGTGCAGTAATGCGCGGGGCGCAAACGTGAGCGATGAGAGCGGGATGCTTGATGGCTTTTGACCCAATCCGCGACAAATTAAGATGAGAACAGAACAGAAACAAAGACTGGCGCAGCGGCGACGGTGGCGCATCCGCCGGAAAGTCAGCGGCACAAAGGAGTGCCCGCGCATGAGTGTTTGCTTTACCAACAAGAATATTCATGTGCAGTTTATTGACGATACGGCGGGGGTGACACTGGGGGCGGTTTCGACGGTCAGCAAAGCGGTTTCCCGAGCGGAGAAACTGGCGGCTAATGCTGTGAGCGCCCGGAAGATTGGGGAGCTTGCCGCGCAAACAGCGTTGGATAAGGGCATCAAGCGAGTGGTGTTTGACCGAGGGAGGGCGCGTTACCACGGCAAAGTAAAGGCCTTGGCCGACGCGGCGCGTGAAAAGGGTCTGCAATTTTAAAGTAAAACATGGAAACGAATATTGTGGCCGAACCAGCTAAAGTCGAAGGTGCCGGGCCCCGAGCGCCACGCGGGCCCGGGCGCGGACGGCGGAGTCGTCCGGAACCCGAACCGACTTTTGATGAACAGTCCGGGCAGGAACTGACCGAGAAGGTTGTGTTTATTAACCGCTCCGCCAAAGTGGTCAAGGGCGGGCGCCGTTTTAATTTTAGTGCCTTGATTGTTGTCGGGGATCGGCATGGCCGCGTTGGGGTCGGCCTGGGGAAAGCGGGAGAGGTGGCGGATGCAATTCGCAAGGGAGGAGAAATGGCGCGGTCACAGATGATGACGGTGTCGTTGAAAGAGGCCACGATTCCGCACGAGGTGTACTCGCATTATTGCGGGGCCAAAGTGTTGCTTCGCCCGGCATCGCCGGGGACGGGAATCATTGCCGGCAAGACGGTGCGGGCGGTGCTCGAATCGGCGGGCGTCAAGGATGTCCTGACCAAATCCCTCGGCTCCAAAAATGCCGCCAACGTGGTTAAAGCCACGCTCAATGCGTTGCTGAGTCTTCGGCTGCGTGAAGACATCTATTCGGGGCGCGGCTTGGAAATCAAGAAGACGCCGCTCCCGCAGGAACCGGAGCCGTTGTCCCCGCTGGCGCCGCCTGCTGATTCCTTAACAGCCTGATTTTTTATGCGATTACATAATCTCCAACCTCGACCTGGTGCGCGGCATCGCCGAAAACGGCTGGGGCAGGGCGAAGCCAGCGGCCATGGCAAGACCAGCGGCCGGGGGGGCAAAGGGCAGACCGCCCGTTCGGGCAGCTCGATTCGTATTGGTTTTGAAGGCGGGCAGATGCCGTTGATCCGGCGCATTCCCAAACGCGGATTCAATAATGCGCGACATACGAAGCGGTATTTGCCGGTGAACCTCGAATCTCTCAACCAGTTTGCGGATGGCACGCGTGTGGATCTGGAATCGTTGCGAAGCAAGGGATTGGCAAATGGTTCCGCCGCCGGCATAAAGATTCTCGGGAGCGGGGAATTGACACGGAAACTGACCGTTAGCGCTCATGCCTTCAGCGCGTCTGCCAGGGCGAAGATCGAAGCAAAAGGGGGCGCGTGCGAGCTCATCGCTCCGAAAGGGGCGAAGCGGGCAAATCCTGAAGCCGCGAAGCGGTAACTGGTTCATGGGTGCCATCCCGCATTCCAATCCGGTCAATAGGCCTTGGGATTTCAGCCGGCAAAAGCCTTCCCGATTTTGATCAACCATGCTTGTCGCTATCTACAATACCTTTCGTAACTGCTTCAAGATTCCGGAGCTCAAATCGAGAATTCTGTTCACCCTGATGGTGCTGGCTATTTGCCGACTGGAAGCGGTGGTGCGCATTCCGGGGCTAGACGGCACAACCTTGGCGAATTACTTCGCCAGCAAGGCTGGTTCTGCGGAGGGAGCATCCGTATTGGGCATGTACAGTCTGTTTACGGGAGGAGCCTTGGAACATTGCGCTGTCGGAGCCTTGGGGATTATGCCCTACATCAGCGCAACCATCATTATTCAGTTGTTGACGGCGGTGATCCCCACTTTGAGCAAACTGGCACGGGAAGAGGGGGGGCGCACCAAGATTGTGCAATATGGGCGTTACCTTACCGTGATTCTTTGCCTGGGACAGGGGATGGTAATGGCGATAGGGTGGGAAAACCCGGAGAAACTGTTTCCGGGGTGGAACACGGCAGACCGGTTGGTGCTCTATTCCGATGCGCATATCTGGTTCTATCGCATTCAGACCTTGCTTCTGCTGACCACGGGCACAATGCTGCTGATGTGGCTGGGAGAGCAAATTACCGACCGGGGCATTGGGAATGGAGTTTCGCTCGTCATCACCATCGGCATCCTGGCGCGCCTTCCGCAAGCAATGGTGGCGCTCAAGGATATGTTCTTCCCCGGCGGCGGGATGGAGGCCAAGTTCAATTTTGGACATGCGATCGCGCTGGTGCTTTTGCTGGCGGGGGTTATTGCCGGCGTTATCGCCATCACCCAGGCCCAGCGCAAAGTGCCGGTCCAATACGCGCAGCGCGCGGTGGGGCGCAAGGTTTATTCGGGTGGAACTTCGTTCATGCCGTTACGGGTCAACTACTCGGGGGTCATGCCGATTATTTTTGCCCAGGCGATTCTGATGTTTCCGCAAAAGATATTTCTATTTCTCGGCCAGAGCCTGAACGTCAAGTTCTTTGGAGAGATCGCCCGCAACTTGGGCGAGGGGGCGATTCTTTATATGACCCTGTATGGGTTGATGATTCTGTTTTTCTCGTATTTCTGGGTGGCAACGCAGTTCAACGAATTGCAGATTGCCGACGATTTGAAGAAGAATGGCGGCTATATACCGGGGGTTCGTCCGGGGCAGGCGACGAGCGATTATCTGCATAACGCGATGAGTCGGATTACGCTGGCTGGGGCGATTTTCCTGACGATTATAGCGTTGATTCCCATTTGGCTGTGGCGGGAACTGCAAATTCCTTATTCGGTGGCAACGTTCTTTGGCGGCACGAGCATGCTGATCTTGGTCGGCGTATTGCTGGACACCATGCGCCAGACGGAGACCCATTTGTTGATGCGCCATTATGACGGTTTTCTGAAGAAGGGGCGGCTCCGGGGTCGGTTCTGATGATCATTCTAAAAAGTGAGCGGGACCTGGAAGCGATGCGGCCAGCTTGTGTGGTGGCGGCCACCGTGCTGAATGACGTGGCTGCTTTTATTCAACCCGGAGTTTCAACGAAACAAGTGGATGAGTTTGCCGCGTCGCGGATCAAACAACTTGGCGCGCGGAGTGCTTTTTTGGGGTATCGGAAGTATCCGTGCCATACCTGCATCTCGGTCAATGATCAAGTGGTGCATGGTTTAGCGGGAAATCGGGTGCTCCAGTTCGGCGATATTGTAAGCCTGGATGTTGGGGTTATTCACAATGGATTTATAGGCGATACGGCCCGAACACTGGCTGTCGGCGGGTGTGGGGTGTTAGCCCAAAGACTGATGGATGTTACGGAAAAAGGGCTTTATCTGGGGATAGCGCAGGCGCGGGCAGGCGGGAAGGTGTCTGATATTTCCCGGGCGATACAGGATTACGTGGAAGGCAACGGTTTTAATGTTGTCCGGGAGTTTGTGGGCCACGGGGTGGGGCGTTCCATGCACGAGGATCCTCAGATACCGAACTTCACGGATGGGAAGCCTTCCCCCAAACTGCGGGCCGGCATGACGTTGGCAATCGAACCGATGGTTAACGCCGGGGGGCCTGAGGTAAAAATGTTGAATGATGGCTGGACAGCGGTTACTAAAGATGGTTCACTATCCGCTCATTTCGAGCACACAGTATTGGTGACTGAGTCCGAACCGGAGATTCTGACGTGCCTCGAAAAGGTGTCCTTGAAGTAGAAGGGGCCGTGGTGGAAATGCTGCCAGACAAGATGTGTATTGTCGAACTGGCCAACGGGCACCGGATGCGGGTGTATGCCACCCGCAAGGCCCGATTGCACTGGGTTCCCTTGGCCCTTGGGAACCGGGTCCAATTGAAAGTATCGCCTGGGGATTTGTCATCCGGGCGGCTGATAGTGGAAAAGCAAACGAGTTAAATATGAAAGTCCGTGCATCGGTTAAGAAGCTTTGCGAGAATTGTAAAATAATTCGTCGCCGGGGGGTCATCCGTGTAATCTGCTCCAACCCGCGCCACAAACAGCGACAGGGCTGATTAATCAACCATTTAATTTATTTATACCGACTAAGATTTATGGCTCGTATCATTGGCGTGGAAGTTCCCCCAAACAAGCGCATTGATATTGCGCTTCGCTACCTCTATGGCCTCGGCCCCAGTAATTCCAGGGCTATTCTGGCCAAGGCCGGGATTGATCCAAGTATCCGCGCCAGGGATTTGACGGAGCAGCAGCTTTCGCAAATTGTGCACGCGATACAGGACGGCAAATACGTTATTGAAGGTGATTTACGCCGTGAAATTGGCATGAACCTCAAGCGCTTGCAGGGGATTAAATGCTATCGGGGAATTCGGCACTTGCGCGGGTTGCCGGTTCGTGGCCAGCGCACCCAGACCAACGCACGCACTCGCAAGGGGCCGCGCAAGACAGTGGGTGTTGTTCGCAGTCCAACCGCAAAATCCGGCATCCATTAACGATTTTCCGCTGGTTTATCTATTAACCGCCAATTGATCAACTAACTCATGGCCGACGAGACCAAAAAGAAATCCACCCCCCTCAGCGAGGGTAAACCCGGGGGTAAAAAACCGATGACTGAAGAGAAGGCTGTTGCGGCAAAGGCCGGGGAAAAATCAACCGCCCAGGCTGAAGCGGCTGCTCCGGCGGCTAAAGCACGCAAGAAAGCGGACCGTACCACGGAGAATACCGCGGCGCCCGCCGAAGCTCCCAAGGCAGCAGAAGGCGGCACGCCCGTGGCGGCGGGGGCGGCTCCTACTGCGGCCGAATTGCTGGCTGACGATCTGGCTGGCAAGAAGATTATTAAAGCCAAGGGGGCTAAGAATATCGTCAGTGGCATTGCCAATATCCTAGCGACCTTCAACAACACATTGGTTAGCATCACCGACATGCAGGGACATGTGATTGGCTGGTCCAGCGGAGGGCGCGTTGGGTTCAAGGGTTCGCGCAAAAGCACCGCCTATGCCGCCCAGCAGGTTGCGCAGGATGCCGCTCGGCAGGCGATGTCTCATGGTATGCGCGAAGTTGAAGTGCGGGTTAACGGTCCCGGTTCGGGACGCGAATCGGCAATCCGGGCTTTCCAGGCCATCGGATTGGAGATTACCGCCATCAAGGACGTCACTCCCGTGCCGCACAATGGCTGCCGGCCGCGTAAGAAACGCCGTGTCTAATCCTTAACCACAACGCTTAACTTTCCTCTCTAAAAATGGCTCGTTATACTGGTCCTCGCGTTCGTATCAGTCGCCGTTTCGGTGTTCCGATCTTTGGCCCCTCGAAGTATCTGGAGCGCCGCAATTATGGCCCGGGAGTACATGGCCCGAAATCACGTCGCAAGCACACGGATTATGCGCTGGGGCTGATTGAAAAACAAAAGCTCCGCTATTACTACGGCCTGCTGGAGCGCCAGTTTCATGGTGTTTACGAACGCGCCCTCCAACGCCGTGGGATCACCGGCGAGCACATGCTGCAGATTTTGGAAACTCGCCTGGACAATGTGGTGTATCATTTGGGTTTTGCCAACACGCGCGCCACGGCGCGGCAGTTGGTGGCCCATGGTCATGTGAGGGTTAACGGCCGCAAGGTTAGTATTCCGTCGTTTGGCCTCAAAGTTAACGATAGTGTGGAAGTTAAAAACTCCACGGTATCGCGCCAGTTGGCATCGCGGAATCTGGAAAGTGCTGCCAGCCGGGCTGTGCCGGATTGGCTTTCCCTGGACAAAGAAGCATTCAAGGGTGTCGTTATGCGAATTCCCACCCGCGAAGAGATTCAGCCGATTGCCAACGAGCAGGCGGTTGTCGAGTTTTATTCCCGTTAAAAAGTGAAACTGGATTGTAGGATGGTTGAAATAGCTGCGCGGCTACGAGGGCCTAACCGCTCGGGTCGGCAGGCGCCTGTTCCAGCCCTCCGTCGCAATTATACGGACTCCTTCGGCCCTCGTGAATAGCGGTTGAGGGGTCAGATTAAAATTGTTGAAAGGAAAATATGCCAGTACGTTTAGGACGATTTGAAATGCCCAAGCGGTTGGTCAAAGAAGATTTGACCGCCACCGCCACCTATGCCCGGTTTGTGGCCGAACCCTTTGAGACCGGGTATGGCTACACTATTGGCAATTCGCTCCGGCGCGTTTTGCTTTCCTCCCTTGAAGGCGCGGCCATCTCCTCAATCAAGATTACGGGAGCGATGCACGAATTCACGATCGTGGATGGGGTTGTCGAAGACGTCACCGAGATTGTGCTAAACCTGAAGAAAATACTATTCAAGGCGCACACCCGCGATCCTCAGACTCTTTTCCTCTCCGTTAACCGGGAGGGTGCGGTCACCGCCGCCGACATCCAGCTTAATCAGAATCTGGAGTTAGTTAATCCGGACCAGCATATCTGCACCCTCGACAAGAAGAAAAAACTCGAAATGGAGTTGGAAGTCAAAATCGGTCGCGGCTTCCTTCCCGGAGAAGAGAACAAAAGAACGAATCAAGCCATTGGAGTCATAGCCATTGATTCACTGTTTTCTCCCGTTACTCGCGTTCGCTATGCGGTGGAAAACGCCCGCGTCGGCCAACGCACCGATTACGACCGCCTTATTTTGGAAATATGGACGGATGGGCGCATTTCTCCGGAAGACGCCCTGACCCAGGCATCTGCCATCCTTCAGCATCATTTGGATATCTTTGTCGGTTACGACAAAAACGCTGTTGAGTTTGAGGAAATCGTGGATAAGCAGGATGAAGAAAAGACCCGGCTTAAGAAACTCCTCAATATGAGCGTCAACGAAATCGAATTGAGCGTTCGTGCCGCCAACTGCCTGAATAACGCAAACATTACCACGGTCGGCCAATTAGCGATGAAGACCGAGCAGGAGATGTTAAAGTATCGCAATTTTGGGAAAAAATCCCTCAATGAGATCAAAGAAAAATTGGCGGGCTTGAATTTAACTCTCGGAATGACGTTCGAGGCGGAACTGCTGGAGGCCACCAAGGAGAAGCCGCTCGTTTTGCCAACCGGTCGTTAGCCTGGCTGGGGGAAGCCGGCCGGATGGCCTCCTGCCCCCTTGTTGATCGAACATTCATGACTCGCTTCTATTTATGAGACATCTTAAGCGAACCGCCAAATTGGGACGCACCGGCCAACACCGAAATGCGATGCTTGCCAACCTCGTCTGTAGCCTCATTAAGCACAAACGGGTGATCACTACGCTGGCTAAGGCGAAAGCTGCCCGCTCCGTAGCGGAGAAAATGGTCACCTTAGGCAAGTGCGGCACTCTTCACGACCGCCGTCTCGCCGCAGCCCGGCTCCATCAGGAGGACGCCGTAAAAATCCTTTTCAATGAAATTGCTCCCGCGCAAAAAGAGCGCCGGGGTGGCTATACCCGGATTATCCGGTTGGGCCAACGCCAAGGCGATGCCGCCCAGCGAGCCATTTTGGAATGGGTTGAGTTGGGGACAGTTGCCGGAACTCCAGCCAAGGAATCGGCTTCGACTAAGAAAGCGAAACCCGTCGAAACCAAGGTTGATTCCAAAGCCGAATCCGAGAAATAGCTCCCGCGGGAGCTTGTTTGACTCTGCGTGTTGATGTGGGCCTCTTAGGGCCAGAAGTAACGCGCAAAGCAAATCCCTGCCATCGCTATGTCCAGACGCCGGCAATCTTATTACCGCAGGACGGGCATTTGCCATTGGTCAGACGGAATGAGGTAACAGCATAGATGTCGCGCTCGATGACGGCCTGCTTGCAGTTGGGGCACCATGTTGTCTCCGCATCCTCGAGCCCGGGCACATTGCCGATATAAACATAGCGCAGACCTTCGCTGCGGGCGACGTTGCGCGCCGTAACCAATGTCTCAACTGGCGTCGGCGTGAGGTAGGTTAGTTTGTGTTGCGGGTGGAAGCGGGAGAAATGCAGAGGCTGATCCGGTCCCAGTTCTTTGCTAATCCAGGCGCACATGCGCCGGATGGTGTCGATTTCATCTGTATAGGTCGGTACTACCAGGTTGATGATCTCGAACCATATCCCCAGGTCTCGCAGCGTTTTCAGGGTATTGAGGATGGGCTGGAGCTTGCCGGAGTTAAGTTTGGTGTAAATGTTCTGGTCAAATCCTTTCAGATCCACGTGTGCGGCATCCACGTATTGATACAGCGCGCGAGCCGCGCGCTCCTCGATAGAGCCGCAACTAACCACAATATTCTTGAGCTTGTGTTCCCGCGCCGCTTTGCAGGTGTCGAGGGTGTATTCGTAAAACGCAGTCGGCTCGGAGTAGGTGTAGGCAATCGAGGGACAATCCAGCGCCTTGGCCACCGCCGGAGCATCCTCGGGAAACAGGCTTAAGCGTGCCATCTGGCTCAGGGTGAACCCGGCGGGCAGGGGCGGTTGCACGCGCAACTCCGGGCCGTGCGCATCCTTGGTTTCTTCCGGTTTTTTCTGGGAAATCTCCCAGTTTTGACAGTTGAGGCAACGGAAAACGCACCCGGACGTGGCGAGCGAGAAGGTACGACTACCCGGCAGGAAATGAAACAACGGCTTCTTTTCTACCGGGTCAACGTGGAACGTGCAGGGGTTGGCATAGGCCAGCGTGTACAGGATGCCGTCGCAATTCACTTTGTTGCGGCAATGGCTGCGATCCCCCGGTGCCAGCAGGCAATTATTCGGGCAGACCTTGCACTGGACGTTGCGCCCTAACTTGAGATGGTGCGATGCTTCCTTTACCCAGCCCCGTCGGCGCCACAGTTCCCAAAGCTCGCCTTTGGGGGCGTCACCCTTGAAGATATCCGCCGGCATTTCGGCCTCACGCCAGCGGGTGAAGAAATCGAACCAGGAAGCCCCCCCGGCAAGACTCGCGGCCCCCGCCACGCCAAGGCCGATAGCTGCGCGGCGGGAGAATACTCGCTGCCCGGACTTTTGCCCTTCGGCTTTCGCCCTTTTCCCAAACGCTCGCCTTTGCGCTTTGAACTTGCCGTTCATGATCGTGCGCGAGGCCTGATCCAGCCCCGACGCTGCAGGGCAAGATACGCCGCCGGCAGGCTGTGCGCCAGTAGCAGTACGAAAAACGGTAAATGCAGCATCCGATGGAGCGTCAGGGCCGATTTCTCATTCATCAACCGGTTGAGCCCGTAACGGCCATCTATAATGTAGCCGGAGAACGGGAAAAGTAGTGTAATAAGCAGCAGCGGCCAACCGCTCCATCGGACGATCTTAAGGAGGATGAGGCTAAGTCTGTTCATACGATGCTTGTTGGAAAGCATTGTCTCCGGAAGTGAATATCGCAAGTCAATGTAATCCCCTCGGTTATGTTAGGTATATTGGAGAGCATCTCCGTTTGTGCGTTTCACGCCCAGAAAATCTTTGTTCTGGCGCTACCTTGGTTCGGGTTTGAGATGGGTGTTAATGGCAGAGACGGGCGGGGAGACAGTAGAACTTCGTCTCTCCTTTTCTTGGCGACGCCATCCGCGCGATTTCCTCTTATTGTCACAAGTATGAAGATGAGAATTGTTTAGCTCCGGAAATGGCTTGGATTTATAGAGTGAAACACTGCAACTCATTCTAATACGTACACTTCCTCCAACCTCCAATCGGGGCAAGCCAAGAGCTTCGTATTCGCCGATAACGATATGAATAATCCGCGTTGTCTACCTTTGGCATACTCAACTGAGCCTGTCACTGTTTGCGGGCGATAATTGGCGGCCTGTGGGAGTGAGTCGCCGGGTTTTCTCTCGCCCCCGGCTATCTTCAATAATAACCACCGAATCGTTAAGGAAGAAACCCCGCAGGGCGGAGCGAATCGACACTGTTTTGCGCACGTTAATTGGCCATGAATTGGGGTTGCCGCATCTGTAAATGTTGCACTACTTTGCTCCTTCGAATCTTTAGCAAAAGTTGTTTATGGACAAGACTGCGATGCTGACACTGGACGGAAAGAGCTATACGCTCCCGATTATAGCGGGCAGTGAGGGAGAGCGGGCCATTGACGTTTCCACCCTGCGCAACCAAACTGGCTGCATCACGCTGGACGAAGGTTATGGCAACACGGGCTCCTGCCGCAGCCAGATTACTTTTATTGATGGGGAGAAGGGGATTTTGCGCTACCGCGGGATTCCCATCGAGGAACTGGCGGAGAAATCCACCTTTGTCGAGGTCGCCCATTTGTTGATTATGGGTCGGCTGCCAAACAGTCCGGAATTGCGGTACTTTTCGGATCTGCTGACCGACAACGAGTTGCTGGACGAAGCCATGAAGCACCACTTCGAGGGCTTCCCGGCGCATGCTCACCCGATGGCTATTCTTTCCGCCATGATCAACGCGGCGAGTTGCTTCCACCCCGAATTATTGACCGATCGCCAACACGACTGTTTCCTGGTCCAGGCAGCACGGCTGCTTTCCAAGGTGCGGACAATTGCTGCGTTTGCCTACCGAAAGTCGCGGGGTTTGCCGGCGATTTATCCCAAGCCCGAGCTCAAATACACCGCGAATTTTCTGCACATGATGTTCTCGCTGCCAAATCGGGACTATGCGCTCACCCCGGAGGTAGTTCGGGCGCTGGACCTGCTCTTTCTGTTGCACGCCGACCACGAACAAAATTGCTCGACGGCCACGGTGCGCATGGCGGCCTCGAGCCACGCCAACTTGTTTGCCAGTGCGGCGGCGGGGGTTTGTTCACTGTGGGGGCCCTTGCACGGTGGCGCCAACCAAGCCGTGCTGGAGATGCTCCAGGCAATTCACCAGGCGGGCGATGATGGCTCAAGATTTATCGCTGCGGCCAAGGACAAGCATAGCGGCAAGCGGTTGATGGGGTTCGGCCACAGGGTTTATAAGCATTATGATCCGCGGGCAAAGATCATCAAACGCGCCTGTGATGAGGTGCTGGCCGAACTCCACATTAGCGACCCGCTGCTCGACATTGCCAAGCACCTCGAGGAAGCCGCGCTGCGCGACCCCTATTTCATAGAACGAAAGCTCTATCCCAATGTGGACTTTTACAGCGGCATCATCATGCGCGCCATTGGCATCCCGGTCGAAATGTTCACGGTGGTTTTTGCCATTGGGCGCATGCCAGGCTGGATTGCCAACTACAAAGAGGTAATGGAATCTTCCGCCCGCATTTGTCGGCCACGCCAGATCTACACCGGGCCAACGCTCGACCATTATACGCCTCTCAAGGAACGCAAATGAGGCTCGCTGGCTTCGGGATAAGTAATCAGTTCAGGCAGGAGGCTGCGGCACCACGCTCATGAACCTACACGAATACCAGGCCCGGCAATTGCTGGATCAGGCGGGAGTGGCGCAAGCGGCGTGGGAGTTTTGTGCTACGCCAGAGGCGGCCCGGGATATTGCGGCGCGGTTTTTGGGCAAGGGAGCCACGCTCATCGCGGTTAAGGCGCAGATTCATGCCGGGGGGCGCGGCCGGGGTACGTTTAAGAATGGTTTTCAAGGGGGCGTCAGGCTTTGTCGAACGGCGGAAGATGTTTACGAAAAAGCCCGGGCGATGCTGGGCAATGTGCTGGTCACCCGGCAGACCGGCCCCGAAGGGCGGCTCGTGGACAAGCTGATCATCGCGGTTGCGCCGGACATCCGGAAAGAGTTTTACCTGGCCGTGCTGTTGGATCGGGTGGCGTCCCGCCCCGTGGTTATGGCCAGCACCGAGGGTGGCATGGATATAGAGGAAGTTGCCGCTCAAACCCCCGACAAGATCATCCGGGAACACATTGACCCGGCTATCGGCATGATGCCCTATCAGGCTCGCAGGGTGGCCGTCGCTCTTGGCTTGCGGGGGAATTTAATCGCTCAGGCGGTGAGGCTGCTGCTGGGCGTTTACCGGACTTGGTGGGAATGTGACGCCACGCTTGTGGAACTTAATCCGCTTTGCATTGTTAAGACCCCGGACGGCTCCGAGATGCTCCAGGCCGTGGATGCCAAACTCTCGCTGGATGACAATGCGCTCTTTCGACACCCAGAACTGCTGGCGATGCGGGACCTGGCGGAAGAAGCCCCGCTGGAAGTCGAGGCCAGCCGGTTTAATCTAAGCTACATCAAGCTCGATGGGAATATCGCGTGCCTGGTCAACGGGGCCGGGCTGGCGATGGCCACCATGGATGTTATCCGGCACTACGGCGGACACCCCGCCAACTTTCTCGATATTGGCGGCGGCGCCAGTCGGGAACAGGTGGCGGCTGCTCTCGAAATTGTTCTGCAGGACGCGAGCGTGAAGGGGATCCTCGTCAATATTTTCGGAGGCATCATGGACTGCGACATTATCGCCAACGGAATTGTCGCTGCTGCAAGGCAAACGGCACGCAAGCTACCCGTGGTGATTCGTCTGGAAGGCAACAACGTCGAGGCGGCTCGAAAAACCCTTGCTGAATCTGGCCAGGCCTTTATCTACAGCAACTCAATGGACGATGCGGCGCAAAAAATAGTCAAGGCCGTAAATTCCCCGTAGCGCTGCCTCACATGTCTATCCTCGTCAAACCAGATACGAAGGTCATCATCCAAGGCATCATGGGCCGTTTTGGATCACGGCACGCGCAACTCAGCCTGGCCTACGGCACTCAAATCGTTGCCGGCGTTTCCCCAGGGCGGGGAGGGCAACGCTTTGCCAACCAGGTTCCGATCTTCGATACAGTGACCGAGGCCGTGCAGCAGACCGGCGCGACCACCTCGGCGATCTTCGTCCCCCCGCCTCTGGCGGCAGATGCGATCCTGGAAGGCGTGAGCGCCGGGCTGGACCTGGTCGTCTGCATCACGGAAGGCATCCCCGTCAAGGACATGATCAAAGTGAAGCGAGCCATGACAGGCAAGCCGACGCTGCTTATTGGCCCAAATTGCCCGGGCATCGTCACGCCCGGCGGCAGTCAGGATTCACCCCGCGGCTGCCGGATTGGCATTGGCCCCGGCTACATCTATCGGCCGGGCTCCATCGGCGTGGTCTCGCGGAGTGGTACGTTGGGCTATGAGGCAGTATGGCAACTCACCTGTCGTGGTCTTGGCCAGTCCACCTTTGTTGGCATCGGCGGAGATCCGGTTCACGGGATTTCGCATTTGGACGCCATCAAACGTTTCGCGGCAGATCCCGAGACGCAGGGAATCATTATGATTGGTGAAATTGGGGGGACGGCGGAGGAGGAAGCGGCGGCCTGGATCCGGGATAACTGCCGCAAGCCGGTCGTCGGCTTTGTTGCGGGCTCAACGGCACCCCCAGGCCGGCGCATGGGCCATGCTGGAGCAATCATTAGCGGCGGGCAAGGCACGGCAGCGGCCAAAATTTCTGCCTTTCGGGAGGCCGGAATTGGCGTGGCCATGACCCCCGCGGAAATAGTGGACACCTTGGTGAGAATGCTGTGAAGTGGTGCGGGTTGCGGATTGCGTTAGGAGCCGAAAAAGCGCAATATCGGGTTCGCGGAACACGCAATACATGACACGCTCAGATGGGTCTCATTGATTTGGTATTGAACCTGGCTGGAACGCTGCTCTGGCTCGGGTGGCGTTCCATGGGCCTGGATCCTCTGGTTAAGGCCACGCCGGTATCCCTGGTCGGCACCCTGCGGCGCGCGGAACCTCGCCGGCTTAGAGGCTGGCAGTTGCTGGTGGGCCTGACCGCGCTGCTTCTGTTGCGGGCGGCGCTCTATTGCCAGATCGGGCCCGAGGTGAATTGGACCCCCAAACTCAACCTCTTCTTTGTGGTGCTGGCCTTCCACAGTCACCTCTTCCTCCCGTCTCTGCTCTATTCGATACTGAGTTTCGGACGCCTTCTAATTATCTGCTACTTCTGGATGTTGGTCCTGGTAATCATCAACCGCCGAACCGGATCCCCCGATCCGGTCTTGAAGGCGCTCCGCGCGCACCTGAGCGCGGTCGCACGCTGGCCGCGATTGCTGCAATGGGGGCTGCCGCTTCTGTCAGTTGCCGCCCTGTGGATCGCCTTGCATCCGTTATTGGTGCAACAGGGAATAGACCAACCGGCGCAGACGCATGCCCGGCTGGCGGGGCAGGGGATGCTCGTTGGCGCGGCTCTTTACCTGAGCCTCCAATATCTGCTGCCGGGGTTTCTCTTTGCGCACTTGGTGGCGAGTTATGTGTATTTGGGCGACAGCCCTTTATGGGATTTTATCAACGCTACCGCCCGCAATCTTTTGGCGCCGCTTCGACGGTTGCCCCTGCAAATCGCCCACGTTGATTTAGCTCCTGTGGTTGGAGTAGCGCTGATTTTTGTGCTGCTGCACTGGTTGCCGGATCTCATCGTGCGCAAAATGGCCCTCCACCAGATAAGTTTCTGGCCGCAATAACCGCTTGCTCCCGGGAAGCCCGGCTTACGTCGCCACCACTTTCGGCAGCTTGAGCGTCACGGTTGTGGCGGTGCCGCGCTCGCTCTGAATCGTCAGCGTGCCGCCATGCAGTTCGGCCAGGCGCTTGGCGATCACGAGTCCCAGCCCCAAGCCCTGTTGTTCCTGCATCTTGCGATCAAATTGCATATAGGCCCCAATCCGGGTGATATGCTCGGTTGAAAACCCCCGCCCCCGATCCGCAACGGAAAGCGCGACCCCATTGGGCCCGTCCGAGAGAGCCACCCGCACCGCGCTGCCGCGCTCGGAAAATTTGAAGGCATTCTGCACCAACTCATCCACAATCTTGGCCAGGTACTCTTCGGATATCGGCATAGGCAGGTCCGCGAGATTCAGCCCCAGATCCTCCAAACGGTTTGCAGCCCGCGCCTGCTTCCGGGCACGCTCCTCAATGAGCCTCGCGGGGGAATCCGTTTGGTTCAGGCGGAGCGCCCCGATTTTCTGCGCGTCCGTGCCCAGTAACTCGATTTGGGCGAAAATCAGGAAGTTCTCAATCAACCGCTCCAATTGCTTGCCGGAGTCGTGGATGGTCTGGCCCATCTCGGCGATTTCACTGGCTGGCAGCGACTCCGCCCCGGTGGCGAGGATTTCCCCATAAGCGAGGATGCCGTTCAGGGGGGTGCGCAATTCATGCGGCAACATCAGGCTGATGCTGTTGCGCAGGTCGGTTAGCTTCTTCTCCGCCTCCTGTCGTACCACTTGGGCCTTCTTAAGCCGCGTTTCGACCGCGGCGTATAAGGCGTCAAGCGTGAACGGCTTGGGCAAGTAATCATCCGCGCCCAGTTCCATGCCTTGCCGCATACCGGCGTTGTCCGCCGAGCCGGTCATCAGTATAAAAGGAACAGCCGCCGCGCTCGGCTCCTGGCGCAGGGCTGACAGCGTCAGATACCCGTCCATCTTTTCCATGTTGACGTCGCACAGAACCAGGTCGGGCAGTTCCCGGCGCGCCTTCTCCACTCCGGCAACACCGTCCTCCGCTTCGATGACTTCATAGCCCTTTTGCTGAAGCGCCTGGCGCACCATCTCGCGCAACCATTCTTCGTCGTCTATGACCAGGATTCGTTTCATCAACGTTGACGGCAGCCGGCAGCCCCTCCACCCCTTCTTTAGAGCGGAGAAAACCGATCTCTCAAGCCTGAGCCACGATAAGACGTCCGCGCCCGCTTGTCCACGGACATTTTGGCCGCTGCAGCCGGGCGCGCTTCAATTTCCCCAAGGCTTTTCGGGTGAGCTTAAAACGAAGCCCAACGAAGAAAGCAAAGACAAAGCCGCACCCCCGCCAGATGTAGCTTGGCGAAATCATTGCCGGGCCGACCCATACCCCACCCGTCACATTCGAGCCACCCGGCAGTGCGGGCAGAGGCCGCAACCTCTGCCCGCCTCAATCTACTGGCAAACTTCGCCCGCCGTGCGCAGCCGGTAAAACGCCGGATTGCACCCTCCCGGCGTATCATCGTGCGTCACCAACCCCGCCGCCGTGCAGGTCAACGGCCCATACAAATCCGCCCAGGTGCCCTCCACCGTGCATTTGCGCTGAATGTAGTAATCATAACCCGGAATGCCGTAGAATAACAAGCTAACCGTCCCGCCCCCATCATGCCGCAACTCCACCTTCCCATAGTAAGGCTCCACCAGGATGCGAATCTTCGCCGTCACCGCACCCCCCCGCTGATCCTTCACCCGATATTCCAGATAATCGTTGCAGTTGTGGTTCGGCGCATACAAATATCGGCCCCCCGACTCCGTCACCACCGTGCCCCGGTTGCTGGTGAAACTCGCCAGCGTGTCATAACTGGCCGCATCCCCACTGTCCAAATCCTCCACCCCGGCCATCACCGTCGTGCGCAGGGTCGCGATGTTGATCTTCATCGAGGTGCCCGGCGCCCGCGTCAAGACGTGATCCTGAACCCCCTTCGGCGCGCGGTTGATGATGATCGTGCCGTCCACCGTCAGGTGGCCCGTATACCAGTTCACCGCCGGCTCACCCTGCGGCGGGGTTGGCAGCGCCGGCAGGTTAAGGGTGCTGAAACTGCTGTCCGCATCAAATCCGTCCGCCGCGTCAAACAACTCGAATACATCCCCGCCCGCCAGCGGCACTCCGCCCCCCAACTCGGTGACGGTGAGTGTGCCGCCGTAGCTCAACTCCCCTGCGCTCAGGCTCAGCTTGTCCGCCGCGTAAACCGGGCCGCTGGTCTTCTTGATCTTCATCGCCACCGTGCCCCCTAAACTCGGCGCCGCGCCCAAAGTCAGCGTGCCCAATACCCCCGCCCCCGTCCCCGGAGCCAGCGTGCCGTTGGCGCTCACCGTGACGCTGCCGCTTATGATGCCGTCGCCGCCCAAGGTGCCCCCCGCCACCGTCACTCCCCCGCTGCCCGTGCCGCTGCCCGTGAGGTTGGTCACCAGCAGCGTGCCGGCATTCACGACCGTGCCCCCGCTGTAATCATTGCCCAGGCCCAGCGTCAGCGTGCTGCTGCCCTCCTTGGTCAAACGCCCGCTGCCGCTAATCTTGCCACTGCCCCAAATCGTGTAGTTCTTGCTCGAATCATTCGTCACGCTGGCGGGCGCCACCGTCGTGTTCAGCGCCACCACCGGCGCCGCCGTCGCTGCCTGGTCGTCCAGGCGCACATGGCGGCCATCGCAATACTTCACCCCCGCCGGCTCCGCATCCTGCCACAAGCCCGCGCTGCTGAAATCCCAATCCCCGTCGCTCCCAACCCACTGAAACGCCCCCCGCGGCACCTTCACCGTGTAACTGTAAGTGCCATGGCCGACATTGGCCCCGTTGTAACCCTTGATATGCAAATACCACGTCCCCTCCGCCGTCGGCTGGGTCTGCAGCGTGCCGCCATCCCAGTCGCTCTCCGCCTCGGTCCACGTATGGGTGGGATTCTGATCCCAGGCATACTTATACTTCTGAACCCGGCCCGCCCCAAAACCGCCCACCGCCGTCCACGTCACCGCCGTATTGGGCAAACAGGGAGCCCCCGAAGACGTCACGCTCCCGGCCCCCGGCGGCACCGACAAAGTCCACTGCGTCGCCGTGGCCGAATAGTCCGTGGCCACGCCTTCGCCGTTGAGCGCCTTGGCTTTGAAGGTGTAGGGCGTGTTGGCCGTCAACCCGCTCACCTCATCATACAACTCCGTCACCTTCGCGCGATCGGCCGTGCCATCATGGAAAATCACCCCCGAATTGTCCGCCGTCAGGTTGACCGGCCCGGTTGTTTCCACCCGCATGCTCGTCTCCGTCACGTCGCTGAAGGTGGGCGTCCCCGCCGCGTTTTGCAGCGTGTACTTGCTCAAGTCCGCCGAGGCCGCCGTATTGGGCGTCGGCACCGCCTGGTCGCTGACCGTGACGCGCAGCCCCGTGTATTTCGTGTTCGCGCTCAGGCCGCTCCAGGTATGCGTCGTGCCCTTGCCCCCACTATCGCTCTTGCCGGTGCAACTGTAATTGTAGCCCGTGGCCGCATTCACCCCTGAATGCGCATCGGTGCCCGAGCCGGTCACGGCAATGCTGTCCGTCGTGACAGCGCCGATGGAGAGGCTCACCCCGGTTGGCGGGGCGGCATCCACGCGGAAAGCCGTGCCGGTGGACCAGCCAAGGCCGCCGTTGAGGTTGGCGGCGGTGGTGCCGCTGGTGTCATCCATGCGATAGTAGGCCCAGGGGCTATGCTGGAGGACAAGGTCGCGGTAGGCCGTGGCGGAAGTCCGGGCATTATAGTGCGCCTGGATCTCCGATTGCGTGAGCGGCCGGTCGTAAATGGCGAACTCATCCATGCGGCCGGCATAATACGAATCGGCGGCCCAGTTGCTCCGGCCCAGGTAGTTGTTGGCGCGGCTCACCACATTGGGGATCGCCGTCTTGCCGCGGACGCTCAGGGCGGTTCCATCGCGATACATGGCCACCGTGCCGTCGCTCTGGAGCACGCACGCATAGTGGTGCCATTCGTTGTTGATGAGGGCGCCGGCGGCGCGCGCCGTGCCTCCCGAGGCCGCGCCATTATAAACCTCGAAGGCCAGGTCGCTCGAAGTGCCCGGGCGGTATGCCAGGATATTGTCATTCGATGGGCCAGTGCCGAAGTCCATGAACCGGGCATAGTTTTGGCTGGCGGTCGGGTAAGCCCAAAACTCAACCGTCATTCCGCTGCCGAAACTGTCCGTAAAACTCGGAATCACCACATGGTCATCCGTGCCGTCGAAGCTCACGCTGGAGCCCCCCGTCACCGCGCCCGCCTGCCCCAGCGTCACGCCGCCGGTGTACGTCCCGTTGCGGGCGGTTTGCGACAGGCCATCAAGCACCCCGACGCGGTAATACCACTGGCCGTTGGCCAGCGGCGAGCCCAGTTCGCAAGCGGTGCCGGGGCCGGCTACGAACTGGGTATCCGCCACCGGGGAGGCAAAATCCATCGCGGCGGCGACCTGCACGCGGTAATTGCTCTGAGGGTTCGCGTCGGTGTCGGCGTAAGACCACTGCAGCGTCGGGGTGTTGTCGGAGCTCCATTCATTCCCCGGGAAACTGGTGTTGGCCGCCGTCGGGTCGGTGTTCAACACTTTGTAGGAGCGGTAGCCGGTGCCGCCGCCGTAACCGCCAAACCGGCGGTCGTGGTTGTCGCTTTCCTGGGCATTGTTATTGAACATGCGGACGCAGGCGTAATACGTCTGCGGGTAGCCGTGGGCGATGGTGTAATCCTTATACCAGGACGCCGTGCCTGAATCCCAGGTCATGGCGCTGCTCTCGTAAAGGTCCCAGGTGCCATGAACGGTGCCCAGCCAGATTTTCCCCGACAGGCCGTCGCTGACATGGTGTACGCGCAGCCAGTCCACATACACCGTTTGCCCATTGGCTGCGCCGGTGCCGACCGGATCCAGCCGAACCTGGTAAACGGTGCCGCTCCAGGACGCCGGCAGGGCCACCCGGTACACGTGCATTTGGCCATCCGGAATGATGTTCCAATCCACATGCCGCTCTCCGCTCCAGCCGCCCGCGCTGCTGTACCAGAAGAATTGCGCGTCCGAGCCGCCGTTGGCTGCCATGCGAATGGTCAGGTAGCGGCAAGTGCTGGCGTTAATCGCCAGGCCGCCGGAACTATGGCAGTAGGGGTCAGCCCCGGTAATGGCAATCTTCAAGCGGTCGTTGGCATCTTCCTGGGTCAGGGTACACGCGTTTTGGGCAGACCATCCTTGCGTCGTGGCGCCGTCCCAGTCCCATGAGTAAGAATCGCCCGTGCCCCAACTGTCCGCGCCGGCAACGGAAAAGCGGACCGTCTGGCCCTTCTTCTTGCCGCCGTCGTCCCATCCATCCGTTGCGCCCGGTGGCTTTCGGGTGTTGCTCACCGCCGTGCGCATGTTTCCGTTGCTGAAGTTCCACCTGTCGCCAAACCAGGAGGTGTTCTCGGCAACCATCTGGAAATCTTCATTGTGATTGCCCGCGACCGTGGGCCGCATATTGAAATATACAGTCATTGTCCCGCCCGGGCCCGTGCCGGGGTTGTTGTTGACCCGATCGGAGCTAAACCAACCCGGGCCCATGGTTTGCCCGCCCGTGTGGGCAAATCGAACTCCATTCCCCCAGGACCACCACGCGCTATCCGGGTTGCTCATCGAATACCGCCACTGGTACACATTGCCCAGATACATGTCAGTTACCACCGACTTGCTGGAATAAACCGCATCATACTCCGGGTAGAACTTGGCCCAATCGGCAACCGTGTCCCTTCCGCCGCCACCATCCGAGCCGACCTCCAGCCAGTCGTCGCCGTTGTAGCTGGCTCGCGTATTCAGAGTAGATTCTACGCAGCCTGAGCCGGACTGGTCGACCGCGTAAGACCCATTGTATGAACCCTCAGCGTAGGACCATTGATCGGCGCTGTAATCGCCATTCGAACGCTTGCCAAACGCATGCCGATAGGTCAGGTACATATCGCGCGCGACGCCCGCGCTGCCGGTGCTCCAGCGGCAGCGATCCGTGCCATTGCCGCCCCAGCCCAACCACATGGTCCCGCAGTAGCAGGGCCCGGCGTAGGCTCCCCAGCCGCCCGCCGAAGTGGTGCGCGTGCAGGAGCTCCAGGCCCCGCCCGCCTGCACGGCGACGGTGTCGGCCAGGAACACCGCCGCGGTCAATATCCCCACCGCCAACCGCGAAGCCCGCTGCAAGGCATAACGGGCCTTCTTCATCGTGCCTTTCTTCCAGCCCCAAAACCCAACCAACCAGGGAAAGATGATTTGCTGCATACGCTTGCTCCTTTCTTATTGCGTCTCACCCGCTGACTCCACCGCCGCGGGCGGCGGCAGAATATATAAGGACATTGTTTCCGGACTGGTACGGCTTCCGTCCGGCCGGAGAATTGAAAACGCAATCAACGCGGGCCCCGTCGGAAACTGGGGGCTTAACTTCAGCCGGCCTGAGTAAACCCCATCGCCCCGCACCTCATCCCCATGTTCCACCAGGTCGCCCACGTCATACAAGGTCACCGCTCCGGCTCCGTCCAGCGCCGCCGCCACCGCCGCGTTCACCAGCTCCATTCCCGGGTCTTTCCCATCGTAGCCCGCCACGCTGTTGCCGGGCCCGCGGCCGCCTCCATGCGTATAAGCCGCATACACCACCGTCTCCGGTCCCCCGTTGGTCACCGGCATATCCTTGGCCTGCCGCGACGTCGGCGTGCTCAGCGGCTGCTGCGCCACCAAACCGGCAAGTGAAACCACCGCGGCCTGCAATACTCCGTTGGCCCCCGGCATCCGGGTCGCTCGCGCGGCCTTGTCCGCCTTGGCCCCTTCTTTAAGCAGGTTCTCCGCCGCCACATGAAACACCAGCCGCAAACCCGTCGCCTCCGGGTAGCTCTCATACCAGCACTCGGTAATCACCGGCCCCTCGCGCGGCCCGTCGCCGGTCGTGAACTGCCACGACGAGCTGCGCTCGCTTGTCATGCCCGCTTTGCTCTTAACCCCCGCCGCAATTTCCACCTCGTAGGTCTGGTTCGGCGCCAGCGGTGCTTCCGGGCGGAATATCACCCGCCGCCCCTCCACCGCAACCTTTCCCGGCACCGCCGGCCCGCCCGACGATGGAACCACCCGCACGCTTTCCCCGCTCAACGATTTTCCCTCCAACTCCGTCGTAAAGGACAGGGTAATGGGCGCATTCACGGGAACCCCATAGACATTATGGCGCGGATACCGCGCAAAGGTCTTCACCGGTGCGCCCGGTTGCCCGATGCGGGACACGGAGGCAAACCGCCAGCTAAACGGCTGGCCCAGCGCATTGCCCTGCGTGTCCTTTACACTCCCGGCCAGCGTGATCTGATACACCGTGTTGGCTTTCATCCGGAACAACACCACCGCCGAGTCCGCCTCCGGAAAGGCCAGCCCGCCGTTCTCCAGTTCGGCCAGCGGTTGATCATTGACCTGGACCGTCTGCGGCGTCAGCGACGCCGGATCCACGGGCGCGCTGAACTTGACGATGATATTGGCTTCCACCGGCACATGCGCCGCCCCATCAGCCGGCGTGGTGGCGGTCACCGAAAACCCGCCTTGCTGCGCCCAGACCGTCGAAGCGAACAGGCCCGCCGCGAGGGTCAGAGCCGCCAGCCCCAGGCGCGCGGGATGCGGCCGCCAGCGCTTCCATTCCACCCAGCCGCGAGGCAGCGGCCCGCGGGTAAAAACGTATGCCATTCGCCCAACGGAGCCTGGCCTCAGCTCCCTCGAGCGCTCATTGGTTGCCTTGATGGTTCTCGAATGTTTCATTGGTGAACTTTGCGATAGCGTTGCTGGGTTTGAACGAAGGATTAATTCGGCAGGGGCAAGCAGACAGCCCCGGCAGGGCAGGGCATGCGGAAAAGGGCTGATTGACGATACAATCCTTCCCGCCCCATGAATTGGAGAAATATGGGAGACATTCTGATCACCACGCGCCATTTCTCTGTCTGGGTTGTCACTATCAGTAATACGTTGCGCATATTAGCACTTTTGCTAACATACTGTCAAGGGCTGGCCGCATCAAAAATGACATTTACCAGAGTGGCAGCCCAATCGGCCCTGGAAGCCGCCCGGGAATGGAGCTACGCCAGGCTTGACCCGCTAAAACTCTCCGTCAGCTCCAATAGCCTCTGCGGAGTCGCAACCATGCCAGCCCGGCGCTAAATCAGCAGCCACGCCGACCCTCGGAACGCCCATTTTGCCTATCCCTCCCCCCTTTTTCTCAGCCGCACCCGTATTCCAGCATAACCAGCCTGTTTCCAAGCCTTTCCATAGCTAGCTAAGAGCCGTGTACAAGGGGTGTACAAGGGATGCTCACCGGGTGTACCAGCTAAAATCCCATGGACTTCCGGTGAGCATCCCTTGTACACCCCTTGTACATGGCCTGATAGGAGGGGGGAGTTGGCCAGGATTCTCAGAAATGAGAATGTTGAAAAGGAAGGCGTTAGCCGGGGAGACGGGCAGGGATGGCAGCCAGGGTGTGGGGTTAATTTAGCTTTGGCAGGGGAGCGGGCTTCTTGCCGTGGGAACCCTGTTTCTCGCTTTGAGTTCGTTTTGACGAACGTGCTCCTTTCAGTCTTTGGCCACCCGCTCCGGTCCTTTTGACGAGGCGGAGAGGGCAAGGGGACAAGGCGCGAGCTTGGGGCTGGAGATATTCAATTTTTCAGGGCGCAAACCGCCAGGATCTGCAGTTTGTGGTTTGGCGGAGTGGCCTTTTTGCTGGCCGGCTTGAGCCTGAACCGGGTCAACTTTTTAGCAGACACAACAGCCTTCCTTGAGGCATAATGGCGCCATAACTTTATTATGAAGCATGGATTGAACATCAATAAGACGGGGGCGCTGGACTTTTTATCGCTCGGCGCGCTGGTTCATCGGCTGGACCCGGGCATCATCCCTTTCCGCAAGGCGACCCAATGCCAAATCCACGTGAGCGGCGGCGAGTTTAATGTGGCGGCCAATCTCGCCGATTGCTTTGGCCTGCAGACGGGCATTGCCACGGCGATGGTGGATTATCCCATCGGCGACCTGATTGCCGAGCGGGTGCGGGCGATGGGGGTGAAGCCCTTCTACAAGCGCTTCAAGCACGACGGCGTGCATGGTCCCAACATGGCCGCCGTTTACAGCGACCGGGGCCAGGGGGTGCGCGCGCCGGTGGTGTTTTACAATCGCAATAATGAAGCGGGAGCCCAGCTCAAGCCGGGCGACTTCGACTGGGCGGCCATTTTCGCCGGCGGCATCCGCTGGTTCCACAGCGGCGGCATCTTTGCGGCGTTGTCGCCGACCACCGCCGAGCTCATCATCGAGGGGATGACGGCCGCCCGGAAGGCCGGCGCGATCGTTTCCTTCGATCTGAATTACCGCCCCAAGCTATGGAACATTTCCGGCGGCCATGACCGCGCGGTGGAAGTTCTCGATCGGATTGTGCGGCAGGTGGACGTGCTGGTCGGCAATGAAGAGGACCTGCAACTGGGGCTGGGCATCCCCGGCCCCGCGGTGGCCGCCCGGAACCGGCTTGACCCGAGCGCCTTCCTGGGGATGATAGACAAGGTCATCCAGAAGCATCCGCAGATCAAGGTCGTCGCCACCACCCTGCGCGAGGTTCATTCCACCAACCGCCATAGCTGGAGCGCGGTTGCATGGGTCAACGGCCAGACCTACACCGCGCCCACTTGCGAGCTGGACGTGTTTGACCGCGTCGGCGGCGGCGATGGCTACGCGGCGGGCTTTTTCTATGGCCTGCTCAATGGCGAAGATCCCGGGGAAGCCGTCAAGCTGGGCTGGGCCCACGGCGCCCTGCTGACGACCTTCCCCGGCGACACCACCATGGCCACGGTGGAGCAGGTTCGTGCCTTTGCCTGCGGCGGCTCGGCGCGGATTCAGCGATAGCGGAGCCGGGAACCGCTTTTTCGCGCGCGGGCGGGCGGGCGTCCGGCGGGACGGGCCGCCGCCGGGGCCGGGCGGCCGGGCGGTTTCCCCGGGCATTGCCGGAGAAGCAATTTGATTCCGTGGCTTGCGCGGTGATAAACTCATGCTATAGTAGGCGCACTAATGAGATCCGCCGCTGGCCTCGCCAGACCGAGATAAATAATTGGTGTGTTCCGCTGAGCGGAATATCCAGCGGGTAAATTGGAACGTAAGTTGGACAATAATAGAGACAAACACTGACTATGAGGACAGGCCTGTTTATGACCTTTTCGGCAACAGCGATTCTGGCTGTTGGCGTGATGGCCCCGGCAACGAAGCTGTGCGCCCAGGAGCAGCTTCCCCAGGAACAATGGAATGAACAATATCGGAGCGAATACGATGTGCCCCCCGGCAAGTATTACTCCGGCCGCTCGCCGTTTATGCGGGGCCAGCCGAAGTTTCAGCCGGTGCCCGTCATCGCGGCCGCCCCGGCTCCGGCTCCCGCTCCGGCGCCGCCGCCCCCGCCTCCGCCGCCCAAGGCCACTTGCAGCGACCCGACGGGGGGATTGATCAAGCTGGGCAAGACCATGCCCGCCGAGGCCACCCTGGGGCGCGAGTTCATGGCGGAATTGAACCTGACGGCGCAGGCGTGCGCCGCCAACGTCGTCGTCCGCGATACCGTGCCGGCCAACGCCAGCTATGTGCGCAGCGAACCGGCCGCGACGGTGAACGGCAAGCAACTGACCTGGCAGATCGGCGATCTCGAGGCCGGCGCTGCCCGCAAGATCAAGCTCTGGCTCAAGGCCGAGCAGGAGGGGGAGATTGTGAACTGCGCCTCCGTCTTTGCCGAGCCCCGCACCTGCGCCAGCACGCGCGTAGTGCATCCCGCCATTCAGTTGGTGAAGAAGGCGCCGGCGGAAGTGGTGATTTGCGATCCGATTCCGATGGTTTTGACGGTGAAGAACACGGGCAGCAGCGCGCTGACGGGGGTGAAGATCAGCGATCCGCTGCCGGCG
>Ga0255346_1001168_pt1 | contig 38573 bp, 33 predicted proteins | sample wastewater_treat_FD_194410 | JGI IMG/M metagenome (GOLD analysis project Ga0255346, IMG submission 194410) | Wastewater microbial communities from Lulu Island WWTP, Vancouver, Canada - plant22 | ecosystem: Engineered > WWTP > Wastewater > Unclassified | place: Canada: Vancouver, British Columbia...
TTCCGATACGTGTTCAATGCATCCAAAATCCGTTCTCCTGACATCGCCTTGCCTTCCATGTTCCGGTAAGATCGCAAATGGCAGGACGATACCATCTCCGGTAAGATCTTAGATGGCGCGATTCGCGAGGTTGACGGAAACCTGGGCGACTGGGAGCGCGTTCCAAACGCGTATCTCATCAACACGCCGGAGCAGGTGGTCTGGGGGGCGAACAGCTGGACGGATCCCGCGGATTTGCATGGAACCGTGCGCCTGGCCTGGCGGCAGGAATACCTGTTTATCGCCGCCGAAGTGGTCGACGATACCCTCCACCAGACCCAGCGCGGGGCGAATATCTGGCAGGGTGATCACGTTGAGATCTACCTCGACGCCGCGCCGGATATCGACCCCGGCCGGGAGACCTTCGGGCCCGAGCAGTACCACCTGGCGCTCAGTCCGGGCAATTTCCAGAACACCGGCGACCCGTTTACCGACTGTCCTCCCGAAGCGTATTGCTACCGTCCGGAGGCCCAGCCGATCGAAGGTGCGCGAATCGCGTCGGTGCGCACTGCCAGCGGCTACCAGCTCGAAGCGGCCATCCCCTGGGCTTTTTTCAATATCACGCCCGAGACCGGAACGTTTCTCCGCATTGAAGTGACGTTGTCTGACACGGACGGACCTGAAGCGCGCCAGGAGACCATGCTGACCCTGTCGAGCGCGGAATGGGGCCACCGGCGTTCGAGGCTGATTCCCGCGGTGCTTTCCGGAACGGATGGCGTCCCTCCTGAGCGCGCCAACCGGGAGCCCTTGTTCGACGAAGTGCGTTTGGAGCGGGACGAGACAGAGACTCTGACTATCACCGCGCCGCCGGCGCCCGAAGGCAAACTGGCCGTCCTTTTTTTGAAAGCCCGGCTTGAAAGTGATCGTGTCGCGGGACATACGGCCGCGCTGCGGGTGTTCCTGAACGGGCAGCCGCTGTCCGGCGAACGCCTGCTGGAGAAGCCGCAGCGCGTCCTTTCCCGTAACGGCACGGTGTATTCCATGTATGCGGGGGACCGGTTAACCACCTACTACGCGCCGGACTTCGAGAAAGCAGATCGGGACACCTACTATGGGCTGATGGAAGGGGTCAAAGCGTGTGAATTTCAGCTTGACGTGACCGATCTTCTGCGCGAGGGCGAGAACGCGCTGACCCTCGAACATGCGGCGGCTTCGACCGTGGATCGGGCCCTGGTGGTCGGGGAAGGCGAGCTTGTGTTCCGCAGCCCGCCGCCACCGCCCAAACCCAAGGCCGGACCGCCGACAGGACCGCTGGAGGACTGTGCCCCACTCCCAACGCATGAAACGGCCTTCACGTATCGTGAGCTGGAGGATGCCCGCATCGAAGTAACGGTTGCGGGCGAAACATTCGTCGTGGAAAGCCGCTTCTCGTGCCCTGAACCGGCCTGGAAAACCGGCTCCTGCGACTATTTCCGCCACAGCCGGCAGATAACGCGCCTTCCCGAAGGGCTGGAGGTCGCGGATACCTTCACCAACCTTACAGACGGCAACCTCGCGTTGATGCACCGGCACGAAGTCCAGATGGACGGGCTCCAGGCGGTCTGGCTGTCCGGCTTGCCGCAGCCGGGGCTGTCCGGCAAGAGCGCGTCCTCTCAAAACCCCACCACCTTCGGAACCACCCGGCGGACCGGCATCGGCCTGTTGCCGCGTGAGGACGTGTTTCGCATCCACGTAGCCAATTACGCCTTGAACGACAGCCTCGGCCTGGCTGATAACAACCTGGTGCTCCCGCCGGGCAAAGAATATTGCGCACGGTGGCTGATTGTCCCGTCGGAAGCACCGGATTACTGGCGGTTTATCAATGCCGCGCGCCGTTTGATGGACGCCAACTTCTGCATCGACGGCGGGTTCGCATTTCTGCGCTCGGACAGCATCACCGACAAATGGTCGGATGAGTTGCTCTCGAATTTCCTCACTTTCAAAGACCCGCGCTATGTCTGCGCCAGCATCGGCCACTTGACGGTCAACGGCGAACCATGCCATGGCACCGCGTTCCAGCAGGTGCCGCACGATTCGTTCATCAACTCCTTCGCGAGGTTTCGCAGGCTCTATCCTGAGGCCAGCTACCTCGTGTATTTCCACTGTTTTCTCGACGTCACCGAAGAGGGGCCTCAGCGTTTCGCAGACGCCCGTATCCTGGGCGCCGATGGCAGCCAGGCCGATTACGGCAGGCCCAATTTGCGCCTTTACCTTCCCACTGAATCCAACAGCTACGGCCCGGCCGTCGAGAAAAACGTCGACATTATCCTCGACGAGATCCACGCTGACGGCGTGTATTGGGACGAACACGCCTACAGCCGCGTCATGTACCATTTCGGCGAACCGTGGGACGGTGTCTCGGGCGACATCGACCCGCAGACCATGGATATTGTGCGGCTGAAATCGTCGGTGACGCTGCTGAGCGAGTCGTGGCGCCTGGCGCTGGCCAAACGGATCCTGGCCCGCGCCCCCCTGATCGGCAACGGCGCCCCGTTTACGCAGGCCATGGTGGGTCTGCATTTTCCGTGCTTCGTCGAAACCGGCAGCATTACTAACTGCACCCACAATCACCTGTATTCGCCTGTCGCGCTCGGCGACCACCTGACCGAACGCAGCGAGTTGGATGCGTACCACGTCATGCTTGCCGCGCTTGATTACGGGTGCGTCTATCATTGGTACAACGATGTGCTGGTCATCCCCACGCACCATCATCTCACCCGCTATATGTTCCCCATTACGCCGCTGGAGCTGCATGAGGGATATATCATCGGCGAGGAGCGCATCGTCACCAACCGAAGCGGCCTCTTCGGATGGGGCGACAGCTCCAGGCACGAGGTGCACGTGTTCAACAACGAAGGCCGCGAAGTCGAAGACTTCGAAGCCCCCTGGATCACCAGGGATGGAAAAACCTATACAGAGCTTCGCATCGCGGAAGACTGGTCTGCCGCGATCATCCGAAAATGACCGGGCGGGCCATTGCGGGCTGTTGCCCAGGGAGGGTTTGGAAATGCGTATGTGCGTTGCCGTCTTGAGTCTTGCCGTCGTGGTGGCCATGTCAATGGCCGCACCTGCTCAGGAGGATCCGGGCCCTGAGGTGTTGCGGGAACAGATCCAGTGTTATCCGTATACCGTCCGCATTTTCGGCCCGAGCGAGTTGATGTGGAAGAGCCGCATTGAGTTCAGCAAAGACGGCGCGGTGGTTTTCGAGCATTCCCTGGATGAAAACGTGGCGGTGCTGACGCGATGCGCCACGGTGGGCGACGTCGATGGCGATGGCCGGGGGGAGCTGATCCTGGAAAGCTACAGCGGGGGCGCGCACTGCTGCTTCTCCTATCTGATCTTTTCGCTTGGAGATACGCCCGCCCTGATGGCTCGCTTCGAGGCTCAGGATTCAGGCGCCATGCTCAAGGATGACGACGGAGACGGGATTATAGAGTTCCATTCCGAAGATATGGCGTTCGCGTATTTTGGGGCGCCCTTCGCGGCCTCAGTGCGCGCGCCGATCGTGGTGGTATACGACAACGGCGCCTTCCACCTTGCCGAGCATTTCATGCGCAAACCTGCGCCATCGGAGGACGAATGGAAGAAGCGCGCGGACGGCGTGCGCGCTGACTGGGACAACAAGGAGGTCATGGACATGACCTTCGACAGCGAGGAGTGGGGCCGTGTGCCACCCTCGCTGTGGCGCAACATGCTGGACTTAATTTACTCCGGAAACGGGGAGCTGGCATGGAAGTTCCTCGACGAGCTCTGGCCGGGCGATAAGCCGGGTAAAGACGCCTTCCGGAAAGATTTTGAGGCGCAGCTCGCCACGAGCGCGTATTACGATGACGTCCTGAAATTGAACGGGTGGGCACCGGCCGAGGAGGAGCAGTCCGGTGCCTTGCGGACGATGCGATACACCCCGGGTTCGGCGGAGGAAGCGGTGGCCTGGCAGGGCGAGCTTCGTGCGCGCCTGTGTGAGCTTCTGCACGTGAGCGATCTGATGGAAACGGGCGCCTCAGTTCCCCTGGGCGCCCGCGTGCTGGCTACCGAAGAGCGCGAAGGGTTCCGGCTCGACACGCTCGAACTGCGGGCTACGCCAGGACGTGTGTTTCAAGCCATGCTGGCGGTTCCGGCGGAGGCCAGCAGGCCGATGCCCGCGGTCGTTGCTATTCATGGGCACGGCGGCAACCGCATGACCCCGTTCAACCCCGAAGAGGCCATGTATCATTCGTTCGGCAGCGAACTGGCCCGGCACGGATTCGTGGTCATCAGCACGGACGTGGGTCAGCACGACGTCTATGAAGAGGGCCGGACCCTGATGGGCGAGCGCCTCTGGGATCTCATGCGCTGCGTGGACTATCTGCGCAGCCTTGAAGAGGTCGACCCCGCCCGCATCGGGTGCGCGGGTCTGTCGCTGGGCGGGGAGATGGCCATGTGGCTCGGCGCGATGGACCCGCGAGTGGCTGCGACGGTGAGCGCGGGGTTCCTGACGTTTATGGACCAGATGGAGCAGAACCACTGCATGTGCTGGAAGTTTGAAGGGCTGCGCGAACTGGTCGATTTTCCCGACATCTACGCCATGATCGCCCCCAGACCGCTGCAATGCCAGAACGGCCTCCAGGAACCTCCGACGCAGTTCACGCCGGAACTGGCGCGTAAAGCCCTCCTTGAGATTGTGCCCGCCTACCGCGATACCGGCGCGCCCGGTAACCTCGAACTCCTTGTGCACCAGGGTGGTCACGAAATCGCCCTGGAATCCCTCGTTGCATTCCTGAAAAAGCACCTGAATCACGCTGAATGACGGCCTTCTCGCTGCCGCCGCCTGCCCGGCGGCCGGATTTCCCCTTCCACCGACATGCCCTCCTGAAACCCGCTTTGGCACTGAAAAACTCGAATTTGAGAGTGCAAAGAGCCGATTTCCGTCAAAAGAGGCCCCAAATCGAGCTCATAAAGGCCATGGATTCCAGAAAATCCGTCATTTTCGCTTGACAGATGCTGTAATCTGTGTTCGAATGGTTAAAGATGAAGGGGCCTTTGGTTTGCATACGGAGTTACGACTATGCCTACCGGTACTGTGAAGTGGTTCAATGAGCAGAAGGGGTACGGGTTCATCATTCCAGATGAAGGCGGGAAGGACATCTTCGTTCATCGCTCCAATGTCGCGACCGTCAATCGCACATTGAAAGAGAACGAAAAGGTTGTCTACGAAGTGGGCGACGGGCGCAAAGGGCCTGAGGCGAAAGACGTCCGTACCGCCTGAGCCTGGGCGACGGGGTTCCGGCCCTCTTAACGGCGGCTGCAATTCACAGACCGGGGCAGGGAAATCGTGCCTGCGCGCTGTAAAATACAGCTGCGCCACGGCAACATAAAACCTGACATTTGTGCTGAACGCCACGACTCTGCCCAGCGCGGGGGGGTATCAAAAACGCAGCAAGGGCGGAGTGTGTCCAAAACTGCGAGCCTGGGCCGGGTAGACTCGCGCATTGTTTTTCAAGGGCCGATAATGAATAGCGTGTGCCGGATCGACGGCCTGGCAGCGTTTGAACCCGGATATTCAGGCACTGTTTTCCTTCCTGCAATAGGTTGTGGATAAACGATTTGCGGTAGATCGGGCAAAAAAGGCTTCTATTTTGGAAGCATTTCCGATATGCTGGTGTTGAGGCTGTGGAAAGGCGTATGCGGTGCGCCTTCCCAAGGTGCAACATTTCTGACCCGACCATTCCATCTGCAGGAATTGCGACAATGGGCGAACGCATAGCAGCATTGGCGGCGCTGAGCCGTATCCGGTCGCTGGTAGAACAAATCCCGGCACAGGCGGTCCCATCGGCGGAGGCAACGCCAGCGATCCAGGAAGGGGCCGGCGTGAATGCGGCTGATGCCGTTACGGCGTCGAGGCCGCTCCAGGAACTCGCCGGGCTTCGGCAGATGGCCGAAGTGACTTCCCAGGGCACCACGGAGAACATTAACGCCCGGCGGGTGGACAGGCTGGGCGCTGCGCTCAGACGCCTCATGGAATCGACGGTGGACCCGCCGAACGCGATCCAGCCCCGGCAACCGGTGGCAGACGCCCTTGAGGTGGGCGCAGACAATCATTGGTCCTACAACCGGGCGATTCTGGAGATGCTCCGAGGCGGTTTCGAGACGGCCCGCCGAGTCGTGCCGGCAGTTGAAGAGCAGCGCGCCTCATTCCTCGAGGCCATGCGCTTCCGCCGGGCAGAAGCCCGGCGCCGGGAGCTTCCCGCCTCCGTAGAGCAGCCTGAAGGACAAGCGTTCGCGGCCATCGTGACCCGCGCGGAAGCTGAAGCGCTCGGGCTTTTTGCCGAGGCGTCGCACATCGCCCAGGGGCGGCCGCCGCAGGCGCCCTATCCGGTAGCGGGACGGATGGCGGAACAAGCCGGCAGTCAGCTCAATTTTCTGGTCTGACAGCGGCCCGGCGTTCTCCCGCCGCAATAAGGAATTACGGTACTGCGCACCGGCCTGCCCTGCGCGCCGATCCGCTTCTTCTGAGAACGGCGCTGGAAGATCCTGCCTTCCTTTTATGTTCCATCTCAGGACAGGGAATGGCTGAATACCGCGTTCCCGAATGAATTTGACCGCGCCCTGGTGTACTTTTCAGTGGAATGGAGTCTCCTGACAGGGCGTGCGGTCGCAGAGGGTCGTTCGCAACCCTGGGAGCACGACACTGCGCAGCGGATGCTCGACAATCTGGCTGGGGTTGCTGGCGAAGACGACTGATTCTGCCGGGATATCCAACCTGCGGTTTGACACACCCGAACAATCACTTGCCCGGCCGGGAACCCTTCTGTCCGGCGTGGCGGTGGGCATCCGGCAGATTTTCCCGTCGGGCGAAGGCGCCTGGGTTAACGCGCTGCTGCTGCTGACCGCAGCCGCCCTGCTGGCAGTCCTGATCTACCACGTTCAGGTGCACCGGGCCGATGGACGCCGCGCGCTGGCGCGCGATCTGGAGCGGCGGCGCTTTCTGGAAAACGTCTTGGAATCGCTCGCGCATCCCTTCTATGTGATTGATGCTAAGACCCATGAGGTGCTGATGGCGAACGCGGCCGCGCGTTCCCCCGTTGCCGCAGGGCCGGTCACATGCCATCGGCTTATGCACGGGCTCGATGTTCCCTGCGATGGCGATGAACATGCGTGTCCTCTGCGTATTGTGCGAGAGACGCGCGGGCCGGCTGTCACGGAGCACACGCATCAAATGGGCGGTGGCGAGGCTCGAATCTTTGAAGTGCGCGGCTATCCTGTCTTTGATGAGGCGGGCGAGCTGACGCAGATGATTGAGTATTCGCTGGACATCACAGAGCGCAAGAAGGTCGAGGCTGAACGGGAGAGACTCATCCAGGAGCTCGAGACTGCGCTGAGTGAGGTCAAAACGTTGAGCGGGATGCTTCCGATCTGCAGTTCATGCAAGAAAGTGCGCGACGACCATGGCTACTGGAAACAAATCGAGGAGTATATCAGCCAGCGCTCCGATGCCCAGTTCAGCCACAGCGTGTGCCCGGATTGCGCGGTGCAGCTCTATCCAGAATGGGCCGCCAAATTAAAGCGGCGCGCATAAACACATCGCAGCGCGGCCCGCGTCTGAATGGTCCGGCGAACCCGCGCTGCGGGGCGCCGCACAGGGGGAAGAGGAACGGACGGCCTCTAATCTGATACCATTCGGCCAAAGCTTGCCTGTACGCGGAAAGGAGAGTCTCATGCACGCATGGCGCAGTGCGCTTTTCCGGGATTCAGTGCGGACGTCCCGCCAGCCGGAGAAGGTGCTCATGAACGCGTTCGTTCCGAAGCGCCACGGAGCCCATGAGCACTCACCAGCGGCATGTTTCTGCCTGAGCTTGCCTGGGGAAATGAGACCCGTCCTGCCCGGAGGCGATCGCCTGTTCCGCTGGAATTGGGCGCAGGCCACCGAATGCCAGGGCATTCGGTGAAGGCCCTCGAAAACGGAACGCTGACGCATGACACTGCTCACCATTGCGGGGATTGCCCTGGGTCTGGCCATGGACGCCTTTGCCGTGGCCATCGGAGCGAGTATCCGCCTTGGGCACGTATCCGCCCGGCAGGTGTTTCGTTTCGGGTGGCATTTCGGGCTGTTTCAGGCACTGATGCCCATACTTGGATGGTATTTCGGTTCTCATATCGAGGCCCTGATTGCCGCCTGGGATCACTGGATAGCCTTTGCCTTACTCTCGTGTGTGGGGGGGAAAGCCATCTACGGGGCCTGCGTGGCTGAAGACGGCCGCCAGGATGCGCCTGCGGTGGATCCGACACGCGGATGGAGCCTGGTCGCGCTGTCGGTGGCGACCAGCATCGACGCGCTCGCGGTGGGGATCAGTTTCAGCATCGTCGCCGTCGGCATCTGGTATCCTGCGGCGATAATTGGCATTATAACCGGAATGCTGACCACCGCAGGCATGGTGTTCGGCGCGCGGCTGGGGTTGCGTTCCGGCCGATGCATCGAACTCACCGGTGGAGGTATACTAGTCGCCATAGGCGTCAAAATCCTGCTCGAGCATCTCCTCGCAGGATGATTCAGTGCGGGGACAGGGGGACTGTCCTGGTCCGAGAAGCGGGCGGCGCGAACGGGAAGAACAATCGGCACGGAAGAAAGGTTGTTTCAATGGAAGTGATTATTCGAGCCACGCAGGAAGAAGCAGTATCCCTGACGGCGGCCCTCATTGCGCAGGCGCTGGTGCAGAAGCCCAATCTGGTGCTGGGACTGGCCACGGGCCGCACGATGGAGTCGGTATACGAGCTGCTCGCAGGCATGCACAGGGATAACGATTTGGATTTCTCGCTGGCCCGGACATTCAATCTGGACGAATACGTGGGGCTGCCTCCGGAGGACCCCAACTCCTACCGGTTTTATATGAACAAGCACTTGTTTCACCGCGTGAACATCGATCTGCGGAACACCCATCTGCCCAACGGGATGGCCGAAGATATCGCAGCGGAATGCCGGCATTATGAGGAAGAGATTACGGACTGCAACGGCATCGATCTGCAATTGCTCGGTATCGGCCGCACGGGACATATCGGTTTTAACGAGCCCATGTCCGCTCTGCATTCGCGCACCCGGCCCAAGGCGCTGGCGCCTGGAACCGTGGCGCAGAATGAGCCGCTCTTCACGGAGGGCACGGCGATGCCACGCCGCGCGATCACCATGGGCGTAGGCACCATCCTGGAGAGCCGGCGATGCATCCTGTTGGCCACGGGCAAGGAAAAAGCTGAGATAATCGCCAAGGCCGTGGAGGGGCCCGTTACCGCCATGATTTCCGCAAGCGCCCTGCAGTTTCACCCCAATTGCACCGTCATTGTGGACCAGGGGGCGGGTTCGCTGCTGCAGAATACCGATTATTACCGCTGGGTGTTCGAGAACGAGCCGGAATGGGAGCCGTACCAGTAGCAGGCAGCGGGTTCCCTGGCCACTGCTCCCGGGCCGGGAACATGGCCCGGAGCGGGATGTTGCGTTCACAATTTGTGGCATACTATGATTCAGCAGCTCTGCGGCCGGAATGCGAAATGAAAGGGTGACTCATGAGTCATATCATGCTGGTCGATGACGACGTTGATCTCGCTCAACTCATTCGCACCAAACTGGTTGCGGAAGGGAACGAGGTTTCCGTCATCCATTCGGGCGATGGCGCGTTTGAAATGGCCAAGCAAGTTAAACCGGACCTGATCATCCTCGACATCATGTTGCCGGGCGAGACGGGGTACCGCATCTGCAGACGCCTGCGCAAAGATCCGGAGCTGTACACCGTCGGTATTTTGATTCTGACGGCGCTGGGCGAAGAGCCGGAAGTGCTGCACGGGCTGGAGCAGGGCGCCGACGACTATTTGTCCAAACCCTTCAAGCTTGATCACCTCATGGACAAGATCGCTTCACTGGAAGCCCTGCTCGAATCGTCGCGCCAGCGGCACACGTCCACAGGGTTGCCGGGCACGGAGGCCATCAAGCGAGAGATCAACCACCGGCTGGCACGAAACATGGCGCTGGCCTGCTGCTATATCGACGTGGTGGGTTACAAACCGTACTGCGCCAATACCGGTGCGAGCGGCCAGGCCCGTGCGCTGGAATTCACCGCCCGCCTGCTTACTACGCTCACCCGGGATATGGGTGTGTACGAAAGCTATACGGCACATCTCGGTGGCGAGCATTTCGTGGTCATGCTCAATCTGGAAGACTACGAACGGTTCTGCAATACGCTCATGGAGATGTTTGACCAGAAAGTTCGAGACCTCTATACCCCGGAGCAGGTGCAGAAGGGATATATCACCGCTACCGACCGTCGCGGGAAAACCGGGCGGTATCCGCTGATGATGCTGTCGATTGGCGTGGCCCATAATCAGTACCGGCAATATAAAAGCGCCAAAAAGATGTTCGAAGTCCTGGCGCAAACCCGCCAGATGGCCAAACCGACCAACAAAAGTGTGATGTTTGTTGACCGCCGGCAGGCCGACCGGTAGGCCTCCGATGCCGTCGCGGCGCCTCCCCGTAGCTGCACTGGCTGTTGCCGGTGTGGTCGTGCTGGTGATGATTCTCTCGGCGAAGGGGCCCATGTCCAGCGAGGAACTTGCGCGCCGCGTCATGAAATGCGAACCGTCCTGGAGCAATTACGACGAAGACCTGAAGGCGCAAATCGGAGCCGCCCCCGTCGCGGAATGGAAAGGCGAACCCGCCGAGGCTCGGTGGGAGGCAGGCGAACTGCGAGTTTCTTTCGCCATGCTGGGCGTATGGGCCGGACGCGATGCCGCCATACCCGTTCTGGTGAAACTGCCCAATGGCGAGACGCATCGGAACGAGGCTGCAGCCTGGGAGGACGGGAGACTTGTTTACCAGTTCACGACGTCTCTGCAGGCCACGCCACAATGGGTGATCGTGCGGTATCCCTTTTACGGGGAGCGGCGCCTTGTGCTGTCCGAAGACGGCCGGTGGGAGAGTGCGGAGCATTAACCAACGCCGGTGCCGTGGAGATTCCCGGCTCGTCTGAAACTGCCATTTTCGGCGGGGCCATGCGCGAAAACCACAGCAGGAGGCTTCAGCCATGCCTGTAGAGATGACTCCCGGTTCACCGGAGCTCACGCCGGAGCTGCGACGCCAGCTCCTGGCCATGCAGCGGAATGAAATTACGGAGTACCACGTCTACCGCCGCCTGGCCCAACGCCAGTCGAGCATCCACAATCGCGACACCCTGCTGCGGATAGCTGAGGATGAACGCACGCACCACGACTTCTGGCGGGGATATACGAGGGAGTCCACAAAGCCGAGCCGCCTGCGCATCGTTTTGTATGCCTCCATAGCGCGGGTGCTGGGCCTGACCTTCGCCGTCAAGCTGATGGAACGGGGCGAGGAAGCCGCGCAGGTCAGCTACGAGGCGATCGCGGCCATCATCCCTGAGGCAAAATACGTGCTCGAGGAGGAAGAGAGGCACGAACGGCAATTGCTGGACATTCTCGACGAGGAGCGGCTGCGGTATATCGGCTCCATCGTGCTGGGACTGAGCGACGCACTGGTCGAGTTGACGGGTGCTCTGGCCGGGCTGACGCTGGCGCTGGGCAACAGCCGCCTCATTGCCCTGATCGGATTGATCACCGGCATTGCCGCCGCGATGTCCATGGCCGCCTCGGAGTACCTGTCGAGGAGGGCCGAGGAAAAGAAAGACCACTCGCCGTTGAAGGCGGCGGTCTACACGGGGATCGCGTATATCGCAACGGTCACGCTGCTTGTGATGTCTTTTCTGCTGCTGAACAATCCCTTGGTTTCTCTGGCGATCACCTTGCTTTTCGCTCTCTTGATCATCGTGTCGTTCACGTATTACCTGGCCGTGGTTCGTGATATGCCATTCAAGCACCGTTTCCTGGAAATGGCCGGGCTCTGCCTGGGGGTATCTCTTATCAGCTTCGGAATCGGCTTCGTCTTGCGGCAGGCCTTTGGGATCGACCTGTAGAGGGAACGGTTCCGTGCGGATGGGCCCGGGAGGGCGGCTCGCCGCCTGGCTGCAAGATTCCTGACCGCTATTTCGGTACGCTTTCCCTCTCTGCCGATGGATTTCCGGTTGAAGTGTTATTGACTCATGGCGTGTTTCGCGGTAGAATTCTACTGAAAATAAATTTAGGTATACGCCATGGAACGCCATATTCTTCACATCGATATGGACGCATTTTTTGCTTCGGTGGAGCAGGTGCTCAATCCGGCACTGGTGGGCAAACCGCTGATCGTTGGCGGGCTGAAGAGCGACAGGCGGGGCGTCGTAAGCACGGCTTCGTATGAGGCGCGCAAGTACGGGGTTCACTCAGCCATGCCGCTGATTGAAGCGAAGCGGCGGTGTCCTCACGGTATTTTCATCCGGGGCCGCTTCGAGCATTACCGGAAAGCCTCTGAACAGATCCGCGCGATCCTTGAGCGGGTATCTCCCTGCGTTGAGATGGCATCCATTGACGAGGCCTATGTGGATATAACGGGCTCCCAGCGCCTTTTCGGCGGAGATGATGCCATTGCGCGCTACATCAAGGCCGCCATCCGCGCGGAGACCCGGCTGCCGTCGACGATCGCCATCGCTCCGAACAAACTTGTAGCCAAAATTGCCTCGGGCGAGGGAAAACCCGACGGCTACCTCCGGATAAATGCGGAGCGCGTGCCCAGCTTCCTTCGTCCGCTCCCGTTGGCGAAGCTGCCGGGTGCGGGTCCCCGAACGCGGGAGATCCTGGAACGGCTGGGCATTATGACGGTGGGAAGCCTCGCCGATGTGCCGGTGGACGTGCTGGTACAAGCCTTCGGCTCCATGGGGTACGCACTTCAGCGCGCGGCCCGCGGAGAATCCACTGCGCCGGTCCAGCCCTGCTCACGGCCCAAATCCATCAGCCGGGAGACGACCTTCGAGGAAGATCTGCTGGATTGGGAGCGTATCGAACGAATTGTGGCCTATTTGGCGGAACGTTGTGCGCACGCATTGCGCGAAAATGGTATGGAGACCCGCTGTGTGACGCTCAAGGTGCGGCATAGCGACTTTTCAACGTATACGTTTTCCAAAACCTTGCCCGAGTCCACCTGTCTGGAGCGGGATATCGGCGAGGCTCTCGGTGGACTGCTGCCCAAAGCCCGCCAGCGCCGGGCCCGGCTGCGCCTGGTGGGCGTAGCCCTGACGTCGTTGAGTTACGACCAACGCCAGTTGCGGCTGTTTGACGGCAAAGAGCCGGAGAAATGGCTTCGGGTGATGGAAAGCGTCGATCGCATTCGCGCACGGCATGGTTTCGAATTCATCCGTTTCGGAAAATCAATGGAGCTGGGACGCCATGTTGAGCTCGCCACGCCGTCGCTTTCACGATAGAGACTTCGACCCTGAAAATGTCCGGGGCAGGGCTCGCGGAATGGGCAGCGTTTTTTGAAGGCCCCCGGGGCTGGCTCCGATTTTGATCTCCCTGCAGCACGGGCAGCCCAGGTGGCGTTGTTCAGCCTGTCCGAAGGCTGCCCCGGATCTGCGCGAAAGTGTTTACGGCTTTGATTCCGCTGCATGTACACAGCAACTATTCGATGCTGGAAGGGACGGCGCCGGTGGAGCGGCTGGTGGAGCGGGCCGCGTCGTTCGGATTGCCGGCGCTGGCGCTTACCGATACGGGCGGACTGTATGGGGCAGTGCCGTTCTACCGGATTGCGCGTGCCGCGGGCATTAAACCCATCATCGGCACCTTTCTTGAAAACACCGTTTTGCTGGCTCGTGATCGGGAAGGTTACGCCCAGCTGTGCCGCCTGGTGAGCGCGTACCATCTCGAGGAAAGCTTCGACCTGACGGCCTGTTTGAGCGAATGCAGCGGGGTGTTCGCGCTTACGGATGACGCCGGGCGCATTCGGCGGCTTCACCGGAATGGTCTGGACCCGCTGGTGGCCTTGACTCATCATGGCGACGCGGTTTCGCGTTACCGGGCGACCCGGCTGCGCGATTTGGCCGCCGAGCTCGGGCTGCGTTGTGTCGCGGCGAACCCCGTGTATTTTCTGCAGCCTGAAGAATACCGCCTGCACCGGGTGTTGTCAGCCATCCGCTGCAACGCCACCGTCGATACACTGGAGGCGGGTTCTGCCGCGGGCGCCGCCTGCTGGTTCCGGCCGCCGGAAGAAGTTCGCCGCCTTTACGCCGACTGGCCTGACGCGCTGCGCAACGCGGAATGGGTGGCGGAGGAATGCTGCCTCGAATTGCCGCTCGGCACGCCGCTGTTTCCCGAATTCAAACTGCCCGGCGGCGAAACGCCGTTTTCATACCTGTGGAAACTCGCGTTTGACGGGGTGAAACAGCGGTACATGCCGCTGAACCGGCGCATTATCGAGCGGCTGCATTATGAGCTGGATATCATCGAGCGGCTCGGCTTCGCTCCCTATTTCATTATTGTGTGGGATATCGTCCATTTCGCCCGCAGCCGCGGCATACCTGTCGTGGGGCGGGGTTCCGCCGCGAACAGCCTCGTGGCCTATGCGCTGGGCATCACCCGGGTGGATCCGTTCAAATACGATCTGTATTTCGAACGCTTTCTGAACCCGTCCCGGAGCGATTGCCCAGATATCGATCTCGACATCTGCTGGCGCCGCCGCGACCAGGTGGTGGACTATGTCTATCAACGGTATGGGGCTGGGCATGTGGCCATGATCGCCACGTTCAACACCTTCCAGGCCCGTTCGTCAGTCCGGGAGATCGCAAAGGCCATGGGACTCACCGGCAGCGAGATCGGGGAGGTGACGCGCCGCCTGCCCCGGTATCATGCGGGCGACATTCAGACCGTGGTGCGCTGGCTGCCCGAGTGCCGTGAACTGCCCATCCACGAAGAACCGTTGCGATCCATTGTGGCAATCGCCGAGGCGATTGATCAGTATCCACGCCATATTTCACTGCATCCGTGCGGGCTGGTGATCGCGCCCGAACCGCTCACACGCTTCGTGCCGCTTCAACGGACCGCGAAAGGGCCGGTGGTCACGCAGTATGACATGCACCCCATCGAGGAGCTCGGCCTCATCAAGATAGACCTTTTGGGGCATCGCTCACTGACGGTGATTGACGAGACGGTTCAACAGGTGTGGGATAACCGGGGCATCCGGCTCGATGTTGAAACGCTTCCAGAGCCTGATCCGTGCACCGCGGATCTGATTCGCAACGGACGTACCATCGGCTGCTTTCAGATCGAGTCGCCCGCCATGCGCACACTGCTGCGCAACACGCAGGCCGCCGATACCGACATGCTCATCAAGACCCTGTCACTGGTCCGTCCGGGGCCTTCGGGCAGCGGCATGAAAAAGCGCTTCATCGCGCGCCACCTGGGCAAGGAGCCGGTCGAGTATCTGCACCCCGCGCTCGAACGCGTGCTCAGCGATACCTGCGGCGTGATGCTCTACCAGGAAGACATTCTCAAAGTGGCGAATGTTATTGCGGGGATGGATCTCACCGAAGGCGATATGCTGCGCCGTGCCATGACCAAAAAGCGGTCGCCCCGGGAAATGGCGAAGAGCATGAAGGGCTTCATCGAAAAGGCCGTCGCGAATGGGATTGCAGAGGATGTTGCCGGAGAAATCTGGGGGCTCATCGCCAATTTTGCCGAGTATGCATACTGCAAAGCGCATGCGGCAACCTATGGCGAGATCGCCTATCAATGCACGTATCTGAAGGCCCATTTCCCAGCCGAATTTATGGCCTGTGTGCTGTCAAACCGGGGTGGTTTCTACCATCCCGCGGTTTATGTGGAAGAGGCCCGGCGGCTGGGCATCGAGGTGCGCCCGCCCGACATCAACAAAAGCCGCTTCGAATACGCCGCCGAAGGCCGCGCTATCCGGATGGGGTTTGTAGAAGTGCGGCAACTGGCTCAAAAAACAGTCGACGCCATTCTTGCCGGGCGCGCAAAGCGTCCGTTTGAAAGTCTCGCGGACGTGTGGAGCCGCACCGGTATGAGCAGGCCCGAAGCGGAAGCATTGATCCAGGCCGGCGCGTTCGATGCATTCGGCCGGACGCGGCCTGCGCTGTTTTGGGAGCTGCATCTTTTGGCACAGGGCGGAGAGAGGGAAGAGCCTGCCGGCGCGGCCCGTTTGTTCCGCGAGCATGGGGGAGAGTACCGCACCGTGCCCCGGCTGCCTGACGTGTCGCGGAAAAAACGCACCGGCCAGGAATGGGAGGCGCTGGGACTCATGGTGTCGACCCATCCGCTCGAGTACTATGCGCCGCTGCTGCAGGAACGGACCCTCGTGAGCAGTGCGGATCTGCCGCGCTACGTGGGCCGCGTCGTGATGCTGGCCGGCTGGCTGATCGCGGAGCGGCGTGTGGGGCTCAAAGGGCGTGGCTGCATGAAATTCTGCACGTTCGAAGACCTCAACGGTGTCTTTGAGGCAGTGTTATTTCCCGAAATATACCAGCGTTACGGCCACCTGCTCGATTCTCATGGGCCGTATTTTGTCACGGGCAGAGTTCAGAGCGGCGACGATTGCTGCTCGCTCACCGTTGAGAAACTCGAACGGGTGGGCGCGATGCCCAAGACACCCGGGGCTTCCGACATTACTCCGCCCATACATTGGATTTTCCCGGGCGTGATGGAGGAATAACAGCGGAAAGCGTCGTATTCGGGCAGGCTTGGGAAAACAGGCTGGAAAACCGGCCGCGCCGGCTAAAAAAAAGGCCGCAAGCGGTGAGGCTTGCGGCCGTGGGGATGCGGGAACGGTTATTTCTTGCGGCGCCATTTCCAGGCCGGGTCACGGACTTCTTCTGGATGCGTGATGCTGCGGAACAGCGCGCGCTGAGAATCCGGCACTTCAGGAACCGTGTCGAGTTTGTCGTGGCGCATGCGCTGCTCGGGGCTGAGTTCCGGCAGCTCCTTCTCAACGACGTTGCAGGTCATGAACACCAGCAGTTCGGTGTTGACCTTCTCGATGTCATTCTGACTGAAGAGGAACTTGGCGATCGGGATGTCGCCCAGCACCGGCAGCTTGCTGATGTCAAGGCGATCGGAGACATTGCGCAGCCCGCCGATGAAGATGGTGCGTCCATTGCCGGTGAGAAGCGTCGTAGAAGCCTGGCGCTTGTCTTCGATGGGCACGCCGGTCTCGGAGAGTCCGCTGATGGAGCTCTGTTTGGTCTTCACATCCACGATGATGTCGTTCTCGTGGGTCACGCGCGGTGTGACCTCGAGGGTCACACCGATGGGTTTGAACTCGGTGGACGCCACGGAACCGCCTTCGGTGGACTGCGTCAGCTCCTGGTAGGGATATTCCTGGACGATCTGAATCTGGGCGGGCTTGTTTTCCACCGTGACGATAACCGGATTCGCCAGAATTTCCGCATTGCGGCTCTGAACCTCCGCGGCGAGATTCGCGCGGAAGTTCCAGTCGCGGCTGAGCGTTCCAATGGACAGCACGCCGGCGTCCAGCAGATCGCTGCCGATATTCCCCAGCTTGGCGTCGAGGGCGAGTTCCTGCAGATTCCCAATGACCTCACCGCGGCGGTTGCGGCCCGGTATCCGTTCCATGAGCCAATCGACGCCCGTCTGGGACGAGTCACGCATAACGGCATCGACGATCATCGCGTCGATCGCTACCTGTTTCACCGGGGTGTCGAGTTCTTTAATCAGCGCTTCAATCTGCTCGACCACGAGCGGGGTATCGGTGATGACAATGTGGCGGCCGCGCTCATCTTCCTCGACCACGCCGATATCCTTGGTAAGTATGCCTTCAATGACAGTGCGGACGCCCTGGGGCTCGGCATAGTTGAGCTTCACCGCGCGCGTCACGGTCGGGATGACCGGTTCGGCGATGTCGAGCTGGCGTGCGATCTGTTCAAGTTCCTGCACCCGCTCATCGGGTCCGACCAGGACAACGACGCTGGTGCTGGGGTTGGCAGCGACGGAAATCGACTGCCCGTCAGGGTAACTCAACGCGATCGTGTCCAGCGTCTTTTTCATCTCGTCGGGTTTGGCTTTTTCAAGCACCACAAAGCGAGTCGTGCGTTTCGCTGCGATCGCTTCGTCGATGCTGACGATGCGGTAGATGGAACCTTCCTTCACAATGCCCAGGCCGTTCATGCCCAGGACAACCTCCATGGCCTCCATGAGCGGGATGTTCTTGAGGCTGGCCGTCACGGTGCCGGTGATGTCCGTGCCCGCAATGACGTTGATATCGGCCTGCTGCGCGAGGAGGGCCACAACGTTGCTGAGGTCCATTTCGCGGAATTCGATGGTGACGGGTTTGCGCAACGGATCGCCCTGGTACTGCGCCGCGGGCGCGGTCTTCAATTCAGCGGGGGCAAGGCTGCTGCCTTCCACAGGCACCGGAATCGGCTTGGCCTCCCGCGTGACCGGTTTCATCTCCGGCCGGGCTTCCCGCGGGGCCGGAGGAACCGGCGCCTCCGGCGCGGGTTCCGGTTCAGGCGAGGCCGGGGCGGCTTCGGCGCTCTCGTTCGACGCGGCTTCCTCGCCCTCCTCGGCCTTCTCTGTGGCGGCGAAACGGATCATGGGCATGCCTTCGAGCCGGATCGGCACGGCCTGCACCAGCGCCATCGGCGCTTCCGCCGGCAGGGCTGGCGCGGACGCGGCTGCGTACGCCGCCTCTTCCGCGGGCCGGGAAGGCGGCGCGGTCAGGCTGTTCAGCGTGATCACCTCGACCTGAGGCGACGCGCCGGCTGCCGCCGAGGACGGTATGAACAGGGCTTCCACCAGGCTTTCGGCTGAACGGGAGGTTTCGTTCACGCTGGCGCCTCCGCCTTCCGCGGCTTCGATGGTGGTCGCCGACAGGGCGGCCATTCCGGCTACAAGACCCATCGCGGCCAACGCAGAGATGTAAGCTTTTAGCGACATTACCTTACCGCTCCTTCAGCTCAAGGGTGATTTCCGACTCTTTGTATTTCAGAATCACGCTGTGTTGCGTCATGCTCGTGACTGTAACCGCCTCATCCAGGCCGCCCGCCGCGCGCGCGGAGCGAAACATCTCGTTCGGGAAGCGGTGGCCTGTTGGAATTGGCTCGTTGTTGATGATCGCGACCGGCGCGGTGGGGTGCCACATGATGCCTGACAGCAGTAGATTCCGGCGAATCGCCGCAACGACGGCTTCGTCGCTCGTGCTGGCCGGCTCTCCCGTTGCCGAGGCTGTCATTGCGGGATGTGCGACGTAGGGCCCCACAAGCGGCGCCATCGGGTTACGGCGCTGTTCGGCCTTTCGAACCGAATCGTAGTTGAAGTCGATTTCCTTGATTCCGGCCGCGAGCTGCTCGAGATCGATCTTTGCCGTGCTGGCAGCTGCTGGGCCGCTGGCCGGGGCCGCCGCCGCGGCGCCGCCGGAACCCGCCGGACCGGCAGGGGCCTGGCCGCTGACGCGCGCTTTCTGGTTCGCCTCGTACTGCTCACGCCACTGCTTGTCCTCGGGAGACTCGCTTAGCACGCGGGTCACCACGAAATATCCGGCAATCACGCCGAGGATAGCGAGGAAAACAATCTTTTTGGTGTTTTTGTTCACGCCGCGCCCTCCGTATCGTTTTCTACGAAGGTATAGGTGCTCAGGGTAAACTGCGCCTCCGACACCCCTTCTTTTTCGGGCCCGACCTGGAGTTCGGAGACTTTAAGGTACCGCTTGAAACCTTCCAGGCGGTTGATGAACTCGGCGATATCGTGAAAACTCCCGCGCACGATGATGCGGTAGGGAATGGTCAGCTTGGCGCCTTCCCGGCGAGCCATCTGGGCGCGCATCTGCACATCGAGGCCACCTACGTCGCCGGCGATATCTTCAAACTGCGTGAGGAGCGTGGCGATCTCCCGTTCGGAAGGCAGACGCTCCTCGAAATCGCTCACCAGTTCCCGGATGGCGGCGGTGTCCGCACGCAGCGCGTCGATGTTTGCGGCGAGTTCTTTTCGGTTCGCGAGTTCGGCCTGCGCGTCAGCCAGCTCTTTCACCGTGTCTTCGTGGCGCTTAAGCTCCGGCTGGTACACCAGGAAAAAGAAGGCGGCGCACAGCAGGACGGTCAGCCCAAGGATGGCGCCGACAAACATCCAGTCTTTTGGAGTCACGGTGCCTTTCAAAAAGCCGATCATGATGATTCGCCTCCCTTCTTGATGACGAATTCGAAGGTGAACTTGCGAACCCTGTAGCCTTCGTACGTCGTATCCTCGACGCGCGGGGGCTCAATCCGGAACAAAGACGAAAACTCTTCGTCGGTTTCCGCGGCCCGGGCGAAGGTGCCCGTATCCAGGCGGCCGTCGGGTGTTTCAATCACAAAACCGGACACACGGAGCAGCGGGATGTCGACGTTGATTTTGCCCATGCGCGGCTTGTTGGTGCTGGGATCGATCACCGGCTTGCCATCCTTGCCAATTATGGGCGCCTCTTTTTCCACCCGTTTGGCGTCGACGACAATATCGGTATACCAGAGGTTGTCCGGCGCCAGGCGGCTGAGGTTATACAACTGCCGCGACCAGATGATGCGGTCGCGGGTGATCTCCTCAATGGCTTTGATCTTGCTCGCCAGCCTTGTTTTGTCCGCCATCAGCTGGTCGTATTCGTCTTTGACGGACTGCAGGGCCGTGAGTTCGTTCTGGACGCCGTTGAGCTCCAGGCGCTTGAGCACGAGCTGGGTGTGGATAGCGCCAAACACGACCACCATGCCCGCGAGGGCAGCGAGCAGGACCAGAATGCTCAGGATGTGAGGGATGGGGGTCCGCTTTACGGGCCGCAGGTATTTCGGCAGCAGGTTGATCGTAATCATAGTTCCGCGGCTCCTCGCGCGGCCAGGCCGACCGCGACCATGAATTGAGCGGGCCGCCGCCGCAGCTCAGCTACCGCCGCGTCCTGGCCCAGAATCAGGGCGCTTGAGGCCGGGTTGGCCACTTCGACGTGGTCGAGACCCAGCTCTTCGCCAAGGGCTGCCGGCAGGCCCGGCAGCTGAGCCACGCCGCCGCTCAAAATCAGCCGTTCCACCGGTTTTTCATACAATTGCTGCTCGTAGTAATCGAATGAGCGGCGGATCTCCGTGACCAGCCGGGCCAACGGCGAGGTCAACACCTCCCGCAGGTCTTTCTCCGGCGCCGCGGCGCCTGTCCCCAATCCCATCCCTTGAGCGTCGCGGGCCGGGATGCCCGAAGAGGCCGCGCGGCGGCCGCCGAAACCTTCCAGTTCGTCGTCAAAGGGATCAAGGGGCGAGCTGCCGCTCTGCGTGTGCTCAGGCGTTGCCGGGAGCGGGCTGACCGCGGGCTCCGGCGCGGCTTCGTGCCCCGGGGACGGGGGCGCCAGGAGGCTGGCGCTGGACAGCATTTTTTCCGCTTCCGCAAATTCGCAGCGCCGGCTTTTGGCAATGGCCTGAATCAACTCGCGCCCGCCCCAGCTGATGTCGCGAATGAAGTTGGAGAGACCGCCTTTCATGAAATGGATGCTGGTGGTCGATGCGCCCAGGTTGATGAGCGCCACCGATTCACCCAGGCGCAGGTAATCGCACGATTCCGCGGCGTTGGCCAGGGCCAGCGAGTCCACGCCCAGCACGGCATACTGGATCTGTGCCGCATTGGCGATCTGAACCCGCGATTCAATCACTTCGTGTTTTGCCGCAACCAGCAGGATCCGAAGGGTGGTCTCTCCGTTGTCGGTGATCTTCTCAAGGAGCGACCAGTCCAGATAGACTTCCGACAGTTCGTACGGAATGTTCTGTCCAGCCTCGTTTTCCACTGCCTGCGCGATCTGGTTTTCGGGCATATCCGCCAGATGGGGGTAGCGGATAACCACATTCTGCCCCGGGATAGAGCCTACGAGAAGACTTTGAGGCGGGTTCATGCGCAACAACGCGTCGCGTACGGCCTCGGCTTGTGCTGCGATTGGGTCGACATTGATCTTATTGCGATCGACCAGGCCAAATCCTGCCTGCTCGATGCGCAACCGCCCCCCAACTTTCGTCATTTGAACCGCTTTGACGGAGTGGGAGCCGATGTCTACGCCAATGGCTTTACTCGGCTTGGAAAACAGCATTGGCCTCAATTCCCCGTTTTCGAGGCGTTTGTGTGCCCATTGCCGCGGCAAGCTCCCCTGAACCTGGCAAGTGGTGTGCTGGGCACACAGCGACCCGTATTCCGCTTCTTCCTACACTAGATACTACCAAAAATGCGAAACTTTATCAACCCTAAACTTTTTGGAAAGCGATTCCCCTGGGAGGGTAATATCAAGGAAAACGCCCTCAAACCAGCGTGATCCTGCTGTGCAAAGGTCATGCCACGCACGGCCTGCCAGGCAAAAACGCCCTGAAATGGCGTTTTTTTGAAGATTATCTCTTGACTGATTGCGGATGGGAGGGGCGGGGCAGTGCCGGAATCCTGTCGGAGCGGATAAATCCTGCCGATTCGGCAGCCCTGAAGCCCGCCCAAAAAAAACCCAATGTGAAATTGGCGCGAAGCAGTCAGCCCGGCGCGCACAAAAAAAGCGGGATTCATGGAATCCCGCTTCTTGACTTCCCCGCGCTGTGCCGTAGACGAGACGAAAAATTGAACCTCGCCCACTAAGGGGGTGCCCTCACGGCAGCCTCCCGGCTTCCCCGGCGAGGGGGCATGCCGTCAGCTGCTCAAATTTCGGGCTCCCGGTTCAATTAGTAAGGTACAATTTTCGCCCTGTCCCTCGAACACGGCAGGGAAACTCTGAATACTGTAAACTGTCGCCGGTCCCGCCGTTGCCGGACATATTCTTACATGATTTTCACGCCAGCGGCGTAGACCATCTTGCCTTTCCCAAGTGAAAGCATTATACCTTAATTTCAAGGTCGGTGGGCAGTTTTTTGCGCGGATGCGTACCGGAGATGGCCATGCGTAAATGCTATGTAATGCTCTTCACTGCCCTGGCGCTGGGTCTGGCGTGGGCGATCCGTGGACATTTCGGGCATGAATGGGGTGCCGCATGGGCTGGAGGCTGCGGAGGGCTTGCGCTCCTGACCGGCATGCGCGACCCGCGCTGGATGCGCCGCGCGCCTGCGCTGGCGGCACTCTGTGCTATCGGCTGGGGCGCGGGCGGGATCATGAGTTATGGGATTGTCATCGGGTACTGCCGGGGCAATGAATTCATTGATGTAATGTACGGCTTTTCAATGCTGGCCGTTATCGGTGGGCTCTACGGTTTTCTCGGCGGAGGCCTGTTTGGGCTCGGGCTCGAATCGACCGGTGACCATAAGCCTCAGTGGGCCGGGTTGATGGCTGAAATGGTCGCCGGAGCATGGCTTGGCTGGGGCCTCCTCATCTATCAATTCGAATGGCTTATGACTCCGCCGCGTTCGGAACTATGGGCGGCGTGTCTCGGCGCCTCGCTCGCGCTGGCCTGGTATCTGTACCGCGAAGGATACGCCCGGGCCATGCGGGTGGCGGCCTACAGCGCCCTGGGCGCTGGGCTGGGCTTTGCTCTGGGCAATTTTTTTCAGGTGCTGGGCTCGTCTTTCGACATAACGTACAACTGGTGGAACGTGATGGAGTTCACGCTGGGGTTCTGTGGCGGGCAGGGAATGGCCTATGCCGTGGCTACCCGGACATGGCCCGCGCCCGCAGCGCCGTCACGGCTGGCCAACCGGTTTGCCCTGCTGTTTCTCTTGGCGGCCATTCCCTTCGTGAACCATGTCAAGGCGGTGCGCACCGACGCATTGACCGGCTTGGCGGAATCGCTTAAAGTTATTGATGTATCACAGTTTGTGACCCGGCAACAGGCCTGGGCCTGGGCGCTCGCGGCTCTTCTGGCTGCCGCAGGACTCCTTTTGTGGCGGCGGTATGGGGAGCACGAATCAACACTGACCGCCGCCGTGGCGCCGGGCCTGTTTTTTGGGTATCTGACTCTGTACACCCTGTTTTCGTATATCACCGCAGGTCTTTTTTACAAACCAGTCGATTTTGCTGTCTCCCATACCGCATACGTGCCGATCCTTCTGCTGCTCTTTGCCTTATGGGCGATCTGGGGTCGGAGAGAATCGCATGAGACAGTTGTGGAACGCCCGGAGAGTGCGTTGCGGTGGCTCTGTATTGCCGCATGTGCCGGGCTGTTTCTCGTGATCATCGCCCAGATTTCAATTCATATGCACGATAAGCCTCTGGGTGGCGCCCACCAGCGCTTCTCCGCCGGAACAACTGCCGGCGGCTGAAAAGCATGGAGAAGCACTCCGCACTGTCGCGCAATTTGTTGCCTTAGCAGACAAGGTTTGCCTGAGGTTAAGGCCTTGCCATCTTCTCCCCGCTGGGAAGGGTGCGCTGTTTGGGCGTAGTGCGGGCTTAGTGTGCTTAATACCCGAGCGCAATATTGCTGTCTTTTGCGCCGCCCCCGTTACTCCGCGGCAAGCTCCGCGAACTGGCGGAAAAGGGTATCGACAATTACCGGTTCCGAATCTTCCGCAACCTTGCTGGTTCCCAGCCAGGTCTCGTATCCGCCCAGTGCATGCTGGGCAGGCGTTGGCAGGTATCCGAAACCGCCATTGGCCTGCGAAATCGTGAAGGTCACGGGCAGCGGGCCTTCCGCTTTAAGGCGCAGTCCTGTTTCTGCAAAGGTCTCAAATGGTATCCCCGCGATCCCCGCGTCGCCGATGCGCAAGGCCTGCACCCAGACGTCGACGGTATCCGGGCACTCCAGGAGATTCAAGGTACGCTGCGCGTACGATCGTTTGACAACACCCACGTCGTCCTTGGGTTGGGCGAGGGTCTCGTGAGCCCATTGCACCTGTTCTTCATTTGGCTTGCGCACGGGAAGGGTCAACTGGGCCATGCGGCCTCCGAGCTTTGCCTCGCTCTTGAATTCAACGGTCTGGTATACCCGGAAGACTTCCGCTGCCACAATGTTTGCCACGCGGTGCATTTGTTCATAGGGTGCCCGTTTGGGCGACGGCGCGCGGAAATTGATGTTATTGACGTCTCCACTTGTTCCGTTGGACATCATCCCCACAAACGGGGGCTCCTGGCGGTCCGCACCCAGCAATTGCTGGATGCGATCCGCGAACACTCCGAAATAGTCCGCGGAAATATGCTCTCCCGGCACTCCGCCCACGTAATGCAGCGAATAATTCGCCAGTAACGCAATCGGACGCCCATCCACGGACCGCACGGCGAGAAATACGATTCCCGGATCGGTTGGGCCGGCCGGTTCCACCAGCGCCTCGTGCGCCCGGGGCGGGTTCATGCGCACCTGGTCCTGCGCTCCAAAAGGGCTGATCATCAACGAAGGGTCGCTCAGATACCATCTGCGGTTGTTGACCTGGCCCGGTTCTTCGCCCTGTCCCCAGGCAATCTCGGCGGGTTCGAGGTTCTTGAGCGCACACTGAACACCATCGACGATGCGGTCGACCATGAATTGCTGGTATGGAGTGAATTCCGTGTATCCGCCAGGGCATTTTGAAATCCGCGCGGACGGCCCCGAATGCGTGTGCGTCGCCGCCATCAACATGTGCTCCGGAGGAATCCCGGTCTCTTCCTGAAGCCGCCTTTTCGCTTCGTCAAAGACGTGTTGATCAGTGCCGAGGTTATCGCACAGCACAATCACGAGGCGCACCGTGCCGTCATCCAGCGCGAGACAGCGCGCGTACAAATCGTCATGAATGTATGTGGCTTTTGGCACCTCGAAATTGCCCACGATATCGCAACCCAGAGGCGGAGTGATGTTTGCCCGGGCCGCACCTGCACGGAATATCGGCGCCTCCGGTTCCGCCGCACTGCCCGCCGCCGGCAGCAGGCACAGCAGCACCCCAAGCACAATGCCCAAACGTACAACATACTTCAGGTCTATTGAGTTCATTGGCTGTCTCCCTGAGTTATGGTATCTTCGCATTCTATCAGATGTGCGCGTAAAGGACACGCGCCGCGCCACCTGCGGCCGAACAGCCGCACCAGGAGAGTGCCTGCCATGGATCATCCGTTAAAAGAGCGGTTTCTTGAACGCTGGAACAAATATTTCCCGGGCGCGGAGCTGCCGCTCGTCTTCTACTATACAGACCACCCTCGAGAAGCCGAGCCGCCCCGCGAACTCGAGTGCCTGTTCGCCCAACTTGCGGATGCCCGGCAGGGCCGCGTCCTCTGCTTCAATAAGGACTCCGTCGTGTGCCCGGGCGGCAAGCGGTATCTCGGGTTTACACAGGAACTCAAGCCCAAATTCGAGTATTTTCTCTCTTGCGGCATCCCCGGCACCCTGGAAGGCGAACGATACAAAAAAACGCCGGAGATCGTGAAACAACTGATGAAAAATGCGCCGCCATTCACTGCACCGGCCTCGTACGCCGTCTTCAAACGCTGGGATCGCCTCGAAGCCGGTGATGAACCCGAGATCGTCGTGTTTTTTGCTCCGCCCGACGTGCTCTCCGGCCTGTTTACGCTTGCCGGCTATGAGGAATCGGAACTTGATGCGGTCATTGCGCCATTTGGCGCCGGTTGCGCCACCATCGTGCAGTATCCGTATCTCGAGAGCCGGCGCGACCGGCCCCGGGCCGTCCTGGGTCTGTTTGATGTCTCCGCACGGCCCTGGGTGCCGCGCGAGACTCTCACGCTTGCCGTTCCGATGAGCAAGTTCGTGCAAATGGTCGAAAATATGGACGAAAGCTTTCTCGTCACTCCCTCATGGGATCGCGTCAAAAACCGGATGTAACACTGAAGTCCCAGGCAACGTGAAAGCGTTGCCTGGGACTCTCATCGCCAACCCGGAAAATGTCTTCAAGCGGGGGACATGCTTGCGCACCTCAAAGGGCGCCAGCGCCGCTCAGACCTGTCAGGCAGGCGCTACACGCGCAAAAACAGCTTGCGGTTGTACAGGAATCGCGCAAACAGCAGCACGAAGACGATGCTGGTCGCGACGACCAGCAGCTCGCCGTAAGCGCCGAACAGTGCTGCGATGGGCCCTCCTACGACTCGTTCACCCATGCTGTGGAAGCGGACAAACTCGCCCGCCATGTAGATGACCAGGGGGTTGGCGCCGATCCAAATGAACGGACGCGCCCACTGCCGGTATTGCCGGATATCCACCACGAGATAAAACAAGCCCAGCAGCATCGCGCTGTATCCCCCGGCAACAAGCACATACGAAGAGGTCCACAGCCGCTTAATCACAGGGAATTGCAGGCCCCAGAGGTAGCCCGCAACGGTTAATGCTGCTCCTCCCGCCACCAGATAAATGACTTTTTTCTCCTGTGGCAATTCCCTGTTGCGAATCAGCCATCCCGCAAATACCCCGAGGATGCACGAGGCGACCGCGGGGATCGTGCTCAGGAGTCCTTCCGGATCCGAGTACTGCCCTTCTTCCTTAAACGGAAGAAACTTGTAGTCGAACCAGTTGACGATATTTTCGTTTTTGCCGTAACTGGCGGCCTCCATGCCCGGCGCCGGGACAAACGTCAACAGCGCCCAATATCCGATCAGGATCACGACCAGCGCAATGACCAGCCCTCTACGCTTCCCGTGGATATACAGCAGCGACGTGAACAGGTAGCACCAGGCGATGCGCTGCAGCACCCCGCTGAACGGGCTCTCGTTGGCCATGTCTGCGATGCCCATATCGCGAAATGCTCCCAGCAGAAACAGCAGCAGGAAACGGCGAAAAATCCGGACGTGCGCGCCGTGCATGCCCTCGCGTTCGATCAGCTTGTCCATGCTGAATACAATGCCCATCCCCACCAGAAAGACGAACAAGGGAAAGATCAGATCATAAAACACGAATCCTTCCCAGCTGACATGATGCAGTTGACGCGCAAAAAAACCTGCTATGGGCGAATGACTGATTTTGCCCAGCGCGCCAAACAGCTCGTCGGCGCCGACGATCCAGAACATGTCAAACCCGCGCAAAGCGTCCACCGACATGATGCGTTCCATTGGTTTGGACGGGGGAGGCGTAGCGTCCACTGTCTTTTCCATAGGTGGTGCTCTCCTTTTTTGCGCCCCCGTCTGCCCGCCGACAGCCGGGGCACGCTCCGAATTCGCGGCCACATAAGGGTTTTGCCGATTCCTCTAGACTATCAGAAACATGGCATTTTTGAACATATTGTTCTCTCGTCTTCTCTTGTCTGCGGCCGCTTTGCCGAAAGGTCCATTTTTCGCGCGAGCGCTGCTGGTTGAGAATGCGGCGGCATTCCTGTTAGAAAGAGCCCGCAGAACCAGGTCAAATGGGGGAGAGCGCCGCGCTTGAGCAACCGCACCTCGACAGACTATGAAATCAAGGTGTTTCGGACCCGGGACGAAATCCTGGCTGCCGTGGATCTGTTTCTGCCATTTCAACGGCACCCCAATGCCGATATTGAGCTTTATCTGAGCCGCTTCGACGACCCGCCGGGGTATGCCCGCCCCTGTGCCATCATGGTGACACGCGAGGGGCAGGCCGCAGCGGTGCTTCTGGGGATCTGCCACCCCCTGCCTTTTGAATTGGGGATCGGGTTCAAGACTCTGCTGAGCCCCAAGGTACGAATGATGACCATCCCCGCGGGCGCCATCCAGGGCGCTGAGACTCGCAACGCTGCGGAAGCGCTTATGGGTGCGCTTCTCACCCTTCTCCGGGAGCGTGAAATAGATACCATACGCATTTTCGACGTCGACGACGATTCCGCAGTAGCCGCCGCAGCCAGACGCTGCCCGGCTTTCTTCTGCCGGGATTATGCGCCCTGGGCCGGCCTGCATTTCGGACTGACCGTGCCGGAATCCACAGACGTATTCTACAGCCGGCTGAAACGCAGGCACCGCAACCCCCTGCGTAAAGCCGTCCGGCTGCTGGACCAGGACGAACCCGGTGAACTGTCCTGCCGCGTGTTCACACGCCTCGACGAAGTCGACGAATTTGCAATACAAGCCGAGGAGATTGCCCGTCTCACGTTCCAGCGACGCCTGGGCGCCAGCTTCGGAGACACGCCGGCAAGCCGCCGGTGGTTGAGAATTCTAGCCGAGCGCCGCCTCTGGAGGGGATACGTCCTCAGCGCCCGTAATCAACCGTGTGCCTACTACCTTGGATGGCTCTATGGCGACATGTTTTACCTTTACAGCGCCGGCCGCGACCCGTCTGTTCAAGATTTCAATCCCGGCACCGGAACCATTCTGATGGCCAGGTTGCTTGAAGACGTATGCCTGCACACGGACGCGCGGGAGGTCGATTTTGGCCCCGGCGATTATCCATATAAGCGGCGCTTCTGCGATACCACGCGACCGACGGTCACCCTGCTGATCTTCGCCCCCACGCCGCGTGCAATCGCATTGAATGCCGTGCGCACCGCGCTCTCCCTGGCCCAAAGAAGCGTGAGCGCCTTGCTGGGCTGGCTGGGGCTTCGCGACCGCGTAAAGCGCCATCTGCGGAATCGGCTCACGCAAGACGGCGCACAGGACTCTGAGTAATGCGAACCGAATCGAATGAGGGAGAACATCACGCGTGATCAACCGCACCTCGACAGACTATGAAATCAAGATATTTCGGACCCGGGAAGAAATCCTGGCGGCGGCGGATCTTTTCCAGCCATTTCAACGGCACCCCAATGCCGATATCGAGCTTTACCTGAGCCGGTTTGACGATCCGCCGGGGTGTGCCCGTCCCTGTGCCATCGCGGTGCTTCACGAGGGTCAGGCCGCTGGCGTGCTTCTGGGGATCAGCCATCCCCTGCCGTTTGAATTAGGGATGGGCTTTAAAACCCTGCTGCGCCCGAAGGTACGAATGCTGAACATCCCTCCGGGGGGCATCCAGGGCGCCGAGACTCATGAAGCGGCCGAAGCGCTTATGGGCACGATTCTAACTCTTCTCCGCCAGCGCGAAGTGGATGTCGTGCGCCTGTTCGACATCGACGAGGATTCCCCGGTGGCCGTCGCGGCCGGGCATCAGCCTCCTTTCTATTGTCGTGACCATACTCCCTGGTCCAGCCAGCATTTCGGGCTGGTCATGCCGGAATCCATGGATATCTTTTACAACCGGCTGAAACGCAAGCACCGTAACCCGCTGCAAAAAGCCGTCCAACTGCTCAACCAGGAGGAACCCGGTGAGCTTACGTACCGCGTATTCACGCGCCCCGAGGAAGTCGCCGCGTTTGCTGAACAGGCGGAGGCGATAGCGCGCCACACGTACCAACGGCGCTTAGGCGCCAGCTTCGAAGATTCTCCCGCGTCACGCCGGTGGCTGGGGGTTCTGGCCGAGCGCGGCCTCTGGAGAGGCTACGTCCTCAGTGTGCAGAATCAACCGTGCGCCTATTGGCTCGGATGGCGCTATGGCGACCTGTTTTACCTGTACAGCGCCGGCCGGGATCCGTCGGTTCAAGATTTCAATCCCGGGACCGGAACCATTCTGCTGGCCAAATTGCTTGAGGACGTGTGCGAGCACACAGACGTGAAAGAGGTCGATTTTGGCCCAGGCGACTATCCGTATAAACGGCGCTTCTGCGATACCGCGCGCCCCACGGTCACCCGGCTGATCTTCGCTCCGACGCCGCGCGGAATCACGGTGAATGCCGTGCGCACCACGCTCTCCGCAGTCGAAAAAAGCGCGAGCGCCCTGCTTGCCAAACTGGGGCTTCGCGACCGTGTAAAGCGCCATCTTCGGAACCGGCTCACGCAGGATGGTGCACAAGAATCGGACTGATGCAGGCCGGGCCGTTGCGCCAGAGGATCAGCGGCCGGAGAGGGGACGGTTGTTTCTAAATGGCCCACGCGCATGATATGCTCGAGCCATCTCTATCGAGAATTTAAGCCTCAACCGGGCCAGGCGCTGTTCGCGGAGGCTCCTGCCTGACCGGGTTCGCCGCGAGGCTTGCGTCAGGAATGGGATGAATTGCCGTATGCCGGGAAACGAGCTGCAGTCCGAGTACACCATTACCATGCTTCGCGCGCGCGATCAGCTCGAAGATATGCGGGAGGAATGGCAGAAGCTGCAGGTGCACCCGAATTCGGATATCGACCTCTATCTGGCAAGCTTTGACGTTTCTCCCGGAAACGACGAACCGTGCGTGGCTTTCGTGTCCTGGAACGGCGAGACTGTGGGTCTGGCTGCCGGCCGGATCGCCACCATCGATTTTCCGATTAGCTTCGGTTACACGACCCTCTTCACCGTCAGGCGGCGTGCGATTACCGTGCTTCCCGGGGCCATACAAGGGGATTTCCCGCCGGAGGCCGCGGAACTCTTGCTGAATGCCTTTCTGGAGTTGCAGGCTCGGCGCGAAGTAGATGTGATCCGTCTGGTAGATATCCCTGCAGACGCGCCCCTGGCTGAGCTCGCCAGGCAGCGGCCAAACCGTCTCTGCCGCGACCACGTCCGATGGTCAGGCCGTCACTGGAGACTTCTCCTGCCGGATTCGAGCGATGCGTTCTTCCAGAGCATGAAACGAAAACACCGCAACGCGCTGCAAAAAGCCTGCGCTCTCATGGACCAGGAAAATAATGATGAGGGCTTGAGCTGGGAGCGTTTTATCCGCCCGGACCAGGTTGACCGGTTCTGCCAGGAAGCTGACCAGATCGCCCGGAAGACCTACCAACGCCAGCTCGGTGCGAGTTTTGCCACAACCGAATCCACCCTGAAAAAGCTTCGGCTCCTGGCTGAACGCAACCAATGGCGGGCTTATATTCTGTACGTGCACGGCGTACCCGCCGCCTACTGGATAGGCACCAGCTACGGCACAACGTTCCATGTGGAATACACCGGCCGTGACCCCGCCTTCAGCCAATTCAAGCTTGGCACTGGCACCATGCTCTTTGTGAAGATGATTGAAGACATCTGCGGCGCGACCGATATACGCGAAGTCGATTTCGGGTTCGGCGACTATCCCTACAAGCAGCGCTTTGGCAACGTCAACGAAGAAACACAGACTCTGTTCCTTTTCGCGCCGACATTCTCCAACGTGAGCCTCAATATGCTCCGCACCGCACTGGCATGGACCGAAAAAGGTCTGGCCGCTCTCCTGGATCGCCTTGGCCTCCGCGCACGGATTAATCGGTTCAGACGCGAGCGCCTGGGCCGAACAGAATAAGTATGAGCAGGGCACGACACATCCTTTTCATCGCGAGGACAAGAATGACATGCCAGGTTTAGCTGGGTACGTGGCGAAGCACGGCGCCGCCGAAGAACATACCATCCGTGGAATGGCTGCCCCTATGGCCTGCTCACGGCACGCCCGGAAAATGGACACCGTATGTGCCGGACAGGCAGCCCTCGCCTGCGACGCCAACGCCTGGGAACCTCAGAGCCGCCGGGTCATCGCGGACGACGGCATCGTCCTGGGGATCGATGGCGAAATCCTCGCTATTGCGGACTCCGAAGGCGGCGCCTCGGAACAATTCCGCCCCAGTGAACCCGGGCATCCTGCGGCGACTCTAGTCAGTCTGTACCGCCGATACGGCGTCGACTTCGTCACCCGCTTGCGGGGACACTTTGCCCTGGCGATCTGGGACGAGCCTGCGGAGGCCTTCCTGCTCATTTCCGACCGGTTCGGTATGCGGCCCCTCTACTACCTTCAAAACGACACCGGCATCGCGTTTGCTTCCGAGGTGAAGGCCCTGCTCACTCTGGCGCCTGCCCCGCCTCCCGTGGATGAACGGGGCCTCTGCGACTACATCCTCTTCGGAATTCCCCTCGATAACCGAACCTTCTTCACAAATATCCAGTGCGTTCCGCCTGCCTCCATCCTCACGTTCCGCGCCGGCCAGCCACCCACAACCCGCCGGTACTGGGAGCTTGAATTTCACGATAAATCAACGGCGTTCCACACCATCGACGACGCCGCGCGCGCGCTCAAAACCGCCCTGCAGGACGCCGTCACGGAAAGCATCGAAGCCGAACATCCCATTGAACTCCCCCTGAGTGGCGGGCTCGACACCCGCTGCATCGCAGCCCTCGCCATGGGAACCAGAACGACTCTGCGGACCTATAGCCTCGGCAGCCAGAACAGCGAAGACCTCCGCGTGGGGACAGTCGTGGCGCAACAACTGGGCCTCCCCAATCAGGCCTGGACACTTGCGCCCCGGGATCTTATGGAATGGACTGAGGAGGCCATTTACCTTACCGATGGCATGTACAATCCCATCGACTCCCCTATCCTCTATATCGCCAGGCGCCTTCCTGGCGATGCACGCATCGCTATCGACGGCGCCAGTTCATTCGATGGGCTTTACCGGTTCTTTGACCCGTTCTTCTTCCGCCTGCTCCCTTCGCGCTACGCCGGCACAAAAATGCCCATGAGAGCGCTCGTTGCCCCCGTTGTCCGCCCCGATGGAAACACGATCCCGCAGGTACTCCATCCCGATTACGAAGCTTTCGCCCGCGAGCACGCCCTTGCCACCCTGAACGCTCTCATCGAAAGCGTGCCTCCCGCGAACCGGAGCAACCCATTCGACAGCCTGGATTACCTCGATCTTCGCAATCGCCTGCCCCGCTGCAATGTCATGGGCTCCGTCCTGCTCCGCTCCCGCTGCGAGGTCCGCCACCCCTTCTTCGATCCCCGCGTCATCGACCTCGTCACCTGCTTCAAGCCCTTCCTGCGCGCCAAAGAAAAGCTCGCGGCCGGACGCCTCATCAACTTAGCCGCACCCGAACTCGCCGCGCTCGTCTACGAACGCACGGGCATCCCCGCTGACTCCCCTGTCGTTCGCCACCTGCTTGCCTACGGCAAAACCGCACTGGGCCACGCAACCGGGCGTTTCCTGCCATTTACTGCCACAAAACCCCGCGTCGCCATCGATTTCGGCTCCTGGGTGCAACACAACCCGCCTCTTCAGTCGTTCATCCGCACCCTGCTCCTCGATGCGCCCGCTTCCAGGCTGCCGTACTTCGATCCCGGCGCGCTCGAGACCCTTCTCAACCGCCTCTTCGTCGGCCACACCGCGTGCCTCCCCCTCGTCGGCCGCATGATGAGTCTCGAACTCTGGCACCGCTACTTCGTGGAAGGCCAGTCCCCACCGGTTCTGCAAGCTGAAGTCTGAAGCGTTTGTTGAGTGCAGCCAATTCAACGCCACGGTACACGGCTACAGGCCAGTGAATCCGTTCTCACGCACTTCCGTTCGCGTCGACCACGCTTGTGTGCTGTTTCGGCGATTGGGTTCTGCCTGCCAGTTTGCCGGTGCGGCGGCATCAGGCCGGCCGCGCGTCATTCGCCATACCACTGCCTGCTGCGAATATTCTGGAGCTGCCAGGGGTTGTGCACGTCCAGTTTTTCGGGGAAATATTTGCCGCGGCCATCGAGCGGGGTCCATTCCGTGAACTCGCCAGCCATGCGTCCGAGATAAGGCAGCGCTATCTTGAGGCAATCGTCGAAATCCAGATCTTCCGGCTCAAGCACGCCGCGCCGCGGATTGCGTATGGCCCATAGAGTGGCGGCGATGGCGCCGGCCGCAACCTGTATCGTTGTCGCGTTCGCATAGGGCACGTGCCGCCGGGCCTCCTCGATCGTGAGCTGCGAGCCGTACCAGTAGGCGTTTCTTTCGTGGCCGGTCAGCAATACACCAAGCTCATCCATTCCCTCGACGATGTCTATCCTCAGCCGCCGGCTGGAAGGCTGCATCGCCCATCCCCTGCCTTCGAGTTCCAGGGCAGACAGCATGGCGTCATCACACGGGTGGTACACAAACATCACACTGGGCCGGTACTGGAAGCCATCGCCATCGCGAATGGACAGATAGTCGGCGATCGAAAAATTTTCGTCATGAGTCACGAGCATCCCCTGAAAACCACCGATCGACGGCACCCAGCTGCGCGCAAAAGTGCTCGCCCCGGGACGGGTCAAATACAGCGTTCCGGAACCGGGGGAATGCTCACGCGCCCCCCTGGGCCACCGCTTTTCGAAGGTGCCGACGGACAGTTCGGCCGGTTGTACAAGTTCGTCCACAAAACCGTCCACGGACCAGGTGTTGATGAATTCACCTTGCTTTTTCGGCCGTTTGCTGGCCTGTGTGTCGCGTTCCGAGACCTGAATGGTGGTTATTTTGAGATCACGAGCGAGAACCGCCCACTCTTCGCGCGTGGAGGGTTTTGTGTTGTCATCGCGAATGGCGCGATTCAGATCGAACAGAGCGCGTTTGACGAAATGAGAGACCAGCCCCGGATTGGCCCCGTGATCAACCACCGCCGTGGGTGAATCAGGCCCCAGTTCGGCAGCAAGTTCGAGTAATCGCACACGCAGGGCGTAGTTGGTGCGCTCGTGCAGTTCCAGCATCGGGTTGTCAAACACGCCCGGCCAGGGTTCGATCGAAGTATCTACATATAGAGCGCCCTGTTCGGCGCAGAATCGAATCAGGTCAATGCTGCAGATATCGACGGACAAGTTCATCATGAGATCGCCGTCGCCAACGTATTTCTTTAATGTGGCGCGAAAATTGCCCGGCGTCAGATTGCAGTGAATGAATTTCGCTCCGCAGCGCTCCGCGATGCCTCGCCCCGATTCGTCAGCGGACAGCACCGTCATCCGTTCGTAAACATGGTCGAGATGCCGGCCGACAAGCGGCAGCGTCGCCTGGCCGATGCTCCCGCAGCCAATCATGATCACACGTCCCTTAAAGTCCGGACTCGCCCTGAGCGCATTCGCCGATGTTGAAATATCCACGTCGCTGATACTCCTCATGGTGAATTCGAAGCAGAACAATGCATTCGATATGACCCAGGCGCAGGTCCTGGAGTGCACGCCATTTCCTGCGCCGCATTCTCTGTGGGCTTCACGTGCCCGTTGTCCATGCGTGCCGCAAACAGAACGGGCAAGAAGGGCGCGCGATCGAGAGGGTGGCGGCGTGAAAGCGCTGCGCCCGCTGGCTCAGTATCCCCGGTTCCCCTCACCGATTCAAGCAAAGGGGCTGCAGCATGAATTCAAAGGCTGCCTCAGGAGAGAGGGCGGAGGGCTCGAGCCGGGATTTGCCCCTGGAATAGACAGGCGCTCCAGGGGCTGTCCCTGGTATTCATCATGTTGAGGTGGTGGGCGAGGAGGGACTTGAACCCTCAATCCCTTTCGGGCAACGGATTTTAAGTCGAAGTTTTGCATATGCGCAGTAACACGTAATAGCATGAAACAGAATACTTTATAGATTTCACTACGTGTTACTGTATGTTATGTAAGTCCTTTGTTTTCGGTGGTGTTTTTCCAGGGATTACACCCTGAGTGCACCCTGAAAAGTGCACCATATCCTACTGTACTATATAAGAAGAAATTAACAAAAAGGCTAATATTAGGGGATCAGGACAAAACCTCCCCGGAATACCTACCTATACTCAGGAGTGGGACAAAACCGCCAAAACCTCCCCCGTCGGGTTTGGGTTGGTGTGAAAACCGCGCAAGAATCGAAAATGCCTCTACAAAAGCCGAATCCCTCGGCTATGGCTTTTGGGTGGGGCTGTGTACCCCTGCCCGGCATACGATCGCGCCGTGTGGGGCATTGTAGTGCGTTGTTTTCGGCGCTGGGTGGTGGTGCTGTCAAACGGCAGGAAGGGCGGGCTGCTGGAGTACGCGCGGCAGGTTGGGCGTGGCGAAAATCGGATACGCGAATGGACTCAAGCTGCGAGTGTGGTTAAAAACTGCGCCAATATTGGCGCAGTTTTCGACAGCACCTACCAACTCGCCGCGATCCACGCCGCGCCGCAGGAGCTCTGGCCTGTGTTTGTCGAGGCGCTGCTGGGCCTGCACGCGCTGGCGAGCGTCGAGTTGGGCAAGGGCGGCGCGGGCCGGAAGGGCGGCGTGTCGGTAAAGTTTTACAACATATTCCAAAGCTGGAATCTGTTGTAAATCTTGGGGCGGCGCTGGCAAGAAGGGCGGGCTGCGGGAGTACGCGCGGCAGGTTGGGCGGGCACAGCCAACAATCAATGATTGGGTAAATGCTGCACGTGTAATCAAGAAAACTGAACGGATATCCGTTCAGTTTTCGGCACGCCCTGCTCGTTCCAGTGCTCGCCAAGGTCTTGGGGAATTTTTGCAAAACTGCAATTTTTCCCCAAGTCGTTTGAAATTGTTTTGTGATCCACCCCCAGCCGTTCGCCGATATCGCGCTGCGTCCAGCATTCGCCCCCACGCGCGCGGGGAAGGAATGAATCAGTCCGATAGGCCAATTGGCCCATCGGTGGCACGCCCTGCTCGTTCCAGTGCTCGCCGATATCTTGTTCAATTTTTGCAAGCTTGCAATTCTTGAACATGCTGCCGATATCACCGGAAATTTTTGCAAGCTTGCAATTCTTTCCTGGTGGTGTGTACCCCTACCCGGCGTGCGATCGCGCCGTGTGGGGCATTCTGCGCAGCCGTTGCGCGTCAGAACCTGTACTTCGGCCGCGCAGGTTCGGTTTCGGGCACCTGGACCGCCCGGCTGCTCGTCGCGGCCTCGAGCTGTGCCCGGAACGCCTCGAGCATGCGATAGTCTCGTTCGGTGACTTCGTAGGTCCACCACCGCCCGCCGCACCGGGGACACTTCCGCCGCCGGCGGATATACTCACCTTCGGCCGTGGCGACCTCGGTCGTATACACGACCACCTTTCCGTTGATCTCTTTTCTGCACAGTGGGCACTGCACTATCCCCGCACCCCGATCGCGGCCAGGAGCGCCGGTATCGCCGCCCTGAGCCTCAGGCCGGCCAGGACGCACTGCTCACGCGGTCGCGGGGGTTCGGGCGCGCCGCTGGCGACATCGAGCAGCCGGGCCGCCAAGCCGTCAATCCGGCTCACGACGTCTTGAACGCTGTCACACTCCCTCAGAAGCTCGCTTATTACGGGGTCCATCGTTCGGCCTCCTGTGCGCCGTTCTGGCGCGTTTTCCCGCCGGGGGTACCGTTACCCCTCCCGACGCCCGATCGTGCAACCTTGCCGCTGTTTCGCCGCGTAGAGCGCGAGTTATTGACCCTATTTGGCCCCACCCCGAGCCGCGCAGATGCCGCCAGCCGCCGGCCGGATTCCCGTTTCGCATCAGTCACCATGTGGTCAGGCTTTTTACCCATACGGTACGGCCACAGAAAGCAGTGACTTGACTCGCACTCCCGGACAAACTGTGCGCTCCCGCCCATGCAAAACAGGCATTCCTGGCGTATGGCCTTCAGCCTCGATGGAGGCTTGGCGTCTCTCGTCCTGTCGCACCCGTGCCCCATGCGGTATGGCCACAAGCGGCAGATGTTCGGTGTGGCCGTGCAATCGCGCACTTCCTTGATGTTCGCCCCGCCTACGCAATGCAGACACCGCCTGCGGATCGCCTGGGGGACCGGAAGGGGCACATCAAGCGCGAAGTCATACCCCGTCTCGATGCTGCGTATCGGCCCTTCGCTTTTGAAATCCAAGTAACAGCGCAAGCGGGCTTCTTCGCCGGGACTTAGTTTTTCGGTCAGCATTAGAACGCTCCCTACGGCCGCAAGATCACTTGCTCAGCCCGACGTGGGCGCCGCCTTCTGGCCGGTGCTGGGACCTCGATATGGATGCCCGCCAGGGCGGCCTCCCGGACTACCTCTTTGATCTCCCGCGCGGCCAACTGCAAGCCGCGAATATGCGCGCGCCTGAGCCGGTCCAACTCCCGGAGCCGGGCCTGAAGGTCATTCGGATTCGGGTTCATCGGTTTTGTCCTCCACCTTGCCGTCAAGCCGGTCAAGTTCCCGGAGCGCCTCGACGGCCTTTTTGACGCCGATCTGGTGTCGCCGGATAAGCATCAAAATTTTCTCTCGCTCAGTCCACCATC
>Ga0255346_1001181_pt1 | contig 38409 bp, 31 predicted proteins | sample wastewater_treat_FD_194410 | JGI IMG/M metagenome (GOLD analysis project Ga0255346, IMG submission 194410) | Wastewater microbial communities from Lulu Island WWTP, Vancouver, Canada - plant22 | ecosystem: Engineered > WWTP > Wastewater > Unclassified | place: Canada: Vancouver, British Columbia...
GACAAAGCAGCCTGCACAAATTGCACAGACTGCTTTTGGTTACTACATAGATTATTTTTGTTTTTTGCGCTGTCTACTTGACAGGGGGCGGGTCAAATAACACTCAGGGGCAAAACTTATGTATTGGTATATGCCGCTAAAGAATCGGCAGTTTTTGTATCACAGCTTATCCGCAGAGGAGTAATACTGTTCACGGTACTGTCGGGGTGTCAGGCCTGTTTCCTTTTTGAAGACGCTGATAAATGCGCTTTGTGAGGAAAATCCCAATGCAAAGGATATCTCCGAACAGGAGTGGTCGGAGTATTTCAGCAGATTCTGTGCGGTGTCTATCTTGGCTTTTGTAATGAAGTGCTTTATGGTCGTGCCTGTCTCCTTTGAAAAAAGCTTTGACAGGTAGGTGCTTTCAAGTCCTACTGCTGATGCAAGAGTTTTAACGGTAAGGTCCTCATGGAGATGGTCGTAGATGTAGTCGATACACTTGCGGATATGAAGCGATATAACGTTGCTTTTCCGCAGTTCGTGCATACGTTTTGCGTAGTCCGTACGCATCTCGTCAAAAATATCGAGGATACCTTCATAGTCGTTGCATACGTCCGCTTTCCTTATATAGATGTCACCGAGTGTGTAGGCCTCATCGTGACTCATTCCGCCTGCCACGCACACACGGGCAATAACAGCAACCGACACTATCATGTGATATCGCACATTTCTTATGGGGTCGTCGGAAAGCTTTCCCTTGCCTTCGCTGAAATTCTTCCTTACCTTGGCGAATGTCTTTTTCACCGATTCCACATCGCCGTCACGGATATCCATATACTTTGACATTTCGCTGGCAAAAGGAAGACGAGTGAATCCGTTCATCCTCTGGACGTAAAGTCTATAGTTGAGTTCTTTGCCCGTATCCATAAAACACCTCCTGAAATTGCGGTTTCCTGCCATTTATTGCGCTGTTTGTATTATACCACATTTTTGATAAAAAAGCAATGGTTTTGATATAATCCGGATCACATTAGGGATATAATACCATTTGAGGAAATACCCGAAGGCAGAATGCACTGAACCTGCCTTGATGCTGCGGCCGCTGAGTGCAGACAGCCGTGCTTGCCGCATCAGGGTATTTTCCGGCGCTGAAAACAGATAATAGCGTCGGGATTCTCAAGGAGGGTTAACTATGGCAAAGACAAACGACATGACAAACGGAAGCGTACCCAAAATGATATTCAGCTTCTTCATACCCATGCTGATGACCAATCTGCTTCAGCAGATTTACAATTTCTCCGACACAGCCATTGTGGGAAAGGGGCTGGGAGACAATGCACTGGCGGCTGTAGGCAATATGGCGTCGCTGACTTTTCTCATCATCGGCTTCTCTATGGGTATGGCAAACGGATTTGCTGTCATCATCGCACAGAATTACGGCGCAAAGGACATCAAGGCACTGAAAAGTTCCTTTGCGGCTTCCATAAAGCTGGCGCTGGTGATATCGGCATTTCTCACATTCATAAGCCTGTTTTTCCTGAGAAGGATAATGGTGCTTATGCAGACCTCGGATGTGATAATCGAGGACAGCCTGAGATACGGCTACATCATTTTCGGAGGCCTTACTGCGACGATAGCTTACAATATGAGCGCCTGCATACTCAGGGCAATGGGCGACAGCAGAACACCTTTCACCGCTATCATCGTCTCATCCGTCATCAACATCATCCTTGACTGCGTGTGCATTTTCGGACTTCACACAGGAGTCGAAGGCGCAGCTGCGGCTACTATTTTTGCTACGTTCTTCTCGGCGGGAGTTTGCTTCAGAAGGATAAGCAAGATCGGGGAATTATCGCTGAAAGGCCATAACGTCAAGCCTGACAGAAATATGTACCTCCTTCTCCTCAAAAACGGCCTGCCCATGGCGCTTATGAATTCCATAACTGCTGTCGGATGCATAGTGGTGCAGTACTTTGTAAACGGTCTCGGAGTTGCCTATACTTCGGCATATTCAGCTTGCAGCCGCTATCTTAATATGTTCATGCTCCCCGGAGTTACAGCAGGCTATACAATGTCTGCATTTGCAGGACAGAATTTCGGTGCAAGAAAGTACGACCGCATCAGAGAAGGCATGAAAGTCTGCGTACTCATAGCACTTACCGCATACGTGATCCTCGGCTCTGTGATGATACTTCTGCCGAGACAGCTGGCATCAGTAATGCTCAACGGCGAGGAGACTATCTCACTTGCGGCAATGTTCCTGCCTGTCTGCGGAGTTATGATCTTTGCGGTAGACCTGCTTTTCGTATTCAGAAACTGCGTACAGGGCATGGGATTCCCTATGGTGCCCATGATCTCAGGCATACTTGAAATGGTACTGAGAATATCCGTAATAGTTCTTCTCATCGGCGGACTTGGCTTCAGGGCGACCGCACTTGCCGAGGTAAGCGCATGGACAGGCGCACTGCTCATGAATATGACAGCCTACTTCGTCTACATCAGAAAATTCTCCCCCTCAAAGAAAACAGCGGTTTTAGGACTTTCAAGATAAGCCGATAAATTGCAGCGTTTCATATGAGCGAAAGATCGCTCGCTTTCAATAATAAAAAGAAGATCCACCCGAACTTTCATCCTGTTCGGGTGGATCTTTCGTGTTATGTGATAAGTCTTACATCACGGCTGATGATCTGTGAGCCTAACCTCGGTACTCATATAGAAGCTTTATACGTATTTATCGGGGAAAACCTTTCTGAGGAAAGGTTCTTCCCCGAACCCCTTTCCAAAGACTTTTAATAGAATTTTGCCCCATAGAGGGCGCTCCCAGTGATACTACTGGTTTTCACATCTTGAGTGGAGCGCCCTCTATGGGGCAAAATTAATAGTCTTGGGGAGAGTTCGAGAAAAATCCTTCTTCAAAAAGTCTACCTCAATAATTCATACAAAACTTCTTTATCAGTACCGCCGTTATCAATAGTTATTTACGGACATTGCCGTATAATATGTCAGGATAACGGAAGCATCACGGCCGTCGATAACGCTGTCGTTGTTTGCGTCTGCGGCTATTCTCTGCGAAACGCTGAATGCTGAACTATAGCCTGCGGATATCCTTGCGTAATCGGTAAGAACAGCTGATGCGTCACGGCCGTCAACTATACTGTCTCCGTTTACGTCGCTTCCCGAGCCCTGACCTGCACTGACAACAGGTGCAAGCATTACGGGTTCATTCCGCTTGATATATTCCATGCTGACTATGCCTGAAGTGCCGTTATACTGCACATGAGCGATAGTTCCGTTTGCCTTTGTTACGGTAAATATAGCTCCTGGTTCAATTTTTCCGACTATAGCTCCCGACAGACTGTGAGCGCTCTCGGAACGGATATTGAGATAAGTCGTTACTCCGCTTGTAGTGTATGTACCTGCATAATCTTCGGTGCAGCTGCACTCCGTTTTCACTTCGCCGCCGAAGAAAAGATCAGCCTCTCTCTTTCTGCGGTTTCTCAGGCCTGTTTCGTACATACTTCCGGGAAGGATGTACCACTCAAGATACTGAGCATAAGCTTCTTCCTTTGAAAGTGTGCCCTGAAGATAATACTTCAGCGGACAGGCATTTACGTTTCCGTGATTATAAGCGGCACTGATAAGAGCGTCAAACTGATTCTGCTCCATAGACAGGCCTGCGCAGTTTGATCTTACCATATCAACGAAATACTGCATAAGGTCGTGGCATATCTCTCTTGCCTCTTCCTCGGTGACAGTATGTCCGCCTTTCTGAAGCTGATAAGAGCCGTTGGTAGGGTGGTCGAATGGACATTTAGTACCATATCCGATAGTCCACTGTGTATTATCCCAGCGGCACTCGGACGAAAAGCCTTCCAGTTCTTTTATGAGATCGTATGTACTGTCAGTCGGTTCCATAACGCTTACGTCAGCAGCGGCATAAGCATTCAGTTCCGTATCGGGAACGTACACACCGCCTGCGAGAATTAGTGCGGCTGCGCTGAGTGTACCCAATACTTTTTTGATATTCATTCTATCTCCTCCTTATGAGACGGAAAGGGCTTACGGCGATCCCGCATAAAGCGGTACTGCCTTAAAAACTTACTGAGATTATAACACATCGTGTCCGCAAAAGTAAAGCTTTCCGGATTTTTGTCATAATTTATCGGTCGATTTCACCATTTTTTTCGACGCATTGCAAAATTATTGGTGAAATTCAGAAATCAGCAGTAACCATATATTGCGATGAGCAGTAAGTTAAACCAAAATTTTCTTATGATAACATCATTTACAATAAGACATATCGTGCTATTTTTAGTGCATATTGAATAATTTCTATTGACTAATGGTTATTGCAATGTTAGAATAAGTATATACAAATAAGCGGTCCAAGGCAGACCGCACGGTTTTTTTCACTCCGTCAGGCATAGGCATAAACGCCATATACGGAGCATTATTTTGGAGGATGATCTTATGAAAACACACCAACGAAGAGCAGCAGCTGCTCTCACGGCAGCAGCCATGTCGCTGTGTACTGTTCCTGGCGGCTATTACGCCCGGGCAGCTGACGAATACGCAGTCCGTGACCCGTTTTTCAACTACAACAAGGGCTACAACTACTATGAATCCGAGCATTTCCAGTTCATATGGGGCAACAGCGGCGACTCCGCAAAAGTCAACACCGCTTTCCTTGAGGGCAATGCAAAGAATATGGAGGCCTGCTGGCACGTCTACATGGACGAACTCGGCATGGCTCCCCCATGTGAATCTGTGGAAAGCTACCTCAGAGACGGCAAGAAGTACAAGACCAACATCTACATCTCAGGCACAGGTCTGGAAGGTATGGCCGACGACTGGGCATATATGTCATGGGACAGCGGCGGATTCGCTTATATGTTCTGCTGTGTGGACTCCATGCGCTATGATCCCCCGTCATGGGTTTTCCCTCATGAGTTCGGCCACGTAATGACTGCACATCAGCTGGGCTGGAACAGCAATAAATACTCCTACGCATGGTGGGAGGCCCTCGGAAACTGGTTCCGTGAGCAGTATCTCTACAGCGATTATTCCACCGACGATACAGGCCACGGCACTGACTTTTTCGAGACATACCTGAAAAATCTCAGCTTCACTTTCCCTCTCGGCAGAGACTACTACGCTGCCTGGCCGTTTCTCCAGTACCTGACAGAGAACCCCGAAAATCTCGAAGGCTACGGCAGTGAATTCGTGAAAACCATGCTTCAGCAGGGCGAGAAAGATGAGTTCCCATTCGATCAGGTCGAACGTCTTGCCCCTGCGGATATAAAAGATACTCTCGGCTATTTCGCCGCTCATATGGCAGGCCTCGACTTTAAAAAGGGCGATTCCTACCGTGCAAGGCTGAATGAACTTCTCGCACAGGGCGACTGGAACCGGCAGCAGATATACACCATGCCCGAGAAGATAACCACTCCCGACGGCAATGGTGTGAAATACCGTGTTCCGACGGAACGTGCGCCTCAGTTTGCGGGACTGAATATCATCCCTGTGGAGATAAACGGCAGCTTCACTGTTAAGCTTTCCCCCGAGACCAATGCAAACGGCGCTGACTGGAGGGCTTGCGTAGTTCAGCAGACCGCTGACGGCAAGTGCACCTACTCCCCTCTTTTCGGACCTGACGAGACTGTAACAGTTGAACCTGTCAGCGGTGCAGATGCCTATATTTCGGTAATTGCTACTCCCGATATGGACACCGTAAAAAAGTATGGTCTCCCGGGAATTTACGACGACAAGGCCATGTTCTCCGAGAGCAATGTGCCTTTCGCAAGCAAAACTCAGTACCCTTACTCCCTGATCTTCGATAAAGGCAAGGACAACACTAACGTTTCAATAAAGGCAAGAAAAGTCTCCACTAACAGCAATGACCCGTGGCAGCGTGCAACTTACGCTCCTCATCCAAACGGCGGCGGTCTTGTGGCAAGCACTGCAAAAGTTGACGCTACAGTTTATGTCGGCCCTGACGCTGTGGTCAAAGGAAATGCCACTGTCAAGGGAAATGTTAAACTTCTCGGCCACGCTGTTGTGGAGGGAAGCGCTGTGGTATCCGACAACGCTGTTATCGCAGGCTACGGAATGGTTGCTGAAAATGCCTCTGTTTCGGGCAACGCAAGAGTTGACGACTGCGGACTGGTAATGGGCAGAGCTAAGATAAGCGGCAACGCTAAAGTCATCGAAAGCGCCTGCGTTTATGACGATGTGACTATGACTGATAATTCCGTGGCAAAGGGCATAGCTTTTGCAATGGCTAAGGGCAAGCTTTCGGGTCAGGGAATCATCGACGGCGACTACTACGACGACAGCGGCAAGTCAATATCAAAGGGCACTTCCTACGGCTGGACCAGTGCACAATCCTACGCTGACAGCCGCCCATACACAGATAAACTTATGTATGCTTACGATTTCGACTCTGACAGCACTCTCTCGTTCACAGACAGGTATACCTCCACTTACGGAGTGAATACAGGCGCAGAATGGGAAAATGAGCGCACCTCTGCAAAGGGAGTTCTCACTTTCAGCGGCGGAAACTATGCCGATATCGACAAGGGCGTGCTCTATTCGGACAGCGAGGAGATACAGATAGCTTTCCTTGACCGTGACGGTTCGGGAAAAACTCAGGAACTTCTGATGCTGGGCGATGAAAAGTCCCACATCTCCGTAACTCTCACAGGCAATAATATCACCGCCGAATTTGCGCTTGACGGACTGGAGACAAGTTCTGTCACCGCTGAAAAGGCATATAATTCGGGAGAATGGACCACTCTCAGGCTCATCACCGACAACGGAAAGGCTCAGCTCATCGTCAACGGCAATAAAGCGGCAGAGGGAGATATTCCTGTTTCTCCGAAAGATGTGGCTGACGCTGTGGACTACGGCGAAGGCGTGTACCGTATAGGCAGCGGCTTCAACGGCTCAGTGGACTTTATCCGCTTCTTCAGCGGCGAGACCGATGCTCCATCCGAGACATATTCCGGCAAAGAGGATGTCAGCGTGCAGCAGCCTCCCGAAACTCCAACAGAAATACTCTGGGGCGACTCCAACTGCGACGGCATCGTGGATATTTCCGACGCTATCATGATAATGCAGTCACTGTCAAATCCTGCACGTTACGGCCTCGGCAAACCCGACGGCATTACCGCTCAGGGCCAGATCAACGGAGATGTGTCCAATAACGGCGACGGCATCACCAACGCAGACGCTGCGGCTATCCAGAAGTTAATGCTCCGGCTGATCCCCGAACTCCCCGAATCTTATAGCAAATAACCTGTAAAAAAAGGTCGCCATAACTGTAGTATTAGTATAGCAGCTTTATGCGTGTCTATTGAGGGAAAACCTTTTGAAAAAGGGTTCTCCCTCAAACTCCTTTCCTAAAACTTTCAGTATTAATTTTGCCCCATAGAGGGCGCTCCCAGTAAAACTACTGGTTATCACATCTTACGTGGAGCGCCCTCTATGGGGCAAAATTCTATTAAAAGTCTTTGGAAGGGGGTACGGGGGAGAACCTTTCCTCAGAAAGGTTCTCCCCCGATAAATACAGATAAAGTTGCCATATGAGCACCACGGTTAAAGTGTCCTTTTGTTGCGGATAGTGTTTACACTTTATTCACATTTTCGTGTTATAATATTTTTTGTATCTTATCCGTGAGAGCGGAAAGGTAACATCTTTTAAGGAGAAAACTGAATATGAAAAACACTGTTTCAACTCTTCTCATGCAGAAGCAATCAGGTGACAAGATCACGATGCTTACTGCTTACGACTACACCACAGCTAAGATCATGGATGAATGCGGTGTGAATGCCCTGCTTATCGGGGATTCCCTCGGTATGGTAATGCTTGGCTACGAGAACACTCTCCCCGTGACTATGGATGACATGATCCATCATACTGCTGCGGTTTCAAGAGGCGCTCAGAATGCCTTTGTGGTTGCGGATATGCCTTTTATGTCCTACCAGACAGATGTCCGTGAAGCTGTCATCAATGCAGGCAGACTTATCAAAGAAGGCGGCGCAAATGCTGTAAAGCTGGAGGGCGGTGCTGAGGTTTGCCCTCAGATACGTGCCATCGTCAATGCGTCCATTCCCGTAGTCGCTCATCTCGGACTTACTCCACAGTCAGTCAACGTTTTCGGAGGATTCAAGGTACAGGGAAAAACTCAGGACAAAGCCGAAAAGCTTATCCGTGACGCTCTTGACATTCAGGATGCAGGCGCTTGTGCTGTTGTGCTTGAAGGGATCCCTGCAAAGCTTGCCGAAGTCATCACTCAGAAGCTTACTATCCCCACCATCGGTATCGGTGCGGGAAACGGCTGTGACGGTCAGGTGCTTGTATATCAGGATATGCTTGGACTTACCTCCGGCCATACTCCTAAATTCGTCAAGCGGTTCGCAGATGTGGGAGCACTCATGCGTCAAGGCATAAATGAGTATATCACCGAAACGAAAAACGGCAGCTTCCCCTCACAGGAGCATACTTACTCCGCCGACATTGATATGACGGCTGTACTTGCAAAGGAGGGCTGCTGATATGAGGATCGTTAATACTATCGAAGAAGTACGCAGACAGGTGCGTGAATGGAGAGCGCAGGGACTTACCGTAGGACTTGTCCCCACTATGGGCTACCTCCACGAAGGCCACGCAAGCCTTATCGATGCTTCAAACCGTGACAATGACAGGACAGTTGTTTCCGATTTTGTAAATCCCATGCAGTTCGGACCTACAGAGGATCTCGAATCCTATCCCCGTGATATCGCTCACGACGCAAAGCTTGTGGAATTACACGGCGGTGACCTTATTTTCCATCCCGCCCCGTCCGAAATGTACCATGAGGGATTCTCCTCCTTTGTGGATATGACAGTGCTTACAGAGGAACTTTGCGGTCTCAGCAGACCCGTTCACTTCAGAGGTGTATGCACAGTTGTAACGAAGCTTTTCAACATCGTAAGGCCCGACCGTGCATACTTCGGCAAGAAGGACGCTCAGCAGCTTGCGGTGATACGTCACATGGTCGACGACCTTGATATGGACATCGAAATTATCGGCTGCCCCATTATCCGTGAGGATGACGGACTGGCAAAGAGTTCACGCAATACCTACCTTAACGATGCCGAAAGGAAAGCCGCTCTTGTGCTTTCAAAAGCAGTCAGACTCGGCATGGACATGGTCGGAAAGGGCGAGAAAAACTGCGATGTTATCCTTTCTCAGATGAAGTCGCTTATCGAAGCCGAACCCCTTGCACGTATCGACTACGTGAAAATGGTGGACTGCGCTACCATGCAGCAGATACCGACTCTTGACCGTCCTGCACTCTGCGCTATGGCTGTGTTCATCGGCAAGACCCGTCTCATCGACAACTTCTTCACCGAAGACGTTCAAGGAGGCTGAGTTATGCAGTTATCAATGCTGAAAAGCAAGATCCACCGTGCAGTTATCACTCAGGCTGAACTGAACTATGTGGGGAGCGTTACTATTGACGAGGACCTCATCGAAGCCGCAGGCCTTTGCGAATACGAACACGTTCACATCGTCAATGTCAACAGCGGTTCAAGGATAGAGACCTACGTCATTGCAGGTCAGCGTGGAAGCGGAGTTATCTGTCTCAACGGCGCAGCTGCCCGTGCAGGACAGAAAGGCGACCATGTCATAATCATGGCATACGCTTCAATGACTCCCGATGAAGCAAAAACTCACCGACCGAAAGTTGTTTTCGTCGGAGATAATAACGAGATGATCCGTGTTGCCGATTACGAAAAACACGGCGAACTGATGTAATAAAACAGCCCCTGACAAGGTACTCAGCTAAAATGGAGAGCGCCCTGTCAGGGGCAATTTCTATTTAAGGATATCCCGACTGTCAGCGTCATTTTTTCACGCTGCTGCGGACAAGTTCTACTACCTCTTCTTCATTAAGCGGACGACCCCACAGGAATCCCTGAATGTAGTCACAGCCGATAGACCTAAGAGTTTCCAGCTGTGCATCTTCTTCAACACCCTCGGAAATAACATCGAATCCCATGATATGACCGATGGAAATAATAGCGGCTACGTACTGCCTTGAGGAGTCGGTGCTGTTCATCTTGTCGATGAAAGACTTGTCTATCTTCAGAAGATTTGCAGGGAAGCTGTTCAGGTAGCTGAGTGAAGAATAGCCTGTTCCAAAATCGTCGATAGCAAGCTTGACTCCCATATCCTGAAGTTCGTGTATGCACTTCAGCGCCTTGTCTGCGGAATCTATCATGATCGACTCGGTTATCTCTATCTCCAGCTTTTCGGGATTGATACCGCTTACTTTCAGTATCTCCCTGACTTCGTCGATAAAGCCGTTCTTCATCAGGTGGCGGACAGACGCATTAATGCTCAGCATCAGGTCGGCCCCCGTATCTTTCAGCAGCTTGCCGAAGAATATGGTTGACTTACGGAAGACTGCGGAATCCACTTTATCGATAAGGCCTGCCTTTTCGGCAACGGGAATGAATTCACCGGGATTAATGGTATTGCCGTCATCGTCGGTCATTCTTGCAAGAGCCTCGAATCCACGGAGATTATGCTCCATATCATACTGCGGCTGAAGATTGAAGTAGATATGATCCTTTTCAAGGGCTTCTCTTATCTTGCCCTCTATCTCGATGGTACGCTCTATCTTCAGAAGATCGGGAGTGAACCTGAGAATGTGGTCTCCGCTCTTTGCCCGTTTTATCTCATGAAGCGCAACATCGGCATAAGCAAACACTGATTCGCCTTTCTTTGCATCGGAAGGATACTCGGCGTATCCGAAGCCTGCGGTTATGTATAGGTCGCAGTTGTCGATAGTAAGGCGGTTTTTCAGTGAAGCTTCATACTGTCTTATAGTGTTTATAACATCTTCGTCGGAATGATAATTGCGGATTATCAGCACGAACTCGTCGCCGCTTGTACGTGTGATAAAGTCAAGAGTTCCCGAAATTCCCGTATCAGCAATGGTCTTCCATCTCGAAGCGATCTCGATAAGCACCTTATTTCCCGTATCAAAGCCCATGGAACTGTTTATCCCCTTGAAGCCGTTGATATCAATGGAGACTACCGCAAACTTTTCATCATTCTTGGTCAGTTCCCTTATAAGCTCTGAACAGGCAAATCTGTTCGGCAGCCCTGTCAGTCTGTCCGTGACCGCCTGATCTCGCAGTCTTATCTGATAGGAATCAAGTTCCCTGTTGTTGAAGTAGATTATCACGATAGTTATGATAGTCAGCAGATTTCCGAAAATACCGGGCAGATTATTCATATTATGATGCATGATAATGACAGATATTATCACAGGGAACTGTATCAGCAGGGTTATCAGCGAAGTAAGAAATCCTGCCTTTCCGAAATAAAGCGTCAGAAATATCATGCAGATATTTGAAAGCGATGACAAAACTCCTGCAAAAGCCGCAATCGGAACATGGCCGCCGCCTATTGCAATAGATTCATGCGAACCCGATGCAACTCTGACAATGACCGATGTCGCAACATATAAAAACAACAGTACAGCAAACAGGTACTTAGGTGCTTTACGCTGATGTGTTATACTGTCAAGAGTGTTCTGAATTATTCGTTTTCGCTCATTATTATTTCCGTTAGTATTCATAATAGCACCCTCCTCGCCTCAGACATCCAAATTGACACCTGAAGGCATATTAAAAATGTATACCGGATCACGTCATTGATTAATAGTATTACAAAATAATGTCATTATGAAGTTTATTCTCTTTTTGACTATATAGATCTTCATATACTTATTATACAGTATCAGCACAAAATAAACAATAGATAAATTGTAAAATTCCGCTTTTTCAGCATAATATATAAAACTATATAAAAATATAATAAAAAACTCTCTCCTGATATCCCGTCTATCACAGTATATCGGCACATTCCGACTTTCAGAGGTGAAAGGAAAAACGGACAAAAAGAAAGATCCTCCGAAAAATCGAAGGATCTCTTTAGTGCGGATAACAGGAGTTGAACCTGCACCGGGTTGCCCCGACTAGCACCTGAAGCTAGCGCGTCTGCCTATTCCGCCATATCCGCATATTCCCCGTAAGCGTTACCGCTCCGAAGTACCTTAATATTTTATCACATTTCTTCTGATTTGTCAAGCCTTTTTCAAAATTTTTTCAGGGGCAACAGCATTTACTTTTTTGGGGCGATTCATAATTCTTGTAAACCATCCGTAAAGCATCGCTACTCTTGCTTTACTACTTCGTCAGGGGGACGCTGTCCCCCTCATTCACCCCCTGCAAGGGAGATAACATCTCCCAACGGTCGCCCGTCCCCTCTGTCACTTCGTGACATCTCCCCACACTGTGGGGAGTCACCCTTGACACCGGAATGCCGCCTTCGGCGGTTTTTTATTATTTATTTAAAAGTAAGCGCTGTTGCCGTAAAAATTTTTTTGATAAAAAATGACCATGCACCTTATCTGCACATGGTCACCTTTTTTTGCGAAATTTCGGCATTATCCTGTCTTTGTAAAGTTTATAGGTGAAGTCAAGGTTGATATCGTATAGCAGGAAAACTATATTAGCAAGGCCGAGCATGATGTATCCGCCGTATTTGCCGAACTCCTGAAATTCGTCCAGTATCTCGTCCATTCCGAACAGAAACACCGTTGTATAGAAATATGCCAGCACACAGGCATTGAATATCAGGAATTTGACTATCCGCCTGATGAAGGTGGGCTTGATCTTCTGAATGAACATCCTCAGTATGGGGTAATGTCCGAAGAACATGATGAAGATAAGCGCCGCTTCCTTATCGAAGGTGATGAACAGCGAAAGCAGACTGACCGACACATATGTAAGGAATGCCCAGCCCTTGTTTACTTCCACCGCTATTATCATCAGCAGAACTCCCGCTATCATCGGCAGAAGCAGATAAAGGGCAGGCATTACTCCTGCAAGGAACATCACCACGAGGCACAGCGCCGAAACTATGCCTCCCAGTGCAACTCTGTAGCTTATATCCCTCATCGGCCGCCGTCCTTATTCTGTATCTTGCCGTGCTGGATATTGTACACTATAGCCGAAAGCAGTCTGTGCGGCACAAACTGTGAGCCGAAAACTCCCAGCTTCACACTAAGCGACGGGATAGCAAAAAGCTTTCCTGCCAGTGCATTTTTCAGTGCGCACTCCGCTGCCATATCAGCACTTATCGGGCGGACGCTGAATCTTACGCCTGCACGGTTATTGAAGTTAGTCGCTACGGGTCCCGGACACAGAAGCGTTACCGTAACATTTGACCTGTCACGCCTCAGTTCCTCATATATGGCAAGAGTCAGGCGAACTACGTAGTTCTTTGACGCATAGTAGGACGACATCAGCGGACCGCTCATGAATCCGGCCGCAGATGCTACATTGAGGATGATACCACGGTCTTTCTTCTTGAAATCACGCAGGAACAGCTTTGTAAGGATGTGCAGGGCTGTGATATTCACGTTCAGCATATTCAGTTCATCCTCAAGGTCTATATCCTCACATTTGCCGAAAAGTCCGTATCCTGCGTTGTTGACAAGCATATCCACATCCTTGTCCTTACAGCATTCGTATACTCTCAGCACCTCGTCCTTTTTGGAAAGGTCAGCAGCTATTATCTCTGTACCGCTGCCCAGTTTCGCCTGCATTTTCTTCAGAACTTCCTCGTTTCTGCCTGTGAGTATGAGTTCCCAGCCTTTTTTGCTGAGTTTCCCTGCAATACTCATACCAATGCCTGAAGTCGCACCTGTAACCAAAGCTTTCATATCATTAACTCCTTTATTTTGATATACCGCTGAAAAAATCGGTATTACCTATATTTTCTATACCGAACAGCATCAACGTCTGTTCATAGTCCGAAACGTCAACATAATCGCTCAGCACACCTTCCATATCCTCGGGAGATACAACTGTTATCCTGCTGAAATGCTGTGTGAGGAAGGGAATGAAGCAATCCGCATAGCTGTCCTTGATAACAAGCAGCTTTCTCTGATTGTTCACATCAGTCTCTATTTCCAGCACAGGTACGTTCTCGCCAAGATACATCCTGTACATATCCTCAGTTTCCAGCATATCCATATCATAGAAACTGCATTCCTCGGTATGGCCGTCCTTATCCACGGACATACAGGTGAGAATCTGCGAACCGTCGGGATATTCGTAAATATCAAGCAGATCGCTTCTTACGCCGGTGTAAAGAGTCCTGTTGTAGAGGTCGCCCCTGAAATTATCGGCAACGTGCCGGATAGTGTACTTATCGTAAGTTATAGGCTGAAATCCCAGCTTCTGAATAACGGTTCTGTATACACAGTATGCCCCGTAACTTGTCCATTTAGTATCGCTGCGGTAATAAATATAATTATCTTTCAGCATTTTCAGGATATTGTAAGCATCGATCTTCCTTATGCCGCCGCTGAGTGAATCGTAAAGGCGGTTTATCTGCTGTCCCTCCGTATCGCCGAGGAGGTAATATGGAAGTTCATCATCGTAGACTCCCGATGATGACGGGATGACCGCAAGATAGGCTGTACCGTCATATCCCGATACAAAAGCGTTCAGCCTGTCAGCCGCTGTCGGATCGGGAACACGTTCCGAGAAGCCGCAGTCAAGCAGTCTCTCACTGCCGATATACACACCGTCGGATATGCTTTCTCCCAGTGCTGAACGCAGCTTTGTTTCAATGCTCATCCACTTGCTGCGCAGGGGAAAATGATCGGTGAAGTGATCGTTCATCTGCTTTGAGAAATCTCCGTTATACATTGTCTGAAAGTCCGCCTTCGGGAATTCCGCAAGGCTTCGTGTCTCCTCAGCAGACGACTTCTTCCCCCGTGAAAGGAAGGTCCCGAAAGCCATCACAGCAGCAAAAGCCAGAACCGCAGCCGCTGTTATTATCTTATACTCTTTCATGGTGACCTCCTTACAGTTTTATAAAAAGCTGTTCCGAACTGCCTCCTGACGCTATCATGGCAGTGCAGACCACAAGCACACAAACCACAGCAGCAGGTATGAACCAGGAAAGCTTGTCGGCAAATTTCAGTTTCGACGCTCTGCCGATCAGCTTCCGGGCAATTCCGGTCGAGAAGAATGCCGCAGCAAGAAGTATCAGTGTGTACTCTTTCAGCAGATAAAGCGACGAAGAATCGGCCAGTCCGTCCAGTCCTATCAGAGAACCAAGATTATGGAAAAGTTCATGTGCGCTTTTCTGCGAGAATATGAACGCACATATCCCTGCGATGATAAGCGTGTACACAACTCCTGTGATCTTCAGTGTGTTCCTGCTTCGCAGTCTGCTTTCTATGAGTATAGCCGCACCAAGAATTAAGCCGGCCACGATACCGCTCATGTCAAATTTATACCAGAAACCAATGAGCGCCCATGTCAGAAGGAATAATGCGATCCTTGCTATGACGTTGCCTGCGGATGTGGTAAGCGGCCATGAGATGTACCTTTTGAACCACATCACAACAGGTGTGTTCCATCTCATAGCGTAATAGTTTATCCTCTTGCTGAATATGGGATATCTGAAACATTCGGGGAAGCGGAAACCAAAGCAGACAGCACTTCCTGCGCCCATATCAGCGATGCCCGACAGCTCGAAGTATATTCCGAAAAGATATGCTGATATGCCCAGTAGCACATTCACGGCAGGAACTTTCGTCCACTCAGAAACCGTAACATCCGAATACAGTATGAAAAGCGTATCCGCTATCAGCACTTTCTTTGCAAGTCCCTTTACAAAGACTGCCAGCCCCTTGCCTGTCTGTGCAAGCCCTGTCTGAGGATGTGACATAGCTTTGCGGAATGTGCTGTAGCGCATAACAGGCCCCATGAGAAGTCTCGGGAAAAACATGATGTACAGAGCGTAGCGGATGATATTCTTTTCCGCTTTGTCATTGCCCTTGTAAACGTCAACCAGTGTGCCGATGACCGAAAGCGTGAACAGGGATATGCCTGCCGCATAAAATCCCCCGGGAGCACGTATCATCCCTGCAAACCAGCTCATATAGGGCGCTCTGAACGAAAAGAGCACCGTTATATCGATTATCACCGTTGAAGCTACTGCCACTTCCGCTATGCTCTTTTTGCTTTTCAGGAACTCGGTTATCCTGCACATGGTATAGTTGAGCAGAACATAGCCTGCCATGAATATGAGGTAATAAAGTCCGAACGACGCACAGAATATACCGCTAAGCCCCAGAAGTACCGCTTCACGGTGTTTTTTCGGGACAGCGCTGAATATCAGCAGTGAAAGAGGAAGGAAGCCGTAAATATACAGCAGACTGCTATATATCATCAGATCCCTCCTTCACCTTTGCCACAGCTTCAGCCAGTTCATCGCTGTTCATCATGGTACACAGCACCTCCACCAGCGCCGAAGCCGAAAGCAGTCTCGGAAGTCCCAGGCTTACCTGTAGCTTTTCCCTCAGTTCACGGCTGTTGCTGCCGCCGCTGAGTCCCAGTTCATACAGAGTAAGCTTAGTGATATCCGACCTATTCTCGCTGTGTGAAGCGGTTATGCCTGCCTTTTCAAAAGCCTCCATGATAAGCTTTGAGTTTATGCCTTCAACACCTAGCTTGCCCTCAGCAGAAGGCTTTGTCTTGCGCTTTTCCTTGCCGAAGATATCGGGGATGTACACGTTCCTGATATTCCCCTCGCCTACTGCGCCTTTGATGTATCCACGTATTTTTCTGCCTGCGCTGTCGGAATCGGTGAGTATGATTATACCCGTTTTCTTTGCGTAATAGCGGATCAGTTCCAGCTTTTCGTTATCCTTGAATATGCTGAAACCGTTTGTCACTATTATAACAGCGTCAACCAGTGATGAGAGCTTTATCTTGTCGTACTTGCCCTCAACTATTATAGCTTCATCTATCTTAATCATTTAGTCCTCCGCCGATCGTCGGAAATGAGCATAGCAGTCACCATCTGCTCCAGCACTATCTTCTCGTTTCCGCCTGATGAATTCAGCTTTATGTTAGTGTCTCTCAGTATCTTTATGCATTTCCTCAGCCTTTCAAGGCTCATCGTTGCTCCGCCCTTGTAGAGTTTGTCGATAGCGAATCCACGGTTATAGTAGGCGAAATCCTGCTTTACAGCGTCAGCGTACTTGCCGCATCTTCTTGCCGCCTGAACACGGTACATATCGAGGAATGCAGATGTTATAGCCGCAAGCACCGCACCTCTGTTATCTTTATCAGCCATCAGTTCGTCCATGGCTTCAAAGGCAGTTTTCCTGTCGGAAGCCGCAACTGCGCTTGCCAGATTATAGGCGGTAACTCCGCTTTCGTGGTGTACCATGTCACCTATCAGTTCAGAGGTTATCTCCTTACTGCCGGCATAGGAGCAAAGCTTGTCTATCTCATTTTTGATAGTAAGGGTATCGCACTGACAAAGTTCAGCCAGTTCACGGGCCGCATTTATGGAGATAAAGCCTCCCCTTGCCGATACAGCCGAGGCGATATCCTTAGCCATATCCTGAGCCGTCTTTACGGGACATTCCACAGCCGTGCCGTGCTTTGCGGCGAAATCCGCCAGCTTTTTGTTCTTGTCCCTGATGACGTTCTGTTTCGCCTTGTAATCGTACTTTATGGCTATCTCAAAGCCTGTGACGTTAAATATCACCACTGTCTGCGGAGGCACATCCTTTATGGCTTCCAGCAGTTTTTTTGTGATATCGTCAGCCCTCAGACCTGCCATATTCTCACGGGGACGCTCGCAGTTATAGTCGTTGATGAGAATGCAGTTGTACTCCGACATCATGGGCATCATCTGCACCATATCGTACAGCTCGGAAAAGTCCAGATAACGTCCTTCAAGACGGGTCAGGGCGAATTCCTCGTTATCGCCGACAGCCGCCTTTATTATCTGCTTTGTCAGCTTATCCACCTCGGGGATATTCTGTCCGTAGATGTAGTATATATTATCAAGCTCACCTTTTCTGAGCTTTGCCGTTAATCCTTTTGGGTCAGTCTGAGGCATTACAAACTCCTTATACTGCTGCCGTTTTCCGACAGTATCATTTCAAAACAATTGTTATGGTCGTCCAGCATTATATCATTCACTCCCGAAGGCACGGCTATACTTTCGGCCTTGCTTCCGCAGCGTATGGTATAGCTGCTTGTTTCGGGGATATCTGCCTGCGCGGTCAGGAAGGTGACATTGCCGCCCGTTCCGCTGACAGTGAGTACACCGCTGCTGTAGGTTATGGTGTATGCGTCCCTTTCAATGGAAAAGCCGTCCTTGTCAAAGAGATAAACTCCGCCGTCCCGTACTTCATCACCGTCCGCCATTAACATTTTCTCCGATATGCTGATGAAACCGAATTCGTCCAGATAGGATTGATAACGCTCCTCCGCCTTTTTAGTCAGCACCAGATGTGACACATTGTCATAGCCGTTGACAGTAAGATACCGCTGAACATATCGGGGATTCTTGTAATGCCCTGTCAGGTCGATAACATCAGCTGTGCCGTGATATGTGACCACAGCTGCGGCATTCTTCCCCTTGCCGACAACAGCTACCGTAAGTTCATTCCTGTGAATGTGCATAAGCGAAGCTGCTGTCAGGCCGTAGATCGCAGCCGCTAAAGCTGATGAAACCGCCACGGCTTTACGGGAATGTGCGATGAAGTAGACTCCAAGCACGGCAGATCCGAGGAATACGAGCAGCTGTGCCGTAAAGTCAGAGCCGTGGGGCAGATGAAAAAGCCGTACATCGGCAAGCCTGCGGCTTACGGCAATGACGAAGCCTGTGAATATCTTTGCAGGGTAGAGGATAGGAAGCACTCCGCCTGTAATGACAAAGATAAGGCCGTTTATCATGGATATGGTGCACAGCGGCACAAGCAGAACATTTGCTGCCGGCGATATCATTGATGTCTCGTCGAAGAATATCATGCTGATGGGAAAGACGGACACCGAAGTGCAAAGGGCAGTTATCAGGTCCTTTGCGATTATCTGCGGTATGGTCTCATATTTCATGTTCTTTGTCATGAACGGGGCAAACACGGCGATCCCGAATGTGCCCGACACCGACAGCAGAAAGCCTGCATCAAATATAGCGTAGGGCTGTGCTGTCAGTATTATCAGTGACGCTATGGCAAGCGAATTCAGGGAATTATTCTGCCTGCGTATCAGCCTTGCGCCGTGAAACAGGTCCATCATTATTGCGGCACGTATGGCGGAAACAGGATAATTCGCCATAGCCACAAATGATATCAGCATCACGTTCATTATGCCGTATGAAACAAATCTGTTCACGTTTGCCTTCTTCAGTACGCTCATGAGCAGAAGTGCGATGATAGACACATGAAGTCCCGAAACCGCAAGGATATGGCCGATCCCGCTGCGGTAGAGCGAGGTCTTTATGTCGCTGTCAAGTTCACGTTTTTCACCGAAAATCATGCCTGCGAGAAAGCCTCCCACATCCTCATCTGTCTCCGCTTTCAGCCTTTCGGTCATATAGCTCCGGAAGTCGGCAAGCTTGTTTCTGATGAAACGGGTATGGGTGTGAGTTATGCGGACATTCTCAGCGGATGCCGCCGAGAGGAATATCCCGTCCGCCTTGTAATATAACTCGCTGTTGAAAATGTAGTCATTGTTTGGTTTACGGAAAGTACATTTTTCTATACTTACAGTATCGCCGTAACGTGCATAGGGATCGTATCCGAAATAAGTTATCTTCGCATCGGTCACACCGTTTATGCGGCCTTTCAGCACATATCCTGCCCTGTTGCCGTCATATCGGGTAATTTCGGTAATGCTCCCGGTAAAGCTGCCATCTGTTCCGTCATATGCCACTACAGGCTTATAGCACACAGCAGTATACGCCGAGTACAAAGCTATACCAACAGTAAAAGCAATTCCCGCCAGCAGGAAGTCGGTCCGCTTCCAGCCACGTTTTCCGCCGAAGATCAGCACCATTGCCAACGCCGCCGCACCTATCAGCCATGCACGTACATCGTTAAAAAAGGAAGCGAAGAATGATCCCGACATATATGCTGCTGCCGCTCCGATCATTTTTCGCTTCATATTATTGACCTTATTTGAAGAAGAGCGGTAATTTCTCGAGGAAGATAATATCGTCTCTGTCGGCTGCGTCGCCCTCTGCGAGGACTGCTGCCTCTCCTGCTATATTGCCGCCTGCTGCCGCTGTAAGTGTCTCAAGCGCCTTGAGAGATTCTCCTGTGCTGATAACATCGTCAACGATAAGGACTTTCTTTCCTTTCAGCATTGCGGCCTTGTCTGCTGCCAGATAAAGCTTCTGCACATCTGCTGTTGTTATGGACTTGACCTCAACTTCAACAGGGTCGGTCATGTACAGCTTAACGGACTTTCTTGCTACAACGTAGTTTTTGCCGCTCTGTCTTGCCATTTCGTAAGCAAGAGGGATTCCCTTTGACTCGGCTGTGATGATGATATCGAAGTCAGGGCACTTCTTCAGAAGTTCCTCAGCTGACTTTACAGTGACCTCAACATCCGAGAACATAACGAATGCAGCAATATCAAGCTTATCGCTTACAGGACAGATAGGGAGTTCCCTTTCCAGGCCTGCAATGGTCATTTTATAGGTATTTGCCATATTTCCTCCTTATTCGGTCTTGCCCAGCGACTCAGGGCCCCAGCCCATTTTTACGCCGCCGAGAAGGTGGAAGTGGAGGTGCTTTACAGTCTGACCTGCATCATCACCGCAGTTGTTGATGATACGGTAGCTTTCGCAGCCCTGTTCCTTGGCTATCTTTCCTGCTGCCTCGAAAACCTTGGCAACCAGTGATGAATTCTCTGCGTTTATGTCATTTGCACTTGCAATGTGTACCTTTGGTATTATGAGAATATGCATAGGTGCAATGGGAGCGATGTCCTTGAATGCGTAAACATACTCGTCCTCATATACCTTTGTGCTTGGTATTTCTCCGTCGATTATCTTGCAGAATAAACAATCCATAGTTCTTACTCCTTTTCTGTGTGATCGTGTCGGTAGTTCCTTGTCCTGACCATTTATTGTTCCGAGCTTTACTTATAGCGTCGGTCAAGCCGAGGGAAGTTCTTGATAACCAGCCGTGAGACATTGCTTCGCTTGTCTCACTACTTCTCAGGGAGGGCTCTGCCCTCCCTCGCACACCCACCTGCCAAAGGGGAGTACATCCCCTTTGGAATCCCGATGTGCGGCTTCGCCGCTTTTTTTATTTTGTAGTTTTTACTATTTCTTCAAACTTAGCCAGTGCTTCGTCTACCTTAGTGATATCTCCTGCACCTGCCATAGCGCCGTCGGGCTTTCCGCCGCCCTTACCGCCTGTTACAGCTGAAACTTCACGAACGATCTTGCCTGCGTTTCCGCCCTTAGCAACAGCATCCTTTGTGCATACGCAGTAGAATGTGCCCTTTTCGCCGTTTACTGCTGCAAACAGTGCGATGATAGCTTCGTCCTTATCCTTTACGCTGTCGCCCAGCTTTCTCAGAGCATCGGGAGCAGTTCCGTCCATACGAGCGGAAACCAGCTTGATTCCGTCAACAACCTTTGCATTGTCGAACAGTGCAGCTGTCTTTGCGTTTGCCATCTGCTGATTGAGGCTTTCAAGCTGCTTGTCCTTTTCCTTTGACTCTGCAAACAGTGCAGCACACTTCTCAGGGAGCTCGTTAACATTTGCAAGCTTGATTGCCTTTGCTGACTTAGCGATAGTCTCCTTGAATTCATTGAGAAGTCCGATAACGCCCAGACCTGTTACAGCCTCGATACGTCTTACACCTGCGGCTACTGAGCTTTCTGAAACGATCTTGAACAGACCGATCTGTGCTGTATTTGAGATATGTGTACCACCACAGAATTCAACCGACTTGTCAGCAGTTACTACACGAACGGTATCGCCGTACTTTTCACCGAACAGAGCCATAGCGCCCAGCTTTCTTGCCTCGTCGATAGGCATTTCCTGCATTGTTACAGGGAGTGCAGCCATGATCTCGCTGTTTACTATCTCCTCTACCTTTGCGATCTCCTCCTCAGTCATAGCGCTGAAGTGGTTGAAGTCGAAACGGCAAGCCTTTTCGTTAACAAGCTGTCCTGCCTGATGAACGTGATCTCCGAGCACCTGACGGAGTGCATACTGGAGAAGATGTGCAGTTGTATGGTTTCTCATGATAGCCATTCTGCGGTCCTTCTCGATCTGAGCAGTTACATTGTCGCCCTTGCGGATGATTCCCTGCTCGATGGATGCGATGTGGAGGAAGTGACCCTCTGACTTGATAGTATCTGCAACAGATGCGATGTTTGCGCCGTTGATAAGCACACCAGTATCGCCTACCTGTCCGCCGCTCTCAGCGTAGAAAGGAGTAACGTCCAGAACGATAACAACGTCGTCGCCCTCGGTTGCCTGTTCAACTTCCTGACCGTCCTTGTAGATAGCAAGGACTTCTGCTCCGTCAGCTTCAAAATCAGTGTAGCCTGTGAAGATAGTTGCAGGAGCGTCGATCTTGATGCTGTTGTCAGCCCATGATGAACCGGCCTTTGCAGCGTGGTCAGCCTTTGCTCTTGCTCTCTGCTCTTTAGCAAGCTCTGTGAAGCGGTCACGGTCAACTGTGAATCCCTGTTCCTCGCACATTTCAACTGTAAGGTCTATCGGGAAGCCGTAAGTATCGGAAAGCTTGAATGCGTCGTCGCCTGAGAGAACAGTCTTGCCCTCAGCCTTGAGAGTGTTTGTGAAGCCTGTGAGAAGCTCTGTACCCTTGTCGATAGTCTTAGCGAATGCTTCTTCCTCGACACCGATGATCTTCTTGATGTAGTCACGCTTTTCAGCAAGTTCAGGATATGCACCTGCATTCTCGTTGATAACTGTATCGCAAACCTCTGTAAGGAAAGGTCTTGTGATGCCTAAGAGTCTTCCGTGACGTGCAGCTCTTCTGAGGAGACGGCGGAGAACGTATCCGCGACCGGAATTAGAAGGTGTTATACCGTCGCCGACCATGAGAGTTGTGCTTCTGATGTGATCGGTGATAACACGGAGAGAAACGTCAGTCTTAGCGTCCTTCTTGTACTCAACGCCTGCGATGGATGAGATGTGCTTCATGATGTTCTGAACAGTGTCAACTTCAAAGATATTGTCAACGCCCTGCATTACACAAGCAAGTCTCTCAAGACCCATACCTGTATCGATGTTCTTGTTCTTCATTTCTTCGTAGTGGCCGTTTCCGTCGCTGTCGAACTGGCTGAATACCAGATTCCAGATCTCGATAACTCTGTCGCAGTCGCTTGCCTGCTCGAAGTTCTCGAATGGGCCGTAAGCCTCGCCACGGTCGAAGTGTATCTCGGAACATGGGCCGCATGGACCTGAACCGTGTTCCCAGAAGTTGTCCTTCTTGCCGAGACGGATTATTCTGTCATGAGGGATGCCGATATGTTTTTCCCAGATCTGCTCGGCCTCGTCGTCGCTTTCAAATATAGTTATCCACAGCTTTTCTGCGGGTATTTCCAGTGTCTTTGTGAGGAACTCCCATGCCCACTCGATAGCCTCAGTCTTGAAGTAATCGCCGAATGAGAAGTTGCCCAGCATTTCAAAATATGTACCGTGTCTTGCAGTCTTACCAACGCTCTCGATATCGGGAGTACGGATACACTTCTGGCAGGTAGTCACTCTCTTGTTGGGAGGTATAGCCTGACCGAGGAAGAACTTCTTCAGAGGTGCCATACCTGAGTTGATAAGAAGAAGGCTCTTGTCGCCCTGAGGAATGAGAGAAGCGCTTGCCATACGGGTATGGTTCTTGCTCTCGAAGAATGATAAATACTTTTCACGTAGATCGTTAAGACCTGTCCACTGCATATAAATGATCTCCTTTTAATTAATTCGTAATTCGTAATGCGTAATGCGTAATTATTGTTTTCAGCTCAGCTGATACGATTATCAATAATTATCCATTCAGCATTACAAATTAAATCGGACTCGGTGTACCGTACAGGAATTGAACCTGTGACCTCCGACGTGGAATCCACAAATGCTGTAACCGTCTTATACAAGACGGACTATTGGCATCGGCGTTCTTACACTGAACTAACGGTACATTTAAAATTTGATTGACTTTCCGTAAGCGAGCTTGCGAGCGGCAGCGTGAACTGCGCCCGCCCGCTCGGCGGTGGTGCGCCGTGCAGGGATCGAACCCGCGGCCTGTGTGTTAAAAGCAAGGATTGCTGTTACCGTCTTAATACAAGACGGGATTTTCACTGCTCTACCAACTGAGCTAACGGCGCTTATTTTCAATGCGTAATTATTATAGTGTCACATAGCTGATTAAGCATTACGCATTAATAAAAAAGGCCCCGCCGCCATAAATGGGACGAAGGCTCTCGTGGTACCACCCAAATTCAAAAGGGGAACTCCCCTTTCCTCGGCTATCCTTAACGCAGAAATACGCTCCGCTTTCGCAGAGAAGCTCAGGGGTAGCACCTGTCTGTGATACGAAAGCTCACACCGGCCGCTTTCTCTCTGAGGTATCACGCATACAGTCAGTCCCGTCACTGCCATACATTAGTATTATAACGCTGTTTCCGAGAAAAGTCAATGGTTTACAGATATTTTTCAGAAATTTTTGAAAAAGTCCTTGACAAAATCATATTCTTGTGATATCATAATGATATCAAATACACACATCAATCTAACACGAAAGGAAATACTACCATGAAAGAAAAAATTTTATCAACAAGAAAAAACGGTGCAGCTGCTCTGCTGCTCATCACACTTCTCTATATCGCCGCACTCCCGATCACAGTGATCGGCTTCTCAGGCGGAATGCCGCTGCTCGGCGTTCTCGGAGTAATATGGCTCTGTATCGGCTGGATACCTTACTGCGGTCTTAAAATATTAAAGCCGCAGGAAGCTCTCGTTCTCACACTTTTCGGCAAGTACAAGGGAACTCTCAAGGGCGACGGTTTCTTTTGGGTAAATCCATTCTGCACAGCCGTTAACCCTGCCGCTTCCACTAAGCTTCGTCAGAGCGGTGATGTTGGCGATTCACCTATCCCTTCAGTTCAGGCAGCAGCTGTAAGAGCACAGGCAAATGCCGCTTATCCCTCAAAGAAGATATCCCTTAAAATAATGACACTCAACAACAACCGCCAGAAGATAAACGACTGTCTCGGTAATCCTGTTGAGATAGGAATTGCCGTTATCTGGAAAGTAACCGATACTGCTAAGGCTGTTTTCGATGTTGACAACTACAAGGAATACCTCTCGCTCCAGTGCGATACTGCTCTGAGAAATATCGTTCGCCTTTATCCTTATGACGTTGCTCCAAACGTTGACACCACAGGCGACGGCATTGCCGACGAGGGAAGCCTCCGTGGTTCAAGCGAAGTTGTAGCTGCACGTATCCGTGACGAGATACAGGCAAAGGTTCAGAATGCAGGTCTTGAGATCATCGAAGCACGTATCACTTACCTTGCATATGCTCCCGAGATCGCAGCAGTAATGCTCCAGAGACAGCAGGCATCCGCTATCATCGACGCAAGAAAGATGATCGTTGACGGCGCAGTCGGCATGGTTGAAATGGCTCTGGAAAGACTCAGCGAGAATGAAGTGGTTGAGCTTGACGAGGAGCGCAAGGCTGCTATGGTTTCAAATCTGCTTGTAGTGCTCTGCGGAAACCACGATGCACAGCCTATCGTAAACTCAGGAAGTCTTTATTGATATGGCGGCAAAGAAACAAGTTCCGCTCAGATTATCGGAAAAGCTGTATAACGATATCGCCGCATGGGCGGAAGACGACTTCCGTTCGGTCAACGGTCAGATAGAGTATCTGCTGACCGAATGTGTAAAACAGCGCAAGAAAAACGGGAAGTATGTATCTGATGAGATCGACGCTCCATTGGACGTTGATGTAAATGATTTTGGGAAATAAAAAAACAAAAAAGCGCCGAAGGCGCCAAACACCGGGATTCCAAAGGGAATGTACTTCCCTTTGGCGGAGGGTGAGCGAGGGAGGCAGAGCCTCCCTGAGAAAGTAGTAAAGCAAGCGAAGCAATGCTTTACGGACGATTCAGTACAAGTAACGGTCAAGCCGGATTTAGTGGAGGTCACTCTCATCGGCTTGACCGTTACTTTTTTCGGAACAGCCGAACAGCGTAGCTTTGCTCGCTGTTCTACTTCTTAGGGAGGGCGCTGCCCTCCCCCTTACCCCCACCTGCCAAAGGGAAGTACATTCCCTTTGGAATCCCGATGTTTGGCGCCTTCGGCGCTTTTTTATTTTTCTTTTTTTATTATTTCTTCCGCTATCCTCCTGAAGATCGGCGCCGCCGCATCATTTCCGTATCCCCCTTCCTCGATCAGCACCGTCACCGCATACCTCGGCTTCCTCGATGGGAAAAACCCAGTTATCCACGCATTGCAAAGCTCCTCCCCTTTCTCATCGAACCGCCCTGTCTGCGCTGTGGATGTCTTCGCTCCCACCGACACTTTTCTGCTCCTTGCATTGGATTTTTTGTTGTCCCTGACCGCACTTACCATCATCTTCCTCAGCTGCTTTGCGGTTTCCTCACTCATCACCCTCGACAGCCGCACATCCTTCTCGCCTGAAACATACTCCCCGTCTGCGGTAAGTCCACGTATCAGCCGAAGCATAGGCATTTCTCCGTTATTGGCTATACCGCAGCACAGCCCCGTTATCTGAAGCGGAGTTGCTGTAAGTCCGCCCTGTCCGAACGAAAAATTGGCAAGTTCCGCAGGTACAGCAAGTTCTTCCGCTGTTGGAAGTACTCCTGCCGAGCCGATGATACCTGCGCACAGCAGAGTTTCACGCCCGAAGCCCATATCATTCGCCCTCTGCCGAAGTTTCGCTGTATCAAGACACCTGACAAGATCGATAAAGTAAGTGTTGCAGGAATTTGTCATAGCCGTGCCGATGTCCTGCAAGCCGTGGCCGTCCGCTTTGTGGCAGTTGAAGATCTGTCCGCCGATGTCGATATTTCCGCCGCATTCGTACATCATTCCGCCCATTCCTTCCTCAATTGCTTCGGCGGCCGTAACAAGCTTGAAGACCGAGCCGACGCTGTATGAATACAGACAGCGGTTTATCATCGGGCTGTCACTGCTTTCAAGTGCTTCTTCAATATCTGTGCAATTGTACTGCGGAAAGCTTGCCATTGCCAGTATATCACCGTTTGTTATATCCGCAGCAACTATCGCTCCCTTGCGTATCCCCTTTCCGCATTCCTCGCAGATACGCTGGATATCCCTGTCTAACGTCAGAACCACGCCCACTTTCGGAGAAGTGCTTCGGCTCACATTTTTGCCGTCGCCTATCATAACATTTCCGAAGCCGTCCATAATGTATTTCACGCTGTTTTCGCCGTTTTCATTCCTGAGAATGCTGTCGTAAGCGTACTCTATACCGTCTGCGCCTGTACCATCCGAGAGGTATCCGACGATATGACAGGCCGACTGATTATCCGAATATCTCACGGGTATCTCAAACACTGTCAGTCCGTCACTTTCGGGAGTGCCTTTGACACATTCAAATGTAAACGGTCCGCCTTTGCCGCACTGTTCAAGGAAGTCCGCCTTATCCACGGCATATTCGGCAGTTTCGGCAGTATCGACAGCCGAAGGCACAACTGCCGCAATGTACTTGCTCCCTGCATTTACAAGAGGACGCATCTCCCTGTCATAGATAGTTCCCTGACTGTCCTCAGCCCTTATGGTAAGTTCCGCATTTTTCTCCGCCGCACGGACGTTAGTCTGCTTCACCGACAAAGCGTAGTAGTCCGCAGAGAGCAGAATGAACAGAATGAAAAATGCCGCTGTCACTGCAATGATCCTGTGTTCGCCTATCTTTCTCAGCATAAAAAATCACCTCACAGGTCAGTATTGACTTGTGAGGTGAAGTTTATTCCAGCACCAGTGTAAACGGTCCGTCGTTGAGAAGTTCAACTTTCATATCAGCGCCGAAAGAGCCTGTTTCCACTTTTTTGCCCTTACTTCGCAGATATTCCACGAAATACTCATACAGCCGCTCTGCTTCATCAGGCTTTGCCGCCTGTATGAAATTGGGACGGTTTCCTTTGCGGCAGTCCGCATAAAGCGTGAACTGCGGAACTACAAGAATTGAGCCGCCCACGCTGTCAAGGTCAAGATTTATCTTGTCGTTTTCATCCGAAAATATCCTCAGTCCCGAGATCTTATCCGCAAGTCTGCGGCACTCCTCCTCGGTGTCATCGTGACCTACTCCGAAAAGAAGCAGGAATCCCTTTCCAATGCTTCCCACTGTATTTCCGTCCACTTTCACCGAAGCCGACGTTACTCTCTGAAGAACTATCCTCATTTTGTACCTACTTTCTGACTATATCCATGCCGAATGGTTCAAGCTCAAGGGTCTCCTTGTTCTTGGAATCAAAAAGGCTGAACATCTCCTTCGGCAAAGGCATACTTTCTTTCCTGCCAGAATTGTTGAAGAAGAAGATGTATTCGTCAAGTCCGTTTGTCCTTGTTGTGACCTCGATTCCCTCAGGCAGACCTTTCAGCTTTGGTATGCCTGTCTGCATCATCACATTGCCTGCAAAAGCTGAATAGAATTCCTCATCGCAGACAGTTCCCACATAATAAGCCACACCGCTGCAATATCTGTTCATTGTTACCGCAGGGCTGCCGTTATAGAAGTCGTCATTATAGACCGCATAGGCTTTGGCTGTTGTCAGGGTCAGATAATCGCACCACTGATAGCAGGGATAGATATTTCCTGCGTAGTCCTTGACTGAGCGCTCGCCCGAGCCGATGGGGTCATATTCCCTTATCTCTGCGCCTATCAGTTCCTTGTACACTGTAGGGAGAGTGTCCATGATACAGTTATTGTTCTGATCCTTGACTCCGCTTCTGTTGGTCATTATCAGAGTGCCGCCGCCGACTACGTAGCGGTAGAGATTTTCCGACGCTTTCTTCTCATAGGTGTAAAGTGACGGTGCGGCCACTACCTTGTAACTTGTAAGGTCGGCAGTAGGCGGAACTATATCAACATTTGCTCCGTAGCCCGAAAACGCCTTATGGAAGGATCTCAGCTGTGCCATGTAGCTGAATCCCTTTGACTGAAGCTGTGTTCTGAGTGCACGTTCACATTCGGGAGAATAAACTATAGCGATATCCGAAACAAGCTCTGTGGTATCTATAACATTCAGTTTCTGCGCCTCCCTGCACAGGTCTGTGAACTCGATAAACCTCTGTGTGGGCTGGTTGCTGTGACCGATAAGGCCGTGGCGGAACATATCAGTGCCGCTCAGAGGAGTCCTCCAGCGGTAGTGTACGATATTATCCGCACCGTGAGCCAGCGCCTGAAATGCATAGCCCTTTATCATTCCCGGCTTCGGTGCAGGCTGCATATGTCCTTTTTTAACTCCTGCACCGCTGAGCTGTTCCATTATCCAGAAGTTGTTGCCCTTGATTCCACGCATCATATCAAGGTAAAATGCATTTGAACCCACAGCCTCGCCGTCCTCGTAAAGTGAAGTCGGAGGTGTATTGTCAAATGAAGCGAAATCCAGCATTGCATAAAGCTTGTATACATCAGGAGAATTCTTGCTCAGCGAGGTATCGGTCGTGACCTTCGCCTTCGGAGCATTCTTCTTTATGGTCATGGTGATATCCCTGATAAACTCCACAACGCTCTCTGACACAAAGCGGCGGTATTCAAGTTCAAGGGAAGGATCCCTCAGTTCCTCGGGAAGAAGTGCAGGAGGGCGAAGCTGCGATATATCGGTATATCTTCCGCCGTAGAGATTTCTTCCCAGAGCATTGCTGATGCCTTCCATGCTCTCGTATTTATCCAGAAGCCACATCCTGAATTTATTGACGCAGGCACCGCAGCAGCACTGATAAGCCTCGGGATCGTGGTCCACCTGCCATGCAGTCACAGAAGGATGAGCGCCGTATCTGCGTGAAAGAAGTTCTGCCAATTGCAGTGCATGATGCCTGTATGTGGGGGAATTAATGCAATGATTTCCTATGCTGCCGCTCACGGGCTTTCTTCCGTTTGTGTCTGTCCTCATGATGTCGGGATATTTTTCCATCATCCAGAAAGGCGGACAGTTTGTGGGCACACACAGCACTACCTCCATGTGATATGCTGAAAATGCCGATATCACCCGATCAAGCCACGATACATCAAATGCACCCTCCGCAGGTTCGAGCCATGTCCAGGCACGGCTGCCTAACCGAACCGTTTTTATGCCGCTTTTCGCCATCAGTTCAGCGTCACGGCTCCACATTTTACTATCCCACTGTTCGGGATAATAATCAACTCCGATCTTCATCTTTTTCCTCCGCTATAATTCGTACCCGAGAAGCTGGCAGTTGCCCATGAACCAGTTCGAGTATTCTTCATTTGTCATATCATTGAAATATGTCTCTATCACACGGCATATACCGCCGTGGCAAACGATAAGCACCGTCTTGCCGCTGTATTTTTTCTTTATGTCGTCAAGTACGGAGTATACACGGTGACTCAGCTGTAAAAGGGATTCGCCTGTCTTTCCCATTCTCACGCCGAAATTCACCTTATTCTCAGCAAAGCCCTCAGTAAAGCGTGACTTGCCTTCATATTCACCGTAGTCCCATTCTCTCAGTCTTTCATCGGTGATGATGTCAAGTCCGCATCTTTCAGCCACAGCCTTTGCAGTTGTCAGCGCACGTTTCATGGGAGAAGAAACGATAATGTCGATATCTCCCAGCTTAGCCGCATTTTCTGCAAGTTCCCGCGCCTGCGCCATGCCTGTATCGTTAAGGGGCAGATCGGTCACTCCCAGGATTATCTCGTCCTTGTTGTAATCGGTCTGACCGTGTCGTGTTACGTATATCTTCAAATCGCAGCCCCTTTCAGCCTAATTCATATGCTTTCTCTATCTCAGCCCTTGCATTATCCAGCATAAGTGCGCTTGGATTGTCGCCGCCCATGATACGTGCCACTTCCGCAACTCTGCCGTCCATATCCAGCTGTGTGACATGGGTCTCGGTACGGTCGCCCACTATGGACTTCTCTATCATCAGGTGATTGTCAGCCATTACTGCTATCTGTGAAAGATGAGTAACGCAGATGACCTGTCTCACTCTGCCTATCTCACGGAGCTTTATGCCGATTTTCTGGGCAGCCTTGCCGCTTACGCCCGTGTCTATCTCGTCGAATATCATAGTGGGGATGCTGTCCTTGTCTGCAATAACGCTTTTCAGTGCCAGCATGATACGTGAAAGTTCACCGCCCGATGCTATCTTCGAGATAGGCTTCGGTTCTTCGCCCTTGTTTGCGGATATGAGGAATTCCACCGTATCCATGCCGTTTACAGTCAGCTTTCCCTTTTCGTGGCGGACAGCTATGACAACTCCCGACATATTGAGAAATTCCAGTTCTGCCTTTACCTGTTTTGCAAAGCGCTCTCCCAGTTCTTCACGGTAGTCATAGAGTGCCTTTGCCTGTTCTGTGACCGTATGAAGAAGCTGTTCACGCTTTTCGCTGAGAGATTTTATCTCGTCCCCTGAACTTTCGTACTGCATTATCTCCCTGCAGGCTTCGTCGTAAAGCTTTATAAGGCCGTCGCAGTCGGTGGCATATTTTCGCTTCAGCTTGTTTATGGCACCGAGGCGGTCACCGAGGTAGTCCAGACGCTGGCCGTCAAGTTCTATTCTGTCAGCAACAGCTTCAAGTTCGGAGGCGATATCTGAAAGTTCTATCTCAGCCGCCGAAAGTCTTTCATACAGTTCAGCCAGTTTTTTATTATCATCGGTATATCCGGCTATTTCGGTCTCAGCGGAAACTATCATATCGTTAGCCGCATCCTCGCCTGTGATAGCGGATACTGCATTTTTCACGGCGATTATGGCATTCTCGGAATTTTTAGCTGTGGTGTACTCCTTCTCAAGGGTATCGTCCTCGCCTGCTGTCAGTTCAAGTTCGCCTATATCGTCTATGATCTCGTTAAGTTCACGTTTGCGGAGTGCACCTGCCTGTTCACGCTTTTTCAGTTCGCCCAGCTTTCTCGCTGTCTGCTGAAGTTCACGAAAAGTCACACGATACTGTTCCAGAAGCGTATTATCGCCGCCGAAATCATCCAGTATCTGCAAATGCTTTTCGCTGTCGAGAAGTATCTGATTGTCATGCTGACCGTGGATATTGATAAGCATACTTCCTATCTCTTTGAGAAGTGAAGCTGAAGCGGTGCGGCTGTTTATCCTTGCCACGCTTCCGCCGTCGGCACTGATCTCACGGGTAACGGTTATCTCCTCGTTGTCGTGAGAAATGCCGAGTTCATCCAGCTTGCCGCAGACCTCCTGAGAAAGCTCGGTGAAAAGTGCAGTGATAACGGCTTTGTCGCAGCCTGTACGGACGATATCCTTTGAACAGCGCTGACCCAGTACGGCATTTATGCCGTTTATGAGTATGGACTTACCTGCGCCTGTTTCGCCTGTGAATATATTCAGCTTTTTTTCAAGAGGGATGACAGCCTCTCTGATAACTGCAAGATTGCGGATGTAGATCTCTTTTAACATATAAACTGCCTTACCTCCTCGGGAAAAGCTCGCTCCTGAATTTCTTTGAAAGCTTCTTTGCGTCGTCCTCTGTTCTTACTAAGATGAAAATTGTATCGTCGCCTGCGATAGTTCCCACAACCCTCTGATGGTTGACGGAATCAATGGCGGCACAGGTTCCCTGAGCCATACCTGCACGGCATTTCAGCACGATGGTATTCATGGCATAATCCACGGATACGACAGCTTCCTCAAAGAGACTTTTCTCCTCTGCGGCTGCGGCAGGGAGAGCGTATCTGAATTCGCCGTTCTCGTCACGCTGCTTCACCAGATTCAGCTGCTGTATATCTCTTGAAAGAGTGGCCTGTGTAGCTTTTATCCCGTGTTCAGCCAGAAGCTCGATGAGAAGCTCCTGAGTTCCCACTGACTGCTCTGAAATTATCTCAAGTATAAGTTCATGTCTGCGATTTTTCATTTGGGTATCTCCTACTTTATTGGCTTGCACATCTTCGTGCAAAGCGACTCATGGAAGGAATTTCCGATAATATCGATGAATTTGATATTTTTCTTTCCCCTGTGTATCTCGATGGAATCCGATTCATGAAGGTCGGCAAAGTGTTCGCCGTCCACATTTATGACCATACACTCTCCCTTTGAAATGGGAGTGGTATTCTTCATGCGCAGTCTTCTGCCTGCCGCAAAAAGGGTAGCTCTCGAAAAGAGAGAATGGGGACAGATAAGCGTCATTTCGATACATTCAAGGTCAGGCTCGATTATGGGGCCGCCTGCTGAGAGAGCATAGGCAGTCGAGCCTGAGGGAGTGCTGAAAAGAACGCCGTCCGCACGGTATCTTCCCACAAGGTAATCCTCCGAATACACTTCAAAGTCACATATCCTGAAACTTGCAGAGCGGCCCTGAACTTCATTTAGGGCAGTCCGCTCGATATCGCCTTCGGGAGTATGACAGACCACATCGAGGGTCATACGCTCGGAGACCTCGTAGTCCCCTGTTTTCAGCTTTTTCAGCTTATCCAGCTGGTCTGATTCCAGACCTGCCATAAAGCCGAGAGTTCCGGTATTTATGCCAAGCAGCTTTGTATCCTTGCCCAGCAGGAATTTAGCGCATCGCAGGATGGTACCGTCGCCGCCGATGGCAAGCACCACATCTGCGGTATCGGCTGATATGCTCATATCCTCAAAAATGACATGGGGCTTGTCAGCAAAATCGCTTCTGAAATCCTCGCTGACAGCGACCTCTATTCCTGCCTCCGCCAGCACATCGCAGGCTTCACGGGCACAGCTGAGAGCATTTCTTTTCTGAAAATTAGGGTATAACGCTGCTTTCATAACGATCTCCTTAAAGCTTGATAAAGGAGCTGTCCGTCAGCTCCCTGAAATCATGGTAAACAGGTGTTCCGCTGCCTTTGCAGAGTTTCACCAGATATTCTATATTTCCGCTTCCGCCCTTGATCGGGGAATAGGTGTACTTCTCGCATACAAATCCGAGAGATGAAGCAAAAGCGTCTATCTCCTCAAGAACACGGATATGCACCTTTCTGTCTTTGACTATGCCGTGCTTGCCGATGTCTTTCCTTCCAGCTTCAAACTGCGGCTTTATCAGCACAGCACCGCATCCGCCGTCTTTCATGAGTTCGTATATCTTCGGCAGTATCTTCGTAAGGGAGATGAAAGATACATCCGCACATATAAAGTCCGCCTGTCCGCCAATGTCAACAGCAGTAATATTTCTTATGTCAGTGCCTTCAAGGTTCACCACACGCTCGTCATTTCTCAGAGACTCCGCAAGCTGATCGTGTCCCACATCAACAGCGTAAACCTTTGCTGCGCCGTTTTTCAGCATAAGATCGGTGAATCCTCCTGTGGATGCACCTATGTCGATACAGACCTTTCCGCCGAAATCAAGGCCGAATTCCTCTGCCGCCTTTTCAAGTTTCAGAGCACCTCTGCCCACGTATTTCTCGGTCTCGCAGGATTCGATGACATCGCCCTCCGATACGGTATCGGAGGCCTTTTTCGCAGTAATGCCGTTAACGGTAACACTTCCTGCGGCGATCATTTCCTTTGCAGTCTGCCTGCTCCTTGCGATACCTCTCGCAACCATTTCAGCGTCAAGTCTTGCCATTTGCATTGCTCCTGCTGCGGATGAACTCCGCCATCTTAGCGCTTGTCAGACCAAGCTTATCAAGGCACGACTTAGCCGAAGCCTGCTTGACGAAGCCGTTTGCGCAAACTCTGCTGTATTCGCCTCTGTAGGATATCTCCGCCAGCATATCTCCGACCTTCTCGGAAATACTGCCGCTGCCCGAAGATTCCTCAAAGAAGACGATATGCTTATACTTCTTCATCTCGTCCGCAAGGCCTTTATCGAGAGGGAATATCTTTGTCAGCTTCAGGATATCACAGCTGATATCTTCCTTTTTCAGTGTCTCCTGAGCTTCATATGCTTCGTTGCAGAGCCGTCCGTAAGTAATGATAAGGGTATCGCTTCCGCCCTCTCTCATGAAAAGGTACTCGGTACCAAGCCGTGAGAGCAGCCGCCTTGACTTCTCAGAGCCACGGGGATATCTGATGGCGCAAAGTCCCTTGTCTGCGTAAATCGCCTTTTTCATGCACATTCTCAGTTCTTCATAGCATGATGGGGAATATATGACTGTATTCGGGATCGATGTGAGCATAGGCACATCGAAAAGTCCCTGATGAGTCTCGCCGTCCTCACCGACTATGCCTGCACGGTCAACTCCCAGTATCACATGAAGCTTTCCTATAGCAACATCGTGGATAAGCTGGTCATAAGCTCTTTGCAGGAACGTGGAATATACGGCAAATACGGGTATCATTCCCATGGAAGCAAGTCCGCCCGCAAAAGTGACAGCGTGCTGCTCGGCGATACCCACATCGTAGAATCTCTCGGGGTATGCCGCACGGAAATACTGCAAACCTGTGCCGTACTTCATTGCGGCAGTAATTGCGCATATCCTGTTATCAGTCCCGGCTATCTTCACCAGTTCCTTGCCGAAAACTGTGGAATAGCTGTCCTCTGCTGATACTTCGGGGTTGCCTGTAGCTATGTCAAAGCGTGAGATACCGTGGTATTCTCCCGGATTCTGCTCGGCAGGAGCGTAACCCTTGCCCTTGACGGTATTCACATGGATGAACACGGGGCAGTGGTAATGCTTGGCTGTGTGGATAACGTCCTCAAGCTCGGAAAGGCTGTGACCGTTTACAGGGCCGAGGTAGATGAATCCCATATCCTCGAACATAGTGCTGTTTTCGAGGATATTCGACCTTACAGAGTCCTTGACGTTCTTGATGCCCTTCTGAACGCTGTTTCCGACGATAGGTATCTTTTTGAGGCCCTTCTTCACAGCCGCTTTGGTATTGTAATATTTCTCGGTGCTGCGGAGCGTTCTCAGGTATTTCGATACTGCCCCCACACTCTTTGAGATAGACATATTGTTATCGTTGAGGATGACTATAAGGTTGCTCTGACGGTCCTTTCCGCAGTTATTCATGGCCTCGTAGAACATACCGCCTGTCATTGCTCCGTCACCGATGACCGCAACGGCATAGTTGTCCTTGCCCTGAAGCTTCATAGCTTCTGCGATACCGCAGGCAACCGACACAGAGGTACTGCTGTGGCCGCTGATAAAGCTGTCATGGACCGATTCCTCGGGCTTAGGGAAGCCTGATATTCCGTTCTCCTGACGGAGTGTGGCAAAGCTTGAGAGTCTGCCTGTGAGTATCTTATGGGTGTAGGCCTGATGTCCCACATCCCAGATTATCTTATCTTCGGGCGAATTGAAATTACGGTGGATGGCCATTGTAAGTTCAACTGCTCCGAGGTTTGAAGCAAGGTGTCCTCCCGTTTTTGAGACAGTTGATATAAGAATGCTCCTTATCTCTTTACACAGGGAATTACACTGGGAAAGGGAAAGCTTTTTCAGATCTCCCGGCAGTTCCAGTTCCCTCAAAGACACTTTTTCGGGTCTGTTTGTATTTTCCTTCATTTTCCGCAATGCAGAGCGCAGCTCCGCATCTCCTTTATATTAATTTTTTCTCTTCAGAAGCATCTCTGTAAGCCGTCTGAGGAAGCTGTTATCTTCAAATTTTTCAAGGCAGCGCATTGCCTCGTCGGTAATATTTCCTGCGATCTCCTGAGCCTTTTCAACCCCGTAAAGAGTAACGAAAGTGGTTTTGTTCTCCTCCTCATCGCTTCCAACAGGCTTGCCCAGTTCTTCGGTAGTGCTTGTAACATCGAGGATATCGTCGATTATCTGGAAAGCAAGTCCCAGCTTGTAACCATATTCCTTTGCAGCTCCGATCACAGTGCTGTCAGTGCAGCCTGCACAGATACAGCCCATAATGCATGAGACCGAGATCAGTTCGCCTGTCTTATGGCGGTACATATTTCTCAGGTTCGCCTCATCCACATCATTTCTCTGCTCATTCTGCATATCTATGACCTGTCCGCCTATCATGCCGTTTTTGCCGACAGCACGGGCAAGTTCGGAAATTATCCTTATTTTCTGCTCAGGGGAAAGCTTATCATCGTCAGCGATAAGTCCGAACGGCAGTACGGAAAGAGCATCGCCTGCAAGAATAGCCATAGCTTCACCGTGGGCCTTATGGCATGAGAGCCTTCCACGTCTGTAGTCGTCGTCATCCATAGCAGGGAGATCATCGTGGATAAGCGAAAATGTGTGTATCATCTCGATAGCAGCAGCCGGTGCAGCAGCATTGCCGATATCGCCGCCGAGAGCATTGCAGAAAGCGTACACCAGTACGGGGCGTATCCTTTTTCCGCCTGCTTCCAGGGAATAATTCATTGCTTCGATAAGATCTTTCTGCGCCTCTGTTTCGGGAGAATGTGCATTGTACTTTCTCAGGTTCTCCTCCACAAGGCTGATGTATTCCGAAAATTTTTCCTTAAAATCACTCATATCATTTTACCGACGGCGCTGTACCGTCATCCTCCGTTATTTTGATCTGAGCCTCGTCAAGCTGCTTTCTGCATAAAGCCGCAGCCTTAACGCCTTCGCCGTAAAGCTCCACAGCCTTTTCAAGAGGAATATCGCCCTTTTCCAGCTCTGAAACTATTCTGCTCAGTTTTGTCATATTATCTTCAAAGGTTACTTTCTCTTCCATTATATACCACCGTTCTGTTCTTCCTCATGAACTTCCTTTATCTCCGCTGATGCCGTACCTTTGCCGAAGCGGATATCAACAGTATCTCCCACGGAAATACCGTCAGTGCTGCTGAGAAGTCTGTCTCCGCTGTAGACCAGTGAATAGCCACGGGACAGCACTTTAAGCGGACTGAGACTTTCAAGCCGTCCGATACGCTCGGAAAGCTGTGAAGAAAGTCTTTCCATGTAACGCTGAAAAGCCACTGAATTGCGTTTTTCAAGTGCGCTGAGCCGTTCCCCCGAAAGCTTCATCCTGTTCTCGGGAGACTGTGCAGCAAGCTTTGCGTTCAGCACAGTAAATCTGTCAGCCGCCCTGTCAAGTGCCGCAAATGCACTTCTCTCCGCACGGCGCTGAAGCATATCTATTTTCTCGTAAAATGTACTTATATCAGGAGCCGCCAGTTCTGCCGCAGCTGACGGAGTAGGCGCTCTAAGGTCAGCCGCCATATCGGCTATGGAAATATCAGTTTCATGTCCCGCCGCAGAAATAACAGGGACTTTGCAGTTGTACACCGCATAGGCTACTTTTTCGGTGTTGAATGCGCTCAGGTCCTCGGATGAACCTCCGCCACGCCCCACTATAATAACATCACAGCCTGCGGCCTCCGCTCTGAGAATGCCCTGACATATTGAATCGGGAGCGCCTTCTCCCTGCACAAGTGCGTTTACGGCATAGACCTCGCAGAGAGGATAGCGGCGGGAAAGCACGTTTATAATAT
>Ga0255346_1001188_pt1 | contig 38197 bp, 31 predicted proteins | sample wastewater_treat_FD_194410 | JGI IMG/M metagenome (GOLD analysis project Ga0255346, IMG submission 194410) | Wastewater microbial communities from Lulu Island WWTP, Vancouver, Canada - plant22 | ecosystem: Engineered > WWTP > Wastewater > Unclassified | place: Canada: Vancouver, British Columbia...
AAGGGGAAATAAGCCAGTCGGCAAATACACATCTTGGGTCCTGTTCAGGCAGTATTTCTCTGAATCTACCATCAGGCAATACTGCTCTAATTGTCTTTGTTGTATCAGGATTTGAATAAACTATTTCTTCCTTCCATTCCTTTGTTCCTTTATATGTAACGAGCGAGAAAAACAGTGATATATTCTTTTGTTGATTTTCTGGCATTTTTTCAAGACGTACTCCCATAAATGTAAGAGCAACTGCCTTTGCTATTGATAATGAATCCTTTGACTGAACTGCCCTGTAAAAATTAACTGCTGGTATCCTGAAATTACTTCCACTCGATGTCAAAAGTTCACGCACAAATATGTCATAGGGCTGGTTTTTACGAATATTTTCATAAATCCACTGATAATATGCCTGAACCGCGTTTGGCCAGAGGTTTACTGGATATTCTGATTTAACCCGTAGTATATCGCACCATTTCATTGTCCAGTAAAGAGCAAATTCCTCTCTTTTAAGAAGATTATCTATTAATCTTGCTCGTTTATCAGGTTTTGTGTCTTTCATAAAATCATCAATCTCTTCTGGCTTTGGAAGTGTTCCTATTACATCGAGATAAACCCGTCTGATAAATACACTGTCAGAACAGGGGTTTCTCATCTTCAGGCCATTTTTTTTCAGAATTTCTGCTATCTGTAGATCAATGAGATTTAGAGGAGTAGACCATACTTCATCTTCATATGGTTTAACAACAGGATGTATTATCTGTGCAGATAAAAAACAGGGGAAAAGAAAAATCATGGCTAAAAATCCAGAAAAGTAAACCTTTAATCCAATACAACAATTATTTCCTTTCATAACTACCTTCTTTTAGACATTTTTATAAGTATATCATAAGAACTGCCTTAAATCATCTGAGTTTTTGTCTGGAAAATTAGACAATAAAACTATGATATAGTTTAATGGTTGCCTTTTTTACATTTAAGATTTAGTTTTGAATCTACGACTTGCTGTTGATGATAAAATATTAATATGCAGAAAAAAATTGCTATTGTTAAATGTAGAGATTACAAAAAATCAACTGTAAGGGATGCAATAAACAGGATTTTTGATTTACTTGGTTGGGAATCTTCAGAACAGGGAATACTCCTTAAACCAAACATGCTTTCTGCCCGCAGTCCTGACGAAGCGGTAACAACCCATCCTGTTATCCTCGAGGTCCTTTCAGAAATCCTTCCAGAAAAGATTTATATCGGCGACAGTCCCCCTGGGTCACATAAAGGGATTGAACAATATTGGCAAAAATGTGGATATTCTGATGTTGCTTCAAAAACAAAGGCAACACTTGTAAAACTCGAAGGTAAAAGCACCTTATTTAACCTGAATATTTCAGGTAGGATTGTTTCTTTTCCTGTTTCTGACCTTGTTTTTACCTATCCTGTATTTAATCTTCCTAAATTCAAGACGCATAATATTACAGTTTTGTCTTTATGTATGAAAAATCTTTATGGTCTGATATCAGGTTATTCTAAAGGTCTTCTTCATACAAAATTTCCTGAACCAGAGTTTTTTAATAGATTTATTGTTGAATTATATAATCTTCTTAAAAACAGAATTATTTTCAATCTTATCGATGCAGTTGAAATAATGGATAAAAATGGTCCATCCTCAGGGAGAAAAAGACATTATGGTTATCTTATTGCAGGAAGGGATGCAGTATGTGTTGATATCTTTTGTGCGGGTCTTGCAGGACTTTTACTTGAGGATGTTGTTTTTCTTAAGATTTATAGCGCAGAATATGGTGTACCTGATTTTGAGGTTGTTGGTGATAAACCAGAAGTAATCAATAATTTTTGCCCCCCATTATCTTCTGCAATTTTTAAGATTCAGAATAAACCAGTACTTTCAAATGTCTTAAGGTTTTCAGCAAACCGTCTTAATATTATACCAGTAATTGAACACAACCATTGCAAAAAATGTATGGAGTGTTTTAAGGTTTGTCCTGTAAAGGCAATATCAGAGGATTTGAAAATAAACAGGAAAAAGTGTATAAATTGTTTATGTTGTTTTGAGGTATGCCCACACAGGGCAATAAAAATCAAGAGAAGTTTACTTGCAAGATTTATTCTGCCCTAAAAATTTCTGAATCCTATTTTTTAAATATCTGATAATACCTTTGTTATTGCAATATTGGTGCTATGGGACATAATATACCTGTTTTTTATTCCCAGTCGTTCATACACCCTTATTCCCCAGTGCATCTTTGAAACCCACAGGTTTAATATTTCGGGAAAGACAACTCCAAACATCCTCGGAGCAATAAGTCCAGATGCCTCTGTAATATCAATCTCTTTTAGAATTCCAGGTATATAACAACCTTTCGCATGTGTGTCAGGTGCATCATCAATAATAACGCCTGAGATTCTCTCGTCAAAGATTGCATAATAAAGACAGGCGCCAGCGGCTTCGCCTGCTCCGTACAAGACAATATCTGTTTTATATTCTAAAATATTACGAAAGAATTCAACAATATACTTTAGGTCATTCATCCACATCATTACAGGAGTAATTCCTACAAGTGCACCAGCCCTGTAAAGGCAATAATTTCCATGTTCTATATTTGCAGCATTTCTTCCACATGCCCTTGATTCAACCAATACCTGATTACAGTTTTTAGTTGATTCACCAATCTTTTTCATCAGTGTAGTTGTATTATGACCATAATCACCGAGGGCAATAATTGTTGTTTCTGCTGTTATTTTTGGAGCATATGCTTCAATATAAACCTCCATGCCTTTATTTTCTGCTCTGTACCTTGAAAAAGACCTGCCTTCAAAATCCCATTTTCCAATATTTCTTATTTCCATTTTTTCATTACATCTATCAAGCCAATGGAAAACATTGGTTTTTAATTGCTTTAGTGTATCAGTACGAATTATTTCCCACTCATCTTCATTTTTCGGTAGTGGCCTTGTCCTTTGAACTGTTAATAATTCTGGTAGTAGATTTAATCTATTTGGTTCAGGTGATTTTCCATTAAACACACTCATGATATGTTCAGGAATAATATCATTGTTATTAAGGCCAACATCAGGATGTTGCTCTTCAGCAACATATCTATCAAACCACTCGTTGATTTTTTTTATAGAAGCATCTGAATATGCGTGAGGTCCTGGGTACTCAAAAAGTTCACATTTTTCAGGACACCCATAAAGTTCGTATATCCTTTTTACTTTACTGTAAAGCGTTTTATATTCATCTACAGCAAAAAGATTGTCGTGTGACGCAAAACAATAAAGTATTGGTTTTGGAGCAATCAAAGCAGAAAATTCACTGATATCCCTTTGAAAATTGCCATGGGCATACATACAATCACAGTGCTGAAACATTGTTCTGTTTCCAAGTGCTGATTTAATTGAACTGATGCCTGCTGATGTTGCAACTGTTTTAATCCTTTCATCTGCAATTGCAAGAAAATGGCTATGGGCTCCTCCGCCTGAAATTCCTGTTACCCCGATTCTATTAATATCAACCTCTGGCATCTGACATAAAACATCGAGTGCATGAATTGAATTAAGAAGTTCTCCACCTGCTGCTGTATAACCAAGAGAAATCCAGTCAAGTCGTTTTCCTGTGTGTAAGCCATGATGCCAGCCAGTATTCTCGCTTTGTATAATCGTTTCAAAAACAAAACAGGCATATCCTCTTCTTGCCCACATAATTGCATGTTTTTGATACCAATGTGTTCCTATTCCAGCATGCCCACACGCGTACAGCACAGCGGGTAATTTTTTTTCAGGCAAAGGATCTGGAAGATAGAAATGACCGCTGCTCCAGCAATCAGGTAAGATTTGATATGCAATCTTTTTTGCAATAAAACCATCTCCCTTAAATTCACCGAGGGTTTTAATTACAGAGGTACTTTTTTCAAGGATACTATTAAGTCCCATAGAGATGAAGAATTCCTTTTTGATTTGTTGTCTTTCCTGTTTCCACTGCTCGAGATTTTTAATATCCTCAAGTGCATTATCAGTTATTTCAGTTGCCTTATCAACATAATACTGCCAGAGTGTTTTATTCATTTTTATTCTCCTTGTGTTTTTTACGATTGCTTGTTTCTTCTATTATACCCTTTTCAATAGAAATATTTAATTCTAACCCAGTCATTCAGATGATTTCTACAGTATTCAACAGATTTCATATATTAAGCCGTAGGTATTATAATATTATAGTCATATGAAAATTTCAGTGCTAATACCTGTTTATAATGAAAGACATACAATAGAGCAGGTTCTTTTAGATGTAGAAAAAGTCCCTGTTGAAAAAGAAATTATTGTTATTGATGATGGTTCAACAGATGGGACAAGACAATTACTTGAAAACATACACAGAAATAAAAAAAATCATTTTAAGGTTATATTTCTCGAGAAAAATAGGGGTAAAGGGTATGCAATCCGGTGTGGACTGAAAGAGGCAAAAAATGATTTTGTTATTATACAGGATGCTGATTTAGAACTCAATCCGAATGATTATTTGAAACTGATAAATGCAATTAAAACAGAAAATTGTCAGGTGGTTTATGGCTCAAGATTTCTGGGTAAAACAAATACTTCCTTACCATTATTATCTATACTTGCGAATAAATTTCTTACATCTTTTACAAACCTTGTTTTTAATGCAAAACTTTCTGATATGGAAACCTGCTATAAGTTATGTCCGAGAAAACTTCTACAGTCCTTAAATCTCACTTCAGAAAGGTTTGAGATAGAACCAGAGATAACATGTAAAATTTTGAAACAAGGTTATAAAATCAAAGAAATCCCAATCTCCTATAGCCCGAGAAAAAAAGGGAAGAAAATAGGTTGGAAGGATGGTTTCAAGGCAATATTTTCAATCTTAAAATATAGAATTATAAAATGAGTGTTAAAAAAATATTTTATTTGCTGTTGCTTGTTTTAATAACAGGTTTTTTTCACTTTAAGGGAATAAACTGGGGTGTTCCTGACAAAACCCGTATTTCTTCTGTGTTTAATGGAGAAACAGAAGTTCAAAATCTTTCAGAATTAATGAGGGATACTCATGAAGAAATACGTGAGATGCAAGAATTTTATGGTGCACCATATTCAGGCAGTTATAATCCTGCAGAAAAGGTAGAGGTTAATATTAATGGAAAAAAACATCTTGTTTCAAGAGAAATTATAAATTCAATGAGAAGTTATTTGATAAGATCCTATGGCGCAGATGAACAGGCTGTTCTTGTTAGTTTAAGCAAGATGAATCCATCGAGGTTTGATTTCAACCCGCATTTTTTTGAGTATGGAGGAGCGTATCTTTATCCTGCTGGAATTTTTTTGAAGATTTGTTCTGCTCTTAAAATTGCTGAATTGCACAGTGACATTAGTTTTTATTTTACAAATCCTGATAAAATTGGTCGTCTTTATACGCTTTTAAGAATCTTCGGTGGGATTTTCTTTATTTTTTCAGTGATATGTTTTTATTTTCTGTCTTCTTATATTTTGAAGGATGATAGTGCCTCTTTTCTTGTGTCAATGTTGTTCGCGATATCTCCTGTTTTTGTTATGTGGTCTCATTATCTTAAACCTTACTGCTATGGAATGTTATGGGTTATTCTTGCTCTTTACTGTGCTTTTAGATTTATGGATGAGAAGAAAAGAAAATGGCTTATTGCTGGTTGTTTATTTTCAGGTATTTCAATGGGCAGCATCCTTTCTTATGGATATGTTTTTATTACTTTCATTTTTATGATATTTCTTGTGTCTACTGATTTTAAGAGTTTATTCAAAAATATACTGATATGTCTTGTTTGTTTTTTGTTTTCCTACTTTTTGACAAACCCTTATGTTTTAATTTCTTTCAAAGAATTCATCAATGAAATGTTTTATATACAGTCATACTGGAAGGGTTCCTCTAATTTTGCTAATCTCAGGTATTTTATGACGACATCCCTGAGGTATGGACTTGGTACAGCAACATATCTTATTTCCATTGTTTTTCTTGTTGTTTGTTTTTTAATAAGGCAGGATAAAAGATTTATACTGATTTTTTTGAGTATACTTCCAGGATTTCTTTATTTTGGGTTTTCAACAGGTAGATGGGTTCACTATGCTTTTATATTATACCCTTATATTTTTGTTGTTATTGTTCTGGGTATGACGAAGATAAAAAAACAATTTCCAAAAATATTGATTTCTATAGGAATATTATATACATTTATTTTTTCCTTATCGTATGTGAACTTATTTTCTCAGGAAAATGTTAGAACATCTGCGGGTATATGGATTAATAATAATATTCCTTATGGATCAAAAATTGGACTTCTCGAAGCACCCTCTCCGTGGAGAACACCACCATTTCAATTTTTGAAATATAATATACTTATCGGAGCATCAAAAGAAACAATCAAGTATTCAGAATATTTTGTTGTAAGTGAGTATCAATGGGTTAGAGGAGGGTCTTTTGAAAACATAAAGAAACTTCTATTTGATTATAAAATCATCAAGGAGTTTAAGAGTGAACCACGTTTTTTTAATCTGGTATTCAGTCATCCTGAATCTATTCCTTATGACTGGTGTCATCCAAATCCAACAATACTAATATGGAAAAGAAAAAACTTATAATCCTTCTTGTTGGGATATTTTTTCTTGCATTAATTTTAAGGATTGGCTTTATTTCTACTCTCGACAATACAGTTGATGTCTGGGGGGACTGGTGGGATGAACTGGGATGGAAATTAGCAACAGGCCAAGGATACTGGGTAAATAATCCCTATTTTTCTGATGGCCCTGTTTATTATTCCTGGAGGCCTCCAGGATTCCCATTATTTCTTGCAGGCGTGTATAAATTGTTTGGGCATAGTTTTCTTGCAGCAAAGATTTGTCTTGCAATAGTTAGTTCTATTACATGTTTATTGCTTTTTTTCCTTGGCAGAATTCTTCTAGATAATAGATCAGCGATTCTTACGTCTCTTCTTTATGTTTTTTATCCACCTGGGATTTTCTGGACTGGTTATCTTGTACCTGTTACTCTTGAAATATTCTTTGCATTACTTACAGTGTATCTATGTTTTCTTGCAGAGAAAAAACAGGATTCACTTCTATTTTTTATTTCTGGTTTTGTTCTTGGTTTTGGAGTTTTAACAAGATCTCTTTTTCTTGTTTTTATACCGGCAATCTTTATATGGCTGACCGTGATATGTAATGTGAAGTTTGCTCTTAAAAATACAGTTTATATGCTTTTATCGTGTTTTATTGTAATGACACCATGGATTTTAAGAAACTACCATATTCATAAGACAATTTTGCTAACATCAACAGAAGGTGGGATTGTTTGCTATATTGCAAACAACGAGAAATCCCTTTATCAGGATTCTGGATACTGGGATCCAACTGGTAGATATGATGAACCTGTTATAAAAGCAATCAAAGGATTGTCAGAAGTTGAAACAGATAGATACTTTTACAGGGCGGCATTTAATTTTATTAAAAACAATCCACATGTGTATTTTCGTCTTGTAGCAGACAGGTTTGTTAGATTTTGGAGGATATCACCTCACACCTTTTCGGGTCCTGGAGAGAATTATAAATCCTATCACGTAAAAGTAGCCATCCTTACAAATCTTCCTATTTTTATCCTTGCAGGACTTGGGTTTATTTTTTCTTTGAGAAAATGGAGGGAATACCTTTTAATATATTTGTTGATTATTTTTCTATCCATTCCCGTAATTCTGTTTTTCAAGACAGTTATAAGGTATCGTGAGCCATTGATGCCTTTTTTGATTATAATGGCAGTATTTGGTATAAGATGTTTTATTCCTGAAAAGAACAAATGAAACAGAAAAGAATTTATATTTTACTATTTTTTATTATGTTAATTTCCTTATGTATTAATCTTTTGGGAATTGGATGGGGACTTCCTGGACAGAATATAATTAATCTTATTTTTGGAAATGAAAAAGTTCTAAATGCTCTTGTTCCTATAATGGCAGAAACAAGACAAGAAATAAGACAGATGATTAAATCTCCTGGGGATGAGTACCGAAAAGATTATGATGAGGATAAAATTATTAAATTCAGTGGTTTTAAGGTTCCCTTAACAGTGGGTAAGATAAATGCCATGCGCACATATCTTTTAAGAACATATTATCCTGATGAACATATAACCCTGGCGGCTCTTTCAAATATCAATCCCAAAGAGAAAAAATTCAGCCCAAAGGTTTTAATACCCGGGTGTTTTTATGTTTATGCTACAGGATTATGGCTTGGTATGTGCAATTTTCTCCAAATAATAAAATTGGGGGATTCTACTTTTTATCTTGAACATCCAGGAGAACTAAAAAAGGTTTACCTTTCCATAAGGATTCTTTTAATTCTTGCGTTCCTTTTTAGCATTTATCTTGTCTGGTCAATCAGCAATAACCTCTGGGGACCAGAGGTTGGACTTGTTTCCTCTTTTCTGTTTGGTATATGTCCTGCATTGAATATGTGGAATCACTTTGGGTATTACTACGGCTTTGCATTGCCTTTTGTGCTTTTGTCTTTTTTATATGGACTTAAGATAATTTCCAATAAACAGTTAAAATATTATCTTATCTCTGCTATATTTGCATCTATTGCTATGTCTGTTGTTTCCTTGTATGGTGTGTGTATTATGTTTATGATTACTGCAGGATTGATATCAGCGTATAATGGGAAAAGGGAAGATTTGTATAGAATGTTGAAAAACAGTGCTTTCGGAATTGTGATGTTTATTGTAGTGGTTGGCATAATTCATATATTCCTTATTCTTGATAAGGAAACCTTTCTAAAGGTATTAAAATTTGAAGGAGGAGATTTTAAGTTTTCTCCTGATTTTTTCTATTTTGTTTTTGCTTCCTTAAAATCCGGTGCTGGATGGCCATTTTTATTGAGTTTTATTGCAGGATATATTTTATTATGCATGAAGGAAAGGAACAGTAATTCTATTTTTCTGATTACCTCAATAATAGTACCACTGGTGATTTTTTCGTGTTTTTCTCCCTGGTATGTGCGCAGAGGAATATTTCTGATGCCATTTATGGCTATGTTTGCAGGGATATTTCTAATTCATGTAATAAAAAGAATCAGGATTATCGGAGGAATGTTAACACTTTTTGTGCTTATATTAACATTTTTCTATTCTGGAGCAAACACGAGAGTTTTTGCGCAGGAGAATATTCGTGAAGAGGCAGGAAGATGGATAAATATGAATATCCCTGAAAAATCAAAGATAGGAATGCTTCAGATGCCGGCTCCTTATAGAACTCCGAGCTTTCAATTTTACAGATATGATATTATCCCTGTTTTATGGGATAAAGAAAAACTGGAAACAACGAAGCCAGATTATTTTATTATCAGCGAATATGAAACATTATGGCAGACAGAAGAAACCCTTGGAAACTTTTTTTTGCATTATTATACACTGAAGAAATTTCAGAAACCTGCTTCATTTTTTGGAATAACCTTTAATAGAACAAAATTCTCTGCGAAGGATGTCTGGGTTGCAAACCCTTATATTATAATTTATAAGAGGAAATATGTGGAAGAATAAAAAAGTAAGTGTGATTTTCCCAACCTATAATGAAAAAGATTCTATCAGAGATGCAATAGAAGATTTTTTTGCATCAGGATTTGTTGACGAGATTATTGTTGTTAATAATAATGCGGCAAAGGGGACAGACGAAGAGGTAAAGAAAACAAATGCAAAACTTGTCTATGAAAAAAAACAGGGCTATGGATATGCGATATGGAAGGGATTAGAAGAGGCAAAAGGAGAACTTTTTATTATATCTGAACCAGATGGTACATTTTCAGGAAGGGATGTTATAAAATTGCTCGCCTATTCTGATGATTTTGATTATGTTATTGGAACAAGGACAACAAGAGAATTAATATGGAAAGATGCAAATATGGGTGCTTTCTTAAAATGGGGAAATTGGGCTGTAGCCAAACTTCTCGAGTTTTTATACAATACAACAACACTTACTGATGTTGGTTGTACAATGAGATTGATAAAAAGACCTTTGTATGAAAAACTCAAGCCGCATTTTTCTGTAGGAACACAGCATTTTGGCCCTGAATTAACCCTTCTTGTTGCAAAGGCAAATGTTAGATTTATCGAGATTCCCGTAAACTATAAGCCGAGAGTAGGAAAATCTTCTGTAACAGGTAGTTTCAGGAAATCACTTGTTCTCGGTATGAAAATGATATTTCTTATTATACAATACAGGTTTAAGAGGATAAACTTCAAAAATGATTCTTGCATATCATAGAATAAACAAATGGTATCCTGATGATGCATTAAGCGTTTCTCCTGAAATGTTTGAATCTCAGATAAGATTTTTATTGAAAGAAAAGTACGAGCCAGTTTCTTTATATGAGTATATCAAAAACAATGCGCATAGAAGAACTTTTTGTGTTACATTTGATGATGGATTTGCAGATAACTTTTTCATTGCTTTTCCAATTATGAAAAAATATGGGATAAAACCAATAATTTTTCTTATTGCCCATAGTATTGGAACAGAGAAAATTCATGAAAGATATAAAGACAAAGAAAAGGATAGATACCTTAAATGGAAAGAGGTTCAGGAGATGTTAAAATCAGGCGTTATCTTTGGTTCTCATACATTAACCCATCCAGATCTTACCAAACTTCCAAGAAAACAGGTGTGGAGTGAAATATTTGAATCAAAGAAATATATCGAAAAAAATATTGGACAGAGGATTGATTTTTTTTGCTACCCTTATGGTCGTCAAAACGAAAAAATCAGGCAAACAGTTAAAAATGCTGGGTACGCTGGTGCGGTTATTACAAACTGGAAGGGTAGTTTTGATTCTTATTCACTTCCGAGGATTGGTATATATGGACATAATTCACTTTTTACATTCAGGTTAAAAATATGGCTGAAAAAACTTCGTATAAAATAAGTCATATTTTGTTTTTGATATTTCTGGTAGGGCTTTTAGCCAGAATTGTATTTATTCTTTTACTTGGTCCACATTTTTATTTTGATGATGAGCAGGAATACTGGAAGATGGTAAATAATTTTCTTTCTGGAAAAGGTTTAATGGTTTCTGAAACATTAAAAGCATATAGACCTCCTGTTTATCCTTTGTTTATTGCGATACTTGTTAAACTTGGTTCTGGTATTGTGGGCATAAGGATTGTTCAGGCGTTAATTTCTGCAGTAACAAGTGTTTTAATATATCTACTCGGAAGAAAAGTATTTTCTGAGAGGGTTGCTATTCTTGCTGGTTGTATTTCCTCTGTTTATCCATTTTTTATTTTTTATACTGGGTTTTTACTTACTGAAACATTGTTTATATTTCTTATGGTATCTGCCATTCTTATGTTCATTAGGGTTTTTGAATCAGACACATCACCTTTATATGGAACTATTCCAGGTTTTATAACAGGTATCGCTGGTTTATGCAGACCAACGATGGAAGCATTTTTCCCATTTGCTCTTGTTTTCATTCTTTTTAGTGAAGGTTCTTACAAAAAAAGATTGTTGAAAATTTTCTTTGCTGGGCTTGGTTTTATTCTTATTTTATCTCCCTGGGTTATAAGGAATTTTGTTGTCCTCGGCAAATTTATTCCGGGAACAACAATGGGAGGGGCTGTTTTCTGGGAAGGAAATAATCCATATTCTGAAGGTGGTCCTTGCAGGTACTTTCCTGATGGTGTCTGGCAGATTGATGAATCAAAAAGGGACAGTGTTTTTTATAAGATTACCATTGACTATATAAAACAAGATCCTGTAAGATTTATAAAACTCCTCGGGAAGAAGTTTGTCAGATTTTGGAATGTTGTACTGAATGCATCCGACTATAGCAGTTTTTTTTATCGTCTTGTCAGCGTATTGAGTTTTGGACTGCTGCTTCCATTTTTTGTCATTGGATTATTTATTCCGCCGTTAGATCTGAAAAAGGCATTTCTTATAGGTATAATTGTTTTTTTTACAATTTTTCATATGATTTTTCTTGCTTCTGTACGCTATAGGATTGCGATTGAACCATTTGTAATTCTGTTTGCATGTCAGGGGTTTTTCTGGTTTCTTGAGCATGTAAAGGGGATTGTAAATAAATGAAACTTTCTGTGATCGTTCCTGTTTATAATGAAAAAAATACCATTGAGGTCATTATTCAAAAACTTCTTACAGTTCCTATTAATAAAGAAATTATTATTGTTGATGATGGCAGTACAGATGGAACAAGTCAAATACTCAAAAAGATTTCCCAGCAAAAATTCCCATTGATTAAGGTTATTTTTCAACCGAAGAATATTGGAAAAGGATATGCCATTCGAAGGGCAATAAACGAGATTACAGGTGATGTTGTTGTGATACAGGACGCAGACCTTGAATATGAACCAATGGATTATCTCAGGATGATAGAGCCAATAGAGCAGGGCAGGGCTGATGTTGTTTATGGCTCGAGAATACTTGGGAAGAATCAAACATCTTCTTTTTCATTTTATGTTGGGGGAAGGTTTCTTTCCTTTTTTACAAACCTTCTTTATGGAACATCAATCACTGATGAACCCACATGTTATAAGATGTTTAAGAGTGATATCTTAAAAGGTATCAAACTTAACTGTAAAGGATTTGAGTTTTGTCCTGAAGTAACAGCGAAGATTGCAAAAAAGAAAATCAGGATATACGAGGTTCCAATAAGATATACTCCTCGTAAAATAAGAGAGGGGAAAAAAATCAGATGGAAGGATGGAGTCATTGCCATATGGACACTAATAAGGTACAGATTTTAATCTGTCCGTTATGTGGGGGTGATTCCCGTAGTACTTGGAACGAAGCAGGTTATTATGCTTTCAGATGTAAAAGATGTGGGGTTGTTTTTTCTGAAAGCAGAAATAACACTTTTCTTTATGATAAAAACTATTTCTACAGGTGGTATATCAGGTCTGCCCAAAAAAGGAAAAGATATCTAAAAAAGATTTTGAAAAAAATAGAGAGAAAATATACTAAACTACCAGAGGGTAATTATCTTGATGTTGGGTGTGGCGCTGGGATATTCCTTGATATTGCGAAGCAAAACCACTGGAAAGCAGTAGGTGTGGATATTTCTCCTGCTGCTCTGGCATATTGCAGACAAAAAAAATTTAATGTTATTCAGGGACATCTTTCAGAATTATCATTACCTTCAGGATATTTTGATGTTGTTGTGCTTTTTGATGTCATTGCTCATATTGAAAATCCTGTGGACTATCTGAAAGAGATAAAAAGGGTTATAAGGGATGATGGACTTGTTATAATCAAAACGCCAAAACATCCCTCCCGACTTTTTTATATTGCGCGTCTTTTTAAGTTTACGAGGAAATCAAGGGTTCTTCTTCATATACCCGCACAAATATTTCATTTTGAAGAGACATCACTTCAAAAATTCTGTTTTATGAATGGGTTTAATGTTGTTTGTATATTTACCCTTGATGATATCCCTGGTTTTTTTCTTAAAAAGAGCCCTGTTTATATGTTATTGTTTTTTTTACAGGCATTTTTGAAGATATTCTGCGGAAGGAATTCAATGGTTGCAGTTTGCCAGAAGAAAATATGAACTTATTAACTTAAGAATTTCATATTATCTGGTTTTAATTCCTTACCAGCAGGTTTCGCCTGATTTTTTTTAGCAGTAATGATAAAATAATGAAATGAGAAAAATAATTATTACGGGCGGTGCTGGTTTTATCGGGACGAATCTTGCACTGGATCTTTTAGGAAATCCTGATAATGTTATTGTTGTTTATGACAATCTTTCGAGGAAGGGTGTCAAGAGTAATATTAGATTCCTTCTTGGTCAGGGATTTAAGAATTTTCAGTTTATTCAGGGAGATATAAGAGATTTTAATCTTCTGAAACAGGTTGTTTCTGGCGCTGATTGCGTTTTTCATCTTGCTGCACAGGTTGCTGTTACAAGTTCTGTTGATGACCCAATCAATGACTTTGAAACAAATGCCTCAGGAACATTATACCTTCTTGAGGCATGTCGAAAAAAGGCCAGGAATGCATTCTTTTTATATGCATCAACGAACAAGGTTTATGGTGATCTTTCTAATTTAAGGATAAGAAAACTTAAGACCAGATATGCATTTATAGATAAAGAAAACGGTATCAGTGAAGAACAGCAACTGGATTTTCATTCTCCATATGGATGTTCAAAAGGTTCAGGAGATCAATATACAAGAGATTATTCGCGAATTTATAATATGAAAACAGTTGTCCTCAGGCAGTCATGTATATATGGACCATTTCAGCATGGAAATGTTGACCAGGGCTGGATTGCACATTTTGTAATCTGTGCCCTTTCAGGTAGGGGAATTACCATCTATGGAGATGGCAAACAGGTAAGAGATATTCTTTGCGTTTATGATCTTATCAGGGCGTATAAAACACTTTTTGAAAAGGCAGAGGTGTGTTCGGGTAGTATTTTTAATATTGGTGGGGGGAAACAAAACTCTTTTTCCCTTCTTGAAATCATAGAAATTATAGAGAGGATAACCGGGGAAAAGATAAAATACAGTTTTGATAGATGGAGACCTGGAGATCAAAAGGTTTTTATAAGTGATAATGCTTCTATTAAAAAGGCAACTGGCTGGGAACCAGAGATTTCTGGTTTTAAGGGTGTTGAATATTTGATAAACTGGGTAAGAGAAAATCCAGGATTTTTTTCCCAGGGGAAGAAATGAGAAAAATTGGTATAATCGGTGCTGGGCATGTTGGCCTTGTTACAGCAGCGTGTTTTGCAAATATGGGCCATTATGTTTTATGTGCTGATAATGATATATCGAAAATAAGGTGTCTGAAAAAAAATAAGATTCCTTTCTATGAACCGAATCTTGATGATCTTGTTCGAAGCGAAACAGAGAAAGGAAAACTTGTTTTTACCTCTTCTATCAAAAGGTTAACCCTCGAATCAGAAATTATTTTCATTGCAGTCGGAACTCCTTCAACAGATTGTGGTAGGGCTGATTTATCGGCAATTGAGAAGGTTACAGCAGAGATAGCAGATGCTCTTACCTGTTTGAAGAACCCATCTGGCATTTACAAGATTATTGTAGAGAAAAGCACAGTTCCTGTTTTTACAGGAGAATGGGTTAAAAAAACACTGCAAATTATGCTGCCAGTTGGCCTTGATTTTGATGTGGCGGCAAATCCGGAATTTTTAAGAGAGGGAAGTGCAGTAAATGATTTTATGAAGCCCGACAGGATTGTTGTTGGCGTGGAAAACCAGAGGGCAAAGAAAATATTTGAGGAGATTTATAAACCATTAGATGCACCTATGCTATTTACTGACATAAAAAGTGCAGAATTAATAAAACATGCCTCAAATTCTTTTCTTGCCTTGAAAATCTCCTATATTAATATTATTGCACGAATATGTGAGAGATGTGACGCAGATGTTGATAATGTGGCAGATGGAATGGGTTACGACAAAAGAATTGGAAGGGCATTTCTTAATGCAGGTATCGGTTATGGTGGATCATGCTTTCCAAAAGATGTCAGGGCTTTTATTTATCTTGCAAAAAAACTTGGCATTTCTTTTAATCTTTTAAGAGAGGTAGAAAAAATAAATAAACAACAGAGAGAAATAGCAATAAAAAAAGCTGTTTCTCTTCTTGGTGGAAGACTTGCAGGCAAAAAAATTTGCGCTTTCGGAGCAGCGTTTAAGCCAGATACAGACGACTTAAGAGAAAGTCCGGCGGTTGAGATAATAAAAAAACTTATATCAAGGGGAGCAAAGGTTAGATGTTATGATCCGATGGCTCTTAAAAATCTTGTTATAGAGGTACCTGATGTTGATGTTTATAACAATCCTTATGATGCAGTTGATTCATGTGATTTATTAATGTTGTTAACGGAATGGTCCCAGTTTGCTGAACTGAATTTTGAGAGAATAAAGAAATTGATGAAAAGCCCATTTATTATTGATTGTAGAAATTTTCTTGATGTGAAGCATTTAAAAAAACTTGGATTTATCTATTCAGGAATCGGGAGAAAGGTATGAATGCTATTGTTACAGGTGGTGCAGGGTTTCTTGGCAGTCATCTGTGTGAAAGATTATTGAAAAACGGAGATTATGTATATTGCATTGATAATCTGATAACAGGTTCTTTTGAGAATGTAAAACATCTTTCGGGAAATATTAGGTTTAAGTTTATACAGGAAGATATCATTTCATTTAATATTGAGAATATTTCTATAAAACCAGATATAATCTTTCATCTTGCAAGTCCAGCATCTCCTCCTGACTATATGAAATTTCCACTTGAAACTCTCAGGGTTAATTCAATCGGGACAGATAGATGTTTATCTCTTGCGAAAAAAGCAGGAGCTCGATTTCTTTTTACATCAACATCAGAGGTTTATGGAGATCCCCTTGTACATCCTCAAAAAGAAACCTACTGGGGAAATGTAAACCCTGTTGGTCCAAGATCAGTCTATGATGAAGGGAAAAGATACGGAGAAGCGCTTGTTATGGCTTATCATAGACAATATGGATTAAAAACATACCTTCCGAGGATTTTTAATACATATGGGCCGCGGATGCGTCTGAATGATGGCAGGGTTATTCCAAATTTTATTTCACAGATTCTTTCAAGCAAGCCACTTACAATATATGGCGATGGGAAACAAACAAGAAGTTTTTGTTATGTGGATGATTTGATTTCTGCTTTTTTGCTTTTGATAGAAACAGATTATCATCTACCTGTAAATCTTGGAAATCCCGAAGAATTTACAATTATTGAACTTGCTGAAAAAATGAAAAAACTTTCTGGGGCTGATATTTCTATTAAGTTTCTCGATGGTCTTCCTGATGATCCGAAACAGAGAAAACCCGACATTACACTGGCAAAAAAAATTCTTGGTTGGTTTCCAACTATAAAACTTGAAGAAGGGCTAAAAAAGACATTGGATTATTACATTAAGGTTAAAAAATGAAAAAGGTTCTTATCACTGGTGGAGCCGGATTTATTGGGAGTCATCTCTGTGATGCGCTTCTTGAAAATGGCTATGGTGTTGTTGTATTTGATAATCTTGATCAACAGGTTCATCCTGAGGGAAATATTCCAGAATATCTTAACAGGAATGTTGATTTTGTTAAAGGAGATGTAAGGGATTATTCAAAACTAAAGGAAGTAGTATGCAATGCTGATTTTATATTTCATTTTGCATCTGCAGTTGGGGTAGGACAATCTCAGTATCAGATTTCAAAATATGTTGATGTAAATATTTGTGGTACTGCAAATCTTCTTGATATTCTTGTTAATAGTCGTCATCACATTAAGAAATTGATTGTTGCTGCTTCAATGAGTAGTTACGGCGAGGGCAAAGCAAGATGTAAAAAGTGCGGGATTTTCAAGCCTGCATTGAGAAACATTCCTGAAGGCACAGGAGTAAAAGAAAAAGAGTACTGGGAAATAAAATGTCCTTTATGCGGGGATATTGCAGATTCAATACCAACAGACGAAGGATCTTTACTTGATTCTAATTCTATCTACGCAATTACAAAAAAAGAACAAGAAGAAATGTGTTTACTTATCGGGAAACTCTATGGGATTCCAGTTGTTTCTCTGAGGTTTTTTAATGTTTACGGCCCACGTCAATCATTGAGCAATCCTTATACAGGCGTTGCGGCAATTTTTATTAGCAGGATAAAAAATAATAAGCCACCTGTTATATTTGAAGATGGTCTTCAGACAAGGGATTTTATATGGGTTGATGATGTTATAAGGGCAAATATCCTTGCCCTTGAAAATGAAAAGGCAAACCAACAGTATTTTAATGTTGGAACAGGAAAACCTGTCAGCATCCTTGATGTCGCAAAAAATCTTATTAATCTTTCAGGAAAAAAAATACACCCCCTTGTGACTTATAGATTTAGAAAGGGAGATGTAAGACATTGCTATGCAGATACGAGAAAAATAGAGAAGGTTCTTGGTTTTAAACCTACTTTTTCATTTGAAAGGGGGATGTTAAATCTATTAAAATGGTCTGATTCTGTGATTGCTGAAGATAGATTTATCTCTGTAATGGAAGAACTTAAGAAGAAAAAATTAGTATGAAAGATCAACCCTTTTTGAGTATTGTTATTCCAGCGAGAAATGAACAAGAACTTATTGCTTCAACAATTGAAAATATTCTGCCATATACGGGTATAAATCTTGTTGAGATTATTGTTGTTGATGACCATTCTACTGATGATACTTCATTAATTGTAAAAAAATTATGCAGTATACATAAAGAGGTAAAGCTGGTTTATAATCAAAAACCTGCAGGATTTGCAAATGCATTGAAAACAGGTTTTGAAAACGCCTGTGGAGAATTTGTTCTTCCTGTAATGGCAGATGGGTGCGATGACCCTAAAACGATACCTCTGATGATTAAAAAAGCAAAATCAGGATATGACCTTATATGTGGATGTCGATATATGAAAGGTGCAGGAAAGATAGGTGGGCCTAAACTACAGGGATTTTTTTCAAGGTTTGTCTGTCTTTCTTTATATTATCTCGCAAGGTTTCCGACCAGGGATATTTCAAATGCTTTTAAGGCATACAGGCGAAGTATCCTTCAAGATATTCGCTTAAAGGAAAATGGGTTTGCTATTTCAATGGAAGCTGCAATGAAGTTCTGTTTATACGGATACAGGATTTGTGATGTGCCAACATTCTGGGTTGGAAGAAAAAAAGGGAAATCAAAATTCAGGATAACAAGGACATTTCCATACATGAAACTTTACATATATGTATTGATAAAATCATGGACAAAGATACTGTAAACCTTAGTGTAGTAATTCCGGCTTATAACGAGGAAAACACGATTGAGGCAACCCTATACAATATCAATGAATATTTTGAGAAGCAGAATATTATCTTTGAGATTGTTGTTGTGGATGATGGAAGTTGTGATGAAACCTCGTCAAAAGTTAAATCGATTGCCAAAAAACTGAATTCTGTCAAACTTGTTTCTTATAAAGAAAATAAGGGAAAGGGAGAAGCCATTTCTCAGGGGGTACTTGTTGCAAAGGGAGAGTTTATCCTTTTTTCTGATGCTGATTTATCAACGCCAATCTCTGAGATAGAGAAATTTATGCCCTATCTTGCCAATGGATATGACATAGTAATTGGCTCAAGAAGAGTAATGGATTCACAGATTACCAGAAAGCAACCATTTCCGAGAAGATTATCAGGAAAGGTTTTTCAAATGCTTGTGCGTACAATCCTACATCTTCCTTTTTCTGATACTCAATGTGGATTCAAATTATTCAGAGGATCTATTGCAAAGAAACTATTTGCTGAACTTAAGCATAAAGGATTTGTTTTTGATGTTGAGATTATTTATAGGGCAGTAAAATCAGGATACAGGATAAAAGAAATTGGTGTAATATGGGCAAATGATCCAACCACGACAGTAAGGTTTTTAAGAGATTCTTTTAAGTGTTTTGTTGAACTTATACAAATCAGGTTCCAAAACTAATGAACAAGCCCTATTTGTTTATAATTATTGGCATTTTTATCTTTGCATCTTTGTTATATACAACAGGTATAAAGTGGGGACTACCTTCAGAAGAAACAAAGAGTTTTTATATTCAAGATGCCAATATTTCCCAAGAATATGTCAAACACAGCTGGGAAATTTCCAAAGAAAATCTACCAGAGAAATTGCCAAGGTCTGTTTTTAATGCGATCCGTTCTTTTCATCCTGATGAACAAAATATCCTGAAAAGTATAAGCACAATGTCTCCTGAAAGGTTTGATTTTAATCCTCATTTTTTCGAGTATCCTTCTTCTCAGATATATCTTGTTGCAGTTACATTAAAGGTTCTTTCAATACCAGGATTTATAAAGATAGAACCAGATATTTCTTATTACTTCAAGCATCCTAATGAAATGGCAAAAATGTATCTTGCAGGAAGATATATTACGCTGTTGATGGCTATTTGTGGTTTAATTTTATTTTATAAGGTCGCACTGGTATTATGCGGAAGATATGGCGCTGCTTTTGCAACTGCGTGCCTTGGGTTCTGTCCATTATATTCAATAAACAGCCATTATATGACTGTTGATATTCCAATGGTTTTCTGGATTATAGTTTCCCTTTTTTTTATTGTAATGTTTGTAAAAAGAAGAAAATTTTTTTACATTGCATTTTCTGCCTTTACACTCGGAATTGCAACTGGAACAAAATATCCTGCAGGAATACTTATATTCCTATTACCCTTTGTCTATTATAGAACCTATGAAAAATCTCCTGGTAGGTTTATCAAAAATATGCTGATATTGTTTGTTTTGTTTCTTGTGGGATTTTTAATAACAACTCCATACTGCATAATTGCATTTAATGAGTTTAAAAGAGATATTCTATATCAGACAGGATCAAGAGGTGTTGGTGCTTCTGGCTTATATCAGAATATAAACTGTTTCATTAATTTTTTCGCTGCATTCTGGGTTGGTTCATGGTTGCTTGTGTTTTTGTTTATCCTGTCTATATATTTTCTCGCAAGAAGAAGATTATTAGAAGATAGAATAATCCTGACAGGGCTTATTTTTTGTCTTGTGCCGCTTTTTACTGCAGGAGGATTTAAGTACGCACGATATTATTTATTGGTACTTCCTTTTTTATGTTTAAGCGCAGGCTCTGTTTTTAATGATTTTTTCCAGATAGAAAATAAAAGAGCAAAAATTTTTGCTTCTTCATTGTGTATCTTAATTCTTGTGGCTGTTTTAATTAAGTCAGTTGCTTATTCAAAGGTAATGGCCTGTAAGGATGTAAGGATTCTTGCAGCAGAGTATATAAGCAACGAGATTCCACAGGATAAAAAACTTGTGTTTACAAAGGATCCATGGATATTCGAGGTTCCCCCGGTGAATCCATTAAGATACGCAGTAGTATCAGAAAAAGATCTTGAGACAGCACCTTCCGGGAGTTTTCTAATTATAGGAGAACTTCAATATTTTCTTACCTAAGGTAGTAGAGTTAAGGAAATGCAAAACAAGATAGATTTTTGCCAAAAAAAAGGATTTGTGCTTAAAAAAATCTTTGAGAATGAACCTCATTTTGGTCAACTATATTTTGATTGTGACTGGACCCTTCATGATATGATTTATGCCCACCCTAAAATCTTGCTTTTTTATAAGCCATGAATAATAAAATCTTTGAATATGAACTTCCGCAGGATAGAATTGCTCAAAGACCTCTTGAACAAAGGGAAGAAGCAAAATTGATGATAGTCAATCGTCAGACAGGAAAAATTGAACATTCGATATTCAAAAACATCATAAATTTTTTTTCTAATTCAGATGTGCTTGTTTTAAACAATACAAGGGTAATTCCAGCAAGGCTTTACGGAAAAAAAGAAACAGGTGGAAAGATCGAGATTCTTTTATTAAAGAAAATACAACCCAGCATATGGGAGGTTCTTATACGAGGAAAAATTAAAGAAGGGATGCAGATATTATTTGATGAAATCTCGGGTACAGTTCTTAAAAAAAATGATGTTGGTTCCTGGATTTTGCAGTTTGATACAGATGATGATGAGAAGGTCTTCAGTATAGGCAGGGTTCCAATTCCACCTTATATAAAGAGAGACGATGATGAAAAAGATATAACAGATTATCAGACAGTATACGCAGAAAAATATGGTTCAGTTGCTGCGCCCACTGCTGGATTACATTTTACAAAAAATATCCTTAAAGAATTAGAAAATAAAGGAGTTGTTATTACGTTTATAACCCTTCATATTGGTTATGCTTCATTGCGTATATATAGAGGTTTTGACGAAAAAAAACTCATTCTGCCTGAATTTTTTGAAATATCCGAAGAATCAGCCAGTGTTTTGAATGATGCAATTAGGACAGGGAAAAAAATTTGCGCTGTAGGAACAAGTACTGTAAGGGCGATTGAAAGTGTAGAAAAAGCAAACAATAAAATTTGTGCTTGTAAACGGTATACTGACTTATTTATTGAACCTGGATACGAGTTTAGGTATATAAATAAGATGATAACAAATTTTCATTTGCCTCGTTCAACACATCTTTCAATGGTATGTGCATTTGGTGGTACTGAATTGATTCAAAAGGCTTATACTATTGCAGTTGATACTGGGTATAGATTTTATTCTTATGGTGATGCAATGCTGATTATTTAGAAGGAGATGTGTATACTTTTTTCTTCTTGTATAGTGGCAAGGAAAAAGGTTTTTTGGTAAGGAATACATTTATTACCAATTCAAAATGCAAAAGGCAAAATTTTAACCATCTTCGAGCTTTTAATTTTGCGTGCTTCATTTTACAATTCGCATTTTTTAATTCCTTTCTTTGTAAGGGAAATCTGGAATGGATTTTATTGGTGTTTTGTTGAATGCATTTACACAAACAGGCGTTCTGTGTTAAAATTTAAAGGACTATGTTTTCCTTTATTGTCAATAAAAAAGATAATCGAGCGAGGGTATGTTCATTTGTATCATTGCATGGAATAGTTGAGACACCATGTTTTATGCCTGTTGCAACCTCTGCGAGTGTAAAACTTCTTACATCTGAAGAGGTTTTTTCCATGGGACTTAAGGCAATCATACTAAATGCATACCATCTTTACATAAAACCAGGAACTAAAATTATCATAGATTCAGGGGGCATCCATAACTTTATGAAATGGAATGGACTTGCATTAACGGATAGTGGTGGATTTCAAATGTTTAGTTTACCCGGTTCTCAAGAAAACGAGGAAGGTATTTCTTTAAGGGTCCCTGAAACTGGCGCACAACATTATTTTACTCCTGAAAAAATGATTGAAATAGAAGAAAAAATAGGAGCTGATGTAATGATGTGTCTTGATTATTGTCCAAAAATCTGGGATAATTTACAGGAATTAAAAATAAGTGTTCAACGGACAGTTGATTGGGCAAAGAAATGTAAATCTGCGCATTCAACTGAAAATCAACAATTATGGGGTATAATTCAGGGAGGAATAGATATTTCTTTAAGACAACAGTGTATTGAACGTCTTGAAGAAATCGAATTCCCTGGTTATGGTATTGGTGGTTTAAGCATAGGCGAGCCATGGAGCAAAACACTGGAGATTATTGATCTTGTTTCTAAAAGTATACCAGAAAATAAGGTTCGTTATCTTATGGGTATGGGTATGCCTGACCAGGTTGTTGAGGCATGCGAAATGGGAATTGATTTTTTTGATTGTGCGATGCCAACGAGAATTGCGAGAAATGGAACCACACTCGGGTGGAATGGGAAATTTAATATAAAAGCCGCAGCATGCAAAGATGAAAATGGTCCGCTTGATCCTGAATGTAATTGTTTTGTTTGCAAAACATATAGCAGGGCATATCTCAGGCATTTGTTTAATGCGCACGAAATGCTCGGGATGCGTTTGAACTCTTATCACAATCTTTACTTTATGTCTGAGTTGATGAAGAAAATTCGTAGTAGTATCAAGCAGGGGAAATTCCAGGAATTTAAGAAAGATTTTTTGAATAAATACCAACAAAAGGAGTAATATGCCAAATAATGCACAGGGCGCTTCGTTGTTTCAGGCAATTCTACCTCTTCTGCTTATCTTCTTTATCTTTTACTTTCTTCTGATTTTGCCACAACAAAGAAAGGAAAAACGTAGAAGAGAGATGCTTGATAACCTTAAGAAGGGTGATCGCGTTATCACTGTTGGGGGTATGATTGCAACTGTGGATGAGATTAAAGGCAAGATTGTATCTCTTAAGGTGGGTGAGGTAAAGATTGATTTTGTAAAAAATGCGATTGCTCAGATTTATCAAGAAGAAAAGTAATCCGCTATGATTGGATATTTCGATGTTAGAAACGGTTGTGCAGGAGATATGATAGCCGGTGCGCTTGCTGGGTGCGTTGGGGGTAATGAAATCAAGAAAATTCTCAATGGTATTGATTTTCCTTATGGATATAGCATTGAAATAAGACAGGTTTTAAGATCCTCTGGACATTCCCATGGAATAAAGGCAAATCAGTTTATTGTAAATGTAAATGAAAAAGAAAATGAGAGATCTTATAAAGAGATTGTTTCAATTTTTAACAAAAGCAGACTGCCCTTATCTATTAAAGAAAGAATTCTGGCTGTTTTTGAAACCCTCGCGCACGCTGAAAGCAAGGTTCATGAAGAACCAATAGAAAAATTGCATTTTCATTCTGTCGGCCAGACAGATGCCCTTGTTGAGGTTGCTTTTTCGATAATTGCCCTTGATTTTCTTGGCATAAAGAGGATTTTTGCTTCTCCTGTTGGAATTTCCTGTGCTGCACCTGCAACATTAAAGATTGCTTCGGGTATTCCGGTTATCATGCGCAATTTTGATTTTGAATCAACAACGCCAACGGGCATCTCGATTATCAAAACACTTGTTGAATCATATCAGGATACACCACCATTTTTATTTGAAAACTATTCATATGGAACTGGCACTTTACTGACAGATTTGCCAGATGTCGTGCAATTTTCATATGGCAAAAATATAGGTAGCAATTTTGAAAGAATAGGGGTTCTTGAAACATCTGTAGATGATATGAATCCTCTGGTTTTTGACCATTTGATGGAGGTTTTGTATAAGGTAGGTGCTCTCGAGGTGAGTTTTTTTACAGGAATCACAAAAAAATCAAGGCCGATATTCTCAATAAGAATTATGTGTCGGCCTGAGCAGAAACAGAGAATTTCAGAGATTATTTTTAAGGAAACCACAACACTTGGCATCAGATATAGGGAAGAAGAAAGAATTATTCTTGAAAGAAGAATAAGAAAAATAAAGACAAAATATGGAGATATAAATGTAAAGATTGCATATCTTTCATCAAAAGAGCCAGTAAATATTATGCCAGAATATGAAGATTGCAAGGCGGTTGCTATCAGAGAAGGTATTCCATTAAAGAAGGTTGTTGAAGAGGTTTTAAGGGTTATTCTGAAGGGAAAATAAGGAAAAATAGGCTATAATAATTAACTATATTGCCCTCTTATAGAATCATTTATGAACACCTGTGGAGGAAAAGATGGTTGTTGGGGTATGGAGGGTTGAATTACATATACCATACGCGCAAAACCTTAAAGAAAAAAGAAGTATATTGCAGTCAATTCTTGTAAAATCAAGAAACCGTTTTAATGTTTCAATCGCTGAACTTGATTTTCATGATAAATGGCAGAGGAGTGTTATGGGTGTTGCATATGTTAATTCAGATGCAAAAAAAGCAGAGGATGTTTTTACATCAATAAGAGACATTTTTGAAGAAACAGGAGATGTTATTATTATACGGGAAGAAATCAGTTTTTATTCACTTGAAAGATAAGGATATTAGATGGAAAAAGATAGATACCACCCTAAAGAAATAGAACAATATTGGTACCAAAAATGGGAAGAGTCAGGATGTTTTCGTGTAGATAGATATGATGGGGAACCCTATGTGATTGTGATTCCTCCCCCAAATATAACAGGTTATCTTCATATTGGACACGCATTAAATAATACAATACAGGATATTCTTATACGCTGGAAAAGAATGCAGGGATTTAATGCGTTGTGGGTTCCTGGTACAGATCATGCTGGGATTGCTACCCAGAATGTTGTAGAAAAAGAATTGATGAAAAAAGGTCTGTCGAGGGAATCTCTCGGAAGAGAAAAATTCTTAAAAGAAGTATGGTCATGGCGGGAAAAATATGGCAATAGAATTATTGAACAATTGAAACGACTTGGAGCATCCTGTGATTGGAGTCGGCTACGATTTACAATGGATGAGAATTTCTCTCGAGCGGTTCAAACAGTTTTTGTTAGTTTGTATGAAAAAGGTTTTATTTATAGAGGAACAAGAATTATTAACTGGTGTCCAAGGTGTACCACGGCTTTATCAGATGAAGAGGTTGAATATAGAGAAGAAGATGGCTATCTTTATTATCTTAGATATCCTGTAGAAGGAAATGGTTTTGTTGTTGTGGCAACAACAAGACCCGAAACAATGCTCGGTGACACTGCTGTTGCTGTTCATCCTGAGGATACCAGATATAAAGGATTAATCGGGAAAATGGTTAATCTACCGTTTGTTGACAGGTTAATACCGATTATTGCTGACGAGAATGTTGAGAGAGAATTTGGAACAGGTGCTGTAAAGGTAACTCCATCGCATGATCCTCAGGACTATAATATCGCCAGAAGACATAATCTTCAATTTATTACTGTGATGGATACAACTGGTAAGATGAATGAAAATGCCGTTGATTTTGCGGGGCTCGATAGATTTTCCTGCAGAGAAAAAATACTTCAGCAATTGCAGGAGAAGAATCTTGTAGAGAAGATTGAACCTTATACACACAGAGTTGGACATTGTTATCGGTGTGATACTGTAATAGAGCCTTATATCTCACGGCAATGGTTTGTGAAAATGAAAGACCTTTCCATTCCAGCCATAAAGGTGGTTGTCGATGGGGATCTTAAATTTTATCCTGAAAGATGGACAAAGGTATATCTTCAATGGCTGGATAATATTCAAGATTGGTGTATCAGTCGGCAGATATGGTGGGGGCATAGAATTCCAGTGTGGTACTGTGCAAATGAAAAATGTCCGCCTATCGTCAGCATTGAAATACCCGTGGTATGCCCTTGCTGTGGTTGTGATAAGATTGTTCAGGATCCTGATGTCCTTGATACATGGTTTTCATCGTGGCTATGGCCATTTGCGGTTTTTGGTTGGCCAGAAAAAACAAAGGATCTTGAAATTTTTTATCCAACTGATACCCTTGTTACTGCCCAGGAAATTCTTTTTTTCTGGGTAGCAAGAATGGTTATGGCTGGTTTTGAATTCATGGGAGAAAAACCTTTCAGTTCTGTTTACATAAACGGAACTGTGCGGGATGAAACCGGAAGAAAAATGAGTAAATCGCTCGGTAATGCAATTGATCCAGTTGAAATTATAGATGAATCAGGTGCTGATTCTCTAAGGTTTGGTTTGATTTCATTAACCTCGTTTGGTCAGGATGTATTTCTGCCGGATAAGTTTTATTATAAAGGAAGAAATTTTTTAAATAAAATCTGGAACTCTTTCAGATATCTCGAGATACTCGCAGAAAAAAATCATACTGATAAAATTTCTTTTGCGCTGGTAATCGAGAATACAGAAGGCCTGCATTTACAAGAAAAATGGATTCTTACTCTGCTTGACCAGAATATTCAACATGTTTGTGAGTGCCTGGAAAATTTTAAGTTTAATGAGGCGGCTGATTGTCTCTATGATTTTTTCTGGCATCAATATTGTGATTGGTATATTGAAATGTCAAAGATGTATTCTGAAGAAGATCAGTATCTTGTTTCATGTGTTATTCCATCTCTGTTTTATGTTATGGAAAGGATACTGAAACTTTTACATCCATTTGTTCCTTTTATTACAGAAGAGTTATGGCATCATCTGCAAAAATTTGTAGATGTTGATGCGGTCTTTATTACGAAGAGTTCCTGGCCCCGACCATATGGTTTTCATTTTGAAGAAGCACTGGAAAACATGGAGGAGATTAAAAATATTGTGGTGGAAATCAGGGATGTAAAAACCAGTTTTAGAATACCTGTAAATCAAAATGTAGATGTTGATTATTATGGGATTTCATTACTTTTAAACGATGAACATAGAAATATTGTAGAATTTCTTGCAAAGGTAAAATTTAATGGTAAAGAAAAAGATTCAATACAGAATATACCTGAGGGTGAGATTGTAAAAATATGGGGAAATGGTTGGTTTTCTATGAAAACAGAAGGAGTTATTGATTTTGAAGCAGAAAAGAAAAAATTAATAGGTGAAAGAGACAAGATTATGAAAATTTTCGAGGGGGTCGAAAAAAAACTTTCAAGCGATAAATTTTTGACACGCGCACCCGAAGATGTTATAGAAAAAACAAAAAAACTTCGTGATGAACTTAAATCTGAAATAGAGAAGATTAAAAAAAATCTTAAACTTTTAACCAGGGAGCAATGATGAAAGCGATAATTGGAATATCTGGAAGGCAGTTTCATGTTCAAGAAGGCGATATTATTGAGATATTTAGGGTTAATCATAAAAAAGGAGAACAGTTTTCAATTCAGGATGTTGCTGCAATTGAAAAGGACGGGGTTCTTATTTTAGATAGTGCATCCCTTAAAAACTATTCTGTACTTGCTGAGGTTGTAGATGAAAAGAAGGGAGAAAAAATTCATGTTTTTAAGAAGAAGAAGAAAACTGGTTATCATCGCAAAATTGGACATCGCGACTGTATAAGTATAATTAAAATTATCGGGATTCAAACCACTGATGCAACATCCTAATGTTTTTACAGGTGATAATATTTCAGGGAAGAAGGCGCTGATAATAGTATTCAATGAGAGAACAAACAATGTAGCAGGTTCAGAATCTCTCGAGGAATTAAAATCCCTGGCAGCAACTGTTAACATTAATGTTGTTCATTCCATCTTTATCAGGCATCCAGACACTATCCATCCGGCAACATATATTGGTAAAGGCAAAATTAACGAGATTCGTCAGATTATCAATATGTATAAATGCGAACTTATAGTTTTTGAAAAAGAACTTACACCTGTTCAACAACGAAATCTTGAGGAACTTTTAAATGTTGTTGTGATTGACAGGACTGTCCTTATACTTTTGATTTTTGGAAAACATGCACATACTCTTGAAGGAAAACTTCAGGTTGAACTTGCACAAACAACATATCTTTTGCCACGACTTGCTGGATATTCTGGGCAACTTTCTCGACTTGGTGGGACAATTGGAACAAGAGGACCTGGTGAACAGAAATTAGAGGTATACAGAAGAAGAGCCAGGGAAAGGATAAGATTTTTAAATCAGAAGATAAAGGAAATTGAAAAGCATAGGGAGATTATTCGTGAGACAAGGCATCGCAAAAATCTTCCAGTTGCAGCACTTCTTGGTTATACCAATGTTGGTAAGAGTACCCTTTTAAATGCGCTTATTCACAAGCAGGATGCGACCGTTGATAATAGACTATTTTCTACCCTTGACCCTCTTACGCGTCTGGTATATCTTGGCGAGGGTAGATTTTGTTTGATGTCAGATACTGTTGGACTTCTTTCTTCGCTTCCACATCATCTTATTGCTGCTTTTAGGGCAACCCTCGAAGAAATAAGGTTTGCAGATGTTCTTGTTTGTCTTATTGATATAGTTGGGCTAAATTTAGAAAAACAAATTGTAACAATTAACAATATTATCGAGATGATGGAAATTCAGCATAAACAAAGAATTAATGTATTTAATAAGATAGACCTTATAGATGAAGCAGAGTTGAATACTCTTAAAAGGATTTATTCTGATGGTGTTTTTGTTTCGGCGAGAACTGGTTCTGGACTTAATGATTTAAGAACGAAAATAAGAGAAACAATAGGTGGGTATGTATATTTCAAATCATGAAAGAAAATTGATTGATAGAATCTGTGTTGAAATAGGGAAATACAACAATTTTATTCTAACAACACATCAACTGCCTGATGGAGACGGATTGAGTTGCGAACTGGCTTTTTTTGATATGCTGATTAACCTCGGGAAAAATGTAGTTATTGTTAATGAATTACCTGCACGACCAGTATTTAATTTTCTTCCTTATTTTTCAAAAATAGTAAACCCGGAGATATACAGACACTTAAGATTTAAACCTGATGTTGCCATAGTTTTTGATTGCAGTAGCAAAGAAAGAGTAGGCAGACCTATCGAGGATATTTCAGATGCCCGGGTGCTTATAAATATTGATCATCATGAGGGCAACACCCTTTTTGGAGATATTAATCTGGTTAGTTATGATCGTTCGTCTGTTGGAGAAATATGTTTTTTTATAGCAAAAAAACTTGGATGCCTCAATGAGAAAGTCGCGGAGTGTCTTTATGTAGCGATTCTTACTGATACAGGGTCATTTAGACATCATTTTGATGCGAGGACCTTTAATGTTTCAGAGAAACTTCTTCAAACTGGTATAGACCCTGAAATAATAGCAGATAATATTTATCATAATAATTCTGTTTCTTGTTTACGTCTGGTTGGTTATGCACTGAGCAATCTTCAGTATGATGATAAAATTCGGGCAGCATGGACTGTATTAACCGGGGATGTATACAGAAGGACCAAAGCCCTTGAACAGGATACAGAAATAGTCGTTGATATGCTACGGACAATTAAGAGCGCTGATATTATATTTATTGTCAAGGAAAAAAAAAGAGAAATAAAGTTTAGTCTGAGGAGCAGAAAAGGTATAAATGTAAGGAGAATAGCCGAAAGGTTTGGTGGTGGCGGACATAATAATGCTGCTGGATTTTCATTTCAGGGCATATCTATTGAACAGGCAGTTTTAAGATTTCTCAGGTATTTAAGAAGTCGGCAACAGGAGGAGAAAAACTTAGATGATTGATACCAACGAATTGAACGGTTTCTTAAATGTAAATAAGCCATCGGGAATAACCTCATATGATGTCATAAGACACATCAAAAGGATTTCTAATTTTAAGGGAAAGATTGGTCATACAGGAACACTTGACCCTCTGGCTTCAGGAGTTCTTGTTATCTGTATTGGTTCAGCAACAAAAAAGGCAGGTAAGTTTCTTGCAATGGAGAAAGAATATCTTGCAACCATGCTTCTCGGTACAACAACAGATACAGACGATATACAGGGTAAGATTATTGAAACAAAAAAATTGGATAATACAATACTCGATATAGATTTAATTAATAAAACAATTTGTTCTTTTATCGGCGAGATTGAGCAGGTTCCGCCTTCTGTTTCAGCGTTGACAATGCAGGGTGTAAGGTTGTATAAACTCCACAGGCAGGGTCGTCCGGTAATACCTGAAGCAAGAAAGGTTTTTATCTATGCGATTGATGTAGAAAAGGTTGAAATTCCAAGGGTGGTTTTCAGGGTTGTTTGTTCGAGGGGAACATATATCCGTGCATTATGTAGGGATATAGGAAGAAAACTTGGTTGTGGCGCTGTTCAGGAGGCATTAATAAGGACAAGGGTTGGACCTTTTTCCATAGAACAAGCAATTACCCTTGACCAATTAAGGAAAGATGGAATAAAAAAATATCTGATGTCTACGAACATAATATAGAAATGTAACCAGTATCTGAAATTCCGATATAAGCATCAGAGAAAAAGGGAATTTTAATACTGACAGATAAAGGGTAAATTTTCAATATACTAATACAATAAGTGTCCAATAAAAATTCTGTTGAGTATTATAAAAATCTTCTGTATCAATGGTCAAGAAAGAATTAAGGGAAACCCCTTTCTTTCACCCTCTCCCCCTTGGGGATAGGGTGCTGGTGCGATGAAGAAAGAGCACCGTATAGCACTTCCGCCGAGAGGGTGAGGCGGATGACCGAAGCACAAAGTGCAAGAAGTGGGTGAGGGGGGACTTTCCCTTTTTACTCCTTCCTTTGTAAAGGAAGGTTCGGGATGGATTTTTAAATCCCCCTCATCATAATCTTCTCCCCGCTGGGGAGAAGAAAATTTAGGAAAGGGAAGAAACCTTTTTTATTCTTCCCTCTCCCCATCGGGGAGAGGGCATAGGGTGAGGGGGAAAAGAAGAGGGGAAAAAAAGAGGAGGGTCATGAGGAATTACAATTGGTTTTGTAAAAAACTTTACCTGGCCAGTAATGATTTCTTATATCGGAATTTCAGAACCAGTATAGCAATTACCTTCAGGTGCGATGTATTTATGGTGTTATAAAAGACACTGGACTAAAGTCCCTCACTATATTTTTCTCATTGCAAAACAAAGGAATGAAAAGCGGTTTATTTTGACCTTTGCATTTTACAGTGAACATCAATGTAAAATCCTTCCTGTATATTTTTATTTCCTGGTAATAACAAAGATATGTTAAAATATTTTTAGGTTAATTAAATTTGATAGCTAAAATCAAAGATAACCCAAGAAAATAAGTGCAAAAGAAAGAAAGGATGAATTCCGCAATAGAAATTTTCACATACAATGATTTACTTGTATTTGTGGAAAAAACAGTTGAATTTGTGAAGAATCTCAAGAGCAGAACATGACTAAAAAAGATGTTGACGACAGATAATACAGCATATACGCTACGGGCCTACGCTCTTGCCCTTCGGAATATTGGGACCTTCGGTTGCAACTTCACAAACACCGAGAACGGTATATGAAATTCCGAACCCCATTATGGAGGAGAAGGAATGGAAAACGAAAAAGTAAATAAATCGGTAAGAATTGATTTTAAAGAAAAATTGAAGAAGGTATTACCTGAAATTTTTGAGGATAATAAAATTAATTTTGAGAAGTTAAAGTCATTATTAAGTGGTGAGGTCATTGAAAAAGAGGATGACAGATTTTACTTTAACTGGGCTGGGAAAAGCAATCTTTATAAACTTATTCAAGCACCCGCTTATGGTTCTTTGAAACCTGATAAAGAAAAGTCAATTGATTTTGATAGGACAGAAAATATTGTTATTGTTGGAGAAAATTTAGAGACCCTAAAATTGTTACTGAAACCATACTTTGGTAAAGTAAAAATGATTTATATTGACCCACCTTATAATACAGGTAAGGATTTTATTTACCGTGATAATTTCAAGGAACCATTAAAGGACTATTTAGAAAAAACAGGACAGATTGATAGTGAAGGCAAAAAACTAATTACGAATACAGAAGCAAGTGGACGGTATCACTCTGACTGGCTTAACTTTATATATCCGAGACTGTTTTTAGCAAGAAGTTTGCTGAAAGACGATGGAGTTATTTTTATTTCAATAGATGACAATGAGGTCCATAACTTGCGAAAAATAATGGATGAGATTTTTGGAGAAGAGAATTTTGTAGCAAATATAATTTGGCATAGCAAAGGGGGAGCAGGAACAGACCCGAAAACTCTATCAATTGAGACCGAATATGTTTTACTATACGCAAAGAATAAACCAAATGTTAAATTGAATAAATATACTTATGATACTTCTGACTACAACCTAAGGGATGAATACTATGAAGTAAGAGGTTGTTATAAACTGAATAAATTAGATAGAAAAAGTTTGGGCTATATTCCAAGTTTAGATTTTCCAATAGAATTAAATGGACTAATTGCGATTCCCGGAGGAACAGAGGAAGAAAACAAAAAGAGAATTTGGCGGTGGAGATGGAGTAAAGGGAAAGTAAATTGGGGAATAAGAAATGGTTTTATTGTATTAAAAGAAGACAAAAGTGGTGTTGTCAATGCATATTATAAAATTTACGAAAAAGTAGATAACGAAGGCAATCCAATTGGAAGGACCCGTCCTTATGATAACTTAGTTCCAGATGGAATAACTACTTCTGACGGTACAGCAGAAATTGAAGATATTTTTGGGATAAGAATTATGGATTATCCTAAGCCAACGGAATTGATGTCTTACTTAATTAAAATTGCTTTAAATACTAACGATATTATTCTTGACTTCTTTGCAGGCTCTGGTACTACAGGGCATGCTGTCTGGGACTTAAATAAAGAGGATGGCGGAAACAGAAAATTTATCCTTGTTCAACTTGATGAAGAGGTTAAAGATGAAGAAATTAAAAAAGAGTTTCCAACGGTGGCTGATATTTGTATTGAGAGATTAAGCAGGGTATCAGAAAAATATAAAAAGGAAGTAGAGGGGCAACTTATAGATAATAATCAGGATTTTGGATTTAAAGTTTTTAGACTTGATAAATCAAATTTTAATCTTAAGGATGAATTTGAAATTGAGAATAGGAAAGATGTTGAGGAGTTAAAAAAGAAATATTTAGAGTGGCTCGGTATATTTGTTGACCAACCATTAGTTTCTGGCTGGCAGAAGATTGATGTTATTTATGAAGTAATGTTAAAAGAGGGATTAAATTTAAACTCTCAGATTGAGAAAATGAAAATTAAAGATGACGAATTTTATTATGTGAAAGATAACGAGCAGAATTTAGATTTTTATATTTCACTTCAATATAAATTTGCTCCTGATACAATAGAGGAAATAAGAACTTCAAAGTATAAAGGGAAAATGTTTGTCTTTTTAGACAATGCATTGACAGATAGTGACAAAATAAATTTAATTACCTTTGTTAGATTGAAGGTGATATAGATGGCAAAGAAGGCTGAGACTAAAAAGAGCAAAGAACTTACTGAAATAAGTTCAACACAAGTTTTTGATAAAATCTCCGAGCTAATTGAACAGGCAAGAAAAAGAGTTGCGGTTACCATCAATCAGGAGATGGTAGTTCTCTACTGGAATATCGGTAAGACCATTAAAAAAGAGATAATAAAATCAGATAGGGCTGATTATGGAAAACAAATAGTCCAATCACTGAGTGGAGAATTATCTCATAACTATGGCAAGGGATTCTCTGAACAAAGTTTGTGGCATATGGTGAAATTTTATGAAACCTATCCAATTCTCTCCGCAGTGCGGAGAGAATTACAAGGATTATCATGGACACATATTAAATCTATTATTTATCTTAATGATGATTTAAAAAGAAAGTTTTACGCTACTTTATGTCAGAAAGAACACTGGAGTACAAGGACACTTGAGAATAGAATAGGCACTATGCTTTATGAACGAACCGCATTATCAAAATTACCTGAGAAAACTATAGAAATGCAGCTAAAAGAACTAAAAGAAGAAGATAAAATGACACCTGAGTTAGTTTTCAGAGACCCTTATGTTTTAAATTTTCTTGAACTCAGTGATACTTACAGTGAAAGGGATTTAGAGAGAGCAATATTAAATGCCTTAGAAAAATTTATTATTGAATTAGGTAAAGATTTTTACTTTGTGGCGAGACAGAAGAGAATTACACTTGATAATATTGATTACTATATGGATCTGGTCTTTTATCACAGAAAATTAAGGTGTTTTGTTGTTATTGATTTGAAATTGGATAAGTTTAGAGCAGAATATAAGGGACAGATGGAGTTATACTTGAGATATTTAGAAAAATATGAAATGGAGATAAATGAAAATCCACCAGTAGGTATTATTCTTTGCAGCGAAAAAGGTAAAGAGCAAATTGAATTGCTGTTTTTACCAAAAGATAGAATAAAAGTTTCAGAATATTTAACCAAATTACCACCAAAAGAATTATTTGCTGAAAAATTGCATAAGGCAATCCAAACTGCCCGATTGTCATTAAAAGAGAAATAAAATGCTAAAACTAAAATTTGATTCAAAGTTAGACTTCCAGATTGATGCTATAAACTCTGTAGTAAATTTATTTAAAGGGCAACCTAAAAAACATTTTGATTATACTTTCCAAATCATTCCAAATTTATTAGACCTTCCAAAAGAAAAAATCTTTGAAAATCTACAAGATATTCAAAATAGAAATGGACTTCAATTATCTAACGCAGATGATTTGAAAGAACCCTACAATTTTACAATTGAGATGGAGACAGGGACTGGAAAAACTTATGTCTATTTAAGAACCATTTTAGAATTAAATCAGAAGTATGGATTTACAAAGTTCATTATTGTAGTCCCGTCAGTTGCTATAAAAGAGGGAGTCTTAAAAACCTTATATATTACAAAAGAACATTTCAAGCAGTTGTATGAGAATTTACCTTATACCTATTTCCCCTATAAGTCTGATAATTTAGTAATGGTTCGGATGTTTGGTCAAGATACAAATTTACAAATAATGGTTATTACAAAAGATGCTTTTAATAAGGATATAAATATTATTCACAATGTTCACGATAAAATGGGAGATAAACCGATTGAAATTATAAAAAAGACAAAACCTATTGTTATCCTTGACGAACCACAAAAAATGGGTGGAGAAGCAACTTTATGGGGATTATCTGAATTGAATCCACTTTTTGTTTTACGCTACTCTGCAACTCACAGAGAAATTTACAATCTTATTTATAAACTAACTCCTTATGAGGCTTATAATTTCGGCTTGGTTAAAAAAATAGAAGTATTGTCTATCACCGAAGAAGGAGACCCTGCCAGTAAAAAGATAATTTTAGACCGAATAGAATCGACCTCCAGTGGTTTAAGAGCAAAAGTCAAACTATTTGTTAATACCAAAGAGGGTATAAAGTTAAAGCTGATAACTCTTAGACACGGTGATAATTTAGCAAATAAAACAAATAATTCTTATTATGAAGGTTTTATTACAAGTGAAATAAACAAAGGTGCAGGGTATATTTCTTTTTCTAACGGTGTGAAAATTTATGAAGGAAAATCTTCAATAGATGAAGATGAGATAATTCGTTTTATGGTAAGGGAAACGGTAAGGGAGCATTTAGATAAAAAGAGACAGTTGAATCCCAAAGGGCTTAAAGTATTGAGTTTGTTTTTCTTAAACAGAGTTGATGATTACCTATTAGAAGATGGGATTGTCCGAAGAATGTTTGAAGAAGAATTTAACAAACTCATTAAGAATGGGTTTAAGGAATTTTCAAATTTAGATGTAAAGAAGGTTCATAGTGGCTATTTTTCAAAGATGAAGAAGGATAAAAGCATCGAAGAAGACGAGTCAACATACGATTTAATTATGAAGGATAAAGAGAGATTACTTTCATTGGAAGAACCTGTCGAATTTATATTTTCCCATTCGGCATTAAGAGAAGGCTGGGATAATCCAAATGTATTTAATATTTGCACGCTTGCATACTCTTCATCAGAAATTAAAAAAAGACAGGAAATCGGTAGAGGTTTAAGATTGCCGGTTGACCAATATGGGAATAGAATTCAGGATAAAGATATAAATTTACTGACTGTGATAACAAATGAAAGTTATAGAGAATATTTAGAAAGATTACAGATAGAATACCGAGAAGAAGTTGGCGAAGAAGCACCACCTGTTGAAGACAAACGAGAAAGAATAAAAGTCAGGATTAAAAATGATGTCCTTCAAGGTGATTTATTTAAGGATTTATGGAACAGAGTTTCACCGAAAGCAAAATATATTGTGAATTTAGATGATACTAAATTCATAGAGCAATGTATTGAAGAAATACAAAAAATTGAGATAAAAGAACCAGAAATAAGCATTAAAAAAGTTAGAGTGAATAAAATCGAATCCGAAGATATTAAAGAAGAATTTGTTAAAGAAGCATCGGAGAAAACGAAGATAACCAAAGTTCCTAATCTTATTGCATTTATTGAAAGAGAAAGCAGTTTAACTAAAAGGACAATATTCAAAATATTAGAGGGGTCTAAAAATCTTAATCTTTTGTTTTTGAATCCTCAAAAATATGCGGAAAAGGTCATAGAAATTGTCAAAGAGTATAAAAGAACATTTGAGGTTGAGGGTATTAAATATATTAATATGGGAGAGGATTATGATGCTGGTCTTCTAAGGGAGGAAGTAGCAAGTTATGGTAAATATGTATTAAAAGTACAAAAATCAATTTATGATGGAATAATTAAAGAGTCAAATATAGAAGAAGAATTTGCTAAGGCACTTGATAAAGACTCCCGCATAAAATTATTTATAAAACTACCTGAATGGTATTCAATAGAAACACCAGCAGGGAATTACACACCCGACTGGGCGATTGTGATAGAAAAAGTTCAAAATGGTGTAACTTCCGAAAATATTTTCTTCGTAGTTGAAACCAAAGGAACTAATGATATTTATGAATTGAGACCTGAAGAAATAAATAAGATAAAAAGTGCCAAAAAGAGGTTTGAACTCATAAGAGATTCAAAATTTATAGCACCTATTAAGGATTTTGATAGTTTTGAGAAGGAGTGGTAAAATGTAATTATACAACTAATACGGATTAACCGCTTCATGTAAAAGCGGATAAAAGGAAAATCTTCGATTTCCCCAAATTGACTTCTGCAAGCTACAGAACGTTATCGGAATTTGCTTAAGTTTAGACAAAATAAATAGTGAGGCGAGAATATAGAAGCAAAGGAATTAATCCCAACTTCACAAACTAACCAAGGTTTGCCTTGATAAAATCAGGGGATTATTTTTAGTTATATACTACAGAGCTTTTTGTCTCTTTTATAGTCAAATGGTTTAATATTAAATACAATTAGGAGTAAATCTTTAATAGGATTAATCTAAAGAACAGCAAATATTTCTTTATTATTTCTCCGAAAATAATAAATCTATGTAAAATTATAAGAGTAAATTTAGTAAAAAAATAGATTGTTCAGTTATACAAGATTATATA
>Ga0255346_1001189_pt1 | contig 38189 bp, 30 predicted proteins | sample wastewater_treat_FD_194410 | JGI IMG/M metagenome (GOLD analysis project Ga0255346, IMG submission 194410) | Wastewater microbial communities from Lulu Island WWTP, Vancouver, Canada - plant22 | ecosystem: Engineered > WWTP > Wastewater > Unclassified | place: Canada: Vancouver, British Columbia...
CTTCCGCCCCTGGCTGCTGCGTATCGCCCGAAATCTCTGTTTCAACCTGTTGAAACGTGCCCAGATCGTGCCTATGGAAAGTCTGGACGCCATGCAGGAAAAAGAGGGGGGCAGCAGGCAGTATTGGAAGGCACAGACCTCCGCCCATCCGCTTGAAGGCATACTTGCGAGTGAGCGGCGGCGCGTGCTGCTGCGCATTGTCGACACAATGCCTGAAGATATGAGAGAAGTTATTGTCCTGAAATATTTTGAGCAGATGTCGTCCAAGGAAATCGCTGATGTTCTTGAAATCACCGAAGGTGCAGCGCGGACGCGTATTCATCGGGCGATTGCCTGGCTTAGAACTAAAAACAAATTAATTACGGATTTACAATGAGCGAACGACCCATTACCGATCCTGCCGGAAGATCCGGCGGCGAATCTGAAACTTTTGCGCTGGAGCAGGAGCTTCTGGCGCTGGGGGGTGAATTGTCTTCGCTCATGCCTGCTATCCATTTGGAAACAGCGGTTATGGCAGGGCTCGCTTCCTTCGAAGACGCTGAAGCCGGGCTGGAGGAGGAACTCCTTTTGCTGGGCGACGCCCTTGCCGGGGCCGTTCCTGAAGCCGGTCTGCAGCAGCGGATTCTGGAGCGGATAGAAGCTCAGGTGTGCCAGGAAAATACGGAACTGAAAACAGAGCTCAGGGCTATCGGCGCAGAAATGCGCGAAAAGCAGCCTGTCGTGGATATTGCCGAACCTGTTCTGGATGCCGTACCTGCCCGCACCCTTTCTGAAACGGTCGATTTTACACGGCACCGGAAACAACGCCGTCGTGAAAGCTGGGCGTCGCGGCAAATGCTCCTGACCGCCGCTGCCTGCCTTCTTTTGGTTTTCGGTGTGCTTTTTACCCGGGTGATTCGCCCGGAACTGACCCGCCTGCCCGGATCAGTCATGCAAACAGCCCGGACACAGGCTTCCGGTTCGGAAGAAAGTGCTTCGGCGAAAAAAGAAGCCCGGGAAGGCGAAGCGCTCAGCCTGACAATGGGAAGCAGTCAGGGGGAGATTGTGTTGTCCGCCTTAAAGCGGCCCGCCCCTTACACGGAAGAACAGGGTACGGAACAGAAGGCGCGGCATGAGGAGCACAGCCTGCAGGATATTCTGGATTTACGCCGACAGGCGGCGGACGGAAAATCGGACGCTCTCGCTCTGCTTGCCCGCTGGGGTGCGCTGGATCCCGATCAGGCGCGGAAACTTTTGGCGGAGGGAAGCCTTAGCCCGGCGGATCTGGTGGCACTGAGCCGTTTTCTGCCGGCGGATGAAGCCATGGCTCTGCTGCGTGAGGCGATCGAAGTCAATCCTGAAGACCCGGGGCTGCGGCTTGCTCTGGCGAGAATGCTGCTTGCCGATCCGAAGAATCATGCGGAGGCACAGCGTATGCAGGAGGCGCTGCGCAATCTTGATCCCGGCAACAGCCTGGCTTATTTCATGGATGCACAGGTGCGCTTTGCCGCCGGTGATTATGTAAACGCACTGGAATCACTGCAGGAGGCTTCCCGTCTGAGTTTTGCCAGCGCTTACGGATTGTCCAATGCGCAGCATCATCGGGCTGTGCTGGAAGCCGCTGGATATCCCGCAGAAACGGCAGGGGCTCTTGCCGCATTTTATGCCGGAACTGAGGAATACGGCTATTTGGAGCAGATGCGCAATGATCTGCTTGACTATGGAAGTTATTTTGAGTCCATAGGTGATTACGAATCTGCTTTTGCCATTTATAAAAGCATTGGAGAGCTGGGCGGTCAGCTGCTAAACGGTGCAGCCTTCGGAAACGAACAACTTGCCGGGCTGGATATGCAGACAGCGGCAATGGAAGCCATAAGCCAGTTGCTTCAGATTTTGAAAGTGCCCGGCGCTTCTCAGGTAGTGGAGAGCAGTTATGAGCTTTTCGCAGAAGGACTGGATCTTTTTCTCGAAAATCTCGGCCGTCTCGATGACTACTTGAAACAGGGAAGCGGTAATTCTGTCGTGGAAACCATCAACGGGATCATGCAGTACGGTGATATTCGTTTTTTCCCACGGGAAAGAAAAGAATAACGGCACCGCCCTTTATAAAGTCTTTTTGCCTGCCCCCCGCTTTTTCCTTCCGAAACCTGTCCCTTCATTCTCTCTTCCTTTTATCTGTGAAAAAAGTAAAAGAGAAGGCAGCGGAAGAGGGGAAAACATGCCCTATGCCACTTGCATTTGTTTTTAGCCCGGCTATATGTTATGCTAATTGAACAATTTAGGGCTGAACCCGAAGTAATCGGACCGCCAGACGCGAAAAGAAGACGAGTTTCAGGCGTTTTCTTTCCGGGCAGCTGTAAAAGGGCAGGCTCCTCGTTTTGCTGACTAAAAACAACTGTTTCCGGCTCCCGGCGGTGTTCGTTGTCTGGCACGGCATAACCAGCATGGAAGAGCGCTTTCTGGCTCGTCCATTCACGAAAGGAGTCTCTGAAATGGCAAAAATTGTTTGGCGTTACAGACTGACTAATCAGGAACAGCAGTTATGGGAGCGTGAAGAACTGAGGGGCTGGCGGGCTGCCATGACAGGTTTTGTTGAAGATGAAGCCCGTGACCGCGGCTGCCTGAAATTTGCCATTTACAGCACGGACGAAGTGCTGATTCTCAAAGACAGTGTGACCCGGGATCATGAGGAAAGCGCAGAGGACTGAAGTGTTCTTCTGAGCATCAGTGCATCAGCACTAAATTATCCCTGTGGACAATTTCGTCATAATCATTGTGCCCGAGGATAGATGTGATCTCCTCAGTTTTTTTGCCTTTCAGGAGGTCAATCGTTTCGCTGTCGTAATTGGCAAGACCGCAGGCGATCATGGCTCCTGCGTCATCAACGATCCGCACCGCCGCCCCGGCACCGAAGCGTCCTTCCACTTTCTGAACGCCAACAGGCAGCAGGCTTTTGCCTTTTTCCACGAGAGCAGCGGTGGCACCGGCATCCACATGCAACGTGCCGCAGATGCTTCTTCCGAAGGCAATCCAGCGTTTTCTGTGCGATAACGCCACTTTTGCCGGGCGGAAATTCGTATGAGGCGCTTCGCCCGCGAGGATCTGGTGGAGGACTCTTTTTCTGTATCCTGAGGTGATGATGCAGTCAACTCCGGCGGCAACTGCAATTTTAGCGGCCTGCAGTTTGGTGCGCATCCCGCCGGTGGAAGCAATACTTCCCGCCCCGCCCGCCAGCGCTTCGATTTCATCCGTGATCTGTGTCACCTCCCGAATGAGTGAAGCGGTCGGGTCCTCACGCGGATCTTTATCGAAAAGCCCGTCCACATCGGTCAGAATGATGAGGAGATCGGCATTTGCCTTGGCAGCAATTTTTGCGGCCAGCGTGTCGTTGTCTCCGAAACGCAGTTCCTCTGTTGCCGTTGAGTCATTTTCATTGACAACAGGCACCACCGACTTCATTGTGAAAAGGGTGGAGAGTGTGTTGCGTATATTCAGGTAGTTCTGCCGGGAGTCCAGATCGGCCTGAGTCAGCAGAATCTGTGCTGTAGTCATCCCTTTGCCGTACACGCGGAAGAGCGTCTCGTAGTAATGCATGAGGCGGGCCTGTCCGACAGCTGCGACCGCCTGTTTTTCAGGCAGGGCCGTCGGTCTTTTAACGAGACCCAGAGCGTCCATGCCGCATCCGACTGCACCGGATGTGACAATAAGAACATCCATGCCCTGATCCTGCTTCAGAGATACGATTTCCTGAACCAGTCCTTCCAGAATATGACCGTCAAAGGCGCGCCTGCCGGTTAATAGATTGGTTCCTATTTTGACCACGATCCGTTTGGAAGCTTTCGAAGGCATAGACATAGGGACTCCAATTCTGCCTGTATTTACCTTGCATTGCCACAGTCTTATTATACGGTTTTTTTCCTGCGCTTCCAAAACAGATGTCCGCCGAAGAATTTTAACGGATCATTCTTTGAACAGAGCTTATTTGGTGCGCCCGGTTTCTTTTCCTCAGAGGAAAATGCGCCGGCGCTCACACCGGAGACGATCTGATTCCCGCCTTCACTGAAACGGGCGAAAGGCTTGGAAGAGGTATCTGTTTAATCTGCCGGGTGGTGCTGGGGAAGCGGCATTTTTTCAGGATAATATTTGCATCAGCGCTCTTTGTGGGGTACACTGGTTATGCCTCGTTTCGGTCCGAACCAGGCTGTTTTCAACAGTCACCGCCAGTATTTCCACCGTTCCAGTGGAATCCTGCAAAGGAAGATTCTTTTTCCGTGAATAACAGTCGCCAGAAACCAACATACGATCATCGCGGATTCCCTGCCTGTCTGGAAGATTACCAGCCCTGGCTGCTCGAAGCGACCCAGGAGGAGCTGCGCCGGGTTGTTGCCACAATGCACCGTGTCCACGGTTTTACGGCAGTACTGACAGATCTAGATCTGCTTCTGGAGCGTATCAGTGAGGAAGGGCGTCTGGTTGCACAGGCGGAAGCGGCTTCCGTCATGCTTTACGATAAAAAGGCGGATGATTTGTATTTTCGTGTGGTGCTGGGCGATAAAAGCAGTCCTGACGTACTGAAAAAAGAAGTGCGCTTGAAAATGGGGCAGGGGATCGCTGGCGCTGCAGCGGAAAGCAGGCAGGTGATTCACGTTCCCGATGTGAGCAAAGATCCCCGTTTTTACAGCGGGGCAGATGCAGCTAGCCGCTTTCAGACGCACAGTCTTCTCGCCGTGCCCATGATTGAACGCGGGGAATTAATCGGAGTCCTGGAAGTGGTGAACAAGATAGGGGACATCTGCTTCTCTGCCATGGATCAGCATGTGCTGGAAGTATTTTCTCTGCTTGCAGCGACGGCTGTTGTGAATGCGCGCCTGATTGAGGCGCAGATTCAAAACGAACGTCTTGCCGCAATAGGGCAGGCCATTGCCGGGTTGACCCATCACATAAAAAATATTATGACCGGGCTGGGCAACTGTGTTGAACTGATTGACGGTGCCATTAAAAAAGAGGATTTTCTTCTGGTTCGCCAGATATGGCCTATTCTTTTTCGGAGCACAGGCCGTATCTCACGCTTTGTTCAGGATCTTCTTCTCGCTGCAAAGCCTCGCATGCCTGTGATGGCACCCTGCTGGCTTCACCAGATCGTGGCGGATGTGTGTGAGGATGTACGGGAACAGTGTGCGCACAAAAGTGTGTGCCTGGAAGTGCAGGCGAAAGAAAATGTGGATCCCATTGTGGGGGATGCAGATCTTCTTTCCCGCTGTATTCTGAATCTGCTGATCAATGCTGTGGAGGCGGCCCCGCTGAAAAACGGACGTGTCACCATTACGCTTGGCCTGAAAAACGATGGAGCACGCACCATTGAAGTTTGCGACAACGGTCCGGGAATTCCCCAGCAGGCGCGCGCCCGTATTTTCGATCTTTTTTATTCTGAAAAAGGAACCCGGGGCACGGGGCTCGGGCTTGCTTCTTCCTACAAAATTGCACAGGAACATGGCGGCACACTGGAACTGCTGGACAGTACCGGTGGCGCCTGTTTTCTTTTGACCCTTCCGCAGCGGCGGGAGATGGCAAATATTTTTGGAGGTTCCAATGAAAGTTCTGAAAATCCTTAAAAAGCCAGCCGTCCTCGGATGGCTTCTTTGGTTTATCACTACGCTCCTCCTGGCAGGGCCGGCGGTCATGCTCATGTATCGTATTACTTACGATACTGCCAACGCACTGACCCGCATTGTTTCGGGTGTTTTTGGTGCCGCCATCTTTTCCGGTGTTCTGGTGACACTGGGCAATGAGATCTGGTTCCGGATACGACGCAAGCAACTTGCTCAGGCTAAGAAAGAGAACCGTCGTGCAAAAAAGAAATCCGGGAAGAAAAAATAACTGCGTGCCCCTTTTAGTATCCTTTCCTTGATAAGGACTGTCTTATGTCTGACATGTGGGAACTTGCCTCTTATGTGGAAGAACATCCGGGAGACTATCCTCAGCGCTGGCAGCTGGCAAAAAAACTCTATGCCGCCCACGAGTATCGTCTGGCGCTGGAGCACCTGCTGGTGCTTAAAAATGAGTGGAAGCCTCATCTGAACAGCCGCCGCTATCTCGGTGCCGTATATTATCGAATGGGCCGCTATACCGAGGCGGCAAAAACGCTGCGTGAAGCGATCCGGGAATGGCCGGAGGAAATCGGACTCCGTGAGCAGCTGGCGCATGCATTGACCCGGGGGGAAGAGCACAAGGAAGCACTGAACGTCTGGGAGGATGTGCTGCAGCTGCAGCCCGATCATATCCGGGCGCAGAAGCATATCAAAAAAATCCGAATCCTCCTCAAAACGACGCTACGAAGCCCATATCTTTCTGATGCAGATGACGATGGAGTCTATGATTCCGCTGCCGGTCTGCCACCCGAACCGCCTGTGGTCGGCAACATCTGCCCGAAATGCGGTGCTCAGAATAGTGAAGAGTTTGACCGCTGCTGGAAATGCGATGCTTCACTGGCGCTGCACGAGGACTCTTTTCTCAATCTGCCTTCTGTTCAGGCGCACGGTCCTTATCTTCTTCGTCCTGAAACGATCAGCAGTGTTGCCATGTTTGCTTCCTTTGCACTTTTTCTCGTAGCGATTTATTTCGCCGTACGCCTGATATTGACCTATAAAGCCGATAGCGTGGAAGCGCTGACCAATGTTTCGCAAATTTACGATCAGGTCCTGGCGCCCAGCCGTATTATGATGAGCCTTGTGTTGCTGCTTTGGTGGCCTTATGCGCTGAAATTGTCGCTGCGTCTTGCCCGCATCAAGGCTATGCCGCCTGCCATTCTGATTTGTATAAGCGGGCTTTTTCTGAGCAGTCTCACGGCGGTGCTGGTTTTAATGCCGCATTCCATGGTCTTTGTGGCTTTTCTTGCGACGCTGCTTATTTCGTTGCTGCTTGTCCTCCTTGCTTTCCAAATTCCTCCCGGCAGTGCACTGGTCGCCTGGGCGGCACATATTGTGCTGGTCTGGCTTATGGCTGCCTGCAGTTTCTGGTTTGCCGAATGCTACCGTTTCGGAGAATTTCTGAATCCGCTGCAAGAGCTGCCGGTTCTGCAGGAGACCATGAGCGGGCAAGGAGCGCTGCAGAATGCCGCCCCGGTGCGTGTCCCCGGATTTATGACGCCCATCCGTCAGAAAGTGCGCTGGGAATCCAGCGGTTCCGCCTGGCTCGATCATTATGCTCATGCCGCCCGGGCAAGTGTTAAAAAAGAGACGGCAGAGCAGGGGCTTGTCTTTCAGATTCTGAAGGGAGGCAATCTGATTGCCCATGAGCCGCTGGAGGCGGAGCATCTGTATGTGCCTTTTTCCATAGAGCCCGGAGAGGAGTATGAATTTGTTGTGACCGGGCCGGACTATGCCATGGTTCAGATTATTGTGCAAAGTATCCTGCCCTGTGTATTCGTGCCGTCGGCCCCGCCTGCCGTTTCTGCCGATGGTGCACCGGCGGAAGCAGCGAATGAAGGTACTACCGCTACGACGGAACAGGGTGCCGGGACGCTGACAGCGCCGCCCTCCGTAAGACCGTAACCCCGGGGATCAGGCAGTTTTTTTGCCGGGTATTTCCTCCTGCACAGAAGGAGGCAGTTGCGTCTTCAGGCTGCATGGCGCCGGAAAGTACGATTTTGCATATGCCTTGGCACATTATTTAGAAGGGAAGAAGTCTATGCTGGGACTTGGAGTCTGGGATTGGTTTGCACTGGGGATTTATTTCCTGGTAATTTTGCTGGTGGGTCTGTGGACTTCCAGAAAGATAACGAACAGCGAAGACTTTTTTATTGGCGGTCGCCGCTTCGGCAAGGTCATGATGATCTTTTTTTCATTCGGTGCCGGGACTAGCGGCAACGATGCGGTGGGCGTGTCCGCCAAAAGTTATACTTCGGGTCTTTCAGGCATCTGGTATCAGTGGCTCTGGCTTTTCTGTACCCCCTTTTACTGGCTGATAGCGCCTGCTTTTCGCCGGATGCGTGCTCTGACTACAGGTGATTTTTTCGAGCAGCGTTACAATGGAAGCGTAGCGTCACTTTATGCTTTTGTCGGGATTCTGGTGCTGACCGTCAATATCGGGGTAATCCAGCTCGGGGCGGCATCCATGGTGGAGGCGGCGACAGGGGGGCTCATTCCCCGAACGGCGGGTATTCTTGGCATGGCTGCTCTTTATGTTGCCTATGGTATGGCGGGTGGTCTTGCGGCGGCGATTATTACTGATTTCATTCAGGGAATTCTCACCTTGATTCTTTCTTTCATGCTGCTGCCGCCTGCCCTGAAAATGGTGGGCGGTTTCGCCGGACTGCACGCCTCCATTGGTGAAGAAAGCATGTTCAGCCTGGTGGCACCGGGAGAAATCAATCTTTTTTTCATTGTTATGCTCTGCTTGAATGCGCTGATCGGCGTGGTGACTCAGCCCCATCACATGGGGGTCTGTGCTGCTGGGCGCACGGAATTGGAGGGGCAGATTGGCTTTGCAGGGGGCAATCTGCTGAAACGTCTGTGTACGATCGCCTGGGTGCTGGTCGGTCTTTGTGCTGTGGTGCTCTTTAAAAACAGCGGCAGGGAGGTGGAACCTGATCTGGTCTATGGTACAGTGGCTCAACAGCTGCTCCCTCAAATCATGCCCGGACTAATCGGCCTTTTTCTTGCCGCTCTTATGGCATCGATGATGTCGTCCTGTGATGCCTTTATGGTTTCCTGCGCGGGGCTTTTTACGCAAAATATCTATAAACGCTGGTTCCGCCGCAATGAAAAGGAAAGCCACTATGTCCGGGTGGGACGCATCAGCTCTCTTGTTGTAGTCTGTTGTTCCCTCTTTTTTTCCTTTCTTGTCACCGATGTGCCCACAGGATTACTTTGGTTCTTCAAATTGCAGGCGCTCATGGGTGCCGCATTCTGGCTGGGGCTCTTCTGGCGCCGTGCCACCGTCGCCGGCGCCTGGGCGGCGACATGTGCAGGCCTTTTCGTATTGTTTGGTACCAGCCTTTCCGTGTTTCAGAAGTGGGCGCCCGCCTGGCTTCCGGATTATATGTTCTTCGACGGAAAATTCAGGGATTCATGGCAGATAGCCGCATATCTCTCCGCCGCCTTTTTCGTCGGAATAGTGACGAGTCTCTGTACCCGGCGGGTGGCACAGGAAAAGCTGGATCGTTTTTATAATTGTCTGCATACACCAGTCACGCCTGGCGAACCGCCAGCGCCGGAAGCCTTTATGCTTCCGGAGGGCGTAAGCGCTGCCGTGCCCGTCCGGCTCATTAATCATCCTGATTTTGAGATACCCGTTCCGTCACGGCAGGCGCTTGCGGGTTTTCTGGCGATCTGGGTCTGTGTTGCCGCTTTAATAGGCTTTGTGTTCTGGATGGCGCGCTGGGGTGCCTGATCCGGAGGATAAGAAAAAAGGGCAGGAACGAAAGCTCCTGCCCGGAATGCAGCGGTATTGGAGTATCACTGATTCTTCAGTGACGGGACAATCGGCGGCAGATCGTTGTCAAATTCAATGCGGAGCCCTGCTTCCATGGCAGCCTCTGTCACTTCGTTGACTATTTCAATCGGGGCAGCGGGATGCTTTCGAATCACTACGGTGACCGGCATATTCTTCGGTGCATCAAAGAATTTTTCGCGGAGATCATCGGGCGTGACAATGGTACCTTCGCAATGGATCTGTCCATTCTGACCGACCGCGACCCCTATCTCATTTTTCCCGTCGGAGATGCTGTCTTTCATTCGCCCGAAGATATCCTTTTTCATCTTGCGGCTTGTGCCGGCAATATCTGATTCCGCCGTGGCGATGGAAAGAGCCTCCGGCATGGTGTCTTCGCCGACAATGGTCGTGGTCATGAAGATAAGGAGCGAGGAATTGGCGGAGGATTTTTTCGGATTCCTGAAGAGTTTGCCAATGAGCGGCAGATCACCCAGCAGCGGTGTGCGGGTGGAAGAATTGCTCGTACGATCCCGACGCAAGCCGCCCAGCACAATGGTATCCCCGGAATTGACCCGCACCTGCGTATCGGCACGGCGTAATGTTTTTTCCGGCACTGTACGGGACAGATCGTCAACGACAATCTTTTTGTCGGTAAATGTGCTGTCTTCCGCACTGATATCCAGCAGGATATTCTGATCGTCCGTGACACGGGGCAACACCGAAAGAATGGTACCCACATCAATAAATTCCACCCTGCTCCCGGAGGAAGACATGCGTCGGTAGTAGTCCAGATTGTCCGAAGTGTTTCCTCCGGGATATCCGCTGTATCCGTATCCGTACCCGTATCCGCCGGACGCACTGACATAAGGTACTTTGGTGGCGTTTTCAAAAAGCGCCTCTTCACCATCCTGAACGGTCACTTTGGGTGAGGACAGAATGGTTGCCTTATGCTGGCTGTCAAGATAGTCCAGCGTTACCGCCAGATTGCCGCCGCGATAAGAATCCAGCACGGGCTTCCCTGCAATATCCTTGAGCAGCGGCCGGGTAATTTTTCCTGAACTGTCCACTTCCAGTGCGCCATAGCGGGGCACAGCATAAGGCTTGCGCCCTCCTGAGGCGATCTGGCCGTCTCCGGTTGCCGCTGCCGCCGGATCGCCGCCTGAGCCACTGTGCAGGGAGAAGGGGGCGCCGCCTACATTGGCAAAGTACGACCAGTTTACATTGAACGCCCGTTCCACTTCGGAACTGACTTCCACGATATACGCTTCAATCATGACCTGTTTGCGGCGGATATCCCAAACCTGAACCAGCGCATCGATTTCATCAAGCCGGCTCGGCAGCCCGGTTGCCGTGATCTGATGCACTTCATCCTGCAGGACAATCTGTCCCATTTCTCCGGGGATGTAGGCTTCGATCTGATCGGCTACAAACTCGGGATCGGCATATTTGAGAACCCAGGTGCGTGTTTCCAGCTTCTGATCCAGTGTCTGGATCAGAGAGGCAATTTTGGCGACCCGGGGAGGCAGATCGGTAACGACCAGCGTATTGAAACGCGGATCCATCTGGATGGTGCCTCTTTCGGAAAGTATGGATTCCACACTGTCGAGCACGTCTTCTGCATTCACATGAATGATGAAGAAAGTCTGAGATTCCACAGGAGTATCCAGCCGGGCAATGGTCTCTTTGATCTGTGCCTGCACGGTGGGGTTGTCCCAGATAAAGAGTTGATTTGTCCGCACATCGGTGAGAAGTGTGCCGCTCTGCGACATAAGATTGCCCACAGCCGCTTCAATGTCTGCAAGTTCGGCGTGCTCAATCGTGTATTCCGCTTTTTTCAGCGGAACGTCCATTTCTTTGACCAGCCGTTCCATTTCGGCGATATTGTCCTGCGTATCCCAGACGTAAATGTTATTGGTTCGCTGGTCTGTGATCACACGCCCGTTCGGTGAAAGAAGGGAATTGACAAGCGATTCAATATAACTGATATCGGCATGAACTACTTTAAACTCATGAGGCTTGGCTTTCCCGTATTCCCGTTCGAGGTATTCTTCTTTGGTCATGACACGAAGGAAGCCGATTTCCTCGTCAAATTCATAGTACACTTTGTTGAATTTGAGCACTTCAAGCGCCTGTTTCGGGGTCACTTCGTACAGCCAGAAGCGCAGAGATATTTCTTTCAGCTCCGGGGAAATAACCATGTTCCAGTTGGTTGCCAGATTAATGGCGGTTAAAAATTCCTCCAGCGGCATAGGCCCTTCCAGGGTGATTTTCTCGCCGTCTTCGGGCACAGGACCATATTGCAGTTCACGCTCCAATACAGGCTGAAATGCGCCATTGTTCACCGAGGACACAGAACTGACACCGCCTTTTTGGAATGGCGTGGAGCCGGCACCGGAGTCGGCACCTGTGCCGCCTGTTGTGCGTGACCCGCTGCCTCCTGACACGGAGCGCACCCCGGCTCCGGCGGAACGGGCGGCCGGCGCCTCTCTGCCTGCGCCTTTGTCACTGGCAGCGCGCTCTGCTGCACCGGTTCCGGCGGCAGCACTGTCGCCAGCTGCGGCATTGGAAGCGGTGCCTGCTGCTGCTCCGGAGCTCGAGGGCGAGGTGCCTTTTCGTCCGCCGACCCCTGTTGAGCTGGTAGAAGTTTCTTTTCCGGCCTCTGTTCTTGAGGAAACGCTTCCTGAACTTCCTGATTTGCTCCTGTCAATGCGCTGAGTTTTGCCTGATGCATCTGTCCCCCAGTTGCTTGCGTCGGGGGATGAAGGGGAAGGGCGTCTTATCGGTGCTGTCGGTGTTTGCCCCTGGGCCGCCGCGGAAAGAGCGGTGGCAAAGGCAACACCGATAACTGCCACAATGGCAAGAGAACGTGTCATCAAAGAAGTCATGACATCCCTTTCAGATAACAGAAACTCATGTCCGGCAGAAACCGGAGCGTCTGTTGGCTTTTCTCCCGAAAAATAAAAATCCACATACATCCCACCCGCTGCCTTAGCACGATGAAAGGCGCAGAAAGGTCACCGATATGATTGCATAGTATACATGAAAGACGTGGAGAGGCGCATGGTCGCACCCGGACATTATTCTCTGGCCTTGGTCAGGGTAAGGGTTTTGTTCATTTCTTTCCAGAGGAAAGAGAATACCACTTCGGTGCGGGAGATCGTTTCGATGGTGACACCGTTGATTGTTTCTCCTTCGCCCAGAAAAACACCCTTCGCATTTGTGGGTGTGATAAATTTTACTTTAGCCCCTACCTGCTGGCGGGTCGGTTTTACGTCAGCCAGCATTTGTGCGAGATCCGGAGCCTGCGGCGGCGGGGGCGGCGGGGGCGGGGGGGGGGGGGGGGGGGGAACCAGTTCACGCCAGACATCCGGCTTTCCGGCTATAGTCTTGTTCCAGACTTCAAACTGCCATTCGAACGCTTCGTCCGTACCGTCCATGGGCTCCACTTCCCGGAGACGCTGCTCCAGAGCCGCTTTGCGGGGTGCAGTCGGATCATTCAGATAATTCAGGGTGATCATGCCCAGAATACAGGCAAGGATTCCCGTGGCACTTATGGCAAGAAGACGATCCATTACACCTCCGCAATTTTTCGTATAACAATGTTAGATATTTCAGCTTTGGTGTCCTTTTCGTTGAAAAGGATCCAGGGGCACTTGACAGGGACAAGCCCTCCCGGCTTTCCGGGCAGCGTGAATTGTACCTGCAGCCGGTAACTTTCACCGTTACCCGTAATCGTCTGACTCCCGGGAAAGGGGGCTCTGTCCTGTTCGAGTCCCACGCCTACGGTCATGTCGTGAGACCCGGCGCATAAATCCAGGCTCATATGATAGACAGCACCCTTTTCCAGCGTGCGCAGCATATAGGCTTCCGATTGTTCCTGAAGGCTGGCGATGACAGCATTATCTTCTCGTGCCGGAAGACCGGGCAGCGTCAGTTTTTCGGCTTGAATCGCTGTGCCCTGCCAGCTTCCGGTTTTTGGGGAAGCGGAAGTCGATACAGCCTCTTCGGAGATATCTTCAGCAGGAGCTGCCGGGGCGTCCTGTCCTGATCCGGGGGTTCCATCGGCAATAATTCGGGAAATGTCGATGGTGGCGCTTACCAGTTCGCTTTCGGGCGAACGGTTTATTTCGAGCCCGTCTATGCGCAGGGATTGGGGGCTGCGCTGGAGGCGTTCAAGAAAGAAAATAACATTGTCCAGCGTGCTGGAGGGAATACGCAGGTTGAGCATGTATTCGCGGTAGCCCTGGCCGCCCTCCGCCATGCTGCCTTTGCCCAGCGCCGGGATTTCCACCAGATTGCCTTCCGTATTGGGCGTGTTCAGCGGGATGCCGTTTTTGTCCAGATCCTGGGGGGAATTGCGCGCCAGACGATAGATTTCCTGACGGAGCCTGTCGTGGATTTCTGCTTCCGTCCAGGCACTTGAGTGCTGAGCGGCAACGCTGGCATATTTGGCTTCCACCATCTCGCGATGGGCAATCTGGTACGTATAGGAGACAAGCGTATCTTCAAGCCGGGAAAGGGTGTTGTCCAGTTCGCGCAGGGACCCGGAAACCCGCTGAAATGTCATCACCGCCAGCATCAGCACAACCACGCTTCCGGTGAGCATGGCAAGGCGTTTTTCGCGCAGGGACAGTTTTGCCCAGAGATCCAGGAGGCGAATAATAATTTTATTCAGCATTGTCTTCCTCCTGAATCAGCGCTTCGATTTGATAGGAAAACACTGTTTGATCACGTTCCTGGGTCTGCTGTTCATAAAGGCTGCGTGCCTGCGCAAAAAAACGCAGATGCCCTTCCGCTTTGCTGCGGATATTCTGAGCAAAGTCCGAGATATCGTTGACGGCTTTTGCCCTGCCCCAGAGTTCTACGCCTTCTTTTTTACGCAGTGTAATACGCAGGAAATTAAGCCGGTGATCCGGTGCGGCATCCACCAGAGCGGCAAGCTGCTCCAGAATGGAACCTTTCCGGTCTACCTGTCGGCTCAGAATATTGAGGGCTTCCCGTTTTTCTGTGATCCCTTTGGCATTGGGTTCTATCCGTGCGATACGCTGCTCCAGCTCGCGAATCAGGGCGAGCCGCTGTGAACGTGCCTGATAATACCAGCCGCCGAGGGCGATGAGCAGGACAACTGCAAAGGCGGTGCCCTGCAGAAGGCGCTTTTTAATGGTCTCGATACGGCGTGCTCTGGATTCTGATTCCGGGAGCAGGTTGATGTCGAATTCCGGTCTTCCTGTGAGACTCAGGAGAGCACCCACGGCAACAGCAGGGAATGCCCCGCCCGAACAGGGCACGCTCTCCAGGACAGGCGGTGTAAAGACAGCGGGTGTGCAAGGACGGTTCATGCTTTCCGACAGCGACCGGCACAGCAAAGCTACGTCCGCATAGGCACAGGTTATATGGATGTGTTCCACACCCAGGCCGTCGGGAGATTCGCGCCGGTAGGCGGCAAGAGAGTTTCGAATTTCTCCGGCAAGTTCTTCCGCCCCTGAGTCAACGATCAAACCGGCGCCTGAGCCTGCGTCCGGATCTTTCGCCGTCACTTCCCAGTCCTGCGTGGAAATGATGCCGCGGCTGAATACGGGGATGCCGTCCTGCAGAACAAGAATTTCCATGCCGCCGTCCATGAGAGAAACGAGCGCATGCCGCTCCTTCGATAAAAGAGGATCTACAACAGCTGTAAGCGCAAGGCAGGCTGTGCTCAGCAGGATCTTCTCCGGTGTAATGCCGCATTGTTGCAGAAGGGATAGCGGTCTATTGACAACATCTTTGTGAGGAAAGGCCGCCATTACTTCCGATTCACCGGAATCGAGCGTTTTGATAATGCACTGGTCAATGACCAGTTCATCCAGCGTGTAAGGCACATATTCTTCAGCGCTGAATTGCACCATACCCGCCACTTCTTCCAGGCTGTGGGAGGGCAGGGTCAGCAGGCGGGTCGTTACATCCTGCCGGGGCAGTACCAGCACCACCCTGTCTTCCTGTATTTTCAGCTCATTAATGAAAGTGCGGAATGCCTCTTCATACGCCTCGCCTTCCCAGCTGCCGGCAATACGCCGGACTGTCACCTGTTCCGGCTTTTTTAAGGCCATGGAAAAGCGTGTCGCCGTTATTCCCCGGGCGGCGACCTGAATAACACTGATCTGTGGAATTTTACGAGCCAAGCGTTTTCTCCTGCCAGTCAAGAACCTGTATATAATTGCCAGCCGCAAAGATTGCGGAGCAAATGGCGCGCACCTTGCCTTGGCGACGCGTTGCCACGCCTGTTATCCTAAAATGTGAAGCGTTGAATTTGCAATAGGCGCCCCAGTCAGCGGAGCCCGATTCTGACAGACCTGCTTTGGTCAGCAGATCATTCATATCCTCAAAACCCTGATCATCGTCGGTATATAATACACCATCCGACCCGGCGCGATACCTCAGAATGGCATTAATTTCGGTTTTTTTCAGCCCGGGTATGCAGGACAGCACCTCTTCGGAGGCGGTATTAACGTTGATTTGCGCGGTTCCCCAGACAGTGAGCAGGTTTTTCAGACCCGGCGCATTCTTTGAGCCGAACCAGTTGTCTTCCGTCACGCCCCGCAGATAGCGGATTTCCTCCACGGCATTGAAAGGCTGATATTCTTCATTGCCCCGGCCGCCCGCACGGTTGAGCCGGGCATTAATGGCACGAATTACCGGCCGCTTCAGAGATTTCACTTCCTCCAGAATCTTTTCATCGGCCGCATTGACATTAATGTAGCGGTCTTCATCGATAATGATATAGGCGGCTTCGTCGTTATCAAAATTCTCCCGTTTCTCGAAATAACCTTCTGTATAAAGATTCTTTTTCTTTGCCCAGGACTGACCGCAATGGTCACCGCCCCGCTGACCTTCCGGAAGCAGCATTCTCATGTACCGCTGGTTGTACAATTCAATAATGCCACGTTCCACAGCGCCCCGTGCCATGAGCATGGCTTCTGCCTGATCCAGCGCATAGGCGGAAGCACGTCGTTCCAGAGCGGCACGTCTGCCGAAGCCCAGTGCGATCACGGTCAGCATTGCCGTGACCCACAACACGCTTATCAGCACGAATCCTGTTTTATGCATCCCGTTATTTGGCACTCATCATTTCCTCCAGGCGATCCCGTTTCTGGCGGGCACTCTGAGCACGCATGGGCAGTACTGTGTTGAATTGATACGTTTTCTCCTTGTTGTCCGGATCCCGCATTTCCACTTCCAGCCTGATGCCCTGAGGCAGCCCCCACCGCTCTCTTGATTCTTTCTTGTAAATCGGCGGTTCCGGTTCGGGAGGCAGACCGGGGGTGATTTGATCGGATAAAGGCACCCAGATATAGGTTATTTCGAACTGTCCGACATTTTCAGCCACTGTAGATTTGTAGCGACGCTGCAGCTTGATTCTGGATCTGTCCAATTGCTCGTCCTGAGGCGGTCTTGTCGGAAGTGCGCCTGTCACGAGCGCCTCTTCCCGCTCAATAGTCTTTTTGCTGCGGTTGTATGAATAAGTGACCCGCATGAGCCGGGAGCCTTCCCCTTCATCCAGATCCATAGGCTGGGCAACAACAAACATGGTAATGGATTTGTTGTCTCCTTCAAAGAGGTGTTCCGCCCGGCCCACGATGCTGTTGTATTCATGGCTGAAAAGCGTAAAAAAACTGCGGGCGCCAAGATGCATGTCCACGCCTCCTTCCACGCTGCGCCAGGTGCGCAGAGATGCGTGCGTCAGACTGTAGACCGAACTCATAACCAGACTGAGAAGCACCGTCGCCACCAGCAGTTCCATGAGGGTAAACCCCCGGACGTCCGTGGCATGTGTCTCTTTTCCAGTGCGCTTCATTGGGTATCCTCCGGTGTCCAGAGGATGCTGCTGCCCACCAGTGATTCGCCCACAGCTTCGAAGTCCGCTCCGCCCCGCTGCCACAAAATACGAACAGTCAGTTTGCCCATAAAATCGATATAGGCATCCTCCAGCACGTCCCGCTCTTCAGGAGAGAGACCCGGCGGCAGTTCAGGTTTCGGGATATCCACCCGCTCCAGGCTCCACTCATAGCGAAATTTTTCAAAAGGAGGGTCACACTGTCCGGAACCGTTGCCCTCCGGCTGCTGGAAGAGCAGAATACGCTCGCCACTGATTTTTTCCAGAAGAAAACGCGCGCTGGTTATGTCCTGTGCCTGCGCACGGGTGATCATTGCCTGACGCAGTGCATTTTGGATAACAAAAGCACTCAGGCTCAGCAGCCCCATGGCGACAACAGTTTCCACAAATATGTAGCCGAAACGGCTGCACTTTTTCACCGGAGATCCTTTATTTCCACCTGGCCCAGAGGCCCTTCTACAGAGATTTTAAAATGGTTTCCCCGGACTCGGGTGTCGCGCAAAAGAATTTCGGATACATCACTGGAGCCGTTGGGCAGACAGGCAATGTATTTCTCCTGGGAAGAAGGGGCCTTGCGTGCTTTAATCCGCTCTATCTCAAGATATTGAGGGAGTACCTGCTTTTCTCCGAGCAGCGTCTCGGCAATCTCAAACTGTTTCTCATCCTTTTCGTTCAGCCCGGAGAGCCGCATAATGCGATAACTGTGTTCCTCTGTATTAAAATAAATGCGGTATTCCACCGACTCGCGCACCGCCATTTCCTGAGCAAAGCGAATGGCGGCAATGAGATCATTGCGGGCGTTGCGCAGCTGGATACCGTTCATGGCGCTGATAAAGACTGGCATGACCGAAAGGGAAATGGTGCCGATCAGAGCGACAACGACAAGCAGCTCCAGAAGGGTAAAACCGCGGCAGCATGCCGTCCTTTTCAAAGAACCTTTGATCAAAACGGGACTTTCCCGCCCTGAACAGCATCCACGTTAGGGCATTGGTGAGGTGGAAGTGACATCATCTTCGTTGCCGGGGACGCCATCGGGACCGGCTGAGTAGATCTTGTAGTCTGCCTTTAAAATATCGGTGGGCGGTGCATAATAGTAGGGGTTCCCCCAGGGATCAGGCTGCAGTTCCCGGACATAACGACGTTTGCCCGTAATCAGGTCTTCCAGAGTTTTCGGATAACTGTCGTTATTGTCCAGCGCGTAAAGGTCCACCTGGGTGCTGAGTGTGGAAATATCCCCTTTGGCGGCGCGGATCTGGGTTTCCCGGATACGACCGCTGTAGTTCGCCACCACCATTCCGGCAAGAATACCGATGATCACCGTTACAAGAATCAGTTCTATCAGTGTAAAACCGCTGTTTGTCTTCATAAAAACACTTCTCCATTACCTGTACAGAGCATTTGCCTTAATAGTACCATCAGCTATAACGATGTCGCAACTGCATTTGTATGACAACGCGACAGTACAGGCGTTTTTTTTGCTGATATACTATGAATTATCCGAATTATGGGGTTAGCAGCGGTCAGAAAGTTTCGTGCAGCAGCTCAAAGGGCGCAAAAAGACCGTAAGGCATCGTGAAATAGTCTTCTCCGGCGGGCTGCGGTGCCACCGGAGCCTTATTCCAGGAGCCTGGGTGGCAGAAGCCCAGATCCTGATTGCCCAGATGCGGCCCGAGGGGGTTGCGCTGTGACCCGTACACAATGAATTCCACCGTATTGCTTCCGGCTGTTATTTGGTCGGTAATGTCGCAGATCGGCGGCTGACCGTAGACAACACCGCTTTTCTGGCCGTTGACACGGACTTCAGCCACGACGCCCTGCCACTGAGGAACCTGCAGAAGGTAACGACCGCTTTTCTGTTCTATCTGTGCTGTGGCGGTATAGCAGACCCGTCGACCGTAAAAGGGGAGGCCCTGTGCGTTCCAGGCACCCAGTTTCAGCGGTGCTGCAGCCGTAACCACAAATCCTTTTTCGGTCGGTTTCACAGAAAAATCGCCCACCAGATGCGCTGCTTCCAGTTCGTGAAAAACGGTCATGGGCTGTGCCGACAGATGAACCCGGTTGTCTCCGGACTGTGCCGCACCTGCCAGATTGATCATTTGAAACGAGCGGTCCAGCCACCACAGTCCCTCTTCCGGACGGATTGCAACATCGTTGCAGGTAATGGTGTAAAGATCGGCTCTTTCAACCACGAGGTAAAGCCGCTCGGGAACAGCGCCTTCAATAGTGAAACGGTAATTCATCTGAAAGCCGCTGTCTTCGGGGAATTCCATCTGCAGCAGTTCGTCGCGAAACTGCACACAATGATCCCAGATGTTGCCGGACAGCCCGTTTTCTTTAAAGCTGAAGGCGGCTGCCTCTTTCCAGAACACGCCCTGCAGACTCTTGTCACGGACCTGCACATCCACATAATCCAGAATCATGTTGTTGTCGTCCACCCGCCGGACTTCGATGTCGGACAGTGCGATCTGCGTTGTTGCCGCAGCCTGTGCAGGTGCCGGATCGGCGGCCTTGACCTTTTGGTCAAGAAAGAGGAGCAGACTGCCGCAGGGCGGGAGTACAAAAGAGGCTGTGCATAGTTTGCCGTCCCGCTTCGAGGGGTAGGCTTCGATTTTACCCGTTCGGGGGCACGCTTTTCGCATGCCCTGCAGGGGCGTGCTGATGGATCCTGCAGCGCTGCAATCATCGCTGGTATTGACCAGAAAGAGGATTTCGCCGTCCTTCAGCTGGCGACGGTGATGATATACCGTTGCTGTATTGCCGTCAGCAAGAGAGATTTTAAGACCGGGCTTGCTGTGCGCTTCGGCCGTCGCTGTCACCTGCTCAGGGGCACAGCGCTTCCAGCCTGTACTTTTTTTCAGCAGTGTGACTTCTGATGCTTCGACACCGTCCACGCAGCGCGGTGCCTCATCGTTGCCGACAGACAGCACCAGCCCGCCTTTATCCAGAAATTCTTTGAGGAGTTCGAAGGTGCAGCGATCGAGGTTTTCCATTTCAGCAGGGATGATAACAACGGAATAATTCCGTTCACCTACCCGTAAAAAACAGCCTTTATGTGTTTTGTGCACGGAACCCAGTTCGGGCAATATGGCCTCTGTGCCGAGGTCAAATTCGAGTTGTTCTTTTGCCAGACGCACAACCAGCGCCTGAAAGTCATCTCCCACCATGGCGAGATGCTCCCCTTCGGAAAACTGGTACATCCACGCTGTGGTTGTGGGTTCCAGAAGCAGGCAGCGGTTGATCTGTTCACCCTGGGTAAGTGCGCTTGTAATGCGGGCAAAATAATCCACCAGCACGTGATACTGCTCCATCCAGGGCGAGTGGTAGGAGAAACTGGGGGGATAATCCCGTTTGCGTGCGCCGCGCTGGGTGATATCGGAGAGATGTTCATTTAACGTATTCACGCCGAGCACCTGCAGCCAGTCGCCGATGCGCTTGTAGTCTTCAAAAGTCATCTCTGCGCCGCTTGCACCGTATACTTCGCAAAGTGTGCGGGCTCTGCCGGTCTGGGAGGCAACGCTCGACACTTCGAGACAGGAGCGGACATTGCCGAACTGGGCATGGGGTCCCTCTTCATAACGGTTGAGGAGCATGTCGATGCCGGGACGCTGCTGCAGGGAAGACATGGCCATATTGTCCGGCACCATGGCGCAATTGGGCCATTCATGCTCCCAGTAATGACCGGTCATTTCGAGGTCGTTGGCAGCGCAGTAATCGTGGTATTTTCTGCCCCATCGTTCCATGAAAAGCTCGTTGATGGTGCGGAAATAATGATGTCGCACCCGGCGGCCTTCCGCGCTGACCTCTTTCATCAGAGGCAGGTCGTCCCGGAAATCACGGTTCCAGCGAAGCGCATACTGCTCAGGCAGATCCGGTGTCCAGTGAAATTCTCCGGCTGTGCGCAAGTGCGGCTCATCGGTAAACGAGCCGGGGATGCGATTGCCGAAGTATTTGCCGAAACGCTCTTTGTACGCATCCAGTGTTATTTCCAGAAATTTCTCGGTCACGCCCGGGCGAAGCAGATCGACAAAGAATTTGCCGCCGTACCAGGGTGAAGTGCCTGCCTCTTCAATGCGCCCGACAAGAAACGCACCTGTGCGGATACCCTCTCCGGCAGGAAGCAGTTTCAGTCCTGTATCAGTTTTTTCGTAAATGGCATAGTAGGCGGGATTTGCCAGATCCACTTCGCTTACTTCTTCCAGCCGCATGCCCAGGCTGCGTGACTCGGGCATCTGCTCGGGAACATAACCGCCTGCAAAGCCGGAAGGATAGGAGTTTTCATCGTAGATCCACACCAGAATGTCCCGCTCTTCCGCGACGCGAAGGGTGTCCTCATAGCGGGCGAACCAGTCATCGGAGAGGTAGGGCGTCATAAGCCCGGGTCGCGGATGTACCCATACCTGACGGATGTGCTGATCCGCCAGGAAATTGAGGGTATGCTCAATCTGCTCCGTTGTCAGCAGATCATTCCAGACCCAGAGCGGCCCGGAGGTGTATTCACTGCCGGGATGAGCAAAGAGACTTTCAGTATGAGCGATGCTGTCTCCCGATGCCCCTTGCATTGTGGAAATAAAAAGCAGCGTAGAGATGAAAACCATGGCAAAGCCTCCTTATATTTTTAGCGCCCGGCTGATAGGTACTTATTTTTGCACAGATACAGGGTAAATAAGAAATACGGCGCAGGAATTGTGTTGAGATTATTTTTTAGCCCCCATTTTGAAAATCATATGGTATAATAAGGTTAGAAGACGGCAATGACCGATGAGCAAGTCTTCAGGTTCGAAAACAAAAAAGGAGCTTCGTTTTTCCGGTCATCGCATCTTCTTGACATAGGGCGACTCACGGAGGTGGCTGCACCTGTGAGAACGCCGCAGGTACCCGGTTCCCTGCCAGTTTCAGGTCAGGATCAGGTGTATAGCGCACAGGCAAGTCGCAGGGCACCGATTGTGGTACCTCCCCCGGAGCCGTTTTGCCGGATGCGTCGGGCACATGCCCGGTGAGAGCATGAAGTGGTGATGACGGTTATTGACGCACCGAGACAAAGCGGCTCCCCTTTTATCTGGTGCACGCCTTTTCTTTTGAATGAATCAGAGTTTGCTACTGCCATGCAATCTCTGGAACAGTATGTCCCATGGTGTCTGCCGAAAAAGATGCAGGCGTATTTTTAAACATGGGACAACAAAGCAATGGACTGTAAGCTCCGGGATCTGATTATTATCGGCGGCGGTATTGTGGGGGTGGGGTTGTGCCATGCGACCTTTTCTGCATCCGGTGATGAAAAAGAGGTTGTCGGGAACTAGAGCCAGATGTTTCGGGATATTGGTCTTTAATTTAATACCGGCTGAGTTTTTCTTTGAATTGCTTAAGAATGGTCCGGGTGATATGCCTGGGATTTGTTTCGTGGATTGATTGAGCAATTTGTTCAGCAATATTTTGAGAAATACCACCTGCAGTATTTAGCGCAAGGAGTAACTCCAACCCCCAAAGCAGAGGGACACCTTCTGCCTTGCAATGGCGACGCAGACTGGTGTCATTTGTTACGCACGTCAGGCCATGGCGCTGTGCCGTCAACAGACACAACCTATCCTGAAATGAAATCGAAGTGATATTGCCAGCGGCGATATAGGCATCCTCGATTTCAGGTTCAATGACAGATAGGCCAAGCTCAATAAGTTCGCCCGGGTCATTAATGTCACGAAGTTCTTCGACTACCGGAGATACGACATACACTGGACCAACATACCTTGATATGAGATGCAATACTGTACGATCCGCGTTTAAAAAGCCAATCAGAACACAGGCATCCATTATCATCAACTGGGTTGTCTTCCCCGGCGCTCTCACTGAAGTGCTTCCCAGCCGGCAAGACGTTCCTGCATTGCCTCAACCGAGATGCGCAGTATTTCCGCGCCACGGCTGATGCTGATCTTCTCGCTCTCAATCCCTTCGCGGACAAGACGACTAAACCGATCTTCACAGAAGTCAAAAGGCTGCAGGCCGCAAGGTTCTGCGGGATCAATTCCCATAGGCTCTTCTTTGTAGGTCAGTTTGCGGGTAAACCGCCTCTGATATGCCACATTGAATCTGGCCCAAATAGACTTATCGGCGGCTCCCTGATCTATGAGCCGAGCAAGGACAGTTTTGTAACTCACATGAAAGATGCGTTTCACCTTGAACACTCGGTCTACGGCGTCTAACCCCGCGGCGTCTTGCCATTCACGCCTGAATCCTTCGTCGGGCATCAGAAAATGACCTGCAAAAAGATTCGCCTCCTCTTCTTCTTTCTTGTTCTCTTCAGTCTGGACAACGTCATATGCGTTTGGATGCAGTATGAGATGCCCAAGTTCGTGGGCAGCGCTGAAAATGCGTCGCTCCACGGAGATGCGTTCCCAGACATTTACAGCGATAGCGGGCCCGCCATCTTCTTCACCGATGGATAGACCGAAGAAACCGTTGGACGCCATAGGAAGGGGAAGCACCTTTACGCCGGCGCTCTCCAGTAAACCGCAAATATCATGGATAGGCTCTGCAGGGCGAAGTCCGAGTTCGATTCGACACAGATTCGCAGCTTCGATACTATGACATCGGCCTGTATGATTGCGAACGTGCGACAGTGCAAATGGGGTGCGTTTGTTCAGCATGCCTTCGAGCCAGCAGAAATCATCCAGCCAGCGCGATACTTCTGCCAGTATATTCTCACGATTTTGCATACGTCTTGAACTGCGAAACCGAACGGTCTTGAGTTCTCGCGTAGGTATAAAAAGATCTTGCAACCGCACCTCCAGCGCATGAGCAATAGCCTGTACTGTGTTGACCCGCGGTTCATTTCGCGCATTCTCAAGGTTTTTGATGGTGGGTACAGAAAGGCCGGTCTTTCTCGCGAGGGCGGATTGACTCAGCCGCTGAGTGGTACGTAGTCGACGGACGTTATTGGCAAGTACATTCAGGTTCATGAGGTGATTCTCTCCTGGACTCCCATATTATACCATACTTTACTGTTTTGTCAAGTGGTATATTATGTGGTATTATCTTCCGGGAAGTAACGCTCAGCGTGCTTGTTGGACGACATTGGCTGGAGCGTAATTTCTGAATAAAGCTCTCATTCCGGATCAGAATTTGCTCCTGCCATGCAATCTCTGGAACAGTATGTCCCAAGGTGTCTGCCGAAAAAGATGCTGGTGTATTTTTAAACATGGGACAACAAAGCAATGGACTGTAAGCTCCGGGATCTGATTATTATCGGCGGCGGTATTGTGGGGGTTGCTGCCGCGCGCATGCTTGCCCGGGAATGTTCGGTGTCCATTCTGCTGCTGGAAGCGGAAAAACATCTGGCCGCACATCAGACCGGCAGAAACAGCGGTGTAATCCATTCAGGGCTTTACTACAGACCCGGCTCCATGAAAGCAAAGACCTGCAGAGAGGGCAGGGAAACTTTGTACCGGTTTTGTGAAGAGAAGGGTGTCCCTCATGAACGCTGCGGCAAAGTGGTGGTGGCTGTAACGGAGAAGGAAAAGGCGCAGCTTGCGGAGCTTGCCAGGCGGGGCGAAGCCAACGGATTGACCGGGATCCGGCTTCTGGATCGTGCCGGACTGCAGGCGCATGAGCCGCATGCGGAAGGTGTGGCGGCACTTCATGTGCCCGAAACGGGCATTGTTGATTTTTCAGTGCTTACGCAACGCTTTGCAGAAGAGGCGCAGGTCTCAGGTGCTGAAATCCGGACAGGTGTCCGTGTGACCGGCTGTGAGTTCCGGGACGGACTTTTCCATCTGGACACGGATATCGGGGAAAGGTTCTGCGCCCGGACACTGATCAATACCGCCGGGCTCCATTGTGATGAAGTGGCGCAGCTGTGCGGACTGCGTCCTGATATCAGGATTATTCCCTTTCGTGGTGAATATTACACCTTGAAGCCGGAGCGTGCGGAACTGGTTAACCATCTGATCTATCCGGTGCCCGATCCGCGCTTTCCTTTTCTCGGCGTGCATTTTACACGTCGGATCGGCGGCGGGATCGAAGCAGGGCCCAATGCGGTGCTCGCCATGAAGCGTGAGGGATACTCCTGGAAAGACTGGGGGGCAGGTGATCTTGCTTCCATGCTGTCCTGGCCGGGATTCTGGCGCATGGGTGCGAAATACTGGAACACGGGTTTGCAGGAAATGTACCGGTCTTTCAGCCGCCGCTCCTTTGCCCGGGCGCTTGCCCGGCTGGTTCCTGAGATTAAGGAAACAGATCTTCAGCCCGGCGGTGCAGGAGTCCGTGCACAGGCGGTGGATCGACAGGGCAGGCTGCTGGACGATTTTCATATTCTGGAGGGGAAGCAGATGCTCCACGTTCTGAATGCCCCGTCACCGGCAGCCACGGCATCCCTCGCCATCGGCAGAACCATTAGAGAGCGGGCATGTGCCCTCTTCGGCTTTTCCCGCAGAAAAGGATAAGGGGCAAGTCAGTTCTTTTCCTCTGAATCCAGCTTCAGTTTAAAAGAGGCAATACAGGGAAAATGGTCGGAGGCGACTTTGGTGCGCTCATCCTGAATGACTTTGCTGGATAGAATATCCAGGTCGCTGCTGGCAAAGATCAGGTCGATACGCGTCCGTGCAATCGGTGTCGGGCACGAATTCACAACGGGCTCTTCTTCGATGAGCACGGCTGCCTGCAGCTGCTCGGACAGCAGTTTCATCCCGGGCGCGGTAATGCGTTCGTTCATGTCTCCGGCGAGAATATGCGGGGTGTCTCCGGGAAGTGCTGCTATAGCCTGCGCTTGCGACAGGCGTTCAAGTCCGGTTAAGCCCAGATGGGTGCAGAGAATTTCTACCGGATGCCCCTGCCATTCCACCGTGACAGAAAGGCAGCCCCGGGGCTCTTTATTGGTCGGATTGGGCAGTGCCGTGTTGTAGCTTTTCAGCACAGGCAGCCGTGTCGCAATGGCGTTGCCGTATTCTCCGCCGTCAAAGTAATAATTCGGTCCGAAGATGCATTCCATCTTCAGTTTTTCGCCCAGCAGCGCGGGCATGTCCTGTTTTGCCGTGCGGGGCAGGTTTTTATCCACTTCCTGAAAGCATACGATATCGGCGCCTGATTCCAGAACAACAGCGGCGATACGATCCAGATCGATTTTTCCATCCATTCCTTCGGCATGATGGATGTTGTAGCTCATTACTGCAAGACCGGGGGCTTCGTCTGCAGCAGCAACGGTGAGAAGGCTCATGGATAAACACAGGAAGATAGTAGTCATTATGAAAATTCCCTGATTATGTTTTATGTTCTTTGCCTGTTTCAGACAGGGCGTTCTTTGTTTAGCCTGTTAAAATCATACCCCGTAGCCACAGTGGCGTACAACCTCCGGCATTATTGTTTTCGGGGGTATCGAAGAAAGTGTACTGTGAGCAGGGCATGAATAAATGGTTGTATGAGGGAGTTCAGTTTGAGTATCATTATGACATGAAACTATCCACACGCGCACGATACGGCTTGCGTGCCATGGTCGAACTGGCACGCCATGACGACGGCATTACAGGAAGGCAAATCGCAGAGAATCAAAATCTGCCTGTTGCTTATCTGGAGCAATTGCTGTCCCGTCTGCGCCATGCCGGACTGGTCAAAGCGACCCGGGGTGCCCGGGGGTGCTTCATGCTTGCCCGGCCAGCGGAAACTATTTCTCTGGCTGAAGTGATTGAAGCCCTTGAGGGGGTAATTGAAATGGCGAGCTGCGATGAGATTGCTCACTGCTCCAACGATCCCGATCACTGTGCATTGCGCGAGTTCTATGAGGGGATCAACAAGACGCTTTATGAGCATCTGTCCGGCATATCACTGCAAAAGCTGATGCAGGATCACCTCCAGTCCCTGGTGGATTCTTCGGACGATTTCTCGATCTGATCTTTTCGAAGAGCACCGGTTTCATCTTGCACAGACCGGCGACTGCAGTATGGCGGGAATCATAAAAAACTTTACTCCACATACTTCTTTTATCAATAATGACAGAAAGATTGAAAAGGAGTACTGCCATGTCGCTGTTGAAATGCACGCAGAAAAGCACTGTCCTTGCTCTTCTTCTTTGCCTGCTGACCCCCGCTGCTCTTCAGGCTGCCGATGAACCTGCCCTTTTTCAGGTAGGCCGTGCGCGGGAATGTATCACTCCGGCACTCGGCGCCAAACTTGCCGGCTATTTTCACGACCGGGAAGCGAAATATGTGCGCGATGATCTTTTTGCCCGTGCTGTAGTCATTGACAACGGCGAGGCACAGCTGGCACTGGTTTCCTGCGATCTGATCAGTATGACCGCTGAGGTGTCCGTTCCGGCAAAGGAGCGGGTTGAAAAGGAGACGGGGATTCCTGCCGCCAATATCCTGGTCTGCGCTACCCATACGCACACCGGCCCCGAGCTCCGACCCAACGGCAGTGTTGCACGGGACGAAGTGTGGACAAAAGAGCTTATAGACCACATAGCCAATGCAGTGATCCATGCGCATCAGTCGAAAGTACCCGCACGGCTCTGTGTGGGACAGGCAGATGCTTCGGGCTATTCCTTCAATCGCATTTTCCGGCGCAAGGATGGAAGCGAGGTCTTCGGAACGTGGGAGAAGGGAGCCCCCATTCTCGGAGCTGCCGGCCCTGTGGATCCGCTGCTGCAGACGTTGTCAGCCGTAGATGAGAGCGGGAAATTACTTGCGGTTATGGTTAATTTTGCCATGCATCCCGATGTGATCGGTGGTGGCAGTGCAGACTTTATTTCAGCAGACTGGCCCGGTCTCATGGGTAATGCGCTCTCTGCGGTTTACGGCGATGACATGGTGACGCTTCTGCTGCAGGGTACTTGCGGCGATATCAACCATCGCCCCCACGATAAAACCTTTCTGCCCACCTCAGGACCGAAAAAAGCGGAGCAGCTGGGCAGGGCCCTGGCAGGGGCGGCAATGGTTGCCTTGGAGCGGGCGGAACCGATGGTGGATTCACATCTTGCCGTAATGACAAAAGTGCTTGACCTGCCTTATTACACCCGGGATGAATCCATATTCAAGGAAATGGAAGCGCTGGAGAAAAAAGAAAACTTGAGCTACCTGGAAGAGGCGAATATTCGTCGGGTGCGTGAGTGGGCGAATGATGGAAAAAGCATTGCCGTACCGGTGCAGACCATGCGTATCGGCGATGTGGGACTGGCTGCTTTTCCGGCTGAAATTTTTGTGCGGCTGGGCCTTGAAGTGAAAGAATGGTCAAAGGCGCCACATACCTTTGTGGTGGAGCTTTCCAATGACCGGGTTTCCACTTACGTTCCGGACACGGATCACGCCGATAGAGGCGCCTACGGGCAGAAACCGATCCTGTCCCGGTGGCTCCGCTCCGATGCAGGCAGACATATGGCGGATGCTGCCATCGATATGCTCTATGACCTTTACACAGCCGAATGACAGGATCGCCTCCGGGAAGAGAAGAGGTTCCAAAGCAGGCTGCAAAATGGGTTGATGCGTTAAGCCCCGGATGAGTTGACGCCGGGTGTCTCTTTTTTTTCGCATGGTCTTTTTGCAATGAGAGGCGGGCAGTGCCCGCACTGCGACAAGTAGTTGTAAAAAAGGGTTGCTGGTCTTTCCGGCTTCCTGATCCGCTAATCGGATCAACCTGCGCCGGGGCAGCGTTGCAACAAGGAGCGAACTTTTTTCGTGCGTGTTCGCTCTTGCGTGCGGGAATGTTTCGGGCATGGTGGTCTTATGCCTGTACAGGCTTCCGATGTCGCTCCTGCCGGGGTGCACAAAAAAAACGGTTTGATCTTTCAGTGCCTTTTTACTTAGAGTAGTGGGGTACGTTTAACTTGTACAAATCCGTATCAAACATGGTATGCAGGCATTTTTCTGTCTCGCTGCCGTATGTATCAGGAAGGCCGGACCCGCCCTATGACCACTACAGACACAGCCGCTCAAGACCAAAAGGACTATCCGGAACAGGAACAGACCTTTGGCGAAAAACTTCTGCAGACCATCGACACCCTTCCGGACGACACCGTGACACTGGTGGAGATCCGTGATCTGATCGGGCAGGAAGGGCTTCTGCTTTTCACGATTTTTCTGAATCTCATTTTTCTGGTGCCTGTTTCAGTGCCGGGCGTGAGCACTGTATTCGGTGCGGCAATTCTGCTGGTGGGGCTTTTCCGGTTTTTCAACCGCCCCTTCTGGCTGCCCGGGTTTATCGCCACGCGCCGCCTGCCTTCCGCTAAACTCCGGAGCGCACTTCAGAAAAGTACGATATGGATCGGTCGTCTTGAAAAAATCAGCCGTCCCCACACCCTCACCTGGTTTACCCGGGGTGGACTTGCTGCCCTCTCAAACAACGGCGGTCTCATACTGGGCGCCGTGCTGCTCATGATGCCTTTCGGCCTGGTGCCCTTCAGCAACACGCTCCCGGCGCTTGCCTGCATCCTTCTGGCCGTCGGCATGCTTCAGTGTGACGGACGCTGTATCCTGCTGGGACATGTGACCAATGTACTGACCATTATTTATTTTGCTGTTCTGATCATAATCTTCATTCTTGCCGGTGATCTGGCGCTCAGTAGTTTTTTTAAAGGATAAGGAAGGATCGTTTCCGATGGAAAACAGGCATGTTCTTTTCTATGTGTTTTTCGCTGCGCTGTTGCTGCTACTGCCTGTGTGCGGGCAAGCCGCCGACGTGACCTTGTACCGGGATACCTGGGGTGTGCCCCACATTTATGGTGACAGCTGGGCAAACGCAGCCTATGCCCTCGGTCAGGCACAGGCGGAAGACCGTCTCGAAGACATCTACAAGAACGTACGAACGGCGATGGGCACCATGGCTGAGGCTTTCGGTGAAGACTATGCCGAGCAGGATTTTTTCCTGCGTGTTTTCAAAAATGCTGAGCTATGCGAAAAGTACTGGGATACAGCGCCTGCGCATATTCGCGAAATCTGCGACAGTTTTATGCGCGGTGTGGAAGACTATGTGGCGGAACATCCGGAGAAAAAACCGGAATGTGCCTGCGATCTTTACGGCTGGCAGTGTGTTGCCGTGGGAAGAACCATGCTGCTGAACTGGCCCCTCGGTGTTTTGAACGATGAGGTGCACAGGAAGAAAGAAGCGCCCGCTTTCGGATCCAACGCTTTTGCCGTGGCGCCGTCCCGTTCCGCCGAAGGCTGCCCCATTCTTATGACCGATCCGCATCTGGAATGGGAGGGGCTTGCCGTGTTTTATGAAGCCCGACTGCATACAGACAGTGAAGATTTATGCGGCTTTTTCATTGTAGGTTCTCCTGCACCTGTCCTCGGGCATAATGCCCATGTCGCCTGGGCCTGCACGACCGGCGGCCCGGATACTTCCGATGTGTACATGGTCAAAACCAACCCTTATGGATTCATGCAGTACGAATACAACGGCGAGTGGCTGGTCTTTGATGCAGATATCATCAGGATCAAAGTGAAAGATGCGCCCACTCAGTACAAGCCCGCACTGTATTCGGTCTACGGTCCGCTGCTGGATCTGCCCGATCTGAAAAGAAACATTGCCTACTGCGGTGCCACTCCGTATTTTGATCAGGTTGCCATGATGGAGCAGATGTACAACATGGCGACGTCCAGAAATTGCGAAGAATTTTACAATGCTCTTGCCATGAATCAATTCATGGAACAGAATATTCTTTTTGCGGACCGGGACGGCAATATTCAGTACGTCCGCACTGGACGCACACCGATCCGGCCGGAAGGCGATATCAACTGGTCTGTGCCTGTGCCGGGCGGCTCCGATGCGACGCGCTGGCTCGGTATTCATAATATTAAGGATCTGGTTCAGATCAAAAATCCGCCGCAGGGCTATTTCCAGAACTGCAATGTCAGCCCGGCTGTGATGATGTCTGACTCGCCCATGACCCCCGATAAGTACAAGGACTATATCTTCAATGTCAGCTGGGATCAGAACAGTCCCCGGGGCAGGCGGCTGCTCCAGTTGCTGGATGCGGATCCGCTCATCACTAAAGATGCGGCCATCGCCTACACGATGAATAACTATGACCTTCTTGCGGTGCCCTGGCAGACCGCTCTTGCCGCGGCAGTCGCGGCACGGGGTGAAGACAATCCGCCGGAAGAGGAACTTGCCCGAGCGGTGCAGGGCATTCTGAGCTGGAATGGCTACTTCAGCAAAGAGGAGCCTTTTACTTTTCTCTATAAACGGTGGCGCCTGAAATGTCAGGATGCCATTGATATCGCTGCCATTGCGGATGGAGAGCCGCTGGGTGCGGAGGATCAGGAAAAGATGCTGTCTCTTCTGGCGGAGGCGCAGCAGGAAATGAAGGAGAAGTACGGCAGCTTCGAGGTGCCCTGGGGTGATCTGGTCAAGATCGGCAGAGGCGGACGCTATTTCCCCCTTGAATGCGCTGATTTCGGCGGCGGAAAAGACAAGAAAAATCAGACCGAAACCGTTCTGGATGTGGCTTCGAAAGAAATGCCGGACAGCGACGGAAAACTGGTCGGTCATAACGGGTCCGGTTCACTGATGATAGCTTTTCTCCACAAGGACGGGATTGAATCGCACAGCCTCGTTGCCTGGGGTCAGAGTGCGGATCCGGAATCACCGCATTACGTGGATCAGTCGGAAAAGCTCTATTCCCCCCGCAAACTGAAGCCGACCTGGTTTACAAAAGAAGAATTGATGGAGCATCTGGAATCGACCAGAACGATCACGGTTCCCGGGCGATAGCATCAGCCTGCGTCTGTTTCTGCCGGGAAAACTTCGGCGAGAAAGAGGTCGACTACGGAAGTGAATTCATCCGTATAGCGGCTCAGAAAATTCCAGTGTCCAGCGCCATGAAAGAAGTGAAGTTTCTTCAAGGCGGCGGGGCAGCGGTCGTAGAGCGACTGCGTCTCATGGACAGGGATTTCTATTTCCGCATCGCCCGCCAGAATCAGTGTGGGCATGACAGCATACTTCATGAAATCAACGGGACGCATGGCAAAAGGATTGGCGCCTGTGAGAAGGGCAAAGCCGGCGTAAAACGGGTAGGCGATGAAATGAGGCGTGTAAAATACTGCCAGCCTGTTTGCCACGGCACTGGTCAGTGTATCGTAACTTGATTCAAGAATAATAAAGGCGAGATCCTGCTGTTTCGGCAGCCCATAGGTGATCGTTGCCGCACCCAGCGACACGCCGTCCGCACCGACATGCCGATATCCCCGCTCTGACAGAAAACGGCAGCATGCCTTCAGATCCAGCCGTTCCTGCCAGCCTATGGTAACACGCTTGCCACCGCTTTTTCCGGAGGCGCGCAGGTCGGGCAGCAGCACGGCAAAGCCCCGCTCCAGAAAAAAAATGCCGCGCCCTATGCTGGAGGTGCGGTTGGCATCGATGCCTGCCAGAAGAACCACGGCGCGGTCACTTTCCGCCGGGACATACCAGGCAGAAAGCGTTACATCATCTTCGGTGATAATAGTGACCGCTTCCACGGGACGCTCCGCCAGGGTGGAGATATCTTCTATCATCCGAGTTCTGGGCCGTGTCGTAAGCTGCACACTTCCGACGGTAACGGCAGTCCAGAGCAGAAAAAAAAGTACCAGTACGGCGGCAAGAAGTCTTTTCACCCATTTTTTCATTGCGCTGCCCTCCAGCCCGGTACCCCTTCAAGGGGTAGTCCCACCGGTAAAACTATTGTAAAGCAGAAGAGAGAAAAATTCAAAAAATCGTGTATTTTCAAAGTTTAGCACTTTGTGAAGTTCCGGGATAATTTGCACAAAGTGCCGTACTATTAGTATCATATTAGCCGAGGAATACCCTTTTACCCCCTGTTCATGAAAGGAAGAACTATGAGCACAAAAGACAACCTTCAGGAAGCCTTTGCCGGTGAGAGCCAGGCCAACCGCAAGTATCTTGCCTTCGCCAAAAAGGCGGAGCAGGACAATTTCAAACAGGTGGCGCGTCTTTTCCGCGCGGCAGCCGCTGCCGAAACGGTGCATGCCCATGCTCACCTCCGTGCTATGGGCGGTATTCGCGGCACGCTTGAAAATCTGGAAGAGGCTAAAGGGGGAGAGGAATTCGAGTTTAATTCGATGTACCCCGGTTTTGTGGCGGAAGCAGAGGCGGAAGGCAATAAAGCCGCACTGATCAGCTTCAAAAATGCCATGACTGTCGAAAATATTCATGCCGGTCTCTATGGCGAAGCCATCGAGGCGGTGAAGGCAGGAAAAGATCTTCCTGAAACGCCCATTTATGTGTGTGAAATATGCGGCAATACGGTTTATGGCGAAGCCCCGGATAAATGCGATATCTGCGGTGTGCCGAAAGAACGCTTCTTTGCCGTGGAATAAATAATTCCGGGACAGTGTAACGCTATGGGCTGTATGTGCCGTCCTGTACGAATCGGAAACAACGGCAGGTGCTGCAGCGTAAATTGAGAAAACAATGGTTCCCCACCACCATGATAAAAGGCTTGATGTTTTGCGCACACGCCTCGGCGTGTGGGGCGCCGATGTTTTTATCAGCTTCGATCCGGCGGACAATGCCTGGCTGACCGGTTTTTTCGGAAGCACGTCCATAGTGGCTGTTACGGCGGAAGAGGCCTGGCTGTTCTGTGATTTCAGGTATCTGGAGCAGGCGCGCGCATCGGTTACAGCGGCGCAAGTCGTGGAATTTAGCGGTGCAGCAGAGCCTTTTCTTGCCCGGCATCTGAATGCATTCAGTCTTAAGCAGGCTGTCTGTGATCCCTCTGTCATGACGCTTGCCTGTTATAACAGGCTCAAAGAGCACTATGAAGGCGAACTGACGGCGCAGCCGGATGTCTGCCGCGCCCTTCGCACTGTAAAAGAAGAAGGCGAGATCGCCCGAATTGAGGCGGCAAGTCTTCTGGCAGAAGATGCACTCCAGGCTGTTCTTGGTGAGATCAGGCCCGGTATGGAAGAAACGGAATTGGCGGGTCGCCTGGACTATGCTTTTCGGAAGCGCGGGGCACAGCGCAATTCATTTGATACGATCGTGCTCTTCGGTGAAGGCAGCTCACTGCCCCACGGTAAGCCCGGAAACCGCGGGCTGCAGCCCGGAGACATTATCCTCATTGACTGCGGATGTGTACTCGATGGCTACTGCTCCGATCTGACCCGCACCTTTGTGTATAAGCAATCGCCGGGAGCATGGTTTCAGGAAATTTATGACTGCGTTTATCAGGCACAGGCGGCGGCGCTTGCCGCTGTCCGTGACGGAATATCTGCCCGGACAGTAGATGAAACTGCCCGAACAGCGATAAAGAACAGCGGTTTCGGTGATTATTTCGGTCATGGCACCGGTCATGGTGTCGGACTTGAGATTCATGAGTCTCCGCGGCTCAACCCCGAGTCGGAAGCCATTCTGGCTGCCGGCATGGTTGTCACGGTGGAGCCCGGTATTTATCTGCCCGGCAGAGGCGGTGTTCGAATAGAAGATTTGTTGGTGGTTACCCCTTCGGGGAGCCGTGTGTTAACTGTTTTACCAAAGGAATTACGGATTCTCTGAGTATGATTTCGACAGCAGATTTTAGAAACGGCATGGTAGTGGAACTGGACAACGACCTGATGGAGATCGTTGAATTTCAGCATGTGAAACCGGGTAAAGGCGGCGCCTTCGTCCGTACAAAATTTAAAAATGTACTGACGGGCAGAGTGCTGGAAAAAACCTTCCGTTCCGGTGAAAAATTTGAAGAAGCACGCATTGAGACGCGTAAATGGCAGTTCCTTTACAGCGATGGCGAGCAGTTTCATTTCATGGATCATGAGACCTATGAACAGCTGGCAGTCAACGCTGATGTGGTTGGAGATCAGGCGCTTTGGATCAAGGAAAACTCCGATGCGTCTCTCATTTTTTACAAAGGAAATGTGATCAGCGTCGAAGCACCGGCGCATGTGGTTCTGGAGATTACCAAATCCGATCCCGGTGTGCAGGGCGACCGTTCCAGCGGAGCCAAAAAGCCCGCCACCCTTGAAACAGGAGCAACCATACAGGTACCGCTTTTCCTGAATGAAGGTGATCATGTTAAAGTGGACACACGCACCGGCGAATATCTTGAACGGATGTGAGCTCGGGGCGATTATGCCTGTTTTTTTTCCGAATGCAGTTTTGAATCGATTTATCATACAGTATTGAAATATCAATCCGGATGCTCAGGCATTTCATCAGCGCACTGCAGAGCGCAGCAGCCGGATTAACGGGAGGGCGAACGCTGTTTGCCCTTTTTCTATGTATCAGCACGAAAGGATAATACCATGCCGCGCCGGGAAGACATCGAAAAAATTATGATAATCGGCTCCGGACCTATTGTTATCGGTCAGGCTTGCGAATTCGATTATGCGGGCACTCAGGCGTGTAAAGCACTGCGCGGTCTGGGCTACAAAACAGTGCTGGTGAATTCCAATCCCGCCACAATCATGACAGATCCTGTCATGGCCGATGCCACCTATATCGAGCCGCTGAATGTGCCCACGCTCCGGCGGATCATTGAAAAAGAGCGTCCCGATGCCCTTCTCCCCAATCTGGGCGGGCAGAGCGGTCTGAACCTTTCTCTTGAGCTGGCGCGACAGGGCGTGCTCGATGAATTCAATGTACAGATGATTGGCGTGAATGTGGATGCCATTGAGCGCGGAGAAGACCGGCGTACCTTCAAGGAAGTCATGAAAGGCATCGGTGTTGACGTGCCGCGCAGCGAGCTCGCGTACTCGGTTGAGGAAGCGGAGAAAATTGCCGCTGACCTGGGCTATCCTGTTGTGGTGCGCCCTGCCTATACCATGGGCGGAACGGGTGGCGGTCTGGTGTACAACCTGCAGGAACTGCAGACCATTACGGCGCGGGGACTGGCTGCAAGCCTTGTAGGGCAGGTGCTGATCGAAGAATCTGTCCTCGGCTGGGAAGAGCTGGAAGTTGAGGTGATCCGGGATGCCAAGAACCAGATTATTACCGTGTGTTTCATTGAAAATGTGGATCCCATGGGAGTGCATACCGGTGATTCCTTCTGTGTTACACCCATGCCCACCGTCTCCGATGCGCTGAAGGAGCGTCTTGAAAAAACGGCGCATGCCATTGTTGAAGCCATTCAGGTTATCGGCGGTGCCAACGTGCAGTTTGCCCATGACCCCGCCAGTGATCGGCTGACGGTTATTGAAATCAATCCCCGCACCTCCCGTTCCAGTGCGCTGGCTTCCAAGGCAACGGGCTTTCCCATTGCGATGATCTCCGCACTTTTTGCCGCCGGACTCACGCTGGATGAAATCCCCTACTGGCGGGGCGGCACGCTTGACAAATATACGCCTTCCGGTGATTATGTCGTGGTAAAATTCGCCCGGTGGGCCTTTGAAAAGTTCAAAGGAATTGAAGACCGGCTCGGCACACAGATGCGTGCGGTGGGCGAAGTCATGAGTATCGGGAAAAGCTTCAAGGAAGCCTTCCTCAAGGCGATTCGCGGTCTGGAAAGCGGTAGAAACGGGCTGGGGTTTGCTAAAAATTTTCACCAGTTGCCTTTGGAGGAACTCCTCGCACTGGTGGGCACGCCCACGAGCGAGCGTCAGTTTCAGCTGTATGAAGCCCTTCGAAAGGGTGCCTGTGTTGATGACCTTTATAAACGCACCAGGATCAACCCCTGGTTCCTTCAGCAGATGAAGGAACTGATGGAACTGGAAGAAGAGATTCTGAAGCACAAAGGGAGCCTTCCTCCGGACAGCCTTCTTGTTCAGGCGAAAAAAGACGGGTTCAGCGATAAATATCTGGCGCAGCTGCTTTCTCTTTCGGAACAGAAGATCCGTGAGAAACGCCTGGCGCTGGGTGTGTCCGAAGCCTGGGAGCCGGTGCCGGTGAGCGGTGTGGAAAACGCCGCCTACTATTATTCCACTTATAATGGCCCGGATAAGATTCCGGCGGCTGAAGGCAAAAAAGTGATGGTGCTGGGTGGCGGGCCCAACCGTATCGGCCAGGGCATCGAATTCGACTACTGCTGCGTTCATGCGGCTTTCTCTCTGCGCGATCAGGGCTATGAGTCCATTATGGTCAACTGCAACCCTGAAACAGTGTCCACGGATTTTGATACCTCGGCGCGTCTGTACTTTGAGCCGTTGACAGTGGAGGACGTGCTCAGTATTTATGAAAAAGAAAAGCCTCTGGGCGTAATCGTCCAGTTCGGCGGGCAGACACCTCTCAACATAGCCGGCGAACTTGAAAAAGCCGGCGTGCCTATTCTGGGTACTTCTGTGGAAACCATTGATCTTGCGGAAGATCGTGACCGCTTCCGTCATATCATTGAGGAGCTCGGTATTCCCCAGCCGAAATCGGGTATGGCGAGCAATCTGGATCAGGCGCTTGCCATTGCCGCTGAAATCGGGTACCCGCTCATGGTTCGGCCTTCCTATGTGCTGGGCGGTCGGGGCATGGAAGTGGTTTATGATGAAGAAATGCTCCGGCGCTATGTGGCGGCCGCGGTGGAAATCACGCCTGAACGGCCTATCCTCATTGATAAATTTCTGGACAATGCCATCGAAGTGGAAGCGGACGCTATTTCTGACGGGGAAAGCGCTTTTGTTCCAGCTGTCATGGAGCATATTGAGCTGGCAGGCGTGCATTCCGGCGACTCCGCCTGTGTGATTCCGCCTATCAGCGTTACCCCACGCCAGGTGGAGACCATCAACGAATATACACGTCGTATTGCCGTAGCACTCAAGGTGGTGGGACTCATGAACATTCAGTATGCCATTGCCGATGATATCGTCTATATTCTGGAGGCGAATCCCCGTGCGTCACGGACGGTACCCCTGGTTTCCAAAGTGTGCAATATTCCCATGGCGTCCCTTGCAACGCAGGTCATGCTCGGGAAGAAACTGGGCGAGCTCGGACTTTACCAGAAAACCATCCCTCATTACGGTGTGAAAGAGGCGATTCTTCCCTTTAATATGTTCCCGGAGGTGGATCCGCTGCTGGG
>Ga0255346_1001192_pt1 | contig 38115 bp, 35 predicted proteins | sample wastewater_treat_FD_194410 | JGI IMG/M metagenome (GOLD analysis project Ga0255346, IMG submission 194410) | Wastewater microbial communities from Lulu Island WWTP, Vancouver, Canada - plant22 | ecosystem: Engineered > WWTP > Wastewater > Unclassified | place: Canada: Vancouver, British Columbia...
GAAGTTCCTTCTTGAGCAGGCAAATTTCAATTCCACTTTGGTCTGATTAAAAGCCGCTAAAAAAGGATAGGTTTGGTTCTTGTTTTCAGGGCTTTGGGGTTTTGCAAATGTAATAAATTTTTATAAAAGGTTGTCGATGCACGATGCTATGAAAAACACCGTGCATCGACAATATATAGTAATGAATTGATTTTCAAAATGTCAAAGAACATGGAGCGATTTTGTAATAGCCTTTTTCGCTCTTTAATGCTGAATTTTATATTGATCGACAATTTCTACAAGAAATTATCTATGCTACTTCGCTCTTTTCCAATAATTTCCTTATTAAGCCAGTTCTCGTCTCTGCTTTTAAAAATAATCAGGCTGTCTTCTTCCTTGTTCATTATTAATGTTGCTTTGTACTTCAATTCTTTCAGTTTTACTTCACTGATCTCACCCTCAAATACAGAGTTTTGTATCCAGCTTAAGTATTTTCTGCAGAGTTTCAACATTTTAGCTACTCTGTTTTCTCCAAAATCATAAACCAAAATTACATACATAATTCGATATAGTAAAAGCCGGCAAACAAGAATTTACCACCACATTTTGAAAGGTTTATATTCTTCCATGCCCAAAAGATGTTTGCTGAGCTTATAGCACTCCAGTTTTATCAAATGTTTATAACTAACATTTCTGTTAAGACTGCGATGTCGGATGGTTTCATTCAGACGGTCTTCGAAGGCCTGAACAAAAATCTTTTTCCCGTTTTGATTGAGTAAACAACCATTTAAATTCTTATCGAAATGTTTTTCCTGTACTTCCTTTTTATTCAACACTTTAAATATTACTCTGTCGACAAGTAAGGGTTTGAATATCTCGGAAATATCCAGGGATAATGAATATCTTCTTTCGCCCGGGGTGTGTAAATAGCTGATAGTAGGATTTAATTGTGTTTGATGAATTGCCCGCAGACACTGACTGTAACACATCATATTGCCAAACGAAATCAAAGCATTTACCTCGTTTCCCGGTGGCTGCTTTGTGCGATTACCCATTTCAAAATCGTTAAGAATCAAGTTGAAAGCATCATAATAGATCATTCGGATATTACCCTCTAATCCCATTAATTCGTCAGTTTCGGCCGACTCGGAAATTTTGGACATATATCCCTCTATTTTTGTAATTAGAGGCTCCATGTCACGCCCTCTTTTATTGTAGTATTTTAGGTTTTTCAACATGTTGAATGCAGCTCCCTCAACAAATTTCCGGGCAAGCACAATCCGTTTTCTTTTGTCTTGATAATGCGCTGTTTGAGCTAAAAGCATACGACCGGAAAGCAAGGAATCGCGAGGCATGAAAGATCCGGTATAATTTTCGTAATAATCAAAAAAATGCACAGCAACATTATTGGCTCCCAAAAAATTATACATGGCACTATTGGCCCGAAGCGAACCAAAAACATATAATTCACCGGTGTTTTCAATTGGCAAATAACGAGGAGAACCGTTCGTTTCCTCTCCGTCTTCGCTTTTTTCAACAGGAGTAAATTTCAGGGTGTTATCCTTACGCTCCAAGGTTCCGGGATTAAAAAGGTAATATGTTTTTTTCATAGCTCGTGATCATAATCCAGGCTACACTTTTGCGTATCAGCCTTCGTTTTTATTTTCGCTGACAAAGCAAAAATCATAATAGCTGCATTGTTTACAAATGCGAGAGTGAATTGCCTCGGGACATTGTTCGGCACGGATTATCTTTTCGATATCGGCCTCAATTAACATTAGTTGCTGTCTGTCGGAATTGTTTAGTTCCACCTGTTGTGTTTGACGCAGGGCAGGGTATTCCAGAATGCCCTTAACTCCCTCTATCCCATTATTCTCAAATACATATATATAATACTTTACTTGCCATTCGTGAGCCCTTTCCATCTTATCGGTTTTCTTGATTTCATGAATAATCTTGTTCCGGGCATCATAAAAATCAATTTTGCACGCTCCGATTTCAACCTCCTCATAACGCCCTGGACGCTGCGGATAAGACGTTTCATGAATCAATTTCCCTTCGTAGACCAGATCGGAAGTGTGTTCCATATTAATACCGTTGGCAAACAACCAAAGTTTTCGTTTGCACACCTGATAATAATTGAAATGGGTTCCGGTGATGTTCATGGTAGAGAAGTTTTTTATTTTACCATGAATATCACATAAAATAACCTAATACTAACACGGCTTCTATTAATCTTTGTCCTGAAAAAGCTGCTATCTACTTTGCTGCAAAGCTTGCACCAGCATCTGTATTAGGTAGTAGAATAACTAACTAACTTCGTTATCAACAACCCAAGTTTATAGACATAACCAAATACCACTGACAGAGTTTTTGTGACCTGCGAAGATTATACCTGTCTCATTTGATTTTCATAATCAAAAGCAGACATTAATTCTACAAGTTTTTGTTCGGCTTTCTCGATTGCATCAGCACTACCTACCGAACCAACAACATAGCCTGATGCTGCAGGAGTAATAAATAAATCTACTTCTACTGTTTCATCAATTATGGGCGTTGCTTGCAACCTCTCTGTGTCGTCACGTAAATCTCCACGAATTGCATAGGCTATCTGATTAGCATTATCACTGATTGCAATAGCAATAGTTTCCATTAAACTGAAGGTACGTGCTTGATTTGAGGTAATTCTCCAATTCACGAGTGCCTTTGCGAGTGCCGGGATTATTTCATCTCGCTTTGCCTTTGGACAAATCAAGCAATTCCCAAAAATGGTTTCACCTTCTATCCACCCTTCATTACGAAGTTTTGTTTCTATTTCAGGGAAGAGTTCAGGTTCTAATTTGTTTGTTGAAACACAAAATAAAGTACGGAGGTCTATAGCAATATCATAAACGAATAAACCAGAGGCACGAGATTGGTTCTGTATAAAAGCTCTATTAGGAAGGCTTCTGCGATTAGTCGTTAGCCATTCTTCTAATTCATCCGATGTCAATTCGGCTCCTCTCTTTTTATTGTCAAGCCAAAAAACTTTTACTTGATGATGGTCTGGGTGTGAAGTTCGATCGAATGTTAAGTCTTCTAATGGATTTTCTATTCCTCCAAGCAATGGATGTAAAGGTCGCATGGCCGAGATTGATAATGGACTTCTTCTTTTAACCGTCATATTTCCGCTTTCTGCTTTCATATAACCACCCAATAATTGGTCTGGATAAGAGGGATCACACGGAGAATGTGGTTCTTTTTGACTTGCCTTGTTTTCTTTTCTATCTATTTCCCAATTGAATGTTATTGCAGCAAAAGGCATATTCAAAGCTTCAATTATGGATCGTTTAACTTGTTGGCCACTTGAATAAGCCATTTTTTTCCCAAACTGAGGGTCATAATAAAACTTTTGTCCATCATTAACGCCAAAAACAGTATGTTCCGCGTGACGAAGACCACGTAAATAAATGAAAGGTGAACAGCTCATATCTATAAATTTTAAAATTAGTTTTTTGATTTTAAATAAGCATATTCAAAGCGGATAAGCGTAACAAACAGTGGAAAATTGTCCAAAGGCATTTTCAAGACAGCTTCCACCACTTCTTTAAACGTTTCCGCATTTGAGGGTGCTTGGTTTAGCACCGTAGTAAGTTTATCAATAAACAACCGTAAATTATTAGATTCTCTAACTTCTTGAGATAAAGTTGCAAATACTTTTTTCCCCCTGTCGTCAGCTTTATCTAATTCCGATAAAGCTTTTGCAACATCGGAGGCTAACTTGAGTAATTCTGTTTTGTTTAGCATAGCAATAATCCAAATTTTAAAAAGTTTATAATTTGTATATGATTCTTCGTTCGAAAACTTATACTCTTTTCCTTTTGCAAATGAGACAGAACCAATAGGCATATATTCTCTAAGCTTTGCAGGCTCAATAGCCTTGAGGCCAATTGTTCCAAATTTGCAGGCGCACTTGAAATTATAAAAGGTAGTAAATGAATTAATCTCTTCTTCAGTGAGAATGGTTCTGGGTTCATCTATAAATATTTTATTGCGCAGTTTAAACAATCGATTTACCTCTGGTAGATATAAGTTAATAAAGCCTAATGTTATGTTGGTTTGCGAAAGGTTATATGCATAAGCCGTGATTACTTTATTCGGAAATTTCCTTGATAAAGCAAATATTCCTTTTATCCATTGTTGAGTGGAGATTGCTACATTTCCTTGTACTTCTGAAACTTCTATGTGTAATCTATCGAGAGGGTTATTATTGTCAAAATGAGGTTGGGACCAATGCCAAAGCCATTGTCCATTCCATGTCTCAATTTGTTTGTCTTCTACGTTAGGTGTTTGATTTAAATAATTACGGTAATGCCTCCATCCAGAATATAATGCCCATAAAACATCGGGTTCATCAATTAGCATAATCATTCCTCCACTAATACGAATACCTAGAGCTTCACCCATCCATGAGGCATACATTTCTTCTTTATCTACAATAACATTAATATTTGAAACTTGGCCGGAAGTCGTTCCTTTTACATCTTTTGCGGCGGAACCCACAAAAATAGACATATTGGGAATGTCATTTTTAATTGCTTTTTTTAAATTATTATACTGAGCCAATGATTTGCTCCCATACTTTTTGATATCTTCTTCTTTGAGCTTTTGAAAAAAGGGAGAATTTCCGACATGCAGTAAATGTCTGTCATCATCAAAGAAAAGTGGGAAAAACACTTTTTCAAAAAACTCTTCAGCTGAGAGGTTTGTACCCTCTCTCTCATTGTAGAGTTTCAGAAATTTCTTGCCTATATAACTTGTGTACATGCCTATAAAAATTTATCGTTTTCAACTAGTCGCAATCCAAATATTCGATAATCATTTAAGTTCTGAGGGACAACAAATGGGTTTGCCCCAACGTCTAGCTGTTCGTATTCAGATTTGTAACGGTCCATGGTTTTCCAATTAATTGGAATCTCCATGTATATTCGATCTTCCCAATCTGCTGACAGATATTTTTCCCTATCCGTTTCTAAAATGCAGGTTGCACTTTCAATTTCTAAAGCTTCCACTAAAACAGCTTTTTTTGTATTAGTAAGTTCCCGTAATGAATATCGGTTGTTTCTATAGATCAAGTGAACATCTATTTCTTTTGTTTCTATAACAGGATACACATTGTCAATTTTTTCCTGTAAGTTTTGTTCATTAAGAATTGTCCCATCGTCTGGTAATTGTTCAAAGCTTCTTTTTAGCACATCCATTTTATAGGGTAAAACTTTATCATGTGGTGCGATAATATGTACAGGTTTATATTTTCCAATGGTATCCTTGCTGCGTTTACGGTTTACCCTTCCGAACCTTTGGATAAGACTATCGAGTGGAGCGCATTGGGTAATTATGCGGTCAAAACTTATATCAAGACTTACTTCAACAACTTGAGTGGAAACCACCAAACACGGGCATAATCCATCTCCAAATTCTTTACTTCCGTCTCCATTGAATTGCCTTTTAAGTCGGGTTTCCAATTCAACTCTATCACCTCGTCTAAAACGGCTATGTATAAGCATCATCGGTATTTTAGTAAATCTTTCTGAAAAAGTTTTGAAAGCATCCTGGGCTTGTTTTACTGTGTTGAAAACAACCAAGACCTTTTCTCTGTTCCGAAATGCCTGATCCAGGATATTGGGAATCTCATCATCACTATTAATTTTAAAAATCTTATGACGATTAAATGACTTTAGGACATCACCTGGCAATTTCACCTCGTAAACTTTATCTTTTCCACCTAAAATGGAAAGTACCTCATTATAAAGCACCGATGGCATGGTAGCTGTACCGATATGAATTCTGCAGTCAAGACGCAATAGTGTTTTCACAATTTCCAAAACCATAGATTTAGAATAATCGGAATAGGTATGAATCTCATCCAAAATAATGTCGCATCCCTTCACATCAAGCATTACACCTTCAAAACCAGAAGTTCCAAAAACAATGGCGGCGAGCTGGTAAGGAGTAAGAACTTTTACCGTTGAACCAACTAAAGGTTGAAGAATCCGCTCTTCAATATTTTTACCAACAATAATTTTAGACATTGCATGTAAGAGTCGGATATCTTTATTAGGAATCGTGTTTTTCATTCTTTCCCACATAGCATTGATAGAAGCCTGAAATGGTAATGTATAAAAAATACGCCCTTTGCATCTTTTTAGCAGGAAGTCGGTTTTACCTGCTCCAGTAGGAGCAACAACTAGTGTGTGAAGACGCGAATCTTCTGTTGAGATTTCTGATAAGGGATAAAGATGATTTCTTCTCGATAAATCGTGATAATAGCTCAAATCGGGTGTTTCAAAAAGATGTTGAAGATTCTCTGCTGTTTTATTTGTAAAAGCAGATGCAAAATGGTCAGCAGAAATTAACAAACCACGCCAAGGAGACCATCCGTTTCCCTTTGATTCACAATACTCAACTGTATATAGTAAAGCATTTCTTGCCTCATCTAAAGTAATTATATTGCTTTTGTATCCAAATATATTAAGAATACATAAACCATATTGGCTCCATTCTTCCCAGTTTTTTAGATGGTTATTTATCCAATATTGGCTATTCTGATCTAAATCGAGAATACCTCTTCCCCTAGGGTCGTTTTCGATTGATTTGTGGTGGGCAACAATCATATCAATTAAATAATCCCATTCCTCTTTCGGAAAAACAGGTAGAAAAGCCAATGACGAAAGTTCATGTCTGTGAATATAATTTTCTTCCCTTGCTTCGGCTAATGATTTTGAATTAATATTCTGTATTTTTTTTTGAAAATGGTCATGAGCTTTGCCCAGATCGTGCAAGATGGCTCCTTTACGAGCGAGCTCTGAATTAAATGTAAAATCAAAATGCCGGGCAAAGTTTTCAATTGCCAGTGTTACCTCTTGTGTATGTTCCAGCAAACTTATATTGCCGTAATTGACACTTTTAGCTAGTATTTGATCAAGGGGTTTCATTATCGATCACGTATTGGATTGCCCACAACCTTGAGCTCGCCAAACATCTCCGCAAAATCATCAAAACGATTATATCCAACCTTAAAGCCGCTTTCAGGAGAGGAAGTCTCTAGCTCAAAACCATCGATTTTGTCAAAGTCCTCTTCTGACATTTCCGTGAGAATTTCAGGAAAAAGCAAATCCTCGTTTCTACACAAACATATCGTTTGGGCAAATGCATTGTTCGCATCCTGCTCATCCTTGAACGCAAGGTAAAGATTGGGCTGAAGTAGCACACCTCGAGTAATGACCCCCATGTTCTTCGCTGTGTAATATGTTCTACCTAACGAATCTGTTTTCTTCTCTTTTTCAAATTCACCCTTCGATCTAGTTCGTTCTTGCTGCATGTCAATACCACAATAATTCAACCGGTATCGAACAATTTTTAGAATTTTCCCGGTTTTATGTAACAACTCGGGAAACAATTTCTTCTCAATTCCTTCAATAATCGAAGGAGTTAGAAACTGTTGGCTATAAGTCTCACTGTCTCTCACAGCGGTCCACGGTTTAATAAACCCAAATGGACCTGAATATTTTACAACATAATACATAACTGCCTATTATTTGATTGCTCCAAACCCGATTCCCGTTGAATTTCCTAATCCGACGTTCCAAGCAAAAAGTTTTGTTTCTGGTTTGCCTTTTATAATTACTGGACACCAATTTGCTTTATTCTTGATACCCTTATAAGTGATCATTTTTGTTCCCGATTTGGTATGGGACAAATCAAAACGAATATCAAGTGAATCGTCCTCAAGTCCGACTTTTCCCATTTTGGTTAGAAGTGTTTCTCTCAAGTATTCCGAAGATCTTGGATCGTCAAAAAAAATTTGTTCAATTCTTTCACCATTCCTTCTCTTGATGAATATCGGACTACCCGGAAAAAATAATTCTCGGTTTGATAAATCGGGGTCTTCTTCAATAAATAATTCATTTACTCTTAGTCCAAAAAACATTGAAGGATCTGATCGGATTCCGGATATCAATCTTTTCACTAAATCTATATTGATGGAACTAAAAAAAAATAATCCATCCTGATTAAATTTAATTCCTTCATTTGTTGCTTTTCCTCCCTCCAATCGAGAAAAAGAGTACAATGAGATTTCACCGTGTTCCTCATTCTGCCCCAACCATTTATGGATAGCTCCCACTAACAAAGGTTGATGGTCAAAAGGAACTGTTTGATTTGAAATTTTAAACTTTAAATGTATTCTCATGATATATATCGATTATATCTTTTTTAACACTAATATTTTTTCATCTGATCCCCGCTAGCCAACGTACGATAAATCCATCCGGATAGTTCGTATTGGTAGTTGACAGGGATTGTGTTTCCGTAAGGCAATGGATCTAAGGCTAATTTTAATTTAAATCTCATTTTTTTACATTAAAACATCCGCAAGTTAAATAATTTATATCTGATGCGCTTTATTTTTCTGTGCTCATTTTGGAGTCATATCGTTATTTTTGTATTAATTTTAGATTTCGAGGCACAAAAATCTCTCCATAATCTCCCACCACCCCCTCCAAAAATTCACTCCTTCACCCCCATCAGCTTATTTTGGCGTTCGACGCGGGTGACGGATTTGATGTTTTTGAGTTTGGAGATTTTGTTGCAGAGGTGGTTCAGGCCTTCTACGTCGTGGACGTAAACGGTCATGGAGCCTCGGAATACGCCGTCTTTGGATTCGAAGTTGAGTTTGTTGATGTTTACCGAGAATTCGTCGGAGACGATGCGGGTGATCTGATTGATCATGCCTACGGTGTCGAGGCCGGTAATTTCTATTTCGACGGCGAAAGATAATTTTTTGTGTGTGGCCCATTCGGCAGAAACGATGCGGTCGCCGTAGCTGCTTTTCAGGCGCATGGCAATGGGGCATTGCCGTTTGTGTACGTGAATAATGCCGTTTTGGGCAACGTAACCCAGTACGGCGTCTCCCGGTATGGGCTGACAGCAATCCGACAGGTGGTATTCGTTCTGAACGGATTCTTCGGTAAGCCGGTGTGTCGATTTGAAGTCGATGGTTTTGTTTTCTTTTTCTTTTTCTTTTCCTTTTTCTTTTTCCTGCTTGCTGTTCTTCGATCCGAAGGTAAGTTTCCAGTATTTGACCAGCAGGTTCTGATTGTCCTTTTTGAAGAGTTCGGCTTCGGCGTTGTTTAGAGTCAATTCGCCGGTACCCAGCTTCATCAAGAGTTCTTCCTTATTGATGCAATTACAGTTGGTCAGCAATACCTGAACATTGTCGGCGTCTGCTGTTAAATGATGCTTGTTGAAAAATTCATTGAGCAGCTCTTCACCTTTTTTTATTGTCTCACGGTTGTCTTTGCGAAAACGGGCTTTAATTTTGGAATGAGCCTTGCCGGTGGTGACAAATTTCAGCCATTCGTAGCGGGGAGTTTGGTTTTCGGAGGTGAGAATTTCCACCTGGTCACCGCTTTTGAGCACATGGCTCATGGGTACCAGTTGATGGTTGACTTTGGCGCCTATGCAGCGGTAGCCCAGTTCACTGTGCAATTCAAAGGCAAAATCGAGGGCGGTGGCTCCCTGAGCCAGGGTTTTGATTTCTCCCTTGGGGGTAAACACGAAGATTTCGGACGAAAACAGGTTCATCTTGATGGTGTCTAGCACATCGAGGGTGTTGGGCTCGGGGCTTTCCAAAATCTCCTTGATGGTGAGTATCCAGTGGTTGAGCTCGTTATCTTCTTCGATTTCGCCCAGTTTGTATTTCCAGTGGGCGGCAAAACCTCTTTCGGCAATGCTGTGCATTCTGGTACTGCGGATCTGGACTTCGATCCAATCGCCGGTAAAGCCCATCACCGTGGTGTGCAGAGCTTGATAACCATTGGCTTTTGGGTTGTTTACCCAGTCGCGTAAACGGTCGGGGTGAGGCTTGTAAATATTGGTGATGGTGGAATATATATCCCAGCATTGTTTCTTTTCGAGGGCAAGCATCTCTTTTTCGTCCTCAATATCGGGCGAATCGAAAATGATACGGACAGCCAAAAGGTCGTAGATTTCTTCGAACCGGATGTTTTTGGTGGTCATTTTCTTCCAGATGGAGTAGGCTGTTTTTACTCTTTCCTTGATGTAGTATTTCAAGTCCAGTTTATCCAATTCGTGCTGAACGGGTTCTATAAAGGAATAGTATAGTGCCTTTCGCGATTCGGCCGTGATGGCCAGTTTATGTGTGATTTGTTCGTAAGCTTCCGGATGCTCGTATTTGAAACTCAGTTCCTCGAGTTCGGTTTTGATCCGGTTCAATCCCAGACGGTGGGCAAGCGGAGCATACAAATACATGGTTTCGCCGGCAATTTTGTATTGTTTGCTTGGCGACAGGGCGCTTAGGGTCCTCATGTTGTGCAGGCGGTCGGCCATTTTTATCAGGATTACGCGGATGTCTTCGGACATGGTCAGGAGCAGGCGCCTGAAATTTTCGGTTTGAGTGGAAGCGTTCTCCCCAAAGATTCCTCCGGAGATCTTTGTCAAACCTTCCACTATGGAGGCAATTCTGTCGTTGAAGTTGTTTCGGATGTCTTCGACGGTAAACTCGGTGTCTTCTATCACGTCGTGCAAAAGAGCGGAACAGATAGAGGTGGAACCCAGACCGATTTCGGCGCAACAGATGCGGGCTACGGCCAGAGGATGCATTATATAAGGCTCTCCCGAGCGGCGTTTGACACCTCTATGGGCATTGTAAGCAAACTTAAATGCCTTGGTAATCAAATCCACTTTTTTGCGATGGTTTGAATTCAGGTAATCGTTGAGCAAAAGCTGAAATTGCTCAAAGATTTTTTCTTCTTCAGGATTTGTTGCCTGTAAAATATCCATAATCGGCCTCTGTGCAGAGTTTTATGCGAAGGTACTATTTAATCGTTAATAAATAAGCAGTCGTTGCCCAATTTGCAACGTATTGCTCTTAAGGTTATTCCAGTTTTTCAGCTTTTGAACACTTACGTTGTGTCTTGATGCAATTACCGAGAGGTTGTCGCCCCGTTTTACCCTGTAAACAATGGCATCGGTTGGCCCCGCTTGTCCCGATTGAACCGAAACCAGCCTCGAAGCCAGCAATTCCTGTTCTTTGTAACGGGGAATGCTGTCTTGCAATTCTGTAAAGACGGGCGAATATTCCATAGGCAGGTAGAGTATACCGGCCTTGGAGGCGGTGCCGTGAGCAATCTCGTTTCTGAAATGGGGATTCAATAATTGTATTTCCTGCATCGGTATCTGGCAGACTTCGGCAATTTGCTGGAAGTGCATGTTTTGATGGATCATAAAAGTATCAATCACCGGGGGAAAATTGTTTTGGGCCGGACAAATACCGTGTTCGGAATAATAGGTCATCACATAATTGGCGGCAATGAACAGGGGCACATAGCTGCGGGTTTCCCGGGGTAGGTAATAGTAGATTTCCCAAAAATTGCGTTTCCCGCCTGAGCGGTGTATGGCTTTGTTCACATTGCCCGGGCCGCAGTTGTAGGCTGCTATGGCCAGGTTCCAGTCGCCAAACATAGAGTAGAGACTCTTCAGGTATTTGACGGCGGCATAAGTCGATTTAACCGGATCCCGCCTTTCGTCGGTAAGGCTGTTGATCTGGAGTCCGTACATCTTGCCGGTGGCGTACATAAATTGCCATAAACCGGTGGCGCCGACTCTGGAAACAGCCTTGGGATTCAGCGCCGATTCAATGACGGGCAAATATTTGAGTTCTATGGGCAAACCATTTTGGTCGAGTACCTGTTCAAACAGTGGGAAATAATAGACTCCCGCTCCCAGCATGGCTTCTACCTGCATCCTCCTTTCGTTCAGATAGAGGTCGATGAAACGTCTTACTATTCTGTTGTAGGGCATTTCGATGATGTTGGGTAAATCCATAAGCCGTTGAATGTAGGTCGTTTCGGGTGTGGCAGAGCTGTCTGTAAGAGTGGGTCGGCAGTTTTCGTCAAAAATCAGCAGGGACTGCCTTTGCCATTCGTAAATAAGGCTGTCGGTGTTGGCATTGAAATGAAAAGAGGGATCCAGGCCGGGATCGTCGAAATAATGGCTGGAATCCATTTCGATCAGTATCTTCAGCCCTTCGCTGAAGAGGCTGTTTTCTATTGAATCGAGGTTCATTTCAACGGCCGGTGCGTCCTCTTCGGCCAACAGGTTGTTTTGCCCGGTTTTCTCCGGGTTGGACAAGCTGTGCGACAGCTTTTTGCCGGTCTGTTTGCCGTTCACCTGTTTTTGTTGCGGCAGATTGCCTGCTTCCCCGGGGAGACCCTCGGTTTGTTCCGTCGAGGCTTTTTTAGTGAATATTTTTTTGAAAAATTGCCCGGATGCGGGCGACGCAGGCGACGTAGATGATTCAGGTGATGCGGGCGACGCAGGCGACACGGATGATTCAGGCGACACGGATGATTCAGGCGACACGGATGATTCAGGCGACGCGGGCGACGCAGATGATTCAGGTGACGCGGATAATGCGGGCGACGCAGACAAGCCTAAAATAAGCAGTATATAGATGATTCTTTTCATAATCGGTTTTTCTCGTTGTTGTTAAAACCTGAATAAACAGGATAGTTCCATTGCGTGATCGATTCCGGGGGCCTGCCGGACAGGTTGCAGGCGGATGCTCAGGTCGGGACTGACGTTAAAATCGAACAGCTCGGCATCGACGTAGGCATCCAGGATGCAAATTAAATAAAAGCCCACGGCTCCGATGATGCTCAAATCGCGTTGCCTGCGAAAGGTCTGTTGACGATTTTTGAGCACCGTCCGCAATTGCGACTCGGTATAGGAATAGCCCGGCGGCAGTAAGTCCAAAAAACTGTTGGTGTCGGGGTTGTTGTCGCTGATGTCTCTGTAGGCGTTGGTATAGGCTACATAATATTTTCCGTTCCAGCTTATGGCGTAAGCAAGCCCCACGACCCCGCTCGCTACAATCGGCAGTTTCCAGTATTTCCGGTTGTAAAACTGTCCCAAACCCGGACATAGGGCTGCGTACCACAGGGCTTTGGAGGGAAGGGGTTTGAATAATTGCCGTTCCCGGGCGGCAGTATCGGTATTCATAAAGCTTTCCATGTCCGGCCTCAAAAAGAGGCTGTCCGAAATAAGGAAGCCGTCTGCTCCGTTGCGAGAGAGATCGTCGTTGAGCATCGGCGAAAGGCTGTCTGCAGTAAGGAATCCGTTCACTCCGTTCAGGGAGGGATCGTCAGCGAGTACCGAGGAAAGACTGTCCGCCACGAGGACCGTGCTGTCTTGGGTTGCCGACCGGCAGGCCAGGCAGCAAAAAAGCAGTATTGGTATGATTTTGGCGAAATAGCCCATCTTCTTATCGATCCGGTTCAGGTCTTGTTTAGTTAAACAATTTGTCGAGACTGAGCAGTATTTCTTCCAACTTTTTTTCCGAGTCAAAGGGAATGCTGATGCTGCCTTTGCCCTTTTCGTTTATACTGAAGCGCACTTTGGTGCCCAGTTTCTGTGAAAGCTGTTTTTGTAAGTCCAGGTATTCTTCGGAAGTCTTGCGAGGAAGGGGCTTTTTGAAGTTTTTCGATTTGCCGCTTTCTTCGTCGCGAACCAATTCTTCGACCTTGCGCACCGACAAACCTTGTTTCAAAATTTGTTCGTAGAGGGCCAGTTGCAGACCGGGGCTTTTTACATTGATCAGTGCCCGGGCATGTCCCATATCGATGGTTTTGTTTTTGAGCCCCATCTGAATTTCGGCCGGCAACTTGAGCAAACGTATGTAATTGCTGATGGTGGTTCTTTTTTTGCCTATGCGCTCACTAAGTTTTTCCTGGGTCAGCTTGTAGACTTCGGCCAATTTTTGGTAAGCCAAAGCGATTTCGATGGCATTGAGGTCTTCGCGCTGTATATTTTCGATCAGGGCCATTTCCATCATCGAATCGTCCTCGGCGGTTTTGATGTAGGCCGGGATTTTTGTAAGTCCTATGGATTTGGAAGCGCGTACGCGGCGTTCTCCCGAGATGATCTGGTAATAGCCATCGTCCATTTTGCGCAGGGTGATGGGTTGGATAATACCGATTTCCCGGATGGAAATGGCCAGTTCCTCGAGGGCTTCGGGCTCAAAATCGGTTCTGGGTTGTTCGGGATTGGGCCTGATAAGTTCCAGCTCAACCTCGCTGATGGACGATGAGCCTACGGTTTGTATGTCTTCGGTGCTGATCAGGGCATCCAGTCCTCTTCCCAGTCTGTTTTTTGCTGCCATAGCGTAAGGGGCTTATTTGTTTTTGCGAATAATTTCCAGAGCCAGTTGAATGTGGTCGATGGCTCCTCTGGAGTCGGCATCGTAGAGCATCACCGGCTGTCCGTGGCTCGGGGCCACACTCAGAGTAACGTTGCGTTGAATGACTGTTTTGAATACCAGGCCTTGAAAATGTCGGCGGACCTCATCGGCCACTTGTTTGGCCGAACGCAGGCGTTGGTCGTACATGGTCAGCAAAAAGCCTTCAATTTCCAGTTCGGTATTTAGCCGGCTTTTGATGATCTTGATGGTGTTGAGCAACTTGCTAATACCCTCTAAGGCGAAGTATTCGCATTGTACGGGAATCAACACGGAGTCGGCAGCCGTCAGGCAGTTGACGGTGATGAGTCCCAGAGAGGGAGAACAGTCAATCAGAATATAATCGTAGGAACTTTTTAGAGGCTGCAACACAGCAGACAGAATCTTCTCCCGGTTTTCGATGTTGATCATTTCCAGTTCAGCTCCTACCAGGTCGATGTGAGAGGGCAAGATATCCAGGTACTCAATGGCGGTTTTTTGTATGCCATCGGCAGGATTTGCTCCGTCGATCATGCATTCGTAAATGCTGATGCCGACTTGCCTGATGTCTATGCCCAGTCCCGACGAAGCGTTGGCCTGCGGGTCTGCATCGACCAGCAAGACCTTCTTTTCCTGTACAGCCAGCGAGGCCGCCAGGTTGATAGCAGTGGTGGTCTTACCTACACCACCTTTTTGATTGGCTAATGCTATAATTTTCCCCATAAACCAACGCAGATTTTTTTCAAGTTACAAAGATAGAAAAAATAATTGTGTCTGTCTTTTTCTTTGTACAAAATCTAGGTCGATTCCTTTTAGCTTACTTTAGGTCAAGTGGTTGTAAATCAGGCTTGCTGTTCGGTCGGCAGCTCCCGGTTCACCCAGTTTTTTACGCATAAAGCCGTAAGCCTCTTGCATTTCCGCGATATAGGCCGAATCGTACAAAATTTTATTCAATTCGTTTTTGAGCTGCTCGTAGTTGTATTCGTTGGCCACCAATTCCACCACCACCTCTTTTTCGGCGATCAGGTTGACCAGTGAAATAAAGGGAGTGCGAATCAGGTATTTACGTCCTATTTTGTACAAAAAACCTCCAATCCACAGGGCGTAGCAAACCACTTGCGGCACTCCGAACAAGGCTGTTTCCAGGGTGGCCGTGCCCGAAACTACCAGGGCTGCCTTGCTTTGGGCGAGCAAAGAATAAGTTTCGTCGTAGACCAGCCGGCAGTCGTAGTTTTTGATGTAGGGAGCGTAAAAATCTTTGTTTATGCCCGGAGCTCCGGCCAGTACAAGTTGATGATCGGGATAGGCGGAGGCCACCCTGAGCATCAGGGGCAGGTTGGCTTTGATTTCCTGTCGCCGGCTGCCTGCCAGCAGAGCAATGATGGGTTTTTGTGTCAGTTGCTGCTTTTCGCGCCAGCCCTTTAAATCGGGCTTGCTGTTTTTGAAGGCTTCTATACTGTCCAGACTGGGATTACCCACATAAAAGGCCCGGTAATTTTTCCGGTCGAAATAGGCTTTTTCGAAAGGGAGTATGCAATACAGTCGGTCGATGTCGCGGCGGATGTTGCGTATGCGGTAGCCTTTCCAGGCCCAGAGTTTGGGCGATATATAATAATGTATGGGGAGACCGGGTTGCTTTTTTTTGATGTAAGCGGCAATATTCAGGTTGAAGCCCGGATAATCGATCAGTATGAGTACATCGGGTTGCCAGCTCAGGATGTCTTTTTTGCAGATTCTCATATTGCGGAGCAGAGTCCGTGCATGAAGTATTACCGGCAGGATGCCCATATAGGCCATCTTTTTGTAATGAATCAAGGGCGTTCCTCCTATGGCGGCCATTTTGTCTCCTCCCAAAAAGCGAAATTCGGCCTTGGGGTCTTTTTCGACCAGGGCTGCCATCAGGTTGGCGGCGTGCATGTCGCCCGAGGCTTCACCGGCAATTAGATAGTACTTCATCAGTTCAAAGGCTCAATAACTCAAAGTCCCCAGGTTTGCAGTTGACCGATAAGAGAATGGTTGGTTACGTCGATGCATGAGGGCACCACCGAAATATAACCCTGGCGCATGGATGTCAGGTCGTTGTCGCCGGCATTTTCTTCGAGGTTGAGAAATTTGCCGGTCAGCCAGTAACGTTTGGCATTGTCGGGATGCGAACAGGGGATAAATTCTTCGACCCAGCGTCCCTTGCCCTGGCGGCATATCTTGGTTCCTTTGATTTCGTCGTGCTTTGGAATGTTCACGTTGAGGCAGACGCCGTAAGGCAGGCCATTGTCGAGCACTGCCTGCACAATGTTGCGAATGTGGGGCAGGGAAGGCTCAAAATTGGCTTCCTCTCTGTGGTCGTCTATGGAAAAGCCTATCGATGGGTAGCCGGCCATGCAGCCTTCGAGTACGGCTCCCATGGTCCCGGAATAATGGATGGCTATGGAGCCGTTGAAACCGTGGTTGATGCCGGCAATGATCAGATCGGGTTTACGCTCGTCGGTCAGCAGATTCAGTGCCAGTTTGATGCAATCTACCGGTGTGCCGTTGCTCGAATATTGGATCAGGCCTTCTTCTTTTGATACCGGCTTGCAGGTGAGAGGCTCTCTGAGGGTAAAAGCCGTAGACATACCGGATCGTTCGGTTTCGGGGGCCACTACCAACATATCTCCCAAAGGTCTCAACACATCAATAAGGCAGCGTATTCCACGAGCGTGAATACCATCATCGTTCGAAATCAAAAACAAAGGTTTCATAGGCGTAATTCAAAATAACAGGCGCAAAGGTAGTCAAAAAAAAACGTAGATTCTTTTGTGAGATACGAAAATTCGCCGTACTTTTGCAGGCCAATTCTCTATGGTTTTCTAATAAGATTTTAGTTCATAAGGAATTAAGCTCGAAAGCCTTGAGATTTGTTTATTTTATACGATAATTAATTAACAATTAAAATCCAAAAAAAGCAGTGGACAGTTTGAGTTACAAGACCATTTCTGTTAACAAGGCAACGGCTCAAAAAGAATGGGTTGTAGTTGATGCAACCGATCAAGTATTGGGACGTTTGGGGACGAAGGTTGCCAAGTTGCTGAGAGGTAAGTACAAACCAAGCTTTACACCCCATGTGGATTGTGGTGACAATGTCATCATTATCAATGCGGATAAAGTCAGGCTTACCGGTTCGAAATGGAATGATCGCATTTATTTGCGCCACACGGGATATCCGAGTGGGCAAAGGAAATTTACTCCGGCTTCGTTAATGGCCAAGGATCCATTAAGTCTATACCGGAAAGTGGTAAGGGGTATGCTTCCCAAAAACCGTTTGGGTGAAGCTATTATCAACAATTTGTATGTGTATGTAGGAAACGAACATCCTCATCAGGCACAAAAGCCGAAGGCAATCGATTTAAACTCACTTAAATAAATTATGGAAGCAGTAAATGCAATAGGAAGAAGAAAGGCAGCGATTGCCCGTGTATTTGTTACTGAAGGAAACGGAACCATTAATATCAACAAAAAGGATCTGTCGGAGTATTTTCCTTCCGATATTCTTCAGTATGTGGTTAAACAGCCGCTAAAAAAACTGGAAGTTGACGGGAAATACGATATCAACGTAAGCCTTAAAGGAGGCGGTTTCAAAGGACAAGCCGAGGCTTTGCGCCTGGCCATTTCCCGCGCCCTTGTTAAAATCAATCCCGAAGATAAGCCTGCTTTGAAGGCCGAAGGATTTATGACCCGCGATTCCCGCATTGTGGAACGCAAAAAACCAGGTCGTCCCAAAGCAAGGAAGAAATTCCAGTTCAGCAAGCGTTAATATTTTGATACCACTGCTCGATAAATGAAAAAGTAGCGTTTAGTATCTAAATGGTCAGGACTTCCGGCTCAGGCCGAGAACTACCGGACGATTGAATGAGCCCCAAAAGAATGTAAACGAAATTAATTAACCATCATGTCAAGAACTAATTTTGATCAATTACTGGAAGCCGGAGTGCATTTCGGACACCTTAAAAGAAAATGGAACCCCGCCATGGCTCCGTACATATTTATGGAACGTAACGGCATCCACATTATAGACCTGCACAAAACAATTACCAAACTGGACGAGGCTGCCGAGGCGATGAAAAATTTTGCCCGTTCGGGAAAGAAAATACTCTTTGTTGCCACCAAAAAACAGGCCAAAGAAATCGTTGCTGAAAGGGCTGCATCCGTCAATATGCCCTATGTTATAGAGCGTTGGCCCGGAGGAATGCTCACCAATTTCCCCACCATCCGCAAAGCTGTAAAGAAAATGTCTACCATCGACAAAATGTTTACAGACGGCACGTATAGCAATTTGTCCAAAAGGGAACGTTTACAGATTGGTCGCAAAAGAGCCAAGTTGGAAAAGAACCTGGGCAGTATTGCCGATTTGAACAGATTGCCTTCGGCTTTGTTTGTGGTCGATGTTATGAAAGAACAAATTGCCGTTCACGAGGCTAATCGTCTGGGTATTCCCGTTTTTGCCATGGTCGATACCAATTCCGATCCTTCCAACATCGATTTCGTTATTCCCGCCAACGACGACGCCACCAAATCTATAGATATTATAGTATCGACGGTTTGTGCCGCCATTGCCGAAGGTCTGGAAGAACGCAAGATTGAAAAAGCCGATGCCGACGCTGCTGCTGCCGTTGCCGAAGAAGAAGAGGGTAACGAAAACGTAAGCCGCAGAGAGCGCCGTCCAAAGACAGCACGCAGGGAACGTATTCAAAAAGAAGACGAGGAAGCACTGAAAGCAAGAGTAACCTCGAAGTTTATGAAAGACGACGACGAATAGTCGGAACATGCCGGAATGGAACCGGTGACGAAGATTGTTTACAAAAAAAAGAAGAATTATGGCAGTAACTATGGCAGATATCTCGAAACTCCGTTCTATGACCGGGGCCGGGATGATGGATTGTAAGAATGCGCTTACCGAAGCGAACAACGATATGGAAAAAGCGATAGAAATCATTCGCAAAAGAGGTCAGGCAATTGCTGCAAAACGCAGTGACAGGGAAGCTTCCGAAGGATGCGTATTAGCGGACTGCAAAGATGGATTTGCCGCCATCGTAGCCCTGAAATGTGAAACCGATTTTGTGGCCAAAAACCAGGATTTTATTGCTCTTACCAAATCTATCCTCGATTTAGCTCTGGCAACAAAGCCCGAAAGCCTCGAAGCTCTGCAAAACAGCACTATGGATGGCAGGACAGTGGCCGATCTGGTTACCGAACGCAGCGGTATTACAGGCGAAAAAATGGAATTGGGTTATTATGAATGTGTGAAAGCTGCTTCTGTGATGCATTACGTGCATCCCGGAAATAAGCTGGCAACCATTGTAGGTTTCAACAAAGAATCCGAATATCAGGCAGCCCGCGACGTGGCCATGCAAATAGCCGCCATGAATCCGGTTTCGCTCGACAGAGCTTCCGTGCCCGCCAAAATCGTAGAGCAGGAACTTGAAATCGGTCGTGAAAAGGCCCGCCAGGAAGGCAAACCCGAAAATATACTCGATAAGATCGCTCAGGGTCGTCTGAATAAATTTTATCAGGAATCCACTTTAATGGAACAAGCTTTTATTAAAGACGGTAAGATTTCGGTAGCTCAGTACCTCAAGAGCGTAGATGAAGATTTAGTTCCCGTTGATTTCAAGCGTGTTACCTTGAATCAGGAGTAATCGAATCCGGTTGTATTGAATCAGGAAATAGTATTTCCAATCCTATAAAAGAATGGTTTCCGCTTGACTACCGGGAACCATTCTTTTTATAATCGCCTTTGAGCGAATACCCTAATTTCTGTAAGTAAGGCGCGATTTTGTCGCGCAGATCGCCTTGTAGCAAAATTTCGTCGTCTTTGGCTGAGCCGCCTATGCCCAATGTGCTTTTCAATTGCCTGGCCAATTCCATGAGTTCCTGTTGGCTGCCCTTGAATTCACTTATAATGGTGGCGGGTTTGCCGTTGCGTTTTTCAAAACGGATGCAGAGCTGTCCTTTTTTTACCGACGCAGGACTAGAGGCCGGGTTTTGGCGTTCCTGTTTCGGGTTAGAAGCAGAACTAAACCTCGGTGTTTCAGTGTTTTCTGATTGTTCTTTTGAGATTTTGGTCAGGGCTGCGAGGCGCTCTTTCCAATCTTGTGCGGGCATGGAGTTTGATTGTTAATTGGTTATTATTTATATGGTCCTGCCGGACTTTGGACAAAAGTAAACTGTCTTTATGGACTCACAAAATTTTGTGAGTCCATTAGAATTATTTTATTATTTTTGCGCCAAATCTACATTTAGTATTGAGGATGAACGAAATAAAAAAGGGATCAACTGTCCCTGAACCTACACTCAGGCGTCTGCCCTGGTACCTGGCCTTTCTTAAAATGGCGGCGGCCCGGGGTGAAATCCGAATATCGTCTACTCAGATATCGAGAGCCATCAATGTGAGTGCTCCCCAGATTGCCAAAGATCTTTCTTTTCTCGAAATAAGCGGCAAGACCCGAATAGGTTACGATGTACAGTCGTTGATTTCCGTGCTGGAGGAATACCTGGGTTTTACCAAAATACGTAAAGCTTTTTTGTTTGGTGTGGGTAACCTGGGGGCTGCACTGCTACACGACAAAGGTCTGTCGCAGTTCGGGCTGGAAATTCTGGCCGGCTTCGATGTCAATCCCCGGGTGGTTGGTACTACCATTCAAGGTGTTCCGGTTTATCATATCAAAGATTACCCCGGCATTCAAGCTAAGATCGATGCTTCTATCGGCATTTTGACCGTCCCCGTGCGGGAAGCTCAGAAAGTAGCCGAAGAAATAATTCAAGGCGGTATTCGGGCCATCTGGAATTTTACTCCTTTCAGGATTCACGTCCCCGAAGATATTGTTGTACAAAATACTTCCATTTATGCCCATTTGGCGGTGATGTACAACCGGATGGAAGCCAAGCTCTGAGAAGATATGAAGATTGTTGCTGTCGGGATGAATTATCTCCCTCATATTCAAGAATTAAAGTCGGAAATACCCGAAGAGCCGGTTCTTTTTATCAAACCCGATTCGGCTCTCTGTTCCGATAAACAGCCTTTTTTCCTGCCCGATTTCTCGCAGGAAATTCATTACGAAGTTGAACTGGTGGTAAAAATAAGCAGGTTAGGCAAAAACATAGCCGAAAAATTTGCCCATCGCTATTACGACGAAATCACTCTGGGCCTGGATTTGACAGCCCGCGATTTGCAAAGAAACCTCAGAGCTCGTGGCCTGCCCTGGGAAATAAGCAAAGGATTTGACCAGTCGGCTGTAGTAGGGCATTTTATCCCCAAGAACCGGTTTGAAAATATACAGCAATTACATTTCAGGCTCGACCTGAACGGAAAAACGGTGCAACAGGGCTCTACAGCCGAAATGTTGTTTGGGGTGGACCGGATAATAGCCTACGCCAGCCGTTTTTTTACCCTGAAAACCGGCGATCTGTTTTTTACGGGTACTCCTTGTGGAGTGGGGCCGGTACATAAAGAAGATCATCTTGAGGCCTGGCTCGAAGGTGAAAAGATGTTGCATTTAAGGGTAAAATGACAATAGAGTGGCCGAATTTCCGTTTCCTCTCTGTTGGATAGCATCGAAACTACATGAAACTATATAAGGCGATTTGGAGCTTAATCCTGAGTTGTATTTTTACGGCTTCTTATGCACACAGCCTCGATTGGTATTATAGCCTTTCTGCCCGGGGCGGAAGGTTGTGGTCTTTCGAGGGAGCTGTGCAGATCGAAGAGGGAGGCTTGCCGCTTTATTCCGAAACTTTTCGGCCCGCAGCCGATATACTAAGGCCGGAACTCAGATTTCCGGTATGGGAAGAAATCAAAGGCAAAGATTTACAGGCTTATAAGTCGCTTTTGGATAAGTTTCCCGACAGTCTCGAACTTCACATCAACAAAGGCATTCAGCGTAAAGAGGCTGTCTGGGATTTATACTTTTATCCCTTCCTGCACAAGAACGGACGTTATTACAGGTTGCTTTCCTTTGAATGGGCCTATATCAGGGAGGCAACTGCCGGTTTGCTGAATGAGGATGGGCAAGAGGATACTCCGCATTTCGTTTCTTCGTTGCAGGAGCAACCGGGCGCAGAATCGCCGGGACAGCGCTATGCCGAAAACTCCAGGTTGAGCAGCGGAAAATTCATCAAAATCAGTGTCGAAAATACAGGCATCTATAAGCTCAGTTTCGATGACTTGCGCAAAATGGGTATAGATCCGGCCAAAGTGCAGCTTTACGGTTACGGGGGACAGTTGTTGCCGGAAGATTTTACTCAACCCTATATCGACGATTTGCCCGAACTTTCGTTTTACATAGACAAGGAACAAGGCTACTTGTTGTTTTACGGCCTGGGGCCTTTGTCGTGGAATTACGAGGCTTCAAAAGGGCTGTTTACCCGTTTGAACAACCATTATTCCACCAAAGGTTATTATTTTGTAGGTGAACGCTCTGAAGGCACCAAGCCCATAGATGAGCTGCCCGTGCCGGACAGGGAACCTGACTCCGAAGTCAGGGCGTACACCGCTTATAAACTGCACGAAAGAGATCTTTACAGTCTCGGCGGCACCGGCAGGGAATGTTACGGCGAAGATTTGATGAGTAATCCCGACCTGAACCTGAGCTTCCATTTTGACGACATCTTGAGCGGAGAGCAGGCAAGCATCGTAGTTGAAACGGCTGCCCGCAGTACCTCGCCGGGATCTACTCGTCTCTACGTCGACAACAGCTTTATGGGATCGATGAATTATTCGGCCGTTTCTTCCTCCGATTCTTATACTTATGCCCGAGGCAGCAGTTTGAGCAAGACTTTTCTGCCTCAGGGCAATACCATCGCAGTGAGACTGCAATACAACAACAATGGGGTAATACCTAAAAACGCTCATCTCAATTACGTGGCGATTAATGCGCGTTGCCGCTTGGCGTTAAACTCGGCCTCTCTGGCTTTCAGAGATCCTCTGAGCCTGGGTGCCGGCAAAGTCTGCCGTTTATGCCTTGAGTCTGCCGATGCCTTTACCCGTGTTTTCGAAATAACTAAAACGGGCAGTATGAAGCAAGTGGCCGGAGAACTTAAAGGAACGGAATATCAATTCAAGGTTACGACCGACAGTTTGCGGGAATTTGTAGCCGTGAACCTCAAAGGTAATTTTCCCAAACCGGTTGTAGAGGGGCAGGTTCCTAATCAGAATTTGCACGGTTTGCCGGCTCCGGATTTTGTAATCATTACTCATCCCGATTTTATTGCCGAAGCCCGGGAGTTGGCTCAGGCACACCGCGATCACGACCGGATGAGTGTACAAGTGGTTACCACGGAACAGGTTTACAACGAATTTTCATCGGGAACTCCCGACGCTACGGCTTATCGCCGCTTTTTGAAAATGTTTTACGACCGGGCAACAACTGCAGAGGATATTCCTCAATCTCTTTTATTGTTCGGAGACGGAGTATACGATAATCGCCTGGTGACGGCCGCCTTTTCCTCGGGGCTTTCGAGTCCCAACAAGATCCTGACTTTCCAGTCCAAAGAGAGTCTCGATGGAACATCTTCTTATGTGTCTGACGATTATTTCGGCTTTCTGGACGACAACGAAGGAGTGAATCTTCCGTACGATAAAATGGATATCGGTATAGGGCGTTTCCCTGTACGCAGCAAGGTTGAGGCCAGGATTGTCGTGGACAAAACCTTATCTTACATCAACAACAGAGATAAAGGCAGCTGGAAAAATCAACTTTGCTTTATCGGCGACGACGGAGACAACAATACCCATGTGTCTCACGCCGACAAGCTGGCCGAATCTGTCAAGAGCAATAATCCGAATTTTATAACCCACAAGATTTATGTGGATGCTTATCAGCGGGAAACAAGTTCTGCCGGTACCACGGTGCCCGACGCCAACAAACGACTGAACGAATTGCTGGGTTCCGGATTGCTGCTGCTCAACTACAGCGGTCATGGTTCTACCACCACCTGGGCCAGTGAACAATTGTTTACCATAGGCGAGATCAAAGGAATGCAAAACAAGCGTTTGCCTCTTTGGGTAACGGCCACCTGCGATTTTTGCCGTTACGACGATGCTGTTACCTCGGGCGGGGAATATGTGTTTCTCAACGAACAGGGAGGAGGTATTGCTTTGTTTACTACTTCAAGGGTGGTGTATTCCGGACCGAATTATACCATCAACAAAAGTTTTATCGACCATGTATTTGCCACCAAAAATGGCCGGCGCCTGAGCCTGGGCGAAGTAATGTGCCTGACTAAGCAGTCGGAGTCGCTCAAACACGATAGAAATAAGCTGAATTTTGCCCTGATAGGCGATCCCGCCCTTAAGTTGAGTTATCCCGAATACAAGTTGGAAATAACCCATGTCAATGGCAGAGAATTGCAGGCAGGAGTGTACGATACGCTCAGCGCACTGAGTACAGCCGAATTCGGTGGGCGTGTGCTGCGTTACGACGGAAGTTTTGCCGACGATTTCGACGGGCTTGTTTATCCCGTCGTTTACGATGCCGAAGACTTGGTCGAGACCCTGGGCAACAGCGGCAACGATGTTTTTAAATATTACGACCGCAGTAAGGTGTTGTTTGCCGGCAAAGAGCAAATCAGTAAAGGTAGATTTACTTTCCGCTTTATAGTGCCCAAAGACCTGAGTTATTCCTACGAAACGGGTATGATCAATTTGTACGCGTACAATACCCGGGGAGACATCGAAGCTCAGGGCGTTTTTAAACAATTTCTGCTTGGCGGCACCAACGACGCAGTCTTGCCCGACAGCACAGGACCTGTGATCAGATTATTTCTGAACGACACCAGCTTTGTGGACGGCGGAAAGGTAAACACCAAACCCAGCCTTATTGCTTTGTTGCAGGATGAAAGCGGCATCAATATGAGTGGCATGAATTTCGGCCACGACTTGGTGCTAACCATCGACGGCAGGGATCGTCATATCCTGAATAATTATTACGAATCCGATCTGGGCTCCGGCAACTCGGGGCGTATCATATACAAATTGCCTGAGTTGGAAACAGGCCGGCACAGCCTTAGCCTGAGAGCCTGGGATTTGCAAAACAATTCCTCGGTGGCCTCCATCGACTTTTTGGTGGTCGACGATCTGAGCCCGCAATTGCGGGACTTGAATTTTTATCAGAACAGCGAAAAAGCCTGGTTTGTATTTCGTCACGATCGTCCGGCATCCTGGATGCAGGTAGAGTTCAGGGTCTACGATGTCTGGGGCAGGCTGCAATGGCGAAAGCAGGTCAATATGATGAATCCCGACAACGGCAGCCAGGAACTGGAATGGAATTATATGGGCGAAAATGGCCGAAGAGTCGAAAATGGGGTGTATATTTGCAGGTTATTCGTCGTTAGTGACGACAACGAACAGGCGGTAACCGCCAAAAAAATCATGGTAGGCCTGCAATAAAAAGGCGCTTGCAGAGTTAAAGAGTAATAACTTACAAAGTTTACAAGATGGTAAAATATGTCAGCCCGGTTGGGGCAGTTGTAACGGCAGCATTGTTGTTTTTTTCAATCGATCTTAGTGCACGAGATTACAATCCCATCGTCACTTCGGTACCCTCATTGAGCATTGCTCCCGACGCACATGCCACGGGCCTGGGTGATGTAGGCGCCGCCACCGAACCCAACGTGAATTCTCAATACTGGAATCCCTCCAAGTATGCGCAAATGGAAAACTCCGCGGGCTTTGCTCTTTCGTTTACTCCCTGGCTCAGTCAATTGGTGAGCGATATTAACCTGACCAACCTGACGGGTTATATGAAAATTGGCGATCTGCAGTCGCTGAGTGCCTCGTTGCGCTATTTTTCGCTGGGTGAGGTTATTTTAAGGCAATCCCTGGGCGATCAGGGTTATGCCATACAGCCTTACGAGATGGCTCTGGATGTGGCTTATTCCCGTATGCTTTCGCAGTATTATTCCATGTCGGTTGCCTTGCGCTATATTTATTCCGATTTGATGAGTAGTGACGATCCGGCCGGGAACGCCTTCGCCGCAGATATCAGCGGTTTCTATCGCAGGCCCGTGTATTTCGGACGTGAGCAGGGTTTCTGGGCTTTCGGTTTCGACGTATCCAACATCGGTACCAAAATATCTTACGACGCCAACAACACTTCTTATTTCATTCCTACCAATCTTCGTTTGGGATTCAGCGTGAAATATCCATTCAACAGCTACAATGCCATTACGGTGTCCGGCGATGTCAACAAGCTGTTGGTTCCTACGCCTCAGGACTCCACCGATTTCGCCACCGATATTTCGTCGATGGTGGGTATTTTCAAGTCTTTTACCGACGCCCCCGGAGGCCTGGCCGAGGAGTTGAGCGAAATCAACTGGGGTATAGGATTGGAATACGCTTACGACGGACAATTCTTTGTAAGAATGGGTTATCATTTCGAAGATAAAAACAAGGGTAACCGCAAGTACTTCACCTTTGGTGCGGGATTCAAGATGAGCATGTTCAGTATCGACGCTTCCTATTTGCTCTCTCAGGCTCAAACCAGCCCGCTGGACCAGACCTTGCGTTTTACGCTGGGCTTTGATATAGAGGGTATAAGAAATCTATTAGGTCGCTAATATGCAGTTGCGTGTCGGACAAGGTTACGACGTACATCGTCTGGTAGCCGGGCGCGAGTTATGGCTGGGCGGAATTCTCATTCCTTTTGAGAAAGGCCTTCTGGGTCATTCCGATGCTGATGTGCTCATACATGCCATTTGCGATGCTTTGCTGGGTGCCGCCGGTCTGGGAGATATCGGTTCCCATTTTCCGGACAATGCCGCCGAATACAAAAACATCGACAGCAAGATTTTGTTCAAAAAGACCATGAACTTGTTGGCCGAAAAGCACTGGGAAGTGCTCAATATCGACGCCACTCTCCTGGCCGAGAGACCCAAAATTAACTCTTACATTCCTCAGATGCAGGCTTGCTTGGCCGGGCTGGCTCAGGTGGACAAAGAGAAAATATCCATTAAGGCCACTACTTCCGAAAAAATGGGTTTTGTGGGGCGCGAAGAAGGTATGGCCGCCATGGCAGTAGCTCTTATCGGCCGAAAGTGAACACCCAGCCAGCTTGCAGGCAATGGGCAATGTAATCGTTCAGACCTGCCTGATATTGTACAAAAGCTTTATTATTTCCGGTTTCGAAGTCCAGACGGCTTCTTAGCACCAGTGGGCGATCTCCCTTGCCTGTCCAGCCGTAGTAACCGCCCATTCCGTTTTCCCAGCCCAAAGCTCCAAAATCCAGTTTTAATTTGGCTACATATATCGGAGCGTCGTTTTGGTAGTTGTTGTTCATCTGGTAACACAGAAAGCCTCCCATGGCTACCAGGCGGATGTTTTTGAGCAAGCCGGCCTGCGAATTGTAAAGGTCTTTGGCCAGGCTCAGGTCGAAGTAATATCCCGGGGTATCAAAAAAACGGGCGCCTCTGCTTCTGTCGCTCGAAGCTGTTTTCAGTACGATTTCGCCTAAAATTTCGGGTACGTAGCGATTTTCGGCCAGAATGCGAAATTGTGTAGCCAGGTAAAAATCTCCGATAAAAATCAGTTCTTCGGCCTCTTCAATGAGCGAGGCCCGTTGGTCGCGAATTTCCCTGCTGGTGCGATAATGTTCGCCCAACACTCCCCAGGCGCTCAACGACAAGCGACCCGGAACAAACACATAATTCAGGCGGGTGGCAAGGCTTTGGGTTTGTTCTCCCGGTCCCCAAAACAAGTTGCCCGAAAATTCCAGTTGGTGACGGTCGCCAATGATTCCGTCGTAAAGCTCCGGTACCGGCAGGGCGTTGGGCCCGAAAAAGGCAGGGGTATAGGTCATATAGTCTGCCCAATCCAGCTTTTCGTCGTATTGATGGAGTTGTTTCCACCAGTCGGGGATGGGCTGAGCCCGAATTGATGGAGCAACTAAGAGCAGCGACAGAACAAAGCAGCAAGAGCAAAATTTCTCCGGCAAAGCTTTGAACAACCGTTTACAGAGAGGTCGAATACAATCGGCGGTTAAACCTAAAGGGTGGGACCTATCTCCAGTCGATGGTGACATTGCGGAATTCCACCGAACCAAATTTAACAAAAGGCAGCTTGATCACCGACAATTTATCGACCTTGGCAGGCAATACTTTATTGCGAAAAGCGAAGACCTGCCTGACGGTAACATCGGTAAGGGCTTCCCAGTTTTTGCCGTAGGCATAATTTTCGTCTCCCTGGTTGTCGTAGGCCAGCAGTGAGTTGAGATAAATCTGCTGATTTACCTGTAAGTTGGTTACTTTGATGGTTAATTCAAAAGTTTGTGCTGCCCGGTTGCCTATGCAGGAAACAAATTCCACTTTAATGTCTTTAGAGGGATTGTTTACGGTAACTGCGGGTTTTTCTTCCTCTTTGGGCGCTTCTTTGGAAGACGTTTGTACTTTTTTGCGTTGTACGGTGGTTTCGAAAGGTTGATTGCTCTCTTCCTGCACCTTGAGGCTGCCTGAATTCTCGCCGACTCTAAAGGGATCGTTGTCCTGAGCAAAGCTTGTACAGGCAATCAATAGCGCAGTGAGGCTGAATAGTATTTTTTTCATAGGGCTAGTTCTTTTTAAAATAGATTTTTTTGGAAACGAAGTCGTTGCCGAATTTAAAGCGTATATCGATGTAGTTGCTGTCGTCTTCGTAGCAATTGAAATCGTTGAATTTGACCACCAGCAGATCGCCCTGATAAACGGGGTTGAACTGGTCGGCACAATTAGACGAAATTCTGGCTTGTTGCGAGGTGGTAATGTTGCGCCGGTTGAGAACCAGTCGCACACTGACTTCGCCGGGCTTGTTGCTCACCTCTTCGACGATGATGTTTTTGTAAGCTCTGCGGTAGTTGTTGCTCAGTTGTTCCACCTGGGCGTAACGGGGATCGTCTTTGGTGAATTCTTGCAGGAAAGCTCTGAGTTCATTCAGGGTCTTGTCGATAAATTCAACGCTGGGAATGGTATTCAGATCGTCGGCGTATTGTTTGATACGGGCATCTAATTCGGCTTCGTGCGCCAGAAAAGCCTCCACCATGCGTTTAAGTTCCAAATCGGAGAAGGGATATTTTACGTGGTATTGGTAAATGCTGCTTTTACTTTTCTTGTCATAGATCTTTTCCCAGTAGTAATCGCTGGCCTTAGAAAGCGATATTTCGTTGATAAAGGGAATGTTGGCAGCTTTGGTGTTGATATAGGATTCGTATTCTTCGCTGCGTTGCCTTTGTGCATCGTTTATACTGGTTTCTCTGGTCCGGATGGTAGATTCCGATAGCACTCTGGAGGCCACCGATCCCGCCACCTGAGCTTTGAGCTGGCTCAGAATCATGGTTTTGGCACTCTCAATGTCGGAGGCTTCGGCCGAAACCACCAGATAGCCCATTTCAGCACCATTAACCCAGGCGGGCTTGGATTTGTGGCTTTTTTCTTCCACTTTCTGTGCCGTGCCCAGCAGAGGACAGAGCAGCAAGATTGTTAAGATGATATTTTTCATAAAACTATTTTTTTATTCGGTCAGCCAGTCCAGGTTGTGCTTGCTTTGTTCCATTTTTTCCTTTGCCTCGAGCCGTATGCTTTGATCGATTTGTTCGAGCATTCGGAGTGATTTCTCGAAGCAGGACACGTTGTTGTTGAGCAGAGGCACCGATTCCAGTTCGACTATGGCATCGTAATACATATTACGTGCAATAAGCGATTCGGCTTTTTTGAGTAAAACATCGCATTCGGTACTGTAATAGGCAACAATTTTGTCCTTGCCTCTGACTATAAGATTTTTCAATCTGGGATTTCTGGCCTGTAAGGAGCTGATAGCTTTCAATACTGCCTTGTTTTCGTTTTCGGCAATGCCTTTGAGAGTAACGGATTCTTGTTGCAAAATGGTTTTTTGGGTAACATCGACGATAAACAAAAATACTTCCATCTCTACCACAAATTGTTGAGGAATGGTAGTGGTGACGTCTTTGGAAAGCAGCGTTACCCTGGGCACCAGCAAAAACTTACCCGAGGCGGCTCCCAGGCCGTTCAGGGCGACTGCCTGATTGAGCCTGTTGAACAAGATGTTTGAGGCATCGGTTTTCAGATCAATGTTCTGAGGCATTTCCACTTTGATGGCAATACGGCTCGCTTCGTTAATTTCCTGGGCAAAGCTTACTGCAAGAGACAAGCTCAGGCCAAGCAAAAGGGTGCATATCTTTTTCATATTATTTTTCTCCCAATATCAACCAAACTTCTCCTAAACCCCTTTCGTATATCTTACTTTGGATATTGAAAGGTTCGGCTTTGAGCATAGTGCTCAGGCCGTTGATGAAACCGCGTGCATCGATGGCACGTTCCCTGCCGAAAGACATTTTAAACAAAGGGATACGCACTTGTTCGTAACGTATGGTGTTTTCGGTGGCCGACACTCTCGAAAAGCGGCTGTTTACCGTGTTGTCGTCCATCCAGACGTCCATGATATCGCCCAGCATGCCGGTTTCGCCCATGTATTCAAAATCGGTTTCAAAGTCCACATCGGCGTTGTCCCATACCCGGAGCACCACCACCACTTCGCGGCCGTTGGTAAAAATGTCGTCAAAGTGATTCTGCAGAGCCGAGGTATAGTCGTCCATGTAATTGAGTACCGCTTCTTCGAGCAAGAGTCCCACCGAGGCAGAACTCGAGGGCTTACCGTCGCCGGCAACCGCCGTAATCACCTTGTTGGTATAAGCGTCGACCGCTCGCAGGTTGTATGTAATGAAGCGTTGAGGACCTCTTATCTTGACCGAAAAGTCGATATCCATAATGATATCTGCCTGAGCTGTGCGCTTCAGTACATCGATGGGCGATTCTCTGATGGCGCTGCCCGAGCTGCTGCTTTGCAGCATGGATAATTCCACGTTGGACTGAGCTATCGATTTCATGGTCTGTTCCAGATCTTTCAGAGGGAAGCCTCTTTCTGCCATGATTTTGGAGAGTTCCGAAATGACCAGCCTGAGTTCTTCGCTTTCAGCGCTTTTGAAAGCTTTGTTGTAATCGGAAATGCTCCTCGTATTGCCCGCCTCGTCGGTAAATTCCTGGACAAAGGCATTACGGTCGCAATAGCTGTCGCTGGGGACAACCATCAGTATGGGTTTTTTGGCCTGCCCCGAAACACTCAGTATCGTGGCGGCCAGTGCAAAACATAGTAATAGGTTACGCATATGGGATGGATTATTAAGTTAAAAACCTTGGCCTAATTTTTTGACTATGCCTTTTTCTTCCATGTAGCTACGCAGGTTGTTGTACATAACCTGTACGTCTATGGCGATTTTGTAGCCGCCTTTCATCTGAACGCGGTATTTTCCCGAGGGTGGTTCGTCAGTGGTGCGGTTAACAAAACGCAGGTAGGCTCCTCCATTGCCTTTTTTGTCGGGATAGGCAAAAAATTCCTGGAAAAAGGCCTCGTGGGTTTCTTCGTCACTAAGTTTACAAATGGCCGGAGTCTGGTTGGTATTTCCGCTGCCGGGCAAGCCCGAAAAGAGGCAGGCAGCCACGGCGTCTCTTTTGGCCTTGTTGATGGCCGCTTCCACTGTCTTGTCGTAAGCCCAGATCCTGAACACCTTGGTGCCATCCTGGCCAACTCCCAACACCTGAACTTCGTAACTGGCAGCGCTCTTAAACATTCCTTTGTTGACAGCCCGGGCGCTTTGAGCCTCCAGCCGGAATACGGCCAGACAAAACAGAGCGGTCAACATCACAGCAAATAGATACTTGGTTTTCATAATCTTGTTGGTCTAATGATGGATATTTTAAAAGGTAAATTTAAAAACAGTAGCGGACACCCAGCGCTGTCTGAGTCCCGTTCATATCGCGGTAATTGCCGTTGCTGTCGGATGTGCCTTCCAATTCTTCGTATTTGTATCCTTTACCAAAAACCGTATTGAAGCTCACATTCCAGAACAGGTATACGGGATAAAAGATATTGAGCTGTGCCCGTAAACCGCCTTGCACCAAGTAGGCGTTCAAATCGGAACTTTCGTAAGCGTCGTCGCCATCAAAACTGTAGGCATCTATACCGACACCGGCAAAAGGATAGATTTCAAAATTGGGTATGCGCAGGCCGTAACCGTAACTCAAAAGGTAATTCATGGCGTCGCCATCAAGGTTGAGAGTGGCTGTAGCATATGCACAGAATCCTTTTCGGGTGTGGTTTTCGTAAGAAAGATCCAGGTGAAATCCTCCATTGACGGGTCCTCCTTGCGGAATACTGTTGAATCCCACTCCAAGTGAAAGATTCAGGTCTTTTTTCTCTACCAGGGTAAGCCCTTCGACCACCCTTCCGTAACCGGCTATTTTGGTGAATTCCGATTCAGGGCTTTCGCCGGTAGCTACTATGCGGTTGTCTGCCACGTTTTTGGTGGCCCGTAAAATACCTTTGCGTACCAGTTTGATGCTGCCGTCGCTGTTACCCTTGAAGCCGTAGGCATAGAACCGCAGGCCGTGTTTGACGTCTTCTTTGGTGCCGATTTTGGCTCTGATGGGTCGCAGGCTGGTAATGGGAGTAGTGACCACGAAGTCTTCGTGCTGTTTCTCAATTTTATAATTCAGGTCGCTGCAAATTTGTTTGTGCAGTTCGGCGAAAGCGTCCGAAAGGCGTTGTTCGTCTGTTTTTTTCTTGTCTCCCAGCACACCCAGCCTTTTATTGGCCTCTATGCCCGTGGAAACGCTTTTATCGAAGAGGCTGATCCGGCTGATTAATTCCACCGGTATGTTCCAGGCTTCAAAGGCGGCTTTTTTGGCTTGTTTTTCTTCGGCCGGCGTATTGTCGTCCAGCCAGTACTTATCGTAGAAAGTATCCAGGTCTTGTTCGTCCCAGTTGAGCTTGTATAAATACAGGGCAGCAGTGGCTTTCCAATAGAGTTCCCGGCTGTCGCCCTCACCCGAATATTCCTGGCGCAGGTTGGTGACATCGTAGACCATCAGATAACTCCGGCCGATCAGCTGGCTGCCGGCATCGCGGACGGTCTCCACCTTGAGGGTGCCGCTCAGGCGCATATCCACGTCGTGGGCGCTGTATTCCCCCCGTTCAAACACCCGGTCCAGATTCATGTTGCCGTCCGACTGCCGGTTGAAAACATAAGCCACAATTTGTTGGCCCGCCTGTTGTTCATTCAACATGGTGCTGATAAGTTCAGTGCGGTCGGGTGCTGTGGGCAGGCTGCTACCCATGGGGTAGTAATTACGCGATTCACTAATCTTCAAAGCCTGCAATGCAATTTCATTGATGTCGAAGCGGCCGCCCAAACTGGTGTTGTTGATGTGAGCAGCGACCCTGGCATCGAAAGAATCCCCGTATTCCATACGGATAATACTGGCCGAATTGCGGGTATAGCGCTCTTCGGGAAGCATCTCTCCCTGGTCCTGGCCTTGGGCCGGTGACAGGCATGCTGTGAGCAGCAGCAAAAATATATAACTGTATCTGGTTTTCATAGTAGGGGGTTCCTGAACAATTTTGGTTTGGATAGCTGTTTGATATACAACTCAGTTGGCAGGCTGTTTAGTGCCCGTCAACTGAGTATATCCTCTGAATTCAATTGTTTAGAGGTCGAAGTAAGAAAAAATCAGAATTTGCTCATTTCCTCTTCGAAGGTGCTTTTGAATTTCTCGTAGTTGTAGTCAACTTTCAGAATTTCCTGGCTGGTAGCACGGTTGTTGATGTTTTGCAATACATCGCTGGCACCATATTCCATGCAAATATAGGATTTGTAGTTGCCTTGCTGGGTTTTGGTCATCTTTTCGCAAATTACAACGGCTCCGCTCAGGGTTTGGTTGACTACTTCGCGGGTCATACCTTCGTAGTTGTTCAGTAATTCTTCTTTGTTGTTGAAATTCCCTGATTTTACATAATTGTCGGTAACAGTCTTGATGGTGGTGTTGATGGTGGCGGCCAATCCGGCACGAGCCTGGCTCATGGCCATGTTCTTGGCGGTCATCTGGTTCATGCTTTCGCCGATGCCCGTATAACGGAAGGCCTTGTTGGTGCTTTGGTATTCGGGACCGGAGCAATAAGAAACAATTTCGATTTCGCCATCGTTTTTGGGTGTAATTTTTTTGGAGGAACCGCAGGAATAAAACATCATGCCGGCAATAACACCGAGTCCTAATACTTTCAAGATTGAGGTTTTCATAATTTTTTAATTTAATGGTTGATAAAAAAAGTGATTGCAATTATTCTAAGATGTCTTTTTGTAAATTGACTGAAACCTGTGAGTGGTCGGATGAGTAATCAAAGACCATATCTCCGTTGGAGGCCATCAGTTTTATAAAATTCAAATCGAACCATACTACAGCCATTCCGACTTTAACACCCGAAAGTGCCTCAATACGGTAATTGTTGCCAGGAATCTGAGTAATGGATATAGTGCTGTTGTTGGAAATCTTAACTTTGTCAAAAGAAATGCTCTTTTTGTCCACGGTCAGGATGGATATAATGCCCTGGGCGTTGCGGACGAAATTGATGGCTCCGAAATTTTTATAAATATTGGGGCAGGATGTTTTGAAACCCGGGTTGTTTTTGTCGAGGGTTTCTTGTACAGACTTACCGGTGAGGCTGATACCCATATCCTTAACCATTTTGCAGGCGGCAAACAAGCCGGCCATGGCAGGATCGGTTTTTTGATCTATAAATTTGGCCGATTCAGCCTTGAACAAACCGGGAATATCAAGCGTAGCCTCCGATGCAAAGGCCACCGGCTGCTGATTGCCTGCTACTGCCAGGGCGTTGTTGATCATGCCTGAATACAAAACTTGTCCGTCGGGAGCAATGAACAAGCCCTGCTGCGATTCTTCGAGTTGTTCTCCGGCGTGTTTGGTGGACAATTTGTTGCCATCGGGCGAGAATACTGCCGTAAAAGCTGTATGCATGGTTTGAGGCAGTTCATCCAGTCCTGCTTTGCTCAGCCAGAGCAGGCGGCCTTCGGGGGAATAAGCGGCTATAAAGAGGTCGGATTTGCCTTCGGGTGCAAGCAATTTGTAACTCCCTGCCTGTAGTTCACCGGTGAATACTCCGGCTACTACAATGCTGCCCGAAGCCTGGCAGTCGACCGACATTCCGACGGCATTGCCTGAGGAACTCAGCTTGTTGGCCCACAATACTTTGCCTTCGGGGTTGAGTTTAGCCACAAAGCAATTGTGTGCTTCGTTGTTGCCTGATAAATGAATACCTTCCAATTGTACTGCTTCGGAAAAATAGCCGGTCAGCAGGGCGGATCCGTCAGGCAGGAGTTTGGCATTCTTGCGGAAACTGCCTTTGTAGCAACCTTTTTCCGAAAATTTATCCCAAAGTCCCGACAGAGACAAGGCCTTAGCCTGAAGGTTGGCTATTTCGTGAATTACGGGTGTCGCATTGCTGTATTCGGGCATAGCCACGCCTACAGGTGCATTGATAAAAGTAGGGTCTGCTACAACATAACGCTGGTTGTTGTAAACGAGATGGTCGCCGCTATACGGGGATTTAAAGGCTACGGCGGTTGCCATATGTCCGGGATATTCCAGGCCGACTACGTTGAGCCCCAGCAATTCGCGCACCAGGTAAGAAAACAAGACCGAACGGTCTTCGCAATCGCAATAGGGATAATGCAAGACTTCTTCGGCAAAGAAATACTTTTCGCGGCCGAATTGCTCGGGGTCGGTTTTATAGGCAAAAGCCGTCTGAACAAAGCGCAGGATAAAATTGACGGCCTGAACTTCGTCCATTTCGCTGACCACGGGCTGGAGGGCTGTGTAGAGAGCTTCCCTCGATTGTACCGACATGGGGGCATTGAAATAGGTTTCAAAAGCCAGCAGGGGATAATATTGGAAAAAGTCGATCAGGTCTGGGTCGTAACTGAGCTTAATGTCGTAGGTTTTGCCTTCGAATTCAAACTTAACCTGTCTTTCGGCTGTTTTTCCTCCCAGATTCATGGGCGAATTGATACCAAAGCTTACCGGTTTGCCGCTGTGGTAATCTTCGTCGTAGGTATAAAGCGAATTATTTTCCAGGTCGGAGAAAATATAATAATTGATGCCATCAAGGTTTAAATAGGCTTTTTGATAGACCTGGTCCTGAGTGGGAACAAGCAGGGCAATGGCCTCATCGTTGAATCCAACGCGCAGGGAATAACCAGAACGCAGCATCACAAACCAGGTCATCAGCCTGGCCGCATTGGTGTTGGCCGGGTAGAGGCTTTTTGAAAAATACTGACAAAGCAACATGTAGGCATAGTCGTTGATGTTGAGCTCCTTTTTTGCTTCGAGCAGACTCTCGACGGCCGGTGTGTAATTGCTCTCGGAAATTTTTCCCCAAAACGCGCCTATGCTTTCCTGGCTGATACCTTGCAACACAAAAGCTCTCATAGCCGGATCGTAGGGAATGGCCAGGCTCCGGTTGTAGAAATTAAGGCTGGCGGTTCTGAAATTGGTGGCTGTCTCGGCCGGTTTGCGAACCGGTTCCACTACAGTAGGCAGTGGCTCCGGCTTTAGATTTTCGGTACGGGCGGCAGATATGGTCTTACTTTCAATCTGGCTGTTCGTGTCAAACACCGGGCTGGTTTTGGGTTTGGGTTTGGCAGGTAATTCTTTGGCGGCAAAGGCCGAGTAGTTTTCCCATTCTTTTTTCAGGTAATCGGCCCATTCCTGGTCACGCTTGGCTACATAGGCCGCATATTCCTTGCGCAGGCGCTCCATTCCTTCAATTTGCTCTTGTTCAAATTGTTTCATTTTTTCCTGTTCCTGGCGGATGTATTCCTCGAAACTTTGAGATTGTACCTGTAAACTCATGCAGACAAACAGCATTATACTTAGAATAGGCGTTTTCATTTTCGTATGGTATTAAAATTTATCCGGACCCCTTAAACAATCTTTTTGAAAATTACAACACAAATAACAAATAGGCTGCAATAATACAAAAAAATGCGAACAGCCCTATATTGTATCAAAAAAAAAAGAGTGATTTAGCTGTTTTCCATTAATGTATTTTGAAAATCCAGCAGCAACAAGGCCAAAAGCAAGGTCCAAAGAAATTTAGAACTTGTTTTTGAGCAATATTTAACGGCCTGACACCGAGAAAGGCTATTTTAAGTTAACATCCAGATAAACCGAATGACGTCCGTAAGTGTTGTAAAAGGGTTTGAACAATACACTGTCAATCCGAAATTCCAAACTGGCAGGATCGCCTGTAATTGATTTGCTGATGTCTCGCGCGTCTAAAGTGATTTTGCGCCAGTCGGTACGGGCTTCTTGTTCCTGGGCGGCCAGCAGGACAGGACCGTAAAATAAACTGGCAATGTTTTGCTGATCCATCACGGGTTCCAGATAAAAGCTAAAAGGCATTCGTAATTCTACGACGTCTCCTTTTTTCCACTTGCGGTTAAGGCTCAGGTAAGTACCCGGTTGAGCATCGACCTTGATTTCCTTATCGTTGATTTTTACAAAGAAGCCTTTGTTTGCCCAACGCGGCACCCTTACCTTCAGTTCAAACCTGCCTTTGCCCTGTATAGTAAGCCTGGTTTGGTCTTCGTTGGGATAAGCGGTGCTTTGTGTGATAGTGATATTACGCTCTTTCCATTGCAGGGTAGATGCCACGTAAAGATTTACATACAGGGTTTTGTTGTCGGCACTCCTGAAATAAATGGAGTTTTGCAACTTGGTGCTGCTCTCGAGTGCGGTGCCGTTGCAACAGGTAAATCCGTCCATCTGCGGATTGCCAAATTGCTTAACGGAGCCGGGCCTCAAAGGCACGTGATAGGTATTGGCCGGGCTATGCTCGGCCACCGAAGCCAAAATATGGTTATAAAGCCCGCGTTCGTAGTAATCCATCAATTCTGCCCGTTGATCGAACATAAACAGACCACTCGTCAGTTTGA
>Ga0255346_1001194_pt1 | contig 37969 bp, 30 predicted proteins | sample wastewater_treat_FD_194410 | JGI IMG/M metagenome (GOLD analysis project Ga0255346, IMG submission 194410) | Wastewater microbial communities from Lulu Island WWTP, Vancouver, Canada - plant22 | ecosystem: Engineered > WWTP > Wastewater > Unclassified | place: Canada: Vancouver, British Columbia...
CCTGAGGAGCCTAAGGAGCCTGAGGAGCCTGAGGAGCCTGAGGAGCCTGAGGAGCCTGAGGAGCCTGAGGAGCCTGAGGAGCCTGAGGAGCCTGAGGAGCCTGTGGGCTAAAAAACTTAAGTTTTAATTTTTTTGTAAGTGGAGACGAAAATAAATGACTGACACTCTTATATTGGGATTGAGGAATAACCCTCAACTCTTACAGATATTCATTGACAACCTTCCGGCAACTTTCAAATACGCCAACTACTTCCCTTTGACGTCAAATATTACGTTTAAATGGGAGACGTTGAAAAGCCAAAGCCGCCGCAAGAACGTGGCCGCCGACATCGTAGCAGATAACTCATTCGCCAGATACAAAAGGCGTCCACTTTTCGAGAGCGCTACAGGAGATCTGCCGTACATCAAGATCGCCAGAAAGATGGAGCGCGATGACATCAAAAACTACCAGATCGCACTTGCATTGGCAGGCAACGCCGATGCGCAAGAGCTTATTCGTTATTGGGCCGATGATGCCGAGTTTTGCTTCAACGGAATCCATGCCGAGATGGAATACCTCGCATGGGCGATTTTGAGCAACGCGTGTAAGCTCGGATTTACCGGAGCAAACAACGACGGTATAGCGACAGAATTTGACCTCGATTATCAGGTGGACGATGCGCAGAAGCAGAAAGTAACCGTAGCGTTCACCGAAAAGGCTACAGCCGACTTCATAGGCGCATGTGCCGCTGCCGTGCAGGCAGGTAAGGCTCGCGGATTCACACCAAAGTATGCCTTTATGAATCTCTTTGAGTTTTATAAAGTACAGAGCATGGATCAGGTGATCAAGGGCGCCGCATCGTTTGCAGCCAATGCACTCAACATCTCGCAAGTGCCAGACCTCGCGGCAATCAACGCATGGCTTGCAAAGCAGCCATATGTTAACGGATTGCAGATAGTGGTGGTTGACACTGAGATCACCCGCGAGATCGGCAATAATGAGTCGGTGATCAACCCTTTTGCAGACAGCCGCATCGTATTTTCACCTACTTTGGTATTAGGCTCAACCCAATACTCGAAGTTAAGAAAAGACGCAAAACTGGCTATTATAGCAGAGCGCACGCTTGCCACTATCACTAAATATTCTGAGAACGATCCATATCAGGAAATTACCCTCGGCGAAGCCGATGCTATTCCGGTAATGGATACCGCGTATCATAATATTTACCTGAGGACCGACGGCGACGACTGGGGAGCCGACAATGGAGAGGCACTCGGCTGAGTGAAAAACATTTAACACTACTACTTTGCTATGACTATACAAGACGCCTTAGTGGCAATTTCCTCATATCCGATCCCTCCTGCGACCGTGCAGACCATCTGCATGGCTCGCGGGGTGGACGCGGGGGCGGACTTCACCCTTGCACTTGCAAAGGGGGCTAATTATAAGCGAGCTATGGCCGACTTGTACATATGGCTGAGTGAGGCGCCTAATATCGTCCAAGGAGAGGTGCATTTTTCCTTTAGCTCGGCGGAAAGGGCGTACATGCGCCGAAAGGCGGCGGCTATTCTGAACGAGGCGGGGGAAAATATCGACGGCGACCAATACGGCTATATGGGAGATAGGCTATGATTATCACTTATAACGGCTATGTATCATTCCTAAAGCGCACCGAGGGCGGGGGCTTTGACGAACACGGCAACCCTATATCGGCCGCGTCATTATGGTGCGAGCCTATGCCATGTAACTACCGCGACATCACGGAGGAGCTGCAGAGGCGTAAGGATGCAGACCTCATACCGGTGACGGTTTACAAAATCCTTTGTGACTACCCTGAGGAGGACGTAAGGCTCACAAAGCGCGTTCAGCTATTCACACCTGAAATGGAGATGATAGGCGAGTTCGCCGTCAGCCAGTCGGAGCGTAAAATATTCACACGTCATATCGAGACTATAACGAGGGGATAAAGCCAATGGCACTTAAGATGCTTACACCACTGCAACAAATCGAGGCGCGTATGCAGCAATATGCGGAGAGGAGCAAAAAAGTTCTTAGCCGTAGAGTGGCATATATAGCCGAGGACGCTATCAACGAGCAGCGCAGAAAGGATGTGGGCAACTGGACCGACAGGACGAAAAACCTTCGCGGCTCTTTGGGATATAAAGTCAACAATGACGGCCAGCAAGTGATTAACGGCCTTAACGAGTCTGCCTCACAGGTGGCACGTGACGCCTCCGCCGCGGCGATAGCAGAGATGATGCGTAAATATAAAAGAGGCATCATCGTGGTGGCGTGCGCGGGAATGCCGTACGCAGGCCCAGTATCAAGGCGTGGATATAACGTGTTGGACACTGCAAAGTTGAAAATAGCAACAGGACTTCAAGGGCTTGAAGATAAGATGAAAAGGAGCGCAATCACATGACCAAAACATACGGACAGGTAGAAAGCGCACTTTACAAGCTGGTCAAAAACAGCCCACTCCCGGGGTTCGTTTCAGGGTGCCTTTACAAAAAAGGACAAAGGCCGCCTCAAAGCGATAAAGAGGATATCGTCGTAATGGTTAAAATGGGAACGGCTGCACAGGTGCAGAGAGGCACGGCGCTGATAACCGTATTTGTACCATGGATAACGAATGCCAATGGCGATGATGGACGCAACATCACTCGATGCAATGAGATAGAAGTCATGATGCAAGAGTTTTTAAGCGGCTTACCGGTGACGGCGTCAACGCGCGATATTCGATGGAGTCAATCAGATATGATTCAGACTGACGATGACGAGGATATAAATCTTAGCAGAGTAGTAGCACAACTCGATTTCAAAATTTTTACAGAGGAGTAAATAATAATGGCTATTATATCATGGGGAAAGCCCAAGATTGAGATAGTAAAATGGGGCGCATCCGACACTTCCTGTCCGCAGACGGGCTGGAATACGGTATACAACCCTAAAGAAGACACCACAGACCTCAGCACCACAAAGGGTGATATCAAAGAGGCTACCGGAGAGGGTGGAGAGCGCATCGACGTGATCTACAAAAGATCAAAATTTGCGCTGTCATTTGAGCTTTATGTGCAGAAAGGTCAGACACTGCCTATCGGAGACAATCAGGAAGACGATGGCGTGGTTCAAGGCACCTATGGCGTAAGACTAACACCCGAAGACACCACGCTTGAGGGGTTCATCATGCCTAAATGTACCGTATCTGTTGAGACCTTGTACTCTGCCGCTGACGGTAAACGCATGAGATATACCTTTGACGGTTTAAGACCCGCTACAGGTAAGACTTTGCAGCCTTACACGGCTACGGTGGAGCCGGAGCCTGAGGAGCCTGAGGAGCCTGAGGAGCCTGAGGAGCCTGAGGAGCCTGAGGAGCCTGAGGAGCCTGAGAACTAAAAAACTTAAGTTTTAATTTTTTTGTAAATAATTTCTTCATATTTAAGTTTTATTCATTTCAATTAACACCTCCGAGGGCGTCTGATGCGTAACAGCCTCGGCGCCCTTTTTCCAAAAAATGACGAAAAAAACAAAAACAATAGAGCAGCAGGTGGCCGACGCCGTGCTGGATGCCCCTAAGATTATCGTAGTGGGCGGCGAAACTTACGAGGTGAAGCCTATAACACTTCGGACGTTAATTAGATTATCTGCGATGACATCATATCTTCCGATGTTTAGTAGTGACTTAACGAGGGAGGAAAAAGTAGCCATGATCATCGACCGTGCGAGGGAGTGCGAAGCACTTGGAGACATAGTGGCGTTAATGCTGTTACAAAGGGGGCCTAACGACGGCAGCCGTAAAAAAAGGAGCGAGTTCAGGAAATTGGCTCAAGAGGCGTTAGACCTCCGGCCTTCGCAGTCACACACAGTTATTGATACGGCTCTGGCGCCGGAGGAGGTGGGGTGTTTTTTCGGTGTTATCACTTTCCTAAGCGCGGCAAACATTCTGAGAGCAACGAGGGAAGTGGAGCAAACGACAGAGACAGATCAGACAGCATCTGGGCGTTAATCGCAGGTTTTGCTAAAAATTTCGGACTGACACCAAAAGAGGTGCTGGATTACACCTTTGACAGCATCATGTTATATAGCGCATCGCTGCCGGGCTATGACACAGAAGACTCAAAGGATAGAGCAAAAAACAACGACGATGAGAAAATCAACGGAGACGATCCTAAAAACCAACAGAAATTAAGGGAGTTATTTTTTAATGCCTGACAACTATAATGATCCGGTTGTATTTGCTGCTATGATGCAGACAGATAAATTCGAGATCGGTGCAAATAAGGTCAAACGCTGCGCGAGTGACATGCAGAAGTCTGTAGCGGCTGAGGGCGAAAAGATGCTACAGAACACCTTCGACAAATTGGGAGAACGCATAGCTGCAGTATTCGCCGTCACCAGCATTGCGGCATTTACAAGGGAGCTTATAAAGATCCGTGGTGAGTATCAGGCGATCGAGGTGAGCTTGAGTACCATCCTCGGAGATCAGGCAAAAGCAACTAATCTCATGGGCGAGCTGACGCACACAGCGGCAACTACACCGTTTCAATTACAGGAGGTGGCAAAGGGTGCTACATCGTTGATAGCGTATGGCGAAAGCGCGGAGACGGTCAACGACACGCTTTTACGATTAGGTGATATTGCTTCCGGGCTTTCAATTCCTTTGAATGACCTGATTTATTTATACGGCACTACCATGGTGCAGGGGCGCGTTTTCGCAACGGACATGCGCCAATTCATGGGACGAGGCATACCGATAGCGGAAGAGCTGGCAAAGCAGTTCGGCGTGGCAAAAGATAAAGTCACCGAATTGGTGTCCGAGGGCAAAGTGGGATTTGAACATATCAAAAAGGCTATCGAGGGCATGACCGACGAGGGCGGCAAGTTTGCAGGTCTTATGGAGGCCGTATCAGGCACTTTGAAGGGCGCTACAAGTAACTTGCGTGACCAAATTGATATGATGCTTAATAATATGGGCACTCGTACAGAGGGTGTACTGAAAGGCAGCATCAATGCAGTGGCTTGGATGGTCGAGCATTACGAGTTGCTGGCTAAGGCCATTATGGGCACGGTAGCAGCCGTGGGCGTTTACAAGGGAGCACTCATAGCGGCGGCAGCGTCCAGAAAGATAAACACTTTGGCACAGGAGGTAAAGCTGGTATTTGACCTAACGAAAGGCATCAAAGGTGCGGCACGCGCTCAGGAGATGTTTAATTTGGTGAGTTCCAAAAATCCCTATCTCCTTCTGGCATCGGTGTTAATTGGTGTGACCGTGGCCCTTACTACTTTCAACCGAAAACAAAAAGAGACTTTAAAGAATGCGGGGGCCGCTGCAGCTGCTCTTGATGAGGAGAGCCGCGCACTCGACCGACTTTTCAGAATAGCGAAAAATGAAAAGGCCTCCAAAACACAGCGTAAGGAGGCAATCGAGGCTATCAATGCCAAATACGGAGACTACCTCGACAATCTTTTGACTGAGACGGATAAAGTCAAGAAGTTAGATGACGCGTATAAAAAATTGACCGTCAGCATCAACAATAAATATCTCGCGGAAACAAAGCAGTTGATGACCGGTGACAAAGAGGCCGCACACACCGACGCTCAAGCGTCATTATGGGGAGCGATGCAACAGGTATCTGAAGATATGACAGCCGAGCAGCAAGGGCGCTTTTCGAGAGCGATGCGCGACTATGTGACTAAATTCAGCAAGCGCCTCAACGCAAAAGACATATATGATGAGTTTGCAAGGCAATATACTTTATATACCGATAAGGATTTAACAGGGCGTAAATCAGGCACACTATATAGCGCTATTTGGGATTTCAAAAAAACGCAATATGAGCTTTATTTGGCGAATAAAGATTTTAACGAGTTTGCAAAAGGGTATCAAACAGAGCTGCAGGGGTTAAACAAGCAGGCCACAGAAGTGTCCACATCCATGACGCAGGAGCTTGAGGCGGCACGTAAGGCATGGCTCGCTGCAAAAAAAGTGTATGACGAAATGGACAGGGGCTCGGCTTCGGTGGAGTTGGTCAAAGGAGCTAAATCAAATATGGACTCGGCATATAACGTTTATGCTGAATTGTATGAGGCGGCGTATGGCGTCAAACTCGAGGCAGTGCAAAAAGCGCAAGACAAAAGCATCGAAGATGTAGCTAAGGCAACGGACAAATACAACGAAAAGCTCGCAGAGTTGATGCAGCAAGCCGACAGCGCAATTATCAGTGCGACCTCAGAGCAAATGGCGCAAGGTGTGACGGCATACAACGCCTCCCTTATTAAAGCTAAAGCTGATTATGACCAGACAATAGCGGAGCTTGCGGCAAAGCGCAAAGAGCTGACAGACCTCGCGGCCGATGCCGGAGTTACTCCGGACTTTTCGTCGATAGATATAATGGAGGGTGAGGCATTAAGTAAGTGGATTAACACCGTCCAGCAAGCCCAAAAAGCGCTGCTGGATGAATATGCTACCTATCAGGACAAACGCAAAGAGCTGACGGAGAGATACACAAAAGAAATTGCCGATTTAGAGAAATTAGGGGCCACGGAGCAGGCCGCAGTGGCCCGCAAGAAAATGGAAGAGTCGCTCGCGGAGCTGGACTATGCGGCATTGAAAGAAAATTCTCTTTTTGAGGCAATCTTCAAAGACCTCGGCGTCCTCGGGGCCGAGACGATCAAAGAGCTGACAAAAGCCTTAGAAGAATTTATAGCATTTATCGAAGACACAGGGCTGAGCGACGCTGACACCGGAGAGGGGCTGATTAAATTTGGTATCAGCGCCGAGCAGCTCGCGTCTTTGAGGATGAGCAAAGATCAACTCGCCGAGCTGAAAAAGATATTAGGTTCATTAAAGAGTGAGGGAGATAAATTCGGTAACGTCTTCACCAAGATAGGAGCGTCTTGGAAAAAGATGATGCAGGAGCTCAAAGCGGGTAACATGGCCGAGGCTAACGCCGCTTTAGAGATGCTCCGCTCACAGCTTAACGCCATAGACGGCGCCGTTGACGACTTAGGCCAAAGTTTGCAGAACATTGGCAAAAGCACGGGCAATACCGGACTTGAAAAAGCGGGTAAGATACTATCAGGAGCGTCGGAAGCTCTAAGCGCCGCCGGATCAGGAGCCACAACGGGCATGATGCTTGGTGGCCCGGCAGGGGCTGTCATAGGAGGAGTACTTAGCGGAGGCCTCAACGTCTTGAAGCAGATCACAGGGGCGCAAGCCGAAATTAACAAAGCGCATGATAACTATGCGCTTAAGGCGCGCACCCTCGCTATGGACTTAAACAAGCTATACAGAGAGCGCTACCAGTGGGCGCAGAAGATAGGCGAAAGCACGCTTAAATGGATGCAGCGTGAGGGCAAAGAACTTGAAAGGCAGATGGCCACAGCGACAAAGGACGCACAGGCGTTGATGCGCGAGTTGCAAAAAGAGACTTACACCGTGTTTTACGAGAAAAAGGGCATCTTCGGAGGCACTAAGATAAAAACACGTGATGAGATTATAGGCAGCAAAACATTTGCAGAAATTGAAAAATTATATGCAATGGGCGTATTATCCGAAAGCGCTACCGTTCTTTTTGAAAAATTGAGGGCGGCACGCCAAGAGGCTGAGCAGCTGCAGGATTCCGCAATAGATTATCAGGAACGTGTGAGAGAGGCACTGACTGGCAGTACATATGACGGAATAGTTGAGGGCGTAATCTCAGGCATAAAAGACGGCAGCAAAAAAGCGGGTGATGTTTTTGAAGACATGATGAGTGGCGCTGTTGAGTCATCGCTTAAGCTTTTCGCTAATTCAGAGATGCGCAAGTGGTATGAGCAATTCGCACAATTAGCCGACGATGATGACGGATTGACAGCATCAGAGATTGAGTCATTAAAAGGCGACTATTTAGTATTGTGGAATAGCATCGAGGAGAAAAACAGGCAGTTGGCCGAGATAACAGGGTTGGGGGCGTCATCTGGGCCGAGACAAAGCGTAACACGTACAGGCATTACCGCAAGTCAGGAAAGCGTTGACACAAATAACGCCATTATGACGAATGTGGCGAACCACACCTACGCTATGAATGAAAATGTAAGGATGCTGCGCGAAATCAACTCACAGCTCTTGGTAAAGGTAACTAACATAGAGGGTGACACCGGAGCAATGCGCGGCGACATTAAAGCAATGCGCAATGACATAAGCACTATACTGACAAAAGGTTTAACAATAGCAAGATGATTAGTTTAACTATAGACGGCATTGACATTTGGGAGGGTTACAATTGTGGCACCGTAGAGGGCACTTTAGCCGGATTACTTGAGCCACCGACTGCTAAAAATGTAGACTTTACCGATTGGCCTGAAATCAATGGTATCGACCCTGACCTCGCTACTTTTTGTTTGGATGCCCGGTCATTCGACGTGCGTATTCACGCACCAAGTACCACCGTTCTGAATTCGATAATATCAGTAATAGAATCCAATAACGGCGCTCATATCTTAGGCATGACCGGCACACCTTTAAGCATCTCTGCACGAGCCGCTGCTTACGCTTTTGAACAAATAGGTTACGCTTATATATTAAAAGTGTCCTTTATTGAAGACATGCCAAGCTACAGTGGCATATCGATGGCGGGAGGCATCGACTATGATTATAAATTTGACGGCGTACCTTTAGGCAATTATGGTATCGACGTGTTGGAAGGCACCGGTGACAGCGTGTTCGCGCCGTCGAAGTTCAAACAGAATTTGACCGTAAAAAGTGCCTTTGCCGCCGGCCAAAAATATGACATTTCAGGAGGGCTTAAATTAGCATCAAAAAGCTGCGTTTTAAGACTTCGTATTAGTCAGTCGATATCTAACACCGTAAATTCATATTATGCTTTTCTGGCCCACATAACAGGGCCAGGATCGCATGTTTTGACGGCCAAACGAAAAAGCATTGTACAGTTCCAAGTATATTATAAAAAAGGGGCCGTCAGAAATTGCTATTTGTCAAATAACCGATTATGGCTTGAATTTGACATCGAGCTGGAGCAATACAGAGGATACGCAGGAGAGTGATAGATGATAGAGTTGAAATATAATAATGGCACTAAATTAATTCAACCGGATGACTCGGCATATCGTTATTGCACTATTATGGGCGATAACTCGATAACGCTGATTTTTGACCTTCCCGATTTTGAAGATATACCGGTAGGGGCATATATCGACTATCAAGGAGAAAGATACACGCTGAGGCGCCCGGCGACTTTTGTAAAGAATGGCACACGCAATTATAGATACACTCTTATACTCGATGCTCCGCAAGCGCGGTTGAAAAATTATAGGCTTTACAATCCGGTTGACAATCGACTCGAATTTGACATGCACGCGAGACCTATCGAGTTCGCTCAGATGATTGTGGCCAACCTAAACAATCGCGAGGGGGCCGGAGTATGGAGCGTTGACAATACGACACTTGACGCAGAGGCTCGCACAATAGCATTCAGCTATACGACACTTTACGAAGCGCTCCAAATGATAGCGGACGAGTTTGGCACGGAGTGGGAAATCGACGACACGACTTTAAGAATTGGCAGGGTTGAATATAATAAAAGTGTGGCCTCAGCATTACAGCTTAGTTATGGTGCGGGTAATGGCATAGAACCCGGCACAGGGCGCGCAAATTACGATCAGACGGATGCGATAGAGATTTTATACGTTCAGGGCGGTGAGAGAAATATCGACCGGAGCACCTACGGCAAAAAAACACTGCACCTTCCACTTAACAAACAAATCCGTTATGACGGATCGAAGTTTGAAGATGAGCAGGGATATGTATCAGCTAATGCCCGGAGGTACACAAGCGATGCAAACGGCCAATTTATAAAGCGAGCCGACAAAGAGCTGCAGTCTAAAATGGAAAATGTTATCGACTGCACGCACCACTACCCAAGCGAATTGCACACCGTTACAAATGTAATCTTGGTAGATGAGGCGAAGCACTTTTATGACGTGGTGATTGATGCTCCGGAAAACATACCCTACGACAGCGACACGCTTTGCATCATAGGAGAGCACCCTACTATCATCTTTCAAAGCGGCATGCTGGCGGGGCGTGAGTTTGACCTCCACACCGACGATGCCGGAGTGATCAAAGCTGAAAAGGTTTTAGAGGGCGCTACCTTTGTCGGATGGAGATTGCCGATTATACCGGCAGAGCTTGACGGAGTGCTGATGCCGGATCCGGCGACAAACTATACACCTGCCGTCGGAGACACGTTGAGAGTTTTCGGCATTACACTCCCTGCCGGTTACATTTGTAACGATGCCACGAAGACCGGAGCGTCGTGGCGAATGATGAGGGAAGCGATAAGATGGCTGTATGACAATGAGACTCCACGCTTTAGTTTTACCGGTAAATTACAAAAGCAATATGCCCGCGATAATTGGGGAGCTATCGGCCCTAAGATAAAACTCGGCGGTTACGTCAGGTTCAGTGACGATCAATTTTTACAGACGCCACAATTGATACGAATAATCGGAATTAAAGATTTCATCAATGATCCCTATGCGCCGGAAATAGAGCTGAGTAATACCACCTGCAGTGTGGGCTTTTCGTCGGAGCTGGCAAAATATGATGCCGACGAGGTCAGAGCGGAAAACGCAGCCAAGAGCGTCCGCGAGTACGCGCAACGCCGCTGGCGCGATGCAAAGGTGTCACAGGCGATGATAGAGGAGGCCTTGCTCAAGGAGTTTAGCAATACCATATCGCCGATAGCGGTCAATACCATGCAGGCCATATTCGGAGCGGAGAGCCTGCAGTATGACTTCATCACCTCCCTGACTAACGACACGGTGGTGGATCACGCCCTTGACGTGACGGCTTCGCAGCTGACCGCACCCGCGGCGTTCATCAAGCACCACACCATCGGGATCGACGCCGTCCAGCCGAATAGAGCAGCGGGCGAATACCTACGCTGGTCGGTATCGGCACTGACCTTCGCCCTGCAGACGGACAAATCATACTATCTTTACATCAAGGCGTCAAAGAGCAGCAACACCGCGACCTTTGTGGCATCGGAGAGCGCGATAGCGTATGATGCCGATCCTGACCATTACCATTTGTTATATGCCACTATCGGCATACTGCAAGGAGAGGAACGCGTGGTAACAAAGTGGAACGGCTATACGGAAATTACTCCCGGACGATTAACCGCATACAAATTCCTATCTTCAGACGGGCAGCAATATATTGATTTTTTAACAAAAAAGGCTCGAATCGGAGACGCTAATACTTTTCTTGACTGGAACAGTGATGGAGACGGCAAACTTAAGATCAAGGGTACAATTGTGCAAAGCCCATCAGGAGCGGAGAGCGTCATCGGCTGCTACCGCGGAGCGTTCAACGTCAACTTAAGTTATTACGTCGGCGACATGGTGACCTATCAAGGATCAACATACAGATGCATAAAAGACACCACGACCGGGTCTACGGAACCACCTACCAATACCGACCACTGGGCAATAGACGCCGCTTCCGGCGAAGACGGAATGAACGGCTGCCCTCTGAGAGGCGTTACCGAATGGCAGGCAGGGCGTCGTTATGAGGGTGGCAACCCGAGGGCGGGCGACGAATATCAGGACATCGTCGTCTATGACGGCAGTTTTTACGCGTGTACCGAAACGCACACGGCCACTGCGGCCGGTACACCCCCCACGCTCCTGGGAACGAAATGGAAAGCCGGTAGCCAATTCGACTTTGTGGCAACAAAAATCGCCTACATAAAAAAGACGTTGATCGAAAATGCCGTCATCGACACCCTGCAGACGCAAGAAGTTAACGGAGGCAGAATCGAGGCTATCGGCGATCGCATATCATCGTATAAGAATAACGTAGAGAAGTTAAAAATCCACAGCGGCAACCTTTCGCCTCTCGCGGGAGGCGGGAGCTCTACCTACGACATAGCGAGCTCGTCAAAGACGCACTCCCACACGCACACCGGAAGCAACCCTATCACTGACACCGGTGACGGAGAGAGCACGCTCGCAATGGTCAGCCCTACGCTGGAGTATAATCAGGTGACAGTGCCGGCGTTGACGATAGGATTGACAACAAACGCCAGCGAGGCGAATGACACTGACGCCACTGTTTACTGGGCGCTTGAGTTTGGAGGGATTTTGATAAGCAACGGAATGTTTAATGGCCAGGGAAGCATCACTACGCCAGCTAAAACAATTTCATTACCGAAAGGCGTTAATTCGACATTGAAACTATACTATTCATACGAGCTGATGTCACACGGCAATTCAGTGAGCTTTACTCTCGCCTCGAACGCAAAGAGTGGCAATGCCATCGTCTATTCGGTGAGTGGATTTACAGAAGTGGCGTCGGACGGCTTTAAAAGTCAATGGGCCAGCAACAAATATCTCTACATCGATTTAGATGATGGGATGAAGATGCAGTACGGCAATGCCCGTTTAGAGCTTGACGAAACAAATGGTATAAAGGCGAGCCACATTGGAGCTAATGACACTTTTGCTGTAGTAGCCAAAGACATAAAAGAAATAAAGGTAGTTACTGCTATGCCGAGTACGCCGGACAATAATACTCTTTACATTTTAACGCCTTAACTATGAGTGCAATAAACCTCGAAAATATAAACGCCATAAAGTTGGGCAACCAACCTGTATCGGAGATTTACTTCGGCAGCGAAAAGGTATGGCCGGCAAAAGTTATAAGTCACGAATTGAGGTCTTGGTCAATTACTTATAGCAACCCAGTACAATGGGTGGCGAGTGGGGTTACTAGGACGGGAGCAAGGGCAAATGGCTCGGCAATTTATATAAAAGGTACGATCGTAAAATGCGAAACATTGAACGGCGTGAAAACTGATATAGCGACCTACAATAACGTCAATTTGGTGGATTATTGCACCTATAATGCGGCTTGGGCAACGATAGGAAGTGGGACAATTATTGCACCTAATCGCGGAACAAACGGTTCGACACCTAACAATATTATTAGTGAGCCGGAAAGAGTAACGCAGGCGAGGATTAATACTGCGGCATTGGCAGCCATATATCAGAACTTCAGTAATCAATCCTATGTACAAGACTACTTTTATCAGCAAGAAAATAAGGCAACGGCCGGAAGTCCACAAATAACCTATGAGGATTACGGATTTTCTATTATTTGCCAAAAGTACAATACGAGTTCAAGTCCGGCACCGGCAGCAGGCGACGATACGTCATTGACTTGCACTGCCACACGAAAAACAACCGATACATTAACGTATACATTTACAAGCAACGCTACACTTGATAGGGTAACGACTACCACGGCGGGAATAAATCAAACTGTTATGTCTTATACAAATAGTAACACCGCAGTAGGAGATTACAGTAAAGATATAGGACAGTTTTCATTTAATCCTCGAGGTACTACTCCCGGAGCGTCGAGAAATACAATTATTACGTTCTCGACGTATTATTCAGGGAGCATTAATGCCAGCGTAACGCTTTATCAGCAGGAAAATCAAATTGTGAGCGATACCTACAATTGGAGCAACCTATCCGCCTCGTTATCGGCGTGGAATACCGGTGGAGCAAAAGCGCACTATATGGGAGATTATTGCGATTTGGCATCTGCTACAGCGTCAAGACAGAAAGAACAAACCTTTACGAGCGGCTCGAAATTGTATGGCACGATTGAAAACAATATCAATGTACTTTCACAGACTGAGATTAGCTCGGTAAACGGCACAGGGCTTTCTCTTAATGCCGGACAAGTAGTGTATGCTGCTAATTTAGGTAGTGGCACGGGTGACGAAAATGTAGCAGAAAGGAGCGGAACGGTAACTATCGAAACCACAACAGGATTATCCACTACAAAAAATGTTACTCAAAAGGGAGTGGCAATAACCTATCAGGCTTTGCTTTACCTTACCGTCAGCAATACCGATTATACTACATATGAGTTTCTTGCAACGGGTGGTAGCGGAACGCTCAAACCTACCGGCATAACCTATCATAACGGAACAGAATACGCAAGAGAAAACTTGACCGCCTCATACATCTCCGGCAGTGATACGGCACATATCAAGCGCAGCGGACTGACCGTTACAGCCGATGACCTTGATAGAACAGAGTATGCGGCGGCAAGCACAACCTATTCGGTAAATTGGAAAGGAAAATCAGCTACTATAACCGCCAAACAGCAGGCGAACATACGATACAGAACGCTGCAATTCGGCTCATTCACAATCAATTTTGGTGCGGCAGGTGGTACAACCACCCTATCTGCAACGAAATTCAGCACCTATACGGCTAACGGCACTCCCGTAAATGAGGGCTCAAGCGGCATAACCTATCAGCTTGGTAACGCATCAAGCACTCCTACAACAATGGGCAGCATCAATGCTACTACAAAGGTACTTACCATTCCAAACCTTGCCAATAATGAAACTATTGAGAGAACGGCTACTCTTACGGCAAGTGCAACGGATTATGGAAGCATAAGCACAACCATAAAGCAAGCAGCAAATATGCTTACCGTTACTTTCGTTTCCAACGACTTTGACGATTATTTGTCAGCAACGGTAACGGCAGGTACACAGAGTGCACCTATCGCTGCAAGCGGCGGAACGGCAAAGGTCAATGTAGCACTTACGCGAAAAGAAACCATTGTTGAAAAATACTCCTATACAAGTGGATATAATCAAAATCAGACAAGGTATGTCAATACCGATTATAACATTTCAAGCAAGATTGGCAGTAACTATGTAATCTCCGTCGATGTTCAAAATACAGGATATGGTACATTTTATCGAGATGCCAAAGCACATTATGAGTTTGACAGTAGGGGGACAGTTACGGGCAGCCAACGCAGCACTCAACTGGAATTTAGCTCGCAATATTACCAAAAGACAAGTGGCAATATGTCGATAATAACGCAAGTATATCAAGAAAAAAACGAACTTATATCTCAAACCTACCTATACCGCAACCCCAACTTTGCTATCGGGAATTGGACGACGGGAGGAGTAATGGCGTCAGCTTTAGGAGATACAAATCCTAATATTACAAAGAGCTGTGAGAGAGCGCTGAAAAAAGTATACACGGCTACTACTGTTACCAGCAGCTACGTGACTGTTTACGATGTTGGCATTATCAGCGTCGTATCGGGAGTAGGTCTATCATATGATACGAGCGGCACGTCGCAGCTCGTATGGGCTGAGAACTTAAGCACACAGATACGAAACGGCAAGGTGCGATGTACTTGGCAAGGTACGAATATGGGCTATACGGAAGTTTATGTGGCACAAAGGCTCAGAACTTAAGCGGACAGATACGAAACGGCAAGGTGCGATGTACTTGGCAAGGTACGGATATGGGCTATACGGAAGTTAATGTGGCACAAAATAATGTTTAACTATAAATAAAAAAGGAACAAAACATGGAAAAGATTTTAGACTCGATTAAAAATTTCATTACCGGCAAAGGCTGGCCCGCGTTTTTAATCATCGTGATTTATGCACCGGCATTGATCGGCGTGTCCGGATGGCTTTTTTGGCAGGGAGCCATCGGCTGGGCAGTGGTGGATTTGATCTCACATCTGATCTTCCTGCCGGTGGTAATTGACATCATCCGCAGAGCACTCAAATGAATGAAATCTTAGCTACCATATTAAACGTGGTATCTCTGGCGTTCAGTGCCGGAGCCATCACGTACATCATCTATTTTAAGGAGCGCAAAGTAAAAGAGGGTGGGGAGGCTATAAAAACGAAAGAGGAGGCGAAGGCCACTATCATCGCTACTTTTGAAAAGGAACTTAGTCTTTTACCGACTATGAAAAAAGCCATTGAGGAGCTGATAGACAAAGATGTTAAAAACTCTAAAATAATAGGCGAGTTCGCCATTCAAATTGAAAAACTCGAAAATCGAGTAACGCTCGAGATCGAAAAGAAAACCTTTGCCGAAAAATACTTATGTGAGCTGGTGGAGTGTCAGGAGCGAAAGCCGCCGTTTGGCACTTTCTCCTCCGATAACCCTCCGGTTAAGATGGCGAAGCGAGCTCCGAGAAAAAAGGCAGTTAAAACCGAAATCGCATGACTATTTTAGACCATTATCCAATACACATCACGTCGCCATTCGGCATGAGAACGCACCCGATCACGAAGGAGAAAAAGATGCATTACGGAATCGACCTCTCATGTCCGGTAGGCACGTTGATAAGAACGCCGGTGGCGGGCATCGTCAGATTTACGAAGACCGACAGCGCAAGCGCCGGCATATACATTTTTTTAGAGTGTATGATCACCGGCGACAAATACGGATTTATGCACCTTTCAAAACTTCTTTGCAAAAAAGGCGATATTGTCCAAAAAGGACAAATCATAGCATTGAGCGGCAACACCGGAGCAAGTACCGGGCCGCACTTGCATTTTGAGCGAAGCGTCGATCCAAAATGGGGGCCGGACGGCTACGTTTCGAGACTGAACGAAAAATGTGTTGATCCGACCGACAAAATACTAATTGATTTTTCAAAAATGCCATGAGACCACTTTTAACCTTCATCATAGTGTTTTGTTTCATTTTTCAAAGTTGCTGCCCTCGTGTCGTACTGCCACCACCGACACGCGACACGAGTTCAGTGACGAATATTGAAACGAAAGAGACATGGATTGACACACTGGCCAAAATCCGGCTTCCGGACGAAACGACGACTAACATAACAGGGGACAGCACCTCAACGGTCGAGACATCAGTAGCCACCAGCACGGTGAAAATTGATAAAAGCGGCAAAGTGACGCATATCATTAGCAATAAGCGTGAGCCGCTCTTCGTGCCGACTAAATTTTTAGTCAAGGCTGTGCATCAAAATAAAGAGACAACAATAAAAGAGCGAGAATATATACCAATCGAAAAAGAGCTGACCAAATGGCAAAAGTTTTTGATAAGAGCGGGGACGGTATTATTATCGGCATTAAGCGGAGCAACACTTTTCGGATTATGGCGCTTGATTAAAAAATTCATCCTCCGAAAATAGGGACTAAAACGGTTATCTTTAGTAGACTTTATTGTACCATAGCGTACTGTAAAAACAGGCTAAAACAGCTAAAACGCTGCCACATAGCGCACAAAAGGGCTTTCTCGATTCTGCTCGGGGGTACAATGGGTATTGATTATCAATACTTTGCAGAAAGGCGGGACTAAAACCCGTCTTTTTTTATGCTTTTATTGCAAAATAATTACTCATAAACCGCGGATTTTGCTACCTTTGCACTTTATGGCAAAGGAATTCAGATTTATTGATTTATTCGCAGGTATTGGAGGTATTAGACTCGGATTCGAGTCTATTGGGGGGAAGTGCGTATTTTCATCTGAATGGGATGAGACAGCCCCTGAAGTCAAGGGCTGCATCGTCTATAAGGGTGTCGTTCACCCTGTCAACAGCAAGCAAGATATTCAGGAAATCCTCTCTATAATAGACTGACACGATGATAACAGGCGAAATCAAGAATCGCATCGACGCAATATGGGATACCTTTTGGACAGGAGGTATCACGAACTCCATCACCATCCTTGAGCAGATGACCTATCTGTTCTTCATGAAGATGCTCGACGATGCACAGCGCACCAAAGAAGCCGATGCCAATGCCTTCGGAGTGGCTGTCAAAGACCCGACCTTCAAGGATGGCCTATGGCATAATCCTGAAACAGACAGAGATGTCCCCTACAGCAGCTTGAGATGGCACGTCTTCAAGAATACCGAAGCTGAAGCGATGTTCCGCACCATCAGCAGGGATGTATTCGTTTTCATCAAGACCCTCAACGAAGGCAAGGAATCGGCATATAGCAAATTCATGGCCAACGCCTCCTTCCTGATTCAGAGTCCTCGTACCCTCGTAAAAATCGTCGAAGGCATCGACAGCCTTGACATGAACAACAGGGACCCGATGGGCGATGTGTATGAGTACGTTCTCGGCAAGATGGCCGCATCAGGCAATAACGGGCAATTCCGCACCCCACGGCATATCATTAGGATGATGGTAGAGCTGATGGAGCCGAATCTGAAGGATACCATCTGCGACCCTGCAATGGGAAGCGCGGGATTCATCGTGGAATCCGCCAAGTTTATCCAATCTCACTATAAGTCCGAACTCTTGAAGAAAGAGAATTCCGAGCATTACAAGAACGGGATGCTGCATGGATTCGACACGGATGCAACAATGCTCCGCATCGGAGCTATGAATCTGATGCTTCATGGGGTCGATAATCCTGATATTCAATACAGGGACAGCTTGTCCACGGACAATACCGATGCCGACAAGTACACCCTATGTCTTGCGAATCCGCCCTTCACGGGCAGTCTTGACTACGAAGCCGTAAGCAAGAGCTTACTTGCCCTGACCAAGACCAAAAAGACCGAGCTGCTGTTCCTTGCCCTGTTCGTCAGGATGCTTGAAATCGGCGGCCGCTGCGCCTCCATCGTGCCTTATGGGGTGCTGTTCGGCAACAGCACAGGTCATAAGGCCATCCGTAAGGAGCTCATCGATAATCAGCGACTTCAGGCTGTCATCTCAATGCCGTCGGGTGTGTTTAAGCCTTATGCAGGTGTTTCCACGGCTATTCTTGTGTTCACGAAGACCAATGCAGGTGGCACGGACAAGGTGTGGTTCTACGACATGAAGGCGGATGGCTTCAGCCTTGACGACAAACGCTCAGTGGTGGCCGAGAACGACATCCCTGACATCATAGCTCGGTGGAAGAATCTTGATAGCGAACAGAGCCGCACCCGCAAGGAACAGAGCTTCCTTGTCCCTGTAGAAGAGATTCGTTCCAACGACTACGACCTGTCTATCAACAAGTACAAGGAGGTGGAGAAGGTCAAGGTCGAATACGAAGACCCTGCTGTCGTCCTTGATAGGATACAGAAGCTTACTGAACAAGTCTATGACGCTGTTAACGAATTCAGGGAAAAGTACTTGTAAGACTATGCGTACAGGATGGAGTTCTGTCCCTTTTGAGGACGTATGTGTTTCTATGACCAAAGGGCCATTTGGGAGTGACATTAAGAAATCCCTCTATGTCCCAAAGTCTGAAGATACATATAAGGTTTATATCCAAGCAAATGCCATCGAAAAAGATGCTTGTATCGGAGAGTATTACATCTCAAAAGACTATTTTGAGTCGAAGATGTTTCGCTTCGAAGTCAAGCCAAACGATTACATTATAACATGCGATGGAACATTAGGAAGGTATCTTAGACTCCCTGAAGACATCGAACGAGGCATTATCTCAGCATCTCTCTTAAAGGTGACATTGAATAATAATAGAATCGTCCCAAGGTTTTTTGAATTCCTTTGGGATGGTTTCATTATGGGGAAGCTAACGAGTGATATTAGGAATTCGGCACTTGTCCATCTCCCCTCGGCTTCTAAGATTGGAAAAGTTTCCGTTCCTCTTCCTTCACTTGATGAGCAAGAACACATAGTGGCGGAGCTTGACTTGCTTCAGGGTATCATCGACAAGCAGAAGGCACAGCTCAAGGAGCTTGATACCCTTGCGCAATCCATCTTCTACGACATGTTCGGCGACCCTGCGGAGAACGAGAAGGGATGGGAGGTCAAGGAGATGGGAGAGTTGTTCGATATAGGTTCAAGCAAGCGGGTTTTTGAATCTCAATGGACTGATAGAGGCGTTCCGTTCTACAGAGCACGAGAGATTGTTCGTATGTCTAAAAACGAGCCTATAGAGGCGCCCATTTTCATTTCAGAGGAGCTCTTCAAGGAGTATTCAATGAAATACGGAATACCATCGGCAGGCGACATGATGATTACAGCCGTTGGAACACTCGGTGTTAGCTATATCGTGAAAGATACCGACAGATTCTATTTCCAAGATGGTAATATCCTGTGGTTCAAGAGCAAAGGTTTGTGTGAGCCCCGTTTCATTAAGGACGAATACGCCACTGACTATGTAATGAATCAGATACGAGGTAATGCCAATGCCGCAGTCGTTGGGACGTATACGATAATGAATGCGAATCGAACGAGAGTTGTCGTGCCTCCGATGAAGCTACAGCGAGAATATGTCGAGAAGGTTGAGGCCATAGATAAACAGAAAGCATCCATAAACGAATCCATCGTGCAGACACAGAAGCTGTTCGACTACACGATGGACAAATACTTCGGGTGATATGCGCAACTTCGACTACCTACAGAGCTTAGGGCTCAATGCCCTGCACCGATTCTGCTCCGCTGCCGAGGAGTATCAACTGAGCAATCCTGACTACTCCGCCGTCAATGCTCGTAAGGCATTGGAATACATCGTCAAAGCCCTGTATGAGCTCAAGCACATCCCTGTAGGTGAGCGGACATCTCTATTCGAGCTCGTGGATGGGGAGCCTTTCCGTGAATTCATCGCCGATGACAGGGTGATGATGGCCGTCCACTATGTCCGCAAGGTCGGGAACAGCGCCGCTCACGCAGGTAGTGTAAGCAAGCGGGAATCCTTCTTCGCCCTCCTGAACATCTACAACGTGGTCGGAGCCGTGCTACTGAAGCTGAAGGTGGTCGATTCCGTCAAGCCGTTCGATAACACGCTGATTCCTGATTCCGTACAGCAGCCTGTCCTCGTCCCTCCTGCCGTTGAGGTCAAGCCGACGGACACCATCGTCACCGCAGCTGACGCTGATTCTGTATCCTCAACTGCCCCTGTACAGGAAATCGCCTCCGACATCTCCGAGGCCGAGACCCGCAAGCTGTACATCGACCTGATGCTCCGTGAGGCAGGATGGCAGGTACTTGAGAATAAAGGAGCCGTACAACCCCTCAAGGCTTGTATCGAGGTGGAACTGCAAGGGATGCCGAACGCTCATGACAAGGGCTTCGCCGATTACGTCCTATTCGGTGGGGACGGGAAGCCTCTTGCTGTCGTTGAGGCAAAGAAAACATCGGTATCGCCCATCAAGGGCAAGCATCAGGCAGAGCTATATGCTGACTGCCTTGAGCATCAATACGGAATCCGCCCCGTCATCTACTATACGAACGGATTCGAGACGAACATCATTGACGGGCTTGGCTATCCGCCCCGCCGCCTGTATGGATTCCACAGCGCCAAAGACTTGGAACTGATGATTCAAAAGCGTGGTCGTCAGGACATTACCGACTTCAGCGTCAAGGACAGCATCACCGACAGGCACTATCAGAAAATGGCTATCAAAGCCGTCTGCGAGCACTTCAATAAGAAGCACAGGAAGGCCCTCCTCGTGATGGCAACAGGAACAGGCAAGACAAGGGTATCCATCTCTCTCGTGGATGTCCTGATGCGGAACGGGTGGGTCAAAAACGTCCTCTTCCTTGCTGACAGAATCAGCCTTGTCAATCAGGCACATAAGAACTTCGTCAAGCTCCTACCGAACACAACGACCTGTGTCCTGTCTGACAGCAGCTCCGAGAAGGATACGAACGCCCGCATCATCTTCTCTACCTATCAGACGATGATTAACTACATCGATACGGAGGACAAGCCCTTCTCCGTAGGCAGATTCGACCTGCTCATCATCGATGAAAGCCATCGTTCCATCTTCGGCAAGTACGGGGCCATCTTCAATTACTTCGATGCGATGCTTATCGGCTTGACGGCTACTCCGAGAGACGAGGTGGACAAGAGCACATACGATATCTTCGAGGTGGAACAGGGAGAGCCGAACTATGCCTATGAGCTTGAGGATGCCGTAGCTGATGGATACCTTGTCAACTTCCATGGATTCAAGCGTGGCAGTCTCATCCTCAAGGAAGGCATCAAGTACAGCAGCCTGTCCGAGGAGGAAAAGAAGCAGATGGAGATGGTATGGGAGTACGAAAGCGCCCGCAAGGCATTGGACTTGAACTCCGAGCAGTACCATCGGGACATAGCTAACAACGAGATATTCAGCTACATATTCAACGAGGATACCATTGATGCCGTGCTTCAGGACTTGATGGAGAACGGACTGACGGTGCAGAGCGGAGAGCGCATCGGCAAGAGCATCATCTTCGCATACAACCATCGGCACGCCGAGCTCATCGTCAAGCGATTCAATGCCCTGTACCCTGAATACGGAGCGGGATTCTGCGCCCTCATCGACAACTACGTCACCTACTCTCAAGACCTGATAGACAAGTTTGAAATCAGGGATGCAGAGCCGCAGATTGCCGTTTCAGTGGACATGTTGGATACGGGAATCGACATCCCTGACGTGCTTAACCTTGTCTTCTTCAAGGTGGTGAAGAGCAAAATCAAGTTTTGGCAGATGATAGGCCGTGGCACTCGATTGAGCCCTGACATCTTCGGTGGAGGCAAGGACAAGGAATGCTTCTACATCTTCGATTGGTGCAGGAACTTCGAGTATTTCGAGCAGAATCCGAATGGCAAGGAAGCCGTGTCGATTCAATCCTTGACAGAGCGCCTGTTCGGGCTTCGGACAGACATCGCCTTCCATCTTCAGCATCAGACATGGCAGGAAGATGAATTTGCCAAGAGCCTCCACGATGACATCAAGACCTTGCTCAAAGAACAGGTGCAGAGCCTGTCCGACAGCCACATCTCCGTCAGAGCCAAATGGGAATCAGTCAGCCACTTCAAAGATGCGGATTCGTGGACGTACATCTCCGACCTTGATGTCCTGACCCTGAAGAACGACATCGCTCCGCTCCTTCCGAAAAACACCCTCGACGAGAACGCCAAGAAATTCGATGTCCTCGCCCTGACCATTGAATTGAGCCTCCTCAACGAAGAGACGAACGCCGACAAGTGCATCCAACGCGTACAGGTCATAGCTGATAAGCTGCAAGAGAAAGCGACCCTGCCACAGGTACAGGCCAAGATGGATACTATCAAGGAAGTCCTGTCCCCTGTAGCGTGGGAGAATGTCTCCCTGCAATGGCTTGAGAAGGTCAGAACAGACCTTCGAGAGCTGATGAGATTCCTCATCGGGGACAAGAGCAAGTGGTTTATCGTGGATATCGAGGATGTCATCACTTACAATGGAGAAAGCACGGGGGTAATTCCGAGGGTGAGCTACAAACAGCGCATCATCGACTTCCTCGCCTCTAACAGACATCTCCCCGTCCTTGACAAGATATATAACCTTGAGCAGCTGACAGCTGAAGATGTCCGAGAGCTTGAACGAATCTTATGGGTCGAATTGGGTAGTAAAGATGACTACCTGAAACAGACAGATGGCCTCCCATGCGGGATGAACGTCGCTATCTTCATCCGTTCGCTCATCGGAGTGGATAGGAAACAGGCCATGCGCAGATTCGGAGAATTCATCTCCGACAACGAACTGAACGCCGAACAGGAAGAATTCCTGATGACCATCGTTTCATACGTGTGTGAGAACGGCGACATCACCAAGGATATCGTGGTCAATGAGGCTCCGTTCGATGAACGCCTCCATGTCTTCCAAGCCTACATGATTCAGCTTGCCAAGTACGTGGATACCATCCATAATGTCATCATCCCTACGGGGTATTCCAACGTAAGAGTTTATAGTTAACATCTAATACTCAATCATTTATGAGAAATCTTGAAGAAGAATTCATGGCAGACCTCAAGCTGAAAATCGATGACTTCCTAACTCGTGCTACCAAGGAAAAGCGGAAGAAGGTCAACCTTCCTTGCTATGGGTGGAATCTTAAGCTGCGCATCTTCGATTGGGGTACAGAGCACGGATTCTCGGTCGAAGAGGTCAATGATAACGACACAATCGACGCTATCGAAAAGGATGTAGAGGCATATCTGAAATCACAGGAAATCATCAAGGCGCTCACATTGAACACGGATAATGCGATGGAGTGCTATTGGGAAATCAAGCTCTAATCATATCCTCAACATCAGTTAATACTGAATAACTTACATTGAGATTCATGCCCCTGAAGCCCTTTAAGCTATACGTAATCGAAGGAGTCGATTATGATTCCATCATCAGCAAGTACAGGCAGCTATGCAATGATGGAATCAAGGACATCGACGATTCAAGCCTCAGCGTCTATGGCAATCCTGAGCCCAAATATATTGTCAGGAAGCATCCACGTAAGCCGCTCAAAGATGATACGAGGATACAGAATAAGGTCAAGTACCTGATGCACTCTATAGCTTACAGGCAACAGACAAGCCGAGAAAACAACGACGATGGAGCATCACTTCAAATGTCCGTCTTGCAGGATGTTATAGGGGAAGATGCATTCGAACTGATGATAGCCCTTATCGAATCAGGCCACGTCAAGCAATCACCCATCTATTCCATAGGAAGATTCTCAAGGAGATACAAGGTAAAGGGCACCATCCGAACGGAGCCCTGTACCAACGCAACCATCCGCAAGTATATAGACAAGACCCGCGAAATCCTCAACGACAATATAGCCAAGAGACTTGCATCCGCAGAATTCAAGAAAGAATACGGGGACGGATTCGCTGAAACATACATCAAGAACCTCAACCGATTCAAAATTGCTGACGAGAAGGGATTCAAAGCATACGCCAAAGCACAGATAGAGAAGAATCCAAACACGGAAGCATACTACAGCTTCGTACAGGAAGCCTTCAAAGACAAACTGAAGATATACTCAATAGATGGTAACAACCGAATCTATCATATCTTGACCTCATTGAAAAGAGAATTGAAGGCATATCTAAATATAAGATATTCAATAGATTGTTCTAACTCTCATCCTCTTCTTTTCAATTATTTTATCTTCTTAAACAACGATATACCTGTTTCGGTTTCAACCCATATCAGCCATATCCTGTCATCCATCCCCTATAATAACCATTATAATACGAATTATCTTCGTAATATATTGATTGATAATAGAGTAGAAAAAGCAGAAATTGCAAAGATAAAGGAGGATGAACTCTTGTACCTATGGAAGACGACTACAGGAGTCTTTTGGGATGGGCTGCTGAAAGTGCACGAGGAAGAAGGATACGACAGAGGTGAGATTAAAAGGAAGATGTTTGCCGAAGTCTTCTATAGCAAGACGCAGAAAGACTCGTGGAAACGTTTCGCTCAAGAATTCAAGGCTCAATATCCGAACGTGTATGCACTAATTTTGAAGTGGAAAGAGCCCTTGAAGCACGATGACACGAAGGCTATACTCCTACGTAGAAGCAAGGCTGTCGAACTCTGTGGAAGAGCATGGATGGAAGATGAGACCACGGCTCTTCCTAACGTAATGATGGACTTGGAATCTGTTATCTTTAGAGACATCCTGCGAGCCTTATTCCGTAAGAGAATCAGCGCCGTCCATATTCACGATGCCATTGTCGTCCCTGCCATTAAATCCACAGAGAAGGTCGATGCCGAACAGGTGAAGGCGGTAATGTGCGATGCTTACAAGCGTTTTGGCCTGTGTCCGACCTTCAAGGTAGAAACTTACTGACGGCTCTTGTAGGATGTGTATTTCACGTGTTGATATTTTTACTAACTTTACACAATAATCATTAGTAAAACATCTAACACGATGACAACAGCTGAGAAAATCCGTGCCTTGATAGAGAAGAGCGGGAAGTCGCAGAATGTCTTTGCGAAATCCGTGGGTATATATCCTTCCTCCTTCAGCAAATATCTCAATAGTGACTCTTTCTCGATGAAAATGATTCATCGGATTGCTGACGCATTGGAGATGCCATATAGTGAGCTCTTGCCTGATGATACGAAGGATATAGCTCCTGTCGTGTTTGGCTACCTTGAATACAGGGGAGACGTCTTCAAAATCAAGGACTTGAAGGGGCTAAAGAAGTTCGTGGATAAGGTGGAGGCAGATATGGCCCGTATGAATCTTAAACAGGTCAAGCTTCCGAAGCAGAAGCCCATCAGCCTTGAAGATATAGACCTATCGAAGGTCGAAGAGTACGATGCTACTAATGTCGCAGTTAGGAGTTTCAGACACGGCTTCGACGTTGTGGAGGATAGCGTTTTTTCACTTGGAAATATGTGTAGCGGGTATCCGTTCCTTCTCTGTGGTGAGCCCTTCAACAATAGCGAAGCGGCTTATATCGCAGGGATGTTCTCCCTTGACACGGAGACCCATCTCAAGATACAGAAACTCTTACAGGACAACGATGACGGCTACGCAGCAAAGAAGGAAATCCGCAAGAGATACGAGGTCTTAGCTCGAAGCAAAGAGGATTGGAATCAGTTCAACGTGGAGTGGATGAAGTTCGTCGTGTGGTCGAAGTGCAAAGGAAACAAGTCGTTTGCTAACCTGCTGATGAAGATTCCTGATGAGGTGATGATTGTAGAGAATTCCACGGGAATGACGGGAAATACAGCTAACTTTTGGGGGTGCTTTAACCCTGAATTAGAGGCGATTCGGGATGCGAAGGAACAGCTTTTTCTGAAGAAGAATCCAAAAGCGAAGAAAGAGGCCTTAATAGTCGAGCGAAATAAGTGGCATAACTTCGGGACGTGGAGAGGCGTGAATGAGATGGGTAAAATCCTAAAAATGTGCTCCATCTGTTTACGTCATGGCTTTGAGATGCCGATTAACATAGAGCTACTTAACTCAAAGCACATCCACTTACTTGGAAAGGAACTCCATCTATAGAAGAGTCCTACATTATTCCGAAAAATCGGGTAAAATTATCGCGCCCATCTGTTGGGGGTATAGGGGGAAGTTTTGGGGGTACGCAATGGTGATGTACGGGATAACACTTATGGAAATCTGAAAAAGGCAGGGAGGGGGAGGTAATTCTCGTATCCATCAGTTCGTGGGCGGCTAAATCCTACAGGAAAACGTCCGATAATAACCACGCAAAACGAGATAGTAGGAATCTCGATAATATACTTATAATCAGAAAATTACACGCATCCTTAAGAGTTGGATGAAAAGCGGCAAGGAATTCGAGGAATATTGTATTACCATCGACGTAGATTAACTACTCGTAGTTCTCCTGATGCTCTATTATTGCCGTTATCTCATCCTCTTGCTGCTTGACTTTTTCGTACTCATCCAATGACAGCCCCATACCCCACGCAAGCCGTTGATTCTCGGCTTCGGCTTGAGCATCATGTTTTTGCATTTCTTCGATAGCTGTCATCATCTTCTGTGACTGATTCTCTCTCTCAAGCCCTTGTATCTGTTTTTTCTGTCTGTCAATAGTGAGCGTGTCTTCCCGTAGTGTTCGAACGAATTTTTCGTATGCCTCTGTCGTTTCAGCATCCACGTCCCTATCGAGATTGATGTATTTGCGCACCATCTCGGCCATCTCACTCTGATTAACACAGATATAGCGTTTGAAATTCTCCTCCGTCTTATGTCCCGTCAGGTTCATTACGTAGTGGGGTGACTTGCAGACAAGGTAGAGATTAGTAGCGAATGACCTGCGACCTGTGTGGCTTGAGATGAGCTTGTACTTCTCATAGACTCTAAACGCAGGTCGTCCCTTCTCCCATACGAATGTTTCAATAGGCTGATTGATTCCCGCTATTTTGGCACAAAGGCGAACTTGGTCGTTGTATTTCGACTTGCTTACAGGTACGGGGAGAGCCCCTTCATACTTGTTATAGATAGCAATCGCCTGCTGATGCAAAGGAATCGACAGCCTGTCATTTGTCTTCTGTACAAGAATGGTAAGGGTTTCTTTACCCTCCGTCATATCCCACGTGGCCGTATCAATATGACGAAGGTCGGAATACCGAAGGCCTGTACGGGCAGAGATTATAAACAGGTCAAGACTCTCTTCGACGTGGTTAACATCGCTGATATTATTCTCCTGTCGTAGCTTTTTGGTCAGTTTGAGATTGTATAGGCGGTTAAGCTCTTCGTCACTCAGATAGACGTGCGTGAAGTTGATGGTTTTTGATGTCCATTGAAGGAACGATGAATCTCGCAGTAATCCTTTCTCGTAAGCAACCTTCAGCATTGTCTTTAACTGACTATGCGAGCTAACGATGGTATTCATCGCAAGTTCCTGCTCGTTCATCAGGTAATCATCGAATTTGGACTGAAAGTCCTCGTTGAATAAGGCAAATGAATCCTTGAGGTCATTGTCGGCGATAAAGTCCTTGTAACGACGAAGCGTATTCTGATAGTTCCACATCGTATCCGCCTTCGGGACAACGCCTGTACGTTTGTTCGGTGAATGGCTCCATCTCGCGATGAATTCTTCGAAGAATTGAGTCGGGGTTTTTCGAGATTCCTTCTCTTCCTCTGTCTCCGTCTCTATTTGTCCACTGATGATACCCTCGACCTTCTCAAAGAGCATGAGCACGTAGTCCTCTCCCTGAGTGTGATTGGGGGTCAGCTTGTCGATAGCATTGTATTCCTCGAACAGGTTATCTAACTCGTCACGGAGCCGCCTTAGGTTCTTATTGACCCTCTTTGCAAGAGCCTTTTCAGTTTTCTTCTGTCGGGAGCTCTCTATGGCGCACTCGTTCTCGTCATCCCACCATTGGGGAAGAATACTTTCTCCGATTCCCATCCTCTTACGTACCCCACCTGCGCTTACGGAGAAGTTGATAGGGGTCGGCTTGAGGCTATTCTTATCCTTCAAGTAGAAGTGGTATTTGATGACCTTTGCCATAGCGATTCTTTTCCGCAAAGGTACTACAAAAAATGCACCCCGCCAAGGGCGGGGGACACTTTTGGGGGACACTTTATGGGATTATTTCCTCCTTGTCTGACAATGAATTAACCCGAAAACTCGACTTATATTACTGATTATCAGCCATATTCAAAAGAATAGTCGATATCAGGGAAAACCTCAACAGATAGTGTCCACTATTCCCACTCAATAGTGGCGGAGGGCTTTGGTGAAATATCGTAGCAAACGCGGTTGATATGGGGGACTTCATTGAGAATGCGTTCTGTTACATGTTTCAGAAACTCCCAGTCAAGCGGCTCAATGGTGGCTGTCATGGCATCAATGGTGTTGACGGCACGGATAATCACAGGCCAGTCATAAGAACGGGCATTGTTGCGTACTCCAACTGATTTGAAATCGGGGACAACCGTGAAATATTGCCATACTTTCTTGTCAAGCCCTGCCCTGGCAAACTCTTCACGGAGAATTGCATCGGATTCGCGAACTGCCTCAAGGCGGTCTCGTGTAATGGCACCCAAGCAGCGTACTCCCAGACCCGGGCCGGGGAAAGGCTGACGGAATACCATTTCGTGAGGCAAACCAAGCTCAAGACCACAGGCTCGTACTTCATCTTTGAACAAATGCTTGAGCGGCTCCACCAGTTCGAATTGCAGGTCTTCAGGAAGACCGCCCACATTATGATGTGATTTGACACATTTGGCGGTTTTAGTACCGGACTCTATAATATCGGGGTAGATTGTACCCTGGGCAAGAAAGTCGATTCCTTTAAGTTTGCGAGCCTCTTCTTCGAATACCCTTATGAATTCAGTGCCGATAATCTTTCTTTTTTCTTCAGGATCTGCCACATTTTCCAATTTTGAAAGAAATCTATCCGTGGCATCGACATAAATAAGATTTGCTCCTAGACGATTGAGGAAAAGGTCCTCTACATTCTCAGACTCGTTTTTCCTCATAAGGCCGTTATTGACATGGACACAGACCAGGCAATCGCCGATTGCTTTCAGAAGAAGAGCTGCAACAACGGAACTGTCAACTCCTCCGGAAAGTGCGAGAAGGACTTTGCGGTCACCTACCTGTTTACGTACAAGAGCAATCTGGTCTGTTACGAAATTGGTCATATTCCAATTGGCCGTGGCCTTACAGGTCTCGAATACAAAGCCCTTTAGGGCCTTTTTTACGGCGGATTCATCTGAAGTAAACTCATTAAGCTTAAGATCGCACAGGGCCTTGTCGTGTCCAGCTGCCAGAACGGGAAATCCCGCTTGATATATCTCCGGCAGAACATCTATTTCTACTCCGTCTATAATATTATTTGGGCCTCCGTTGATTATTATACCCTTAATGTTGGGGAGCGCCTTGAGTTCCTCAACTGTGATGTCGTGGGGATGAATCTCGCTATAAACACCCATTGCACGGATGCCCCTGGCCACCACACTATTTTCGTGACTGCCAAGGTCGAGGATTACAATCATGTCCTGTTTCATTCTATAGGTATTAGGGATTGATATCTGGAATCAGTCACAAAGATACACTTTTTAGCTCTTACAACAGTCGTTTTTTCAGATAATCCACAACTAGTATGTCAGCGGGAAGCCAGTTCGGATCGTCCAGTTCCTGCGGGCTTATCCACTTTGCAGAACTGTGCATCAGAAGACGCGGAGCTCCGAACAGAATTGTGCACTTGTAACAATGCATCACAAGATGAAATTCCGGATAGTCATACTCTATCGTGAGCAGAAATGAGTCCGGTGAGATGATAATACCCAGTTCCTCCATTATTTCCCTCTTGAGAGCTTGCTGATGTGTTTCTCCCGGCTCAATCTTTCCTCCGGGGAATTCCCACCGACCGGCCATATTTCCACAGCTTCGCTGGGTAATCAATATTTTAGCCTCGTCAAAAATAACGGCGGCCACAACTTCTATTTGTCGTTTCTTCATATTGCAAACTTTAATGTGCAAAATTAAGAAATTCGGCTTATTTTCTTAATTTTGTTGCCTGAACAATACAATATTAGTAATATGGAATTTAATTTATTTCACAATTTGCTTGCTAAGTGGGGAGTAGGGGAACGCCTGATTAATGAGTTGGAGCTTCTCTTTTTTGCTGTTGCGGTAACTCTTCTCATCCTATTAGTCAATATAATCTGTCGTAAGATAATTATACCGATTGTTAAGCGTCTTGTTAGGAAGACCCGCAATAAATTTGATGATATTTTATTCGATGAAAAGTTTCTCAAGAATCTTGTCAGGACCCTGACTCCGATAATAATATTGATTTTTCTTCCTTATGCAGTTGATTCATTTCCGGTACTTTTAGAAGCCCTAAGAAGGCTCGCATTAGTATGGCTCACAATTTCCATAACAATACTTATATGCTCCTTCTTTAATGCAGTCTATACTTTTCTCAGTGCTAAAGATGTAGCACAGCAGCATCCATTGAAGGGTTTTATACAGATGTTTAAGATTATTGTGGTCTGCATCGGTCTGATTGTAATTACCAGTATCCTGATCAATAAGAATCCCGGAACTATCCTGGCAGCACTTGGTGCGTCTGCAGCAGTACTTATGTTGGTTTTCAAGGATACGATTGTAGGTCTGGTGGCAGGCATCCAGCTTTCGGCCAACGATATGCTACGTCCAGGCGACTGGATAACAATGCCCAAGTATGGTGCCGACGGTGATGTGATTGATGTTTCGCTTACAACAGTCAAGGTGCAGAACTTTGACAAAACCATCACTACAATTCCGCCTTATGCACTAGTAAGTGATTCATTTCAAAACTGGCGCGGAATGAAGGAAACCGGTGCAAGACGTGTTAAGAGAGACATTCCAATAGATATGCGTTCGGTCGGATTCCTTACTAAGGAGCAGAGAGCGGATTTTATTTCCAAGGGATGGCTTGAAGCTGATGCTCCGGAAGACACGGTCAATCTTAAGGTATTCCGAAACTATTTGGAGGATTTTTTGCGTAATCATTCACGAGTTCATCAGGGACTCACATTACTCGTCAGAGAGTTGCAGCCGGGCTCCCATGGTTTACCGTTAGAGATTTATTTCTTTGCAAACACCACGGTTTGGGCGGAATATGAGGGTATTCAGTCAGAGGTTATGGAACATGTGCTTTCGGTAGTACCTAAGTTTGGTCTGAGGGTTTACCAGCGCAGTTCGGATCTTGAAAAACATGATTGATTATTCTGTAGCTCTGAATAAGTGATTTCTGTCTTATCGGCAAAACATTATTCCTATAAATGCTCTCGGTCCTATAAGGTCCGAGAGTTTTTTATTATCAATCTGCATTAGATAATCTACGCGGAAAACCAAATGTATCACTTTTGTAACGGCAAATTCGGCTCCTATGAAAGGATCAACTCCCAAAAAGGAATTTTTATGAAAATATGCATTCTGCTCGGGTTCCCAGTCTGACATTGAACCTTCGAATATCAGCAGATTTTTGCGTGAACCGACTCCCACAGTAGCTCCGGTAAAAAAGGACCATTTTCCTTTCTCTAAATAGAAATCCGTAAGGACTCCTCCCCAGGAAGAGGAAATATAACTCCCTTTAGATAAATCATCGTTTAATGGCAATGTGGAGACATAACCTTCTATACCTACTCTCAAATATTCGCCAAAGCGCACTCTGGCCGCACCTCCTAACCCTCTTGTAATACCGGAAGCTTTGTAGGAAAAGGGAATTTCGCTACTACCGGGCTTTTCCGCAGGAGCACCGGAAAGATAACCGGCGTGAAGCATCATCCCTCCCTGGAAGCCTTTATAACGCAATATTCCGCTCTTTTGAGCCTCCTGGGCATAGAGTGATTCAAATAAACATAAAATGATCGCAACAGTTATAATAATCCTATAAATGACTTCTCTTCTCATCTACACTCCTCTTTAATTCTAGTAAGATTTACCACATTCTCCAGATGGTGGGTGTGGGGAAACATATCTACCGGCTGCACTGCGGTAATTCGGTAGCGTTTCGAAAGTATAGCAAGGTCACGTGCCTGGGTTGCAGGGTTACAGCTCACATAGATAATATCATTTGGAGAGGCCTCAAGTAGCACTTGAGCTACATCCGGATGTATGCCAGCTCTCGGAGGATCGAGTACTACAATATCAGGAGCACCATTCTGCAGGATGAATTCAGCATTGAGGATCTCTTTCATATCACCCGCAAAAAAGACGGAATTCTCTATTGAGTTGATTTTTGCATTGAGTTTTGCATCTTCAATCGCCTCTGGCACATACTCGATTCCAACCACTTTTAATGCCAGCGATGAGAGGAAGAGTGCTATTGTGCCTGTACCTGTGTAAAGATCATAAATCACCGGTTTATGCCCCTCCGGCATCTGTGAGATAGCCTCCCGAGCATACTCTCTAACTACCGAGTAGAGGCGATATGCTTGCTCTGAATTGGTTTGATAGAAAGATTTAGGGCCTATCTTAAAGCGAAGTCCTTCCATTTGCTCATAAATGGCATCTTCTCCTTTATAAAGGATACAATCAAGGTCATTTATGGTATCGTTACCCTTTGGATTAATTACATAATAGAGAGAGTTTATCTCAGGAAATCTCTGCGAGAGTGCATCCAAGAGGCCACTTCGCTTGCCGGCAGCATCGGGATCGGCACTATCCTCAGCATCTTTGCCGAATACCACGATTACCATCAGTTCTCCAGTGGAGGTGGTGCGTACAATCAGCGTACGCATAAATCCGTGTTGTGCGCGGATGTCATAGAAACTTAAATTGTGATCCAGCGCATAATCGCGTACAAAGAGGCGCAGTGTATTGGTTGGTTCGCGCTGCAGGTGGCATTTGGTGATATCCATCACTTTATCGAACATTCCGCTGATATGGAATCCCACTCCGCAAAGTTCCTTGTCAGAGAGGGATTCGGACTCCTCATCAGCGAATATCCATCTGCGGCTGGAGAAGGTATATTCCAGTTTATTCCGGTATTCGACGGTTTTCCCGGAACCCAGGATAGGGGAGACCTCCGGAAGATCAAGTCTACCGATTCTAACAAGTTGATCTACAACCTGCTGCTGCTTGTATTGCAATTGCATGGGGTAGGGGAGTGCCTGCCATTTACAGCCTCCGCACCTGCCAAAATGGCAGCAGAAAGGTTCAATTCGATGCGGGGAGGGAGTTACCAGGCGGGTGACATATCCTTCCATGTAGCCTCGCCGACTGCGGGTGACTTGCACATCCACCACATCTCCGGGGATTGCCTGGGGCACAAATAGCACTTTGCCGGCGATATGAGCCAGTGCTTTGCCTTCTGCAGCTATTGATTCTATTGTAATATTCTGAAAGAGTGGTTTTTTCTTTCTAGCCATTTGGTAAACTTTTTGCGAATCGCAAAGATATTAAGAATCTTTTGCACAATAAAACAGATTTCTTATTTATATTTGTAAACGATCCAATCTTCACGGTTATGAAAAGGTTTTTTTCCATATTAATGCTGGCATTGTTTTCAATGACCACATTTTTCGCTTATGCAGGAACTGAGAGGGAGCAGAATGATTTTTTTGTGATATACGGCAAAATAATCGATGTGGATACGGGAGTTCCGCTCTATTTCGCTTCCATCAATCTTGATGGTACCAATATTGCCAATGTGACTAATTCAGAGGGGTTTTTCTCATTGAAATTGCCTCTAGATATTTCTAGTGAACGTACTATTACTACCAGCTACCTTGGGTATATGTCAAATGTGTTGAAAGTATCGGATTTTACAGGCTCTACTGAATCTAAGCCGTTGATAATCAGTATGAAATCCGTTCCATTGTCCCTTGATCCGGTCACAATCAGGGGTTATGACGCACGCTCTCTATTTCATGAGGCATATGGCAAAATCAAACAAAATTATCCCCAGAGGGATGTCGGAATGACGGCATTCTATCGCGAGATGGTTAAAAAGGGAGGAAGTAGGTATCTGTCTCTAAATGAGGCAATTATAGATATCGAAAAGGCTGCTTACGATGACTTTTTCTCTATGGATAAGGCTGCCGTTTACAAAGGTCGAGGTAGCATCAACTATAACTCTAGTGATACGTTATTTATTCATTATCAAGGTGGTATAATGTCATCACTCTATGTGGACCTGGTCAAAAGACCCTTTGCCGGAGTCTATTATGAGTCTATTGACTATTATTACAACTTTAAAATGGGCCAGTCGGCTATAATTGATGACAAATTCTTCTATGTAGTCGAATTTGACCAGAAAACTCATGATCCCGATGCTGAAATATTGTATAGAGGTCGAATGTTTATAGAATCCGAATCTCTGGCTATAGGTCGTATAGAGTTTGCTATGAATGTGGAAGGCCGCAAAGATGCGGGAAGTATTTTTGTTCCAAAAAAGCCGGCGAATTTGCGTGTTGATGTTGAACAGGCTACATATATTGTCAATTTCAAAGAATATGACGGTTTGTGGTATTATGATTATGCACGCCTGGAAGTAAAATTCTCGACCAGACGTAAACGTGCGATTTTCCGTAATTATTACTCCGTGCTTTCCGAAATGGCTGTAACTGACCATAAAGTTGGAGATTTTAAAATTGATCCTGAAAACCGTATACGTTATAAAGATATTCTCTCTGAGAAGGTAAAGGATTTCCAGGATGATGATTTCTGGGAGCATTACAATATTATTGAGCCAGATGCATCGATAGATGCCATTATTCGCAGGATTATACGACAATTGAACCGTAGAGAAAAGAATTGATCCTTTTTTAACACAAGTTATATTATGTTAAATAGGATTTTGCAAACCAAAATAGTGAGCAGAATCCTATTTGTTTTTTAAGTATTTGAAAAAATCAGCTACTCTCCCACTTGAATAATCATTTGGAGTAGCAGATTAAACCGGATGTTGTTTTCTAAATTCCACCGGAGTAGTGCCTGTGGATTTTTTGAAAAAACGCGAAAATGTAGATGGAGATGAATAACCTAACCTCTCCGCAATTTGCATAACGTCCAGATTTGTATTTACCAATAGCCTTTTAGCTTCGATAAGTACTGTTCTGTTGATCCAATCTTGTGCTGAAAACTTGGTAACATCTTTTATCACTTTAGAGAGGTATTTAGTGGAAATAAAGAGCTGTGTAGCGTAGTAATCAAGATTTCTTTCCTCTCTATACTTATTCATAAGCAATATGAAAAAGCTTCTGGTAATCTTTTCTTTGCTCGATAGATTTTTCTCACCACTACCCTTATTCACATTACCTAGGATAATAAAAATGTATGAGTTGATCAGAGCCAGCATCAGTTTGCGCCTGTAGATAGTCATCGGTTGTTCCAGTTGATGGAGAAATACAGTGTGAAGGTGCTCCAGGTCCTCCTTAAGCTGAGAATCAAGTGCGAGCACATTGAATTTAAACACACTCTCCAGATCGATATCCTGGGTCGAAATTGCAATATCAGGCATATGCTTTTCCGGGACATAAAGGACTTTGGCTATAAAGTCCTCGCTTGCAGCGTGAAGAACGAAAATAGTGCTTGGTATTATAACAAAAAGCTCTCCTTTCTGACAATGTAGGGTCTCATGATTCGCAGTGCCCTTAATAAAACCTCTCTGACACAGCACAAGGAAAAGACCATTCATCAAAAGGGGAATGTTAAAACCCTTGCGAATGGTGTCGTAATTAATAATAACCGCCTGGAAGATATCAGCTTCTATTCGTTGCATATCCTTGGTTTTTCCCTATTTCAAAAATATATAATTTTATAAAATTTATCAAACGAACTCTCCGAACTATCGAATTAACTCTCCGAATCATCAAATAGGCCCTCAAATCCTCAAAATTACTCTCTGAATCAGGCAGATTTATAGCAATTTGCTTATTTTTGTAAAAACGAACTTTCAATATGGAACAAGATACAATATGTGCGTTGGCAACCCCATCTGGTAGCGGTGCAATAGCAATTATTAGGGTTAGCGGCAACGATTCGCTGGAGATAACGGATAAAATCTTCAAAAGCGGCAGAAATGACTCTCTAAAGGCAGCGGAAGGCTATTCCGTCAGATACGGTACCATATTTGATGGAGAAGGAGTCGTCGATCAGGTGCTCGTCACGGTATTTCGCTCACCGGCCTCATATACAGGCGAGGATTCGGTGGAAATTTCCTGCCACTGCTCCCCTTTTATTATCAAAGAAATCCTGTCGTTACTGATAAAAAACGGCTCCAGAATGGCATTAGCGGGCGAATTTACCCAAAGAGCCTTTCTCAATGGAAAAATGGACCTTGCTCAGGCAGAAGCTGTGGCAGACCTGATTGCTTCCGAGACTGCAAGTGCTCACCGCGTTGCAATCTCACAGATGAGGGGCGGATTTTCTTCCGAACTCTCCTCGATGCGGGCAAATCTGTTGGAAATTGTAGCGCTGATGGAGCTGGAGCTCGATTTTAGCGAAGAAGAGGTGGAATTTGCCGACCGTAAACATCTTCGCTCATTGCTCGATGAAACTCTGGCTCATATTGGGGAACTGATTTCCGGCTTCAAGCTCGGAAATGTGATCAAAAACGGTGTGCCCGTGGCAATTGCAGGTGCCACAAATACCGGTAAAAGCACCCTTTTGAATGCAATTCTGGGTGAAGAAAGGGCCATCGTCTCCCCCATCCACGGTACTACGCGTGATTATATAGAAGACACTGTGAATATCGACGGTACACTATTCAGATTTATCGACACTGCCGGTATAAGGACAACCCACGAAACCCTCGAAACCATCGGCATAGAGCGTACTTTCGAAAAGATCCGAGAGGCCTCCGTTGTGCTCCTGATGCTTGACGTTACCCGTCCCGACAATTTTGACGACTCGATAAACACGCTTACCTTAAAAATCGATCCCTCGCAACAACAAGTCATTATCCTCATCAATAAATGCGACCTTGTACTTGATCTTCCGAAATCCGGCAAAGGTCTGATAGATCCCGATGATATCGATCCCATCCTCGGCAAATATGTGGAGAATGTAAGTGAATATGCCACCTCGGCAGGCCTCTCCCCCATTGCAATTATCCCCATTTCTGCAGGTAGACATCTTGGGCTTGATTCAATCAAGAAAACTCTGCATTCTATCTGCTCAATTGGCGTAACTAACAGTAAATCAGTCCTTGTAACAAACTTGCGACATTTTGAGGCACTTCAGAATGCACATTCCGCCCTTATCCGCGTAGCAGAGGGCCTGGAGAGCACTCTACCCACAGATCTCCTGACTCAGGACCTCCGCGAAGCCCTCCACCATCTGGGCACAATTACAGGTGCAATTACCACAGATGAGGTACTTGGGGAAATATTTTCAAGGTTTTGTATAGGCAAGTAGTTGCCCTTATTTTAATGCCTCGTACAACCTCTCATAAAACAGATCTTTTCGTACTATTCTGTAGTGGGGGTCGTATTTGTCGCGGAATTGTTG